>Ga0105055_10000016_pt1 | contig 166436 bp, 166 predicted proteins | sample BON03_FD_78090 | JGI IMG/M metagenome (GOLD analysis project Ga0105055, IMG submission 78090) | Freshwater microbial communities from Lake Bonney liftoff mats and glacier meltwater in Antarctica - BON-03 | ecosystem: Environmental > Aquatic > Freshwater > Ice > Glacier meltwater | place: Lake... | reverse complement strand
TGCGGCCGCACCCGAATCAACCGATGCGATCGCTTTCTCCAAACCAATCGCGATTCGATCATGTAAATTTAAATCAAATCGCGCTTCATAAGCTGCAATCGCGGCCGCGGCGTTAAGTAGTACTGCATCGCGTGGGGCGCCAGTTTCGCCGGCAAAGATCGCCGATGTAATTCGAGCGTTCTCTGCTCCATCTCCCCCTGCTAAGTCAGATGTGGGTGCGCGTTTAATTCCAAAATCTAAGGGATCTAATAAATCACTTGAGATCTCACCACGACCTATTGTTAAAACCGATGTTGTTGTAGCTAATGTGATTTCATCTAAACCATCATCACCACGAAAGACAAAACCATCTACGCCTTTATCTCCAAGGACTTGGGCCATGACCAGGTGCATCCGGTCATTTGCCACACCAATGGCAGCTGCCTTGGGTTTGGCTGGATTTGCCAACGGACCCAAGATGTTGAAAACCGTTGGTACGGCTAACTCTTTTCGAGCTGGTCCAGCAAATCTCATCGCCGGATGAAATACAGGTGCAAAGCAAAAGCCAATTCCTAACTGGGCAAAAGTTGCTTCCACACCCTTGCCATCTAAGTTGATATTAATTCCTAGATTTTCCAAGAGATCGGCTGCGCCAGATTTAGAGGATGCGGCGCGGTTTCCATGTTTAACTACCTTTGCGCCAGCTGCGGCGGCAATGATCGCCGCCGTTGTTGAAATATTTATCGTGTGCGCGCCATCGCCACCAGTTCCGACGGTATCGACAGCCCTTTCCGAAATAGAAATCGGCGCTGAATGTTGATACATCTGAGCAACCAAAGCGCCTACCTCTTCGGCCGTTTCACCCTTTGCTTTTAATGATAATAAAAATACTTTTAAAGTATCAAGTTCGGCATTGCCAGTAAGGAGTTCATTCATGCACCATCGAACGTCATCAATTTCTAAATCCAAACCAGAATCTAAAAGTGCAATGTGTTCTTTCCATCGCAATTCACTCATAGTTGAGAGTTAAGCAGAAACCGGCGCTGCGCCGCGTAACAATTGCGCCGCTGTCTTGGCCAGAGTGAAGGGATCGATTGGATGAATTACCGATGCCTCGGCCAAGGACCAAGCCGCTAACCAGGCGTCTTCTTGGCGTCCAATAATAACTAGGACCGGAGGACAGTTAAAGACTTCATCCTTTAATTGGCGTGCAACTCCAAGGCCACCCTCGGGCGCGCTTTCGCCATCTAAAATGAAAAGGTCGGCCCGAAACTCGCCAGCAAGATTTTTTGTGTCGATATAGGCCCGTAACGCTGGAGCCGTTGCAAACTCATGAATCTCGTGCTCGGGCAGGTCTTTTGCCACCCGCCGTCCCAAAGCCGAAGCGATGGATTTGCGAACCGAGGAATCATCGGAATAAACGATGATCTGTTTTTTGAGCTCTGACATGGTTAAAGTCTATTGCCAGCCCAACGCTATTGCCTCCAATTTTTTACCAAGGTTGAGCCATTGTGGAGGTGATCGGTTTCACCTCAATCAGCTGCAAAATTGAGGGGTCTGAGGGGTAGCCAAACAGACGCCGAGCGTGTTTTCGGGAATAATCTCTCCCATGACCAGTGCAGTTGACTATCACAAGATCACAAGGCCCAATGCAGTTGCCGTTGGAACAATTGTTTGGCTATCCAGTGAACTGATGTTCTTTGCCGCATTGTTTGCCATGTACTTCACCATTCGTGCCGTTCAAGGGCCAACTATTTGGGGATTATCAACTGAAATCCTGAGTGTGCCATTTGCTGCGTTTAATACAACGATTTTAGTTTTGTCATCGGTGACGTGTCAGTTTGGCGTCTTTGCCGCCGAGCGTTTTCAAAATCACCGAACGGGTTCTTTACTGCAAATTAGTAAGTGGGGAATGCGCGAGTGGTTTTCCCTGACCTTCATGATGGGCGCTTTCTTCGTTGCTGGACAGATTTATGAGTACGCCGTGTTAGTCAGCGAAGGATTAACACTTTCTTCAAATGCTTACGGTTCAGTTTTCTACGTAACAACTGGTTTCCACGGATTGCACGTAACCGGTGGGCTTATCGCATTTCTCATTGTAATGATCCGGGTTTCTAAAGCTCGCAGATTTACACATCAGCAGGCGACAACAGCAATTGTGGTTTCATATTATTGGCACTTCGTCGACGTCGTGTGGATCGCATTATTTTCTGCGATCTACTTAATTAAGTAGCAAAGGAAAAAAGTGAAGCATCTATCTCGCTATCGCCGCCACAAGGCCGTAGCTCCTCTTCTATTAATCGCTGCGCTCTTAGGAATTGGCGGCACTTTCAGTATTGCAAGTGCCACAACATCGGCAGAAACAACATCGGCTGATCGAACAACTTTGATTGAAGAAGGCCGACAGATATTTTTAAAGGGTTGTTCTTCTTGTCACGGACTTAATGCCGAAGGTGCATCTAACGTTCCAGCATTAGTTGGAGTCGGAGCTGCGTCAGTAGATTTCCAGGTTGGTACTGGTCGTATGCCGATGGCCGACATGAGTACTCAGGCAGCTCGCAAAGCACCGGTTTATGATGAAGCTGAAACTACTGCTGTAGCTGCATATATCGCTTCGTTAGCACCAGGACCTGAAGTTCCAGGCAGTGCACAATTAAATTATGAACGAGATGGAAGTACTGCCGAAGGTGGCGAGCTCTTTAGAAACAACTGCGCAATGTGTCACAACTTCGCCGGCCAAGGTGGCGCACTGACACAAGGAAAATATGCACCAACTGTTATGGGCGTAGAACCGAAACATATTTATGAAGCGATGGTGACTGGCCCGCAATCAATGCCAGTATTTAATGACAAGACGCTGACACCTCAAGAAAAATTATCTGTTATCAAGTGGATCAAGTCAGCCGAAGCTGAACCAAATCTTGGCGGAGCATCATTGGGTCGAGTTGGTCCGGTCACTGAAGGTCTACTTGCCTGGACATTGGGACTCGGATTACTTATCGGTGTTGCCGTTTGGCTTGCCATGAAGGCGAAATAAATTATGAGCAATGAGTTACAGCCGATAAAAGATCCTGGCTTGCCGGCGCACGTTCATCGCAAGACTGATACCGATCCAAAAGCGGCGGCACGTGCCGAACGTCAAGTTGCAACTATGTTTGGAATTTCCGCACTCGGTACGCTCTTGTTAATTTTCTCTTACATTTTTGTCCCCGATGATCTCTTCATCTTTATTCCAATCATGGGTAGTCAAAATGCTCATCAACTCGGTCTTGGTCTTGGAATGGCGATCGCGCTATTTTTTATCGGTATTGGTGCAATCCACTGGGCAAAGACTTTAATGCCCGATCAAGAAGTTGTAATGCAGCGTCATGAGTTTCGATCTAGCGATGAAGATCGCGCCGCATTTGTAGCAACAGTTAAAGAAGGTGCAGCTGGTGCTGGTTTAGGTCGTCGCTCACTCATTAAAAGATCATTAGGAGCCGCACTTGGCTTATCTGCTCTTACGCCAGTTCTGTTGCTTCGTGACCTTGGTCCATTGCCAGGTCCAGAACAAAAAACAACTAATTGGAAGGCTGGAACTTACTTAGTTTCCGATCCCAGTAATCGTCGAATCAAGGCATCAGATCTTGAAGTTGGATCAGTTGCCCAAGTCCTTCCTGAATTTGAAGACCCAAAAGAGCGCCATCTAGATGACATCGCCAAGGATGCGCTGCTTTTGATCCGTCTTCGTCCCAGCGAGTTCAACCTTGAGCCAGATCGCTTGGCTATGACGCACGAGGGCATCATCGCTTTTTCTAAGATCTGCTCACATATGGGATGCGCCGTCGCCCTATATGAACAAACAACAAAGCACCTTTTGTGCCCGTGCCATCAATCAACATTCGACGTCACGCGTGCCGCAAAAGTCATTTTTGGACCTGCGGCCAGGCCACTTCCGCAGTTAGATATCACAGTGGACGCTGAGGGATATCTCATCGCCCGCAAACCATTTTCTGAACCAGTTGGACCGAGTTTCTGGGGGCGTGAAAAATAATGACAGCTGAAGCTAAATTAGGTCAGGTAGCAAACTACGTCGATGAACGAGTTGGTGCTGCTGGATTCTTAAGAAAATCCCTAAAGAAGGTCTTCCCAGACCATTGGTCTTTCCTGCTTGGTGAAATTGTTTTGTACTCATTCGTAATTTTGCTCTTGAGTGGAACGTTCCTTACTTTTTGGTATGACCCTTCAATGCGAGAAGTTGTTTACGAAGGTTCGTATCAGCCACTTGAAGGCGTAAAGATGTCGGCTGCTTACGCCTCGTCGTTACATATTTCTTTTGAAGTCCGTGGCGGATTGTTGATGCGCCAGATTCATCACTGGGCAGCGCTTATTTTTATGGCGGCAATGGTTGCCCACTTGCTGCGAATTTTCTTTACTGGAGCATTCCGCAAGCCACGTGAAGGAAACTGGATCATTGGTGTTGGACTTTTGACTCTTGGAATCGTTGAAGGTTTCTTGGGTTACTCACTTCCCGATGATCTACTTTCAGGAACTGGTATCCGTATCGCTGAGGCAATCATTCAAGCCCTGCCTGTTGTTGGTTCGTATATTTCATACTTCGCATTTGGCGGTGTATTCCCGGGTGAACTATTTATTCCACGAATTTATATCGTGCACGTGCTCTTGCTTCCCGGTGCTTTCTTAGCGCTGATTACAGTCCACTTAATGTTGGTTTGGTACCAGAAGCACACTCAGTATCCAGGTCCAGGTCGTACTGAAAAGAACGTAGTTGGCTATCAGTTAATGCCGATGTACATGGCTAAAGCTGGCGGATTCTTCTTCGTCGTCTTTGGTGTAACTGCCTTCCTGGGTGCGGTCGCCTCAATCAACCCCATTTGGTTATACGGTCCATATACGCCAGCTCAAGTTTCAGCTGGCTCACAACCCGATTGGTACATGGGTTGGCTAGATGGGTTAGTTCGTATGGCTCCACCAATCGAAACTTATTTCTTTGGCTACACAATCTCCTGGAATATTTTAATTCCAGGCCTGATCATTCCGGGTATTTTATTTACCGGTATGGCTCTGTATCCATTTATCGAAAGTTGGATAACTGGAGACAAGCGCGAGCATCACCTACTTGATCGTCCGCGCAACGCACCAAATCGCACCGCACTTGGCGCAATGTCACTTACCTTTATGGTCGTTGCTTTGATTAATGGTGGTAACGACTTAATCGCTACCCACTTTGATCTATCTATTAATCAAATTATGTGGGGCACCAGATTTGCAATCTTTATATTGCCACCACTTGCTTTCGTAATTACTAAGCGATTGTGCCTGTCATTGCAGCGCGCAGATCGCGAATTAGTTCTACACGGGCGCGAGACTGGCCGACTCATTATGTTGCCACATGGTGAATTTGTAGAGGTGCACGAGCCAATTTCACCAGAGCAGGCCTTCATCCTTACCTCACATGAACAATTACCCGCCTTAGATCTTCCTGAAATTGATGCTCGCGGAGTAAAACGTGCCGGTGCGTTGAAAAATAAACTCCGCGCACGTATGAGCAAATCACATGCTGAATCTATTCCTAAGGTAACTACCGAAGAGCTAAAGGCCATCGAACACCACTAATCGCGGTTACTTTTAGCTCTCACTTATTTTCTTTAGCGCAACCAAGGATTTCGCCATCCACTTCGGATTGCGCTCCATGCTTTAATCGAATTCAATACTGTCCCGGAGCCATCAAAGAGATGATGAGATCTGGCATCGGCTAGCAGATTAAAAATCTTTGCTGCTGGAGCATTAATTACAATTTGCGCTGCTGATGTATAGGGAAAATCAATGAGGAGTATCTGTGCCCGAATTTCACTCATTAATGGGCGTTAGCGTTAACTGGTTTTTCATATTCGGTAACCATGCCGATTATTGAAATCACAAGTGCACCGAGAGCGATAAGAACTAACCACCAACCGATGATCAAGCCTAGACCCATCGCGCTGGCACTTAAGGCAACCGGAAGTGGCCACCATGAATAAGGGCTATAAAAACCAAGTTCTCCGGCGCTATCTGCGATCTCACCTATTTCATTATCTTCGGGAAGAGTTACACCAATTCGCTTTTGCGTAAACCAGACATAAAAACCCACCATGCCGGCTAGACATCCAGAAAGAAGCAAACCGGCGATTCCGACTGCTTCGCCTCCGACATACCAATAAACCACCGTTAGCAAAAAGTAGAAAAGGCTCAAGCCAATAAAGAGACGCCAAGATACCTTCATAACGTATTAGTGCCCTTCAGTCTTGATGTGCGGATGGTGCAGATCAAAAGCTGGTCGCTCACTTGAAATACGTGGCATCGTTAAGAAGTTATGGCGAGGTGGTGGACATGATGTCGCCCATTCAAGGGATGAGCCGTAACCCCATGGATCATCTACCCCAACTAGCGGAGCTTTACGAGTAATCCAGATGTTAATCGCAAATGGGATCATCGATAGCGCAAGTAAGAATGAACCAACGGTGGATACCGTATTCATGAATGTGAAGCCATCGGTGGCTAGATAATCTGCATAACGTCGTGGGAAACCCTTAATTCCAAGCCAGTGCTGAATCAAGAAGGTTAGGTGGAAGCCCACGAACAAGGTCCAAAAGTGGATCTTGCCAAGGCGTTCATTGAGCATGCGGCCAGTGAATTTTGGCCACCAGAAATAAAACCCGGCAAACATCGCAAAGACCACAGTGCCAAAGAGCACGTAATGGAAGTGGGCAACAACGAAGTAACTAGCCGAAACCGCAAAATCTAAGGGTGGTGAAGCCAGAATAATTCCGGTAATTCCACCGAATAAGAAAGTGACTAGGAAGCCCATTACCCACAGCATTGGTGTTTCAAAAGTGACGTGCCCGCGCCACATTGTGCCAATCCAGTTGAAGAATTTAACACCAGTTGGAACACCAATTAAAAATGTCATAAATGAGAAGAAGGGAAGAAGGACTTGTCCGCTGGCAAACATATGGTGGGCCCATACAGAAACTGACAGAGCTGCGATCGCAATAGTTGCCGCAATTAATCCCTTATAACCAAAGATCGGTTTACGACTAAAGACCGGCAAGATCTCCGTTGCTATTCCAAAAAATGGAAGTGCCAAAATATAAACTTCTGGGTGACCGAAGAACCAGAAGAGATGCTGGAAGAGCATCACTCCCCCATTTTCAGGATTAAAGAGATTTGTTCCGTAAAGGCGATCGGCCTCTAGTCCTAGCAGCGCTGCTGCCAATGGCGGGAAAGCTAACAAAACTAAAATTGCGGTAAGTAAAACGTTCCATGAAAAAATCGACATCCGAAACATGGTCATACCTGGTGCACGCATTGTAAAAATAGTTGTAATGAAATTAACGCCACCTAGAATTGTTCCAACTCCACTAATAGCTAGACCAACTAACCAAAGATCAGCACCGATTCCGGGTGAATACGTTGCATTTGAAAGCGGGGCATAAACCGTCCAGCCAAACGAAGCTGCACCGCCTGGTGAAAGGAAACCACCAAAAGCCATTATGGAACCAAATAAGTAAAGCCAGTACGACAACATATTAAGGCGCGGGAAGGCCACATCGGCAGCGCCAATTTGCAAAGGCATGATGACGTTAGCAAAACCAACAAAGAGCGGTGTGGCAAACATCAGCAACATAATCGTTCCGTGCATTGTGAAAATCTGGTTGTACTGCTCGTTACTTAAGAACTGCATTCCGGGACGTGCCAATTCGGCACGCAGGGCTAGGGCGAGAACGCCACCAATGAGAAACCATGCAAAAGAAGTGATGAGGTAGAGATAGCCGATTGTCTTGTGGTCAGTTGACGTTATCCACTTAACGAATGACTTGCCTTTGGGATTGGGGGCGGTGACGCCAGCCGTAATGGTTGGACGCTCTGCATATGTGGTCATGCTTGACCCCCCTTAATTGTCTCTAGGTAACTCTTGTACTCAGCTAGCGTCACTACCTTTACTGTGAAAAGCATCAAGGAGTGGTTTCGTCCACATAAAATATTGCAACGTCCTGGGAACTCACCTAATTTATTTGCGGTAAATTCAAGTTCATTGGTAAGGCCTGGCAAATTCTGCATTTGAATCATAAAAGCCGGGATCCAGAAACCATGAACAACATCATTTGCATTCAAGGTATAACGAACACGTTGCCCGACTGGCACTACTAACGTTGGTGGTTGCGCCGGCGTTCCCGTCACAACTGCATCTGGTCCAGCTTCTGGATATCCAAATTGCCATGACCATTGAAAACCATTGACCGTAATTTCGTGCGCATACGTTGTAGTTTTTTCAGTGATAATCGTTTGCTTTTGCATCGTGTAAAAGAAAAGAACAGCAACGATAATAAACGGGATTATCGTGTAACCGATTTCAACTGGAATGTTGTACTGGGTTTGCTTTGGAAATTCTGGTCCGCCAACTTTTGGGCGATGAAAAACCGCTGGCCATAGAATCAAAATTAAAGTAATAACTCCGACAACTCCGCCGGCAATCCAAGCACCTTGCCATAATGACAACGATTGATCGTTCACACTCGTGACGCCTTCTTCAAAACCTAAGCCTGAAACTTTCGAGCAGCCAGTAAGGAGCAAGCCCAGTGAGGCCAATAGCAGGATTTGAAGGGATCTCAAAAAACGACGATTAGGCATGTGCACAAGGATAGTTTGTATTTCGGCGCAGCGTGGTACGAGCCTGTACGTGAATAGTGGTGGCTCTCCTCACACCGAGGTGGGCCCAAAAACTATCGTAGGTGAGCTGAAATTTCGGCGGCGTTTTCGCTGCCATAGGCCTCGGCAAAACGGGCGACAAACTCATCCTTGGTGAAGCGGTATTCTTGGGTGCCAAGAGTTTCAATTACAAACGTTGCAATCAAGGCGCCCAACTGTGCGCATCGCTCGTGGGAAACCCCCCAGGCCAGACCGGCGATAAAGCCCGACCTAAATGAATCCCCTACTCCAGTTGGATCCACTTTGGCTTTTTCTTTTGGACAGACAACTTCCACGAATTCTCCGGATGCACTTTCCACCTTGGCGCCTTTTGAACCCAACGTAACGACGCGATATTTGACCCGTTCCAAAATCTCGGCATCGGACCATCCCGTTTTCTGCATGGCTAGCGCGAGTTCATATTCATTTAAAAATAGATACGTGGCGCCATCAATAAGAAGTTTGATCTCATCACCGCTCATGCGGGCCATTTGTTGTGATGGGTCGGCGGCGAAGGCAATTCCTAGTTGACGGCAAACTTCCGAATGGCGCAACATCGCTGCTGGATCATCGGGTGAAATGACCATCATGTCTAAGCGACCTACTTTTTCCATGATCGGCGCTAGTTCAATATTTCGAGCCTCACTCATTGCTCCCGGAAAAAATGAGGCGATCTGATTAAGGCTCTGATCTGTAGTCACAACAAAATGAGCAGTGTGCAAAGTTGTCGAGATGTGAACGTGTCCGGTATCAACACCATGACGAGAAAGCCAGGCTTCATAATCAGCCCAATCTTTTCCAACGGCGGCAATCAAAATTGGGTTGAGGCCAAGTGTGCCCATGCCAAATGCGATATTTGCGGCACACCCGCCACGTCTGACATCCATGGAGTCAACTAAAAAAGAAAGCGAGAGTTTCTCTAATGAATCAGCGACCAAAGAATCGGTGAACTTTCCAGAGAAGGTCATTAAATGATCAATGCCAACTGAACCCCCAACACCAATTTTCATGGGGCGAGCCTACGCGTAATTATTTTTTTAGTTGAATGAATCACCGCATGCGCAAGAGCCTGCCGCATTTGGATTATCAATTGTGAAACCTTGCTTTTCAATGGTGTCTACGAAATCAATTGTTGCCCCAGAAAGATATGGGTCGCTCATCTTGTCGGTGATAACTTTAACTGCGCCAAACTCGCGCACAATGTCGCCTTCCATGTTGCGATCATCAAAGTACAGCTGGTATTTCAATCCTGAACATCCACCTGGCTGAACTGCCACGCGAAGGTTGAGATCATCGCGACCTTCTTGCGCCAAAAGCGCAGAGACTTTTGAGGCAGCTACATCTGTCAAAAGAATCCCGGTAACCGTAGTTGCTGTCGTTGTTGCTTCTGTTGTCATGATGCTCTCCCTTGTTAATCTCTCTTAAGTTCTTTTGCTAACTAAGCCTACCCTTGCCCGCGTCCAGTTGCGACTCGTGGTCGGCCAGAGTCGACCCTTATAGTTAGGCCCATGACACCTAACACACCAAAAGATGAGTCAGGCAGCGCTGGTAAAGGCCGCCCTACCCCATCGCGCAAAGAAGCTGAATCAAAGCGCAAAACCTCTTCCCTTTCTCCGATTGTGACGAAGGATCAAAAGCGCGCTTCAAAGGTTCAAGCCAAAATCAATCGCGGTGTTCAGCGCGAGGCATACCTTCGCGGCGAAGACTCGGCTCTTCCATTACGTGATCGCGGACCCGTGCGTCGCTTCATCCGAAACTATGTCGACTCGCGTCGTTCGACGGGTGAGTATTTCTTGCCGATTATCTTTGTTGTTTTAGTTGCCACATTATTTCCAGTCGCCATCGTTCAAGTCGGTGCAATCGCACTGATGTATGGCGTTTTACTTATCGCCGTCGTCGACGGGTTTTTTCTTTCACGTCGAATTCGAAAGATCGTAGCCGAGAAATTTCCTGACATACCTACAAAGGGTTTAGGAATGTACGCCTGGCTTCGCTCGACTCAGATGCGACGTTTACGCGCGCCACATCCACAAGTAAAAATTGGTGGCGCAGCGGTAGAACCTAAAAAACATTAAGCGCGAGGATTAGGACTAACTGTCTTTTCGGCATCGCGCTCTGGCAATGTTCCTAAAGCTTTATCGATGGCCGTCATAGTTGAAGCATCTAATTTAACGCCAGCAGCTTTCACATTTTCGCGAACCTGCTTAGGTTTAGTTGCACCCATGATCGCCGATGAAACGTTGGGGTTTTGCAGTACCCAAGCAATGGCTAGCTGACCCATTGTTAGTCCGGCATCCTTTGCAATTGGCTGCAGCTTTTGTACTGCCTCCAATACTTCATCTCGCAGCCAGCCCTTAATCATGTTGGCACCACTGCCCTTGTCGGTTGCCCGAGAACCTGCTGGCGCTTTTTTGCCAGGTAAATACTTGCCAGTCAAAATACCTTGCGCCATTGGTGACCAAACGATCTGGCCGATTCCCTCTTTCACTGACAAAGGAACAACTTCGCTTTCAATTACCCGCCAGAGCGCTGAGTACTGCGGCTGACTTGAAACAAAGCGGTTGTAGCCGCGATCATCTTGAATCTTTAGCGCGGCACTAATTTGCGAAGCGTTCCATTCAGAAAATCCAATGTAATGAACTTTTCCAGCTCTGATGAGATCATCGAAGGCCGATAGCGATTCCTCTAATGGTGTCTCGTAATCAAAGCGATGCATCTGATACAAATCGATGTGATCGGTTTGTAAACGCTTCAGTGATGCGTTGCATGATTCGATAATGTGCTTTCGAGATAGTCCTCGATCATTTTTACCGGTACCAGTTGGCCAATAGACCTTCGTAAACAATTCATATGACTCACGCTTAACGCCTTTGAGTGCTTTTCCTAAAACAACTTCAGCTTTTGTGCCGGCGTAAACATCGGCGGTATCAAAGGTTGTAATACCAACTTCTAACGCCGCTTTCACGCATTTGATCGCGGCATCGGATTCAATCTGGTTTCCATGTGTGATCCAATTTCCGTAGGAAATCTCTGAAACGTACATTCCGGTACTGCCAAGGCGTCTGTATTCCATGTCCGTTACCCTACGACCTGCGCGCCTAGTTGCCAACCCAACCTCGCTGTGGTTTTCTTCGCACACAACTTAATAACTCTTTTGTTAGGGGAAGTTCGGTGCAAATCCGACGCTGACCCGCAACCGTAAGCTGTTAGTTCAAAACTGCAGTAAGTCGGATTACCTATCACTTGAGATGAGAAATCACCCGCCGAGGTTTGCGGGGTGTGCTCCTAATCGACGGTAGTTTGGCAGTAAGTCCTACCCGTGAGTGGTTCACTCCCTGTGAGACTCTTTATTTTGAGAGGCTCCACAGTATGAAATTTAAAATCGCAATTATTTTTTCAATTACTTTTACGCTACTAATGCCGACAGCTAACGCCGCTGAAAAGGGATACCGCTATTGGGGATATTTCCAAGCCGCACCTAATGCAACTTCCTGGACCGCTGCCATGACTGGACCAACTGTCAATGTTGCCGATGGCTCAGTTGAAGGATGGGCATTTACTTTCAGCAGCGATGCCATACCTGATGCGAAAGATCCAAAGATCGCGCCGGCCTTTGCAAAGATTTGCGCAAAAACAAAGGCCGTATCTGGAAAAAAGCGAATTGCGGTCATGATCGATTTTGGTTCGGCCGTATTGCGACCAAAAGGTGAAACCCTGCCCCGATTAATCACACGATGCGTAGTTGCCGAAAAGTCGGCGTTAGGTATTGATGTTTTGGGGCAAGTTACAAAAATTAGAGCCACCAGTGGTGGCTTTGTTTGTGGCCTCAATGGCTACCCAGCAAAAGAATGTGGCGTAGAAATCACAACTCCTAAGGGATATCTCAAGAAGTAGTTATGAAGAAACTGCCGCTACATCCATTTACTTGGTGGATTTGGGCCGGACTTTTGGTCTTGGCCATAATCCGCTTTGACTCAACTATTTTTACGATCAGTTGTGTCACTGTTGTAGCGGCAGTTGTTTTCTTCTTTCGCGATGATGCGCCTTGGGGAAAGAGTTTCAATTGGACCCTGAAATTATCATTGTGGATTTTATTGATCCGAACAATGGTCGGTGTTTTGATCGGAGTTCCGATTCCTGGCACAACTCTCTTTTCCATCCCAATTGTGGCACTACCTTCGTGGATGCCCGGGATTCGTATCGGGGGTGCGGTTACATCTGAGCGACTTACCTCGGCACTGACTGAAGGTCTCTTAATCTGCGCAATCATTGTAATTTTTGGCGCCGCGGCTTCACTTACGAGTCCCCATCGCTTACTGCGAGTGTTACCAATTTACTTCTACGAATTTGGTGTCACGATTGTGATCGCTGCATCAGCACTTCCACAACTAGTGCACTCAGTTTCGCGGATCAGACAGGCACAGTTCCTGCGTGGACAATCTTTACGTGGCCTCAAGTCGTGGCGACGAATTGCTATTCCTTTATTAGAGGAGTCACTGGCACGTTCACTTGATCTGGCGGCAGCAATGGATTCAAGAGGTTACGGAATCAGCCGCAAGCGCTCACGGTACCGACCCATTAAATGGCGGGCCGTTGATGCGTCAGTAATTGCATCAGCGATTATGGTCGTGGCAATATCATGATTAAATTTTCAAATGTTTCGCTCATTTATCCAAACTCAACAACCACAGTTTTAGAAAACCTCAATCTGGAAATTACTGAAGGCGAGATGGTTTTAGTAATTGGTCCAACTGGTTCTGGAAAATCATCGTTATTGCGGTTAATAAATGGTTTAGTCCCCCATCACACTGGTGGAATTTTGGCTGGCGACATTAGGGTCGATGGCGTCTCTACGCAGTTGGTAAAACCTGGCGCCATGGCCCACCTAATTGGAATCGTGGGACAAAACCCACTTAATGGTTTTGTGGCAGATACCGTAGAAGAAGAGTTGGCCTTTGGCATGGAGGTTCTTAATTTGAGTAACGAAGTCATGCGACGGCGAGTCGAAGAAGTCCTTGATCTCTTGGGTTTAACGGCGCTGCGAAATCGTACGATTGCAACATTAAGTGGCGGTGAACAACAACGCGTTGCAATTGGTGCTGCTTTAGTAGCTCACCCGAAGGTTTTAGTTTTAGATGAACCAACTAGCGCCTTGGATCCAATCGCAGCTGAAGAAGTTTTATCTATCCTGCACCGTTTGGTTCATGATTTAAGTTTGACGGTCGTCATTGCCGAACATCGATTAGAGCGAGTAATCCAGTTTGCCGATCGAATTGTTCATATCAATGGTGAGGGTGTGGCAAAAGTAGGAAGTCCAGAACAGATTCTGATGGACTCCCCGATTGCGCCGCCGATTGTGCATTTAGCCAGAGCTTTAGGTCTACCTGAAATCGCTACATCGGTTCGTGAAATGCGACGAATGACGACATCGATTCGAAATAAAGATTATGAAAACTCCGTAAAAGAAAACCTGCCTCATGGTGAAACTCTCATAGCTGTTGAAAAGATTTCAATTTCTTACGGCGATCACGTAGCCTTGAAAAATTTTAGCGCAGAAATACATGCTCATGAAGTCGTTGCAGTAATGGGAAGAAATGGCGCTGGCAAAAGCTCTTTACTCAAATCAATCGCAGGTCTTAACTCCCCTGATTCTGGGTCAATCAAAGTTATTGCATCAGATCCCCAATTACTTAAGGGGCGTTCTCGTCGAAGTGCCATCGGTTTTATTCCGCAAGAGCCAAGTGATCTTCTGTACGGCCAAAGTGTCGCCATAGAGTGCCGACAAGCCGATACTGATAATGAAATTGCCGCTGGAACAACCGCGGATTTACTGGCACAACTTATCCCCGGAATCTCATCACATATGCATCCAAGAGATCTATCGGAAGGCCAGCGTCTGGGCTTAGCTTTGAGTGTGGTCTTATCGGCTAATCCAGAAATTTTGATCTTGGATGAACCAACACGTGGTTTGGATTATCAAGCCAAACGAGAGCTAGTATCGATACTCATTTCGTTTGCAAAGACATTTAATAAGTGTGTTGTATTAGCAACCCACGATGTTGAACTAGTCGCCGAACTTGCAACCCGGGTGATTTTTATCGCCGATGGTGAAAAAGTTGCCGATGGCCCGACTATAGATGTTCTATTATCTTCACCTGCCTTTGCACCGCAGGTAGCAAAAGTGATGGCGCCACATCCATGGTTGCGAATTAGTGATGTGCTCGAAGCGATTGAAAATTGATGACGACTTTAACTCCAGACATTGTCAGATTTAAGTTTAAATCTACGTTGGTTTTAATTTTCGCTTCCTCCCTAAGCATGCTGGGTTTTATTTGGCCATTCATTTTCAAAAGTAATGACGTGCCACGTATGCAGCTTTTCTTCTGGTCGGCGGTAGCAGCGGCTTTCGTGCTGGCGATCGTAGAAATATCTAACGCCAGACTTGATGCTAAATCAGTTGCCCTTCTTGGAATCTTGGCGGCAATCATCGCCGCCCTTCGCCCACTCGGTGCCGGCGCTGTTGGTATTGAACCGATGTGGTTTCTGCTCATCCTAAGTGCGCGAGTTTTTGGAGCCTCGTTTGGCTTTTTACTCGGAATAATTGCAATGAGTGCGTCAGCGATGATTACCGGTGGAATTGGACCATGGCTTAGTTATCAAGTTTTTGCTGCCGCCTGGGTTGGGGCACTTGCCGGATCACTGCCAAAAAAGATACGAGGCCACAAAGAGATCGTGATGCTGATTATTTTTTCTATCTTTGCTGCACTTTTTTTCGGAATTCTGATGGACTTGCAATTTTGGCCCTGGGCGTTGGCATCTGGTACTCAACTCTCATTTATTCCAGGCGGCGAACTTTCTGAAAATATTTCTCGCTTTATTAATTTTCACTTTGTTAGCGCAATGGCGTGGGATATTCCCCGCGCCGTTTTTACCTCAATGTTGATTGGATTAACTGGTAAGCCAGTTTTATCGGCGCTGCGACGAACTCATACCCGTGCGGCATTTCTAACGCCTATTACTTTTACCGAACGTGCGAGCTGACAAAGGGAAGTTTAACAACTTCGGCTAAACCGATTCGGCCACGAACATCGATCGTAAGTTGATCGCCAATTTTTACCGATGTGCTGAGCAATGCCAGGCCAATTCCATGTTTTAATGAAGGCGAAAAGGTTCCGCTAGTAATCTCCCCCACTACATCGCCAGTTGAGTTTTTCACTGACATGCCTGCTCGTGGAATAGTTTTATCTAAGGATTTAATGGCCACACTTTTACGGGTGGCCCCGCCGTTTTTTTGGGCGAGCAAAACAGTTGAACCAGTGAAATCTGCCTTACTCCAACCCACCGCCCATGAAGCGCTTGCTTCAACGGGTGAAATATCAACTGCTAATTCGTGACCATGCAATGGATAACCCATCTCGGTACGCAAAGTATCGCGCGCACCCAGGCCACATATTTGGCCACCTAGCGGTGTGATCACTTCAACGAGTGCATCCCAAACCTTGCCGGCGTCATTAACGTGTGGCAAAAGTTCAAAACCTACTTCGCCGGTATATCCGGTGCGGCAAAGAATTACTTTGGCACCGGCGATACTGACATGAGAAAAAGCCATGTAATCAATCTCGGGTTTAATTCCAAGCGATGCCAAAACCTCGGGAGCTTTCGGACCTTGAACTGCAATGACGGCAAACTCGGAATGCAGATTCTTTACTTCAATCGACGCTGGTGCTTTTGAATTTAACGCGGCGACAACATCGCTGGTGTTTGACGCATTAGGAACTAAAAAGAAATCACTCTGGCTATTTCGATAGACGATGAGGTCATCTATGACTCCACCGGCTTCATTACAGAGCAAGGTGTATTGAGCAGACCCATCTGAAATCTTTGTTAAATCATTGGTGAGCGCGCTATTTAAAAACTCTAATGCGCCAACCCCAATCACCGATGCTTTGCCAAGATGAGAGACATCAAAGATTCCAACACTCTCGCGGACGGCGGCATGCTCGGCTAACACTCCAGCACCCGGATATTCGATCGGCATCAACCAGCCGCCGAAATCAGCCATCTTGGCCGATAAGGCGAGGTGCTTTTCATGCAGGGGTGAAGTGTTCATTGTGTAAACCTACCAATAGTTCTAATAGGCTTCGCGTTATGAGTACATTGAAGATTTCCGACGGCGTCGTTAAAGATGAAATTTTGGTTTTAGGTCTGGCCGCTACTAATTCAAAGGGCGGCTTAGCCATCGAAAGTGGCGACATGGCACTTGATACCAAAACGATGGTCGCCCAATTAATCGACATGGGTGCAACTGGAAAAGCCGATGAAGTCATCAAACTGCCTGGTTCACATGTTCGACTTTTAGTTTTCACTGGACTTGGCACAAAATCTGCTACTTACACCCATGAGAATTTACGACGCGCTGCCGGTAGTGCCGCTCGTGCATTAAATGGAAGTTCGGCCGCTACTTTTGCTTTGCCATCTAAAAACCTCGCTGAGCTTTCAGCGGTCGCAGAAGGCGCCGCGTTAGGTGCTTACAACTTCACCGAATTTCGCGGCGCAACTAAGGCCGACCACAAAGCTCCACTCAAGACGATAACTTTCTTCTCAAAGTTAGCGAGAAAGACCGAAGCAAAAGTTGCCGTACAACGCGCTGGAATAATTGCTAAGTACACCCACTTAACTCGCGATTTAATTAACACTCCACCAAGTCATCTCACTCCGGATTCATTTACTAAAAAACTCGCGGCAATTGTTAAGGCTGCCGGCGGAACAAAAGTAGGATTAAAGATTCAAATTTGGGATGAAAAACAATTAAAGTCGCAAGGCTTTGGTGGAATCGTTGGCGTGGGGCAGGGATCTGCTAATCCGCCACGTTTACTACATATTTCATATACTCCAAAAGGAAATGTAGCAAAGCGTTATGCCTATATTGGTAAGGGAATTACTTTTGATACCGGTGGCTTGGCGTTAAAACCTGCCGCCGGTATGGAAGCGATGAAATCTGACATGAGCGGTGCCGCTGCCGTTAGCGCAGCTGTCGTAGCCATCGCCGAATTAAAATTAAATGTTGCAATCGATGCTTGGGCGCCGTTGGCTGAAAATATGCCAAGTGATACCGCGACTAGACCCAGTGACATTATTACTATTTACGGTGGCAAAACAGTAGAAGTACTTAATCCAGATGCTGAAGGCCGTTTGGTTTTAGCTGATGCGTTAATGAAAGCTCAAGAATCAAAAAATAAATTAGATGGCATCGTTGATGTCGCAACGTTAACTGGCGCCCAAGTTATTGCACTTGGCACTCGCACCAGTGCGATCATGACTAATAATCAAGAGTTCAGCGATTCCTTTGTAAAAGTTGCCGCCCTTAGCGGGGAGCAATTCTGGCCAATGCCACTTCCGGAAGAACTGCGCGCCTCCCTTGATTCACCTGTTGCAGATCTTGCCAATATTGGAGATCGCATGGGTGGAATGCTCGTGGCCGGACTATTCCTGAAAGATTTCGTCGATGAAAAAATGCCATGGCTTCACTTAGATATCGCTGGCCCTGCCTATAACGAGGCCAAGCCACATGGCTACACCCCAGTTGGTGGCACCGGCATCGCACTGCGCTCTTTGGTGGTTTTGGCCGAACAGGGCTAACTCATCGACTTTGCATTGTGAAGTTTTACCCTCAGTGAGGCAAGATAGGCACCTAGTCCGAACTCGGTTTCGCGGGCTCACGAAGGGAGTCACCTGTGTCGCAATTTGATCTCGTCATCCTTGGGGGTGGCAGCGGTGGATATGCCGCAGCACTACGCGGAGCCCAACTAGGCCTAAGCGTTGTTTTGATCGAAGCAGACAAGGTCGGCGGAACATGTCTTCACCGCGGTTGTATTCCAACTAAAGCCCTTCTCCATTCAGCTGAAATTGCCGATGGCGCTCGCGAAGGCGCAAAGTTCGGCGTTAAATCAACTTTCGACGGTTTAGACATGGATGGCGTCAATTCTTACAAAGATGGCGTGATCAATAAGTTGTACAAAGGTTTATCTGGTCTGGTGAAATCTCGCGGAATCACTTTCGTTGAAGGACATGGAAAGTTAGTTGGAAAAGATTCGGTAGAAGTAAATGGAACGGTCTACTCGGGTAAAAATATAATTCTTGCAACTGGTTCTTATGCAAAAACTCTTCCTGGCCTAGAAATTGATGGCGAAAAAATTATTACTTCCGATCATGGAACAAAGTTAAATTATGTTCCAAAGAGCGTTATTGTTTTAGGTGGCGGAGTTATTGGCTCAGAATTTGCTTCAGTCTGGAAATCATTTGGGTCGGATGTAACAATTATTGAAGGCCTCCCCCGATTAGTAGCGCTAGAAGATGAATCTTCTAGTAAGGGATTAGAGCGTGCCTATCGCAAGCGCGGTATCAACCTTGAACTTGGTGTTCGCTTTGCATCTGCTGCTAAAACCAGTGATGGCGTTAGCGTTACTTTGGAAGATGGAAAGGTAATCACCGCTGAACTTCTGTTAGTTGCTGTTGGGCGAGGTCCGGTGTCAGACAATATTGGATACCAAGAAGCTGGTATCGCGATGGATCGCGGTTATGTTTTAGTTGATGATAAATGCCGCACAAATATCCCCGGCATCTGGGCAGTTGGCGATCTCATTCCAACCCTGCAATTGGCCCACGTAGGCTTTGCCGAGGGGATTTTAGTTGCCGAAGAGATCGCAGGATTAAATCCTCGACCAATCAATTACGATGGAATTCCACGCGTTACTTATTCAGATCCTGAAGTTGCATCAGTTGGTTTAACAACGGCGGAGGCTAAAAAGCGCGGTCACGACGTAGTTGAACTTACCTATGACTTAGCTGGTAATGGAAAAGCACAAATTCTTAACACAGCTGGGTTTATCAAATTAGTTTCACAAAAAGATGGTCCAGTTCTAGGCGTGCACATGGTTGGTGCTCGCGTTGGCGAGTTGCTGGCCGAAGCAGAGTTAATTTATAACTGGGAGGCACGTGCAAGTGATGTGGCTCCTTTGATTCATGCACACCCAACACTGTCAGAGGCAATGGGCGAAGCTCATATGGCCCTTGCCGGCAAACCTCTTCACGCACACGGTTAATCCCAATGAAAAATCAAGGAGATAGAAAATGACATTTTCAGTAACGATGCCAGCACTTGGCGAAAGTGTTAGCGAAGGAACAGTCACTCGTTGGTTAAAAGCCGAAGGCGATCATGTAAATGTTGATGAACCACTCCTAGAAGTTTCAACTGACAAAGTTGATACCGAAATTCCTTCACCAGTTGCGGGAATTTTGCAAAAGATTGTTGTGCAGATAGATCAAACTGTTCCAGTTGGAGCCGAACTTGCGATCATCGCCGATAGTGCTTCCCAATCTGCGCCAGCCCCCGCTGCACCTGTAGTTGAAACACCAGCGCCTGTTGCGCCTGTAGTTGAAACACCAGCCCCCGCTGCACCTGTAGTTGAAACACCAGCCCCTGTTGCGCCTGTAGTTGAAACACCAGCCCCCGCTGCACCGACTCCTCCACCTGTCGCAGCGCCAGTAGTTGCAGCGCCAGTAGTTGCACCCACTCCTCCACCTGTCGCAGCGCCACCTGTCGCAGCGCCAGTTGCGGTAACTAGCCAGCCATCTGATGCATATGTGACTCCGCTTGTTCGCAAACTTGCCACCGAACTTGGAGTCAATCTTGCAAACGTTACGGGTAGCGGAATTGGTGGACGAATCCGCCGCGAAGATATTGAAAACTTGGCAAGGCCAGCAGCTGTAGCTGCGCCACTCCAAAGATCAACATCGGGTGCTGCAAAGCCGCCTGTTGTTGATGTTTCCCCATTACGTGGAACAACTGTCACTATGTCAAGACTTCGCAAAGTAATTGCCGCACGCATGGTTGAGTCACTACAAGTTAGTGCCCAACTTACAACCGTGATTGAAGTAGATGTAACTAAGATTTCTAGACTTCGTGATCGATCAAAGGCAAGCTTTGAAGCACGCGAAGGTGTCAAGCTTTCTTACCTGCCATTCTTTGCAGTTGCGGTGTGTGAAGCACTCAAGCAGCATCCAGTTCTTAACTCCTCAGTTGAAGGAGATCAAATTACGTATCACGGCACCGAACATCTAGGTATCGCCGTTGATACGGAACGTGGTTTGTTGGTTCCAGTTATTGCAAATGCTGGCGATTTAAATATGGGTGGAATTGCACGAAAGATCTCTGATCTTGCTGCTCGTACTCGTGATAACAAAGTGACACCAGATGAACTTGGTGGCGGAACATTTACGCTAACTAATACCGGAAGCCGTGGCGCATTATTTGATACTCCCATCATTAACCAGCCACAGGTTGCGATTCTTGGACTCGGCGCCGTTGTAAAACGAGCAATGGTTGTCAAGGGCGATGACAGCGGAGAAAGCATTGCCATTCGCTCGATGGTCTACTTGGGTCTTTCATATGATCATCGAGTTGTCGATGGCGCAGATGCGGCTCGCTTCTTAGTAACGTTGAAAGATCGTCTAGAAGGCGGCGCTTTTGAGTCGGATCTAGGTCTCTAAGACTGATGTCAGTTCCACAACGCATTGCTATTACTGGCGCCTCAGGACTCATTGGTACCGCACTCGTTGGACATTTAAAATCTGAAGGTCACACGGTGCAACGCTTAGTTCGCCGTGCCACAGTTTCGGCCGATGAAGTTACGTGGGATCCCCAAACCGCATTTGTTGATCTAGATGCACTACGCGGCGTCGATGCGATTATTCACCTTGCTGGTGTCGGTGTTGGCGATAAACGTTGGAGCAAAAAATATAAATCAGAAATCTTGAACTCTCGCTTACTTGGAACAACTGCCATTGCAGCGGCAGTTGCCGAACTAAAGCCACAAGTTTTTATCTCAGCCTCTGCAATTGGTTGGTATGGCGAAAGCGGAAATCGCGCAGTAGTTGAAAGTGATCGCTGCGGTGATGATTTCCTAGCTGCTGTTTGCCGGGAATGGGAAGCGGCCGCTGATTTAGCTGGCGATGTACGTACCGTGAAACTTCGAACCGGATTAGTACTTGATCCAACGGGCGGGGCCTTAGGAAAGATGTTGCCACTGTTTCGCTTAGGTCTTGGCGGAAAATTAGGCAATGGAAAACAATGGTGGTCCTGGATTACCTTGCACGATCAGATTCGCGCAATAGTTTTTGCCTTAGAAAATCCAATCGCTGGTCCAGTTAACGTCACTGCACCAAATCCGGTAACTAATCAAGAGTTCACCGCCGCCTTGGCACGAGCCATGCATCGTCCAGCGTTATTTCCAGCACCTGCGATCGCTTTGAAAATCGCTTTAGGAGGCTTCTCCGCTGAAGTTCTTGGGTCGAAGCGAGTCATCCCCCAGCTCTTACAAGAAGCAGGCTTTACCTGGGATTATCCGCACATTACTGAGGCACTTGCCGAACTAGTTCAAGATTAATTCGGCGGCAACTCTTCCGGAAAATAATGCACCTTGCTGTGATGGAACAGTTCTATGGTCACCAGCTACAAATAAATTCTCAGATATTTTAAAACTCTGCGACAAAGCCCGGCCTACGCTTTGAACTGGCAGCGCTGCTGCAATTTCATATTTAGCTACCAATTGCCAAGCATGAGTTTGGACTCCCCACATAAGTGCAAGATGTCTGCGAACATCAGATTCCGAGATATTTAACGGCGTCGTTGAGGAGATTAAATGCGCGCCAACAGGTGCATACGATGCCGAGATATCTGAAATCACAATCGAGTTAATAACTGGGCCTAATCGTTGACCATCAACTGTTAAGTGACCAGTTCCTGAAGGATTATCAACACTGGAGTGATACCACGTAATGCAACCAGTCATCTGTGGAACTTGCGATAGCTGTAACAACTGTGTGGCCGTTGTTGCATCGGTAGCGATCAGAATCTTCTTAGCTTTATAAGCACCCGCACTGGTATCAACGCTGCCGCTTTGGATTTGATCAACCCGTACGTTGTAATCAATTGTGGAAACGCGCCCTGCCAAGGCATTTGATAATTGGCTAACTCCTAGACGAGGAATACCAATCGATCCATTAACAAAACTTTTTAGTATTAGTTGCCCATATTGAGCATCAACATTATCTGGGTCGGTCAGAAATACTCCGTGCAAGAACGGACGTAATACTCGATCATACGTAGTGCCACACCTTCGAAGAGCCTGCCCCAACGATGTGCTTGGCTTTACCCGTGAAATAAGAAAGACCAGCAGCGCGATTTTCTCCGGAATCGTTCCAGTTGCTTTATCAAGTGCTGAGAATGGAAGTTTGCGTGGATCCCCGATTGCATGACGAGTTGCACCTAAGGCAACATCAATTATCCGTGGCGCAACCACAAAATCAATTTCACGAATTACATCAAGTTCTTTTAATGCCGGATACGCCGCGTTTATTAACTGAAAACCCCGATCGCAGATATAGCCATCGATCACATCACTTGTTACCCGGCCGCCAGGACGATCAGATGCTTCAACGACGACAACGTCCACACCCTTTTGCTGCAGGTGAATCGCTGCATTTAAACCAGCTAGACCTGCTCCAACGATTAAAACATCACAACTTTTAGCCACGCGCTCGGTCAATCAGTTTTGCAACAAGAAGAGCATCTGCAGTAGATACCGGCATTGATGTGGCATTAGTAATAGCTGCTTGAACTGCCAAGTAAAAATGACCGTAATTTCCAGGTTGCGCGACAATCTCTTCTACTTCATCGCCCCGGTGAATAAACGCTTGCGATTGTGTTGGCAGCTGCCAGGTTCCGCCTTGTGGAAATTTTCCAGCGCGAAGAAGCGCTTCTTGCGGATCTAAATCATTAATGACTAATGCACCCTTGTTTCCAAGAATTCTGATTCTGGGCCCGGGTGCACCAACTACTGCGCTAGCCGATAAATATGACATAACTCCCGATGAGTGTTGCAATACCAAAACCGAATCATCGTCACTGCCGCCTCGCAGCGATCTCACCGATGCAGTAACTAGTTCGGCATCGCCAAACCAATCCAGAGCCGTCGAAATTAAATGAGGCTGCAAGTCAAGTAGCTGTCCCCCACCATCGGCGGCGCTCATATTCTCACGCCAGGATGTTGTATTTAGTTGTGGGCGAAATCTTTCAAACCGAGATTCAAGTCGGTGAATTTCACCGAGAACCCCACTTTTTATTACTCGTTTAATCGTTAACGCATCTGAATCCCATCGGCGATTAAAGAAAGTTGTTAAGGGAACGTGTGCTTGTGCAGCTGCATCAACAATTAATTGTGTTTCCACCAAAGTACGGCCCATTGGTTTGTCGACCACAACCGGGATGCCAGCATTAATCGCAGCGATCGCATGATCGGCATGAACTAGATTTGCTGAGGCAACAACGACTAAATCCAAATCAAATTGAACTAATTCGGCAACTGTTGCAACGATCTTTACTTCTGGAAAATCTGCAACAGCGTGGGTGCCTCGTTCATGATTGCCAGTTGCAATTGCGACAACTTCAAAGCCACAGCCTTTTAGCAATGGGGCGTGGAAGTAGCGACCAGCTAAGCCATACCCAGCAATTCCAACCTTGAGTGTCATGATTAACTACTCTGCAATTTTGAAGGCCACCACACTTTGCCGCCGATGTCATGCACTAGTGCTGGAACTAAAATTGTTCTTACAATTAAAGTATCCAGAAGAACGCCAAATGCCACCGCGAAACCAAGTTCTGCCAAAAATACCAATGGCAAAATCCCCAAGACACCAAAGGTTGCCGCTAGAACGATTCCAGCTGAAGTAATAACCCCGCCCGTAACAGTTAATCCCTTAATCACACCGGCGCGAGTTCCGATCTTTGCACTCTCCTCGCGCACCCGCGTCATGAGGAAGATGTTGTAATCAATCCCCAGGGCAACTAAGAAGATGAAGGCAAAGAGTGGGAAGGAAGTATCAGCACCTTTAAAGCCAAAGATATGTTCAAAGACAAGTTGGCAAACTCCAAGTGTGGCAAAAAATGACAAGACAACGGTGCCCAGTAACAAAGCGGCCGCAAAAATACTTCGCAACAAGAATCCCAAGATAATTGTGATGATAAATAAAACTATTGGAATGATTGTTCGGTTGTCACGATTAGCCGAGACATCAGTATCAAAGGCGATCGCAGTGGAACCACCAACCAAGATTTCCGGATCAATAGCGTGAACGGCGGTACGAATATCAGGAATTACATCGCGTGCCTCCACGCTATCTGGATTTAACTCCAACGTGGCATTTAAAATAACTTTGCCATCGACGACCTTAATTGGTGCAGCTGGTTGGCCAGGCACTGTCTGGCTGGTTCGCAAGACGTCTACGGATGCAACGCCTTCAACTTGCATCAGTGCTGCCGAGACCGAGTCAATTGAATTCTCCCTGACAACTAGCTCGGTTGGCTGACCAGATCCACCAGGAAAGTGTTGGCCTAAAAGCTCTAGTCCAACTACTGAATCTGGACGTTTAGTAAATGCATCGGCGGTAGATAGACCCTTGGCGTTTAGCGTGGTTGAGAAGCCAGCCAAAATCAGAAGTAATAGCGCGGTGCCAATCCACAATTTGCGCGGACGTTTTTCAACGGTTGTACCGACCTTTGCCCACATCCCCGTTAGTTGATGATTAACATCATCTCGTCGAGGAATTCGTGGCCAAAAAACCCATCGACCAAAAGCCACCAACAGCGCGGGTAATAAGGTCAAAATTGTAATCATCGATGCCGCAATTCCAATGGCGCCCACTGGACCCAATCCACGGTTACCGGAAAGATCGCTAAGTAGTAAAACTAATAATCCAGAAATAACAGTTAAGCCCGAAGCTAAAATTGGTTCAAAGACACCTTTAAGTGCCGCCTTCATCGCATCAAAGGCAGAGTCAAAGTGATGGAGTTCCTCGCGATATCGCGAAATAAGTAGCAGCGCATAATCAGTAGCTGCACCTAGAACAAGCACAGATAAAATTCCTTGCGACTGACCATTTAAGTCAATCACATTATTTTTTGTTAGCAGGTAGACCAATCCGCCGGCGGTAGACAGTGCAATCACGGCGGAAAATAGCGGCAAGATCCATAGAATTGGTGATCGATAAACAATGATCAAGATAAATCCGACAACTCCTAATGTTGTAAGCAGCAAGGACGAATCGATACCTTCAAATGCTCCAAATAAGTCTCCAAGGAGTGCGCCGATTCCAGTCACACTTGACGTTAAATTATTACGCGCCGCATATTCAGATGCATCATCTCGAAGAGTTTGAATCATCTCTGGCAAAACTGGTTTTTCATCTGGCAGTAAATCGTTTGCGATATCAGAGATAAATGGAAGATTCACTAATATCGCTTTTCCATCTTGCGAAGGAAAGGCAAAGATTTGATCTCCGGGAGTTAGGTACTTTGAAATCGGCACATCACTCTCGCCAATTTTCTTCTCCCCCAACTGAGCTAAATGCACATTGAGCGCTGCGATTTTCGCGTCGTCAATGTCGCCAAGATAGAGGACTAAAGTTGGCAGACTTTGATTTTGCTCATCATTAAATGTGGCAATGACTTTGGCCGCCTGTGTCGATTCGGCGCTATCAGGTAAAAAAGCCGAGTTGTCGTTTTCCTGAACTGTGGAAAGTTTCCCGAATAAAGGACCCATCACGCCGCTTGTTCCAAACCAGATAAAAATTACAAGTAAGGCATAGACCAGCGGGCGACGGTGCTTTTTAGTTACAGAAGTGGTGACAGACACAGTGTGACGGACCTTTCATGAACGCTCAATTGGGCAGGAGCCAAGCCTACCTTTAGGCTATAGGTGTGCATCTACTCGACGGCTCTTCGCAAGCAACGATCGCACTTTCTCGATCGGGTCTAGTTGATTACCAAAAAGCCTGGGAGATTCAGAAATCGATTCATGAAGAGGTTGCGCTAGGAGTACGCCCGAATACGTTATTAATGTTGGAACATCCATCGGTTTATACCGCTGGCCGTCGGACCGATATTTCAGAGCGCCCCGCAGATGGAACGCCCGTGATCGATGTTGATCGTGGTGGTCGAATTACGTGGCATGGCCCTGGCCAACTAGTTGGCTATCCAATTGTGAAATTAATTAAACCAACAGAACTAGTTGGCTTTGTCCGCGAAATCGAAGCTGGCTTAATTAAAGTCTGCGCCGACCTAGGTCTAGCTACCGTTGCAATTAAAGGTCGCTCTGGTGTGTGGGTTAAAGATTCACACGGTGAGCGAAAGATCGCAGCCATTGGTATCCGAGTTTCAAAAGGTGTCACCATGCATGGCTTTGCGCTCAACGTTGACCCAGATTTAACGGCCTTTGCGCAGATTATTCCATGTGGAATAGCCGATGCCGAGGTTACCTCGCTGCGCCGCGAACTCAATCGGGCGATTACAATTGATGAAGTCGCACCGATAGTCGAGCGACACTTATTTGAATCCCTTCGAAAGGTGAGCGCATGACAATGGCACCCGAGGGTCGCAAGCTGCTTCGAATTGAAGCGCGCAATGCACTTACTCCGATTGAGAGAAAACCTGAGTGGATTAAAACTCGGGCAAATATGGGTCCGGAGTACACACGCCTTCGCGCCTTAGTAAAAACTGAAGGACTGCACACTGTCTGCCAAGAAGCGGCCTGTCCAAATATTTTTGAATGCTGGGAAGATAAAGAAGCAACGTTTTTAATTGGCGGAGATCGCTGCACACGTCGTTGCGATTTTTGTAATATCGACACTGGAAAACCGCTACCAATAGATCGTGCCGAACCACGCAAAGTTGCTGAGTCAGTAAAAAGTATGGGCTTGCACTACGCCACAATTACTGGTGTCACTCGCGATGATCTAGAAGATGAAGGTTCTTGGTTATACGCCGAAACTATTCGAATGGTTCACGAACTAAATCCAGGTGCTGGTGTTGAAATGTTAGCGCCTGACTTCAACGCTAATCCAGAACTGCTGAATCCAATCTTTGAAACAAGGCCAGAAGTCTTTGCTCACAACTTAGAGACTGTCCCCCGAATCTTTAAGCAGATCCGTCCTGCCTTTACTTATGAAAAATCTTTACGAGTTATCACAATGGCGCAAGATTTTGGTTTAATCACAAAATCAAATTTAATCTTGGGATTGGGAGAAACTCGAGAAGAAGTTTCGCAGGCCCTAATTGATCTCAACAATGCCGGCTGTGACCTGATCACAATTACGCAGTATCTGCGTCCAACGAATAAGCACCATCCAGTTGAACGCTGGGTTAAGCCACATGAGTTTGTTGAGTTAGCGCAAGAAGCTGAGCAAGTTGGATTTTTAGGAGTAATGAGCGGTCCGCTAGTTCGCTCAAGTTACCGTGCTGGTCGTTTGTATAAGCAGGCGATGGAAAAGAAGGCTGCACGTGGCTGAACTCGTTTATCCACCAGTTATTTCCTTAGTTAAAAGTTTTTGGAAGTATTTAGATCTGCAATTTGATTTCAAAGGTGAAAAAAACGTTCCCCGCAAAGGTGGCGCGATTCTTGCGATAAATCACGTTGGATATCTAGATTTTGCAATCGTTGGCACTGCGGCATTACCTGCCAAGCGCTACGTGCGGTTTATGGCAAAAAAAGAGATCTTCGATCATAAAATCGCTGGTCCCCTGATGCGCGGAATGCATCACATCAATGTCGACCGCAGCAATGGCGCACCATCTTTTGTAGCTGCGTTGCGCGCCTTAAAAAACGGCGAGATTATTGGAATCTTTCCAGAAGGAACAACTTCTACAAGTTTTGAAATAAAGGGTTTGAAATCTGGCGCAGTTCGCTTAGCAATGGGCGCTGGGGTTCCAATTATTCCGACGATAATTTGGGGCAGTCAGCGAGTCATTACAAAGGGCTTAAAACCAAACTTCAAACGACAACATATTCCGGTTACGGTCTCATTCGGTGAGCCAATTCGCTACCAACGTGGCGATGACGTAGAAGTTGCCGAGATTCACCTGCGCGAAGTTCTGCTAGCTATGCTGCGAATTGTCCAAGAGGAGTATCCCGATAGTCATGTCGGCCAGCGGTGGGCACCGGCTCGTCTTGGTGGAACTGCGCCTTCTCCCCTAAACTAAACGTTATGTTTAAAAGAAAAGCCAAAGTAGCAAAGATCAAAAAACCACGTTTCCAAACTTTCCGAGATGCCTATAAAGTTACAAAACAAGTTAAGCCTTGGATAACTATCGCCCTCATCGCAACCTTTACGGTGACGTGGGCAATTGGAATTGGCATAGGCGTGCTAGTTGGTCCGTATGTCTATTTTGGTTTTGTTTCGCTTCCATTTGCACTACTTATGGCAATGTTTTTATTTACTCGCGTTGCTGGTACTGCTGCCTACGCTGCAATTGAAGGACAGATGGGTGCTGGCGCAAGTGTCTTGATGGCGATCCGTAAAGGCTGGACAACTACACCAGCTGTTGCAGTAGCAAGAAATCAAGACATGGTTCATCGAAGTGTTGGACGTGCTGGCATCGTATTAACTGGCGAGGGATCACAAGCGGTACGTCAAATGGTCAGCGATGAACGCAAAAAAGCCGAACGCTTTGCACCGGGTGTTCCAATCACTGAATTTTTAGTTGGAACCGAAGATGGTCGCGTTCCAATTCAGAAACTGCAAAAGCAGATGCGTCGGCTACCGAAGAAATTGACTGCCCATCAAATGCGTGAAGTTCGTGCTCGACTTAAGGCCATTGGTGGAATGTCGATGCCAATACCAAAGGGTCCAATGCCAACTCGAGCCGCAAAGCCCCGCTAGATCTTTACGTTCTAGTTAAAACAGATTGACTAAATCGCTCGTGCATTCCTCTGCCATTTTCATCAAATGTTATTGCAAAAATAACAGTTACTAAAAGTGCGCTTCGAATCAAAGCTTGCAAGGCTGTTATTTCTCCACCATCAACAAAGCGCACGATTTTTATGCCAAAGATTCGATGGCCCAGCGTGGCCCCTTGCAGCCACGAGAGAATCAGGATCTCGGCAAAGAACAGACCCAAAACGTTGAGCGAGCGGTTGGGTGAGCTGGCGCCGATTCCACCAGTTACCGCCGTCACTATGAAATAGCAGGCCAACCAGTCGACCATCAGTGCAGCAAAGCGGCGACCTAGGCCAACACGCACAAATTGGTAACTCATGTGGCAAGAATAACCCTGGTTTTGCCACAACGTAACATGGATTTAACAAGCGGGTTATGCCAAATGCGGTGCTTGCACTTAGGGTTCAACTACCTAAAAGCGCCACAACTCAACGTTGAGAGCTTGGCGCACCACATGTGAATTGGGAGAAGCATGTTTAAGAACTCCGCAGAAATCTTTGCCTTCATCAAAAAAGAAGACATCAAGTTTGTTGATGTTCGCTTTACAGATTTGCCTGGAATCCAGCACCACTTCAACGTACCGGTTGAATCATTTGATGAAGCCGTCTTCACTGATGGCCTAATGTTTGATGGTTCTTCAATTCGTGGATTCCAAACAATTAATGAATCAGATATGAAGTTGTTACCGGTTCCAGAGTCTTCATACGTAGATCCATACCGTAAAGAAAAAACACTTATTATTATTTTTTCGGTTCACAATCCAGTTGATAACACGCCTTACAGCCGTGATCCACGTGGAGTTGTTGCTCGTGCCGTTGATTACATGCGCGCGCAAGGAATTGCCGACACTGCATTTTTTGCACCAGAAGCTGAGTTCTATGTTTTCGATAGCGTTCGCTTCAAGACCGGTATCAACACCGCGGTTCACGAGATCGAATCATATGAAGGCGCCTGGAATACCGGCGTTGAATACGATGCCGATGGAACACCTAACCGTGGTTACCGCACACGCGTAAAGGGTGGATATTTCCCAGTGTCACCAACTGATCAATTCGCTGATCTTCGCGATGAAATGGTGATGCAACTTGGCAAGGTTGGACTACTTGTTGAACGCTCACACCACGAAGTTGGTACCGCTGGTCAAATGGAGATCAACTACCGCTTTACAGATATTTTGCATGCCGGTGATGATGTTATGAAGTTTAAGTACGTCATTCGCAACACTGCTTGGCAAGGTGGCAAGACTGCAACATTTATGCCAAAGCCACTCTTCGGTGATAACGGTTCCGGAATGCACGTTCACCAATCACTATGGAAAGATGGCAAGCCATTATTTTTCGAGGCAGGAACCTATGGCGATCTATCTGAAATGGCACGCCACTACATCGGTGGTTTGCTCAAGCACGCGCCATCACTTCTTGCCTTCACTAACCCAACGGTTAACTCTTACCGTCGCTTAGTTCCAGGTTATGAAGCTCCGGTAAACCTGGTTTACTCAGCACGTAACCGCTCGGCTTGTATCCGTATCCCAATTACTGGTTCGAATCCAAAAGCTAAGCGCATCGAATTCCGTTGCCCAGATCCATCATCAAATCCATACTTGGCCTTTGCTGCAATGCTCATGGCCGGTTTAGATGGAATTATCAATAAGATCGAACCACCTGCCCCAGTTGATAAAGATCTATATGAACTTGAAGGTGAAGAGGCGGCATTAATTCCTCAGGTGCCAGGTTCACTTGATGAAGTATTGAACAATCTTGAGAAGGATCATGAGTTCCTAACTCGCGGCGGAGTATTTGCCGAAGATCTCATCTCAACTTGGATCGCCTTCAAGCGCAAGGAAGAAGTGGATTACGTACGTTTGCGTCCACATCCAGCTGAGTTTGAACTCTATTACGATCTGTAAGCAATCTTAAGTATCAAAGCCCGCCCCTAAAAAGGCGGGTTTTGTTATTTCCTGACAATTATTTCTTGGTAGTTGATAAAAACTTAAAGATCGCAGCACTGATTAAGCCCGAAACACACGAGGCGATAATGACTGCAAAAATAGCCAGCTCCTGTTGAGCACGCTCTTCAAAAGCTAAATTGGCGATAAAGATGGCGACAGTAAAACCAATACCAGCTGCACTTCCGGTGGCTAAAATTTTAGGAAGTTTTGCTCCTGCTGGGTAATCACCCAGGCCAATTTTTTTAGCACTCCAACTAGAGACCCCGATTCCCAGCGGCTTACCTATGACGAGTCCACAAAAGATTCCCCAAGCGATTGGTGAGGTGATCGCATCTGAAATCGAATTTTGTGTGATTTTTACACCAGTATTTGCAAAGGCAAAAATCGGCACAATCACAAAACTGCTGACTGGATGCATCTTGTGCTCTAGCCATTCAATAATTGAGACTTCATTATCTTCGATATCAACTAGGCGGGTCTTTCTCCGAGCGATGTTTGGTGTCATCATTCCGAGGACAACGCCTGCCAGGGTTGGATGAATTCCCCCACGATACATGCAGTACCAGAGCACAATGCCCAGCGGGACGTAGAAAGAGACTGAGTTAATCTTTAATTTCTTACACACGTGAATCACAACAATCATTGCAAGTGCGGCAATAATCCAATTTGTTGTGATGCCCGTTGAATAAACAAATGCAATAACTAAAATCGCGCCAATGTCATCGATGACCGCTAAGGCCAAGAGAAAAGTTCGAAGCGAGGCGGTAGCACTTGTCCCAATAATCGCTAATAGCCCGACCGCTAATGCAATGTCGGTAGCAACGGCTACTCCCCAACCGTTAGGGGCTTGGCGTCCGGCAATCAAAAGGTAGATGCCCGCAGGAAATGCCATTCCCCCTAAAGCGGCGGCGAAGGGCATGATCGCTTTTTTAAAGCTTGAGAGATGGCCAGAACTTAATTCACGTTTAATTTCTAGACCCACAACGAAGAAGAAGATAGTCATAAAAGCGTAATTGATGACCTTTAAAGCCGTTAATCGAAGATAAATATCGTCATTGCCCAAAGAAAATTTTAATTCAAGAAAGGAAAAATAAGAGCTAGCCAAAGGAGAATTAGCAACTATTAACCCTAAGAATGAAGCTACAAGGATCAAGATTCCGCTAGCGGATTCGCGATGGAGGAAATCGCGTAAGGGAGTGATCACTCGCATCATGGGTTCAAACTTATCACCCGCGTTGTTCTTGTGCCGCTATTTTTCCCTGTGAAAGCAGTACATGACCGACGAATCCGATAGCTAAGGCAAAGACAACTCCAACATTTGCATACGCCCAGGCCCCTTCTTTGCCTCCAATTGCCGACATAAAGTAACCCTGCCAAGAAAGCCACGAAGCAAAGGTGTTGGTTACAAATCCCCAGCCAACTAATGCACCCAAAGCCATCAACAACAACGAACCTTTATTAACTGATCCATAGATTCCCTGCGGATCAAAGAGCGCTTTTTCATCATATGGCTTTCGGCGCATCACAACATCGGCTACAAAGATGCCAGACCACACTGCAACGGGCACTCCTAAGGTAATGAGAAAGCCTTGGAAAGGATAGAAAAAATTATCAGCGATCCACACAATATAAATCGCACCTATTAACATAATCGCAGAATCAATCAGTGCCGCCTTGTATCGCTTAATCGGAACACCAATCGAAACGAGTGCTAACCCAGATGAGTACAAATCTAGAATCGCTCCCCCGACTAAACCGAGTATTGCAATCAGTGCAAAGGGAATTAAAAACCATGTGGGAAGTAAGGTAGTAAGTGCGCCAATTGGATCAGAGCCGATTGCATCCATCAACGTTTTATCACTTGCCGAAAGCGCCGTACCAAAAATTACTAAAACAATGGGCACTATCGACGCACCAAAAACAGTCCAGCCAATTACCGCTCGGCTAGAGACTGTACGCGGCAAGTAACGCGAGTAATCGGCGGCGCAATTTACCCAACCCAAACCAATTCCTGTCACGGCAAAGATTATCGCTCCGATCAATCCTTGATTTGATCCATCTTTAATCGCATTAACTGCGCTCCAATTAATCGAATTAAAAGTTAGCCCCATGTATACAAGCGTCATGACGATCGTAGTAATCGTAAGAAACTTTTGAAGTTTCATAATTACGTTAAATCCGAGCACGCCACCTAACATCGTCAAGCCAACCGAAGTTAAGAACCCCAGGATGAGAGCAACGTTTAGGTCCAGGCCACCTACTCGCGCAAAAACCGTTCCAGTCGCCAAAGTAGCTAGTGAAACCAAAACTGTTTCCCAACCTACAAATACTAAATATGATAAAAATCCGGGAAGAATACTTCCCTTCACACCAAAGGCTGCTCGGACAATAATCATCGTTGGTGCATTTGAGCGCTTACCAGCCAATGAGCTGATGCCAACTAAGGAAAAGGAAGCCAGCGTGCCGATTATCGCGGCGATGGTTGCCTGCCGAAATGAAATTCCAAAGCCGAGAAAAAAAGCACCATAGGACAGCGCCAAAAGTGAGACGTTAGCACCAGCCCATGGCCAAAATAGTGAACGTGGCTTTCCTTGACGTTGGCCTTCTTCAATTACATTTGAACCATTTACTTCAAGATCTAATCCTTGCATATCTATTTACTTCCCTTTTTCTTCGTTAGTGCCATCACAACCAAAAATAAAATTAAAAAAGCAGCTAAGGCAGTTCCTCTTACAAGTAAGTTAGGGCCGCTTTCAGTTGGCGTGACCGCGGTTGGTTGCGTTGCCGAATAGTCTGGCGAGGCGCTGAAACTGTACTCACCTTCAACAGGATGTCCGTCTTGCGAAACAATGCGATATCTGACGGTAAACACGCCAGCAACACTTTGGCCAGATATTTTCGTGGATATCCTTCCACCATCAATGATCGCATCACCGTAACTAACAACTAAACCAGTGGAGTCTTCAACTTCAAGAGTATTAATAGTTTCCCCATCAATACTCGGTAAATCTCCATCAAATTGCAGCCACACCTGTGTTGGAATCGGATTGATGTTAGCAAATTGCAATGGATAAGAATCCACGAGTTCGCCGTGAGCAGAGGCCGGAGAAACGGCAAGCACGCTAAAGAAAACTATGAAGAGCGTAGCTATTTTTTTGCGCATCGTTTTTAATCCAAGAAGAAATCGAGCAGAAAGTCTTTGGTCCCTGGTGTCACTGAGTACTTCTCTAAATCAGTGATTCCTTCGCTAGCAAGGAGCAGGTCATCGACGAAGAAGTTTCCAGTGCACTCGGCAGATGGGCGGTTCAAAATAATATGAGCGGCATCGGCCAAGATTTGCGGAGTGCGTCCAGCTGCGGCATCGATTCCTGGAATCATTTGCAGCGCTGCAGTGTCGATTACAGTGCGAGGCCACAAGGCATTAACGGCGATACCGTCGCGCTTAAATTCTTCAGCCATACCCAGTACGCACATACTCATTCCATATTTTGCCATGGTGTAGGCAACGTGATTTTTAAACCAAATAGGCTTCATCGATAACGGCGGTGACAAGTTGAGAATGTGTGGATTTCGACCGTCGGCCGCTGACTTGCGCAGGTGCGGCAATGCCGCTTGCGAAGTTAGAAAAGTACCTCGAACATTCACATCAAACATTAAATCAAAACGCTTTGCTGGAGTTTGATCGGTTCGAGTTAAATTAATTGCGCTGGCATTATTAATCACAATGTCTATTCCACCAAAAGTTTCAGCGGTTAGATTGATTGCGGCCTCAAGGGCGGCTTCATCTCGGATATCGCATTGGATTGGCAATGCAGTTCCACCTACTGCGTTAATTTCGGCAGCCGCTGTGAAGATAGTGCCAGGTAGCTTTGGATTTGGATCAGCGGTTTTAGCTGCTATCGCTACGGATGCCCCATCGGCGGCGGCTCGCAATGCGATAGCAAGTCCAATTCCGCGGGATCCCCCTGTTATAAAAATACGTTTTCCAGCTAGTGACATTATTTTCCCTTCTTAGACATAAACTTCATAAAGGCTTCCATGGCTTCATCGGATTGAAGTGCCACCGCAAATATTTCAAACTCAGCTTTCATAACCGCGGCAACGGAATCGTGGTTACGTGCCTTAAGCAAGGCTTTGGTATTAATAATTGCCTGCGGCGGTTGCTGTGCGATTCGTTCCGCTAATTTCATCGCCGCTGCCAATGGCTCTGAATCAATCGATGCCGCCAATCCCATTTCCAGGGCCGCAGCTGCATCAAAGCTTTCGCCCGTCATAAATATCTTTGCCGCTCTTTGGTATCCAACCAACTGTGGAAAGAGAAAACTTGAGCCTGCCTCTGGCACTAGACCAAGTGATGCGAAGGGCATTGAAAATTTTGAAGTTGGATGAGCAATAACGACATCACAGTGCAACAGCATCGTTGTGCCAACACCAATTGCATTTCCCTTAACCGAGGCAATTAATGGTTTCGGAAAATTAAGGAGTGATGAAAGGAATTGTGAGACTTCCGAACTGTCGCCAGTGGGAGGATTGTCCATAAAGTCCGCGATGTCATTTCCGGCGGTGAAGTGATCGCCTTCGCTGCTAATCACCACGGCTCGAACACCAAAGTCGCCGGCCGCTTCGTTGAGTCCATTGGCTAGTCCGGCATACATCGATCTAGACAGGGCATTCATCTTCTCCGGGCGGTTAAAAGAGAGAGTGAGAACCTGGCCTACTTGTGACTTTAAAATTTCGCTCATTAACCCATCCTATTAGGTGACAGGCGCAAAATTAAGGAGCAGACTGGCAAGCACGCGGAGAGGCGGATCCGACAATGGTTCGAGATATCACTATTTCATCACGAGAGCTAACGCCCTTTGAACAATTAGTCCTGACACTAGTGTGTGAGGGCAAATCAAATGGAGCGATCGCCACCGAGACTTCACACAATGAAAAAGTGATTGAAAATACCGTGAGTCGAAGTGCTCAGGTCTTTGGAATTAAATCTGATGGGCAAACAAATTTGCGAGTTCTTCTAGCGCTGGCTTTTCGTGCTCACTACGGGGATGGCGCTTTCGATAAGTTAGAGGTCGCATGTTCGCATTTAGAAATTGGCCCGGATGGACGATCAATGTGCAATCGGCATATCGAATAAATCTCTTTCTAGTATGAGAGTTGCCTCTCGAAAATAAGCACGGAGAGTTACCTCTCGCATAATCCTCTAACTACTTGATGACACAAGAGTAGAAATGTCTTGCAGTGATTTTAATGATTATTGCAGATGAATTGGAGAGAAAAAATGAATCGTAGATCTTTTGACAAAATCGTTTCACTCGTTGGCCTGGGTTTAGCCGGGCTACTATTTATATTTGCCGGGCTGCTAAATTTTGGCGCAAACTTTGCTAACGACAGCGTTCAAAGTCAGTTACAAAATCAAAATATCTCCTTCCCAGCTGCAGCGGCGATGCCGGAAGCAACGAAGGATCAACTCGCTAAGTGGGCTGGTATGAAAGTAGTAACCGGAGAAATGGCACGTGGTTACTCTGATCTTTACATTTGGGAGCACATGAAGGGTGCAGCAATTGGCGTAACCGGAAAACCTGCAACATACTCCGAGGTTTCTGGAATCTACATGGGGCTTACAAAAGGTGGCAGCACCGATACCGCAAAAATTGCAGCCTATGGAGAGCTTCGCCAAACATTGTTCATGGGAAACACCTTGCGCGGAATGTTACTTGAGGCATACGCATTTGGAACTATGGGAGTAATTGCTGGTTACGCCGCAATTGCAGCATTAGTAAGTGGACTCTTATTTCTTTTACTTGCCGTTGCTGGGTTTATGCATATTCGTCGTACTCCACAAGAGACGACGATTTAACCCTCAACTCTCCGTGAGTGGTTAAAGAAAGAGCCCCTGGTGAATACCAGGGGCTCTTTCTATTGCTAATTATTTTTTAGCGTTCAATCTTTCCAGCGATGAAATCTTCAACCTTGTTATGGGCCGCTTCATCTGTGTACTGCGTTGGCGGGGTCTTCATGAAGTAACTAGATGGTGACAAGAGTGCGCCACCAATCTTGCGATCAAGACCGATCTTTGCGCAACGAAGCGCATCGATAATTACACCGGCTGAGTTAGGTGAATCCCAAACTTCTAGCTTGTACTCAAGGTTCAGTGGCACATCTCCGAAAGCGCGACCTTCGAGGCGAACGTAGGCCCACTTGCGATCATCAAGCCATGGAATGTAATCCGAAGGTCCAATGTGAACATTCTTTGCTCCCATGTCGTGATCTAACTGTGATGTTACCGAGTTAGTCTTTGAGATTTTCTTTGATTCAAGACGATCACGCTCGAGCATGTTCTTGAAGTCCATGTTTCCACCAACATTTAATTGGTAGGTGCGGTCTAGGTGAACGCCGCGATCTTGGAACAATTTGGCCATGATGCGGTGAGTGATGGTCGCACCAACTTGGCTCTTGATGTCATCTCCAACAATTGGAAGTCCGGCATCGGCAAACTTCTTTTCCCAAACAGGATCAGATGCGATAAAGACTGGCAAAGCGTTAACGAAAGCACAACCAGCATCGATGGCACATTGCGCGTAGAACTTTGCCGCAACTTCAGAGCCCACAGGCAGGTAGCAAATCAAAACATCGACTGCTTCATCCTTGAGTGCTTGCACAACATCGACTGCAGGTGCATCTGATTCCGTAATTGTTTCCTTGTAGTACTTACCAAGTCCATCGTTTGTAACTCCGCGAAGAACTGGAACACCAGTCTTTTCGACGTTACTAAATTTAATTGTGTTGTTTTCACTTGCCCAGATTGCATCAGCTAGATCTAATCCAACTTTCTTTGCATCTACATCGAATGCTGCAACAAACTTGACGCTAGAGATGTGGTATCCCCCAACGACAGCGTGCATGAGACCAGGGATATCTTGATCGATAGCGGCGTCTTTGTAATACTCAACGCCTTGGACTAATGAGTTCGCGCAGTTTCCAACGCCAACGATTGCAACACGGATGTCGCCTTTACCGGTTGTGATATTCACTCTATTTCCTCTCGGTTTTGATCATGTCTTCTAGCCAACTGATTTCTCGGTCAGCTGATTCCAGCGAGTGACGTCGCCACTCCTCTAGATACTTGTCGATTCCAACGGGTGACTTCTCGAGTTCACCACGAAGGATTTCGGCTTTCTCCTTGAGGCGACGATGGCGTCCCTCAAGAATTCTTACTCGGTTATTTGCCGACGTTGGTCCAAAGAAAGCGAAACGAATTTCAAAGCCTTCATCTTCCCAAGTCTCAGGTGTGACAGATTCAGTTAAATCTTCAAATTTGCGAGCGCCACGATCGGTAATGGCATAGACGATGCGAGATCTGCGCGAGGTCGTATCGACCACGGTTTCAGCGATTAATCCAGCCTCTAACATCCGTCGAAGTTGCGGGTAGAGAACCGAGAACGAGAGGGCTCGGAATGGACCAAAGATTGCTCCCATCCGCTTTCGCAGCTCATAGCCGTGCAGTGGAGTCTGAGAGAGCAGGCCTAATAGGGCGAATTCAAGGGACTCTGAACGCGAACGCACCGCATAACCTCCCCATCTCACGATCAACTCTTAGTTGATTATATGTATCCATTCGATACATCGACTCGTAATGTAATCGGATACACCACCCGACGCAACTTTTAACGGGATATAGGCGTGGCGTACCCACAGGAATTACTCAGCGCGGATTTAGGCTCGTACTACGCCCTACTTCGGGCCAGGCCTAAGCCCCATAGGCATATGTGGAAGGGAAAATACGTGTCTCTACTCTCATGGAAACTTCATGGAAATGGAAAAACTGTAAGTTCTGGTGAAGTCGTCTCAACTGATGAGCGTCTCACCTGGCCGCGCACCATAGGTGTCGGTTTGCAACATATCGCCGCGATGTTTGGCGCAACCTTTTTGGTTCCCATCATTACCGGCTTCTCTCCAACAACAACTTTGTTCTTCTCCGGAATTGGAACGATTCTATTTTTAATCATTACCCAAAATAAAGTTCCCAGTTATCTTGGATCATCCTTTGCATTTTTAGCTCCGATCGCTGCGGCAAAGACCAGCGGTGGAATCGGCGCAGCACTTGGCGGCGTCGTAGTAACTGGCGCACTTTTGGCGCTGGTTGGTTTTATCGTCCGTGCAGCTGGAATCGGCTGGATTGATTGGTTACTTCCTCCCATCGTGACCGGAACAATTGTGATGGTTATTGGTTTGAACTTAGCTGGAGCGGCAAAGAATAACTTTGTAGCTGGACCACTTATTGGAATTATCACTTTGTCGTCGATCGCTTTAATCGCCGCAATTTCACGAGGCTTTTTAAGTCGCATCAGTATCTTTGCCGGCCTTTTGATTGGTTATGGAGTCGCCTTTATCCAAGGAGATGTCAGCACCGATGCGATCAAGGCCGCTAAATGGTTTGCTTTGCCGACTTTTACAAATCCAACTTTCGATGGCTCGGCAATTATCTTGTTCTTGCCAGTTGTTCTTGTTCTGATCGCCGAAAACGTTGGCCACGTAAAATCTGTGGCATCTATGACCGGTAAAAACTTAGATGATCAAATGGGAAATGCACTGATGGCCGATGGTCTTGCCACTTCCTTAGCGGGTTTTGGTGGCGGTTCTGGAACTACAACGTATGCCGAAAACATTGGTGTAATGGCGGCAACTCGCGTTTACTCAACTGCGGCTTATTGGGTCGCCGGTATTGGTGCGATTTTGCTATCACTATCGCCAAAGTTTGGCGCCGTCCTTAGCAGTGTGCCAGTTGGTGCACTCGGTGGCGTATCAGTAGCTCTCTTTGGAATGATCGGAGTTCTGGGTGCCAGAATTTGGATTGAAGCCAAAGTTGATTTCGCTAATCCAATTAACTTGTTAATTGCAGGTGCCTCATTAATTATCGGAATCTCTGATATTTCATGGACACGTGGCGATCTAACATTTAACGGAATAATCAACGCTACGTTGGTAGCAGTTCTTGGTTACCGAATTCTGACATCAATTGCCACAGCACGAGGTAATAAGTAAAATCTCTGCATGATCATTCCTTCGCGCATTGCTGAATATTTCATTGCTGCGTTGGTAATTATCTTGGCGCCTGGCCCGAGCGTATTATTTGTGATCGCTCGGGCCATCGCCTGGGGTCGCAAGACCGCTGTCTTTACTGTAGTTGGAAACGTTTCGGGCGCATTCACGCTTTCGGTCTTTGTCGCAATTGGATTAGGGCCATTACTTCAACGATCTGATCTAGCTTTCGCCATTGTTCAGTGGGGTGGCGGGTTGTACTTAATCTATTTGGGAATTGATGCGATCAGAGATCGCACTGTGCACGCAGCTGATATGACAAATCAAGGAGATATCGCACCCGGAGTTTTTCGCTCCATTCGAGATGGCTTTTGGGTCGGTGCGCTTAATCCAAAGGGAATTGTTTTCTTTGCCGCTGTTGTTCCACAATTTATCGATCGTGATCGCGGCGGCATTACTGGGCAACTTATTTTGTTAGGCGCCGTCTTTGCTATTCTGGCCCTGTTCTGCGATGGCACATGGGGACTTTTGGCCGGAACGGCGCGCGATTGGCTGGCCACGGATTCACAGCGAATCGAAAAATTACGCGCCGGCGGTGGCATCATCATGATTATTTTGGGGCTTTCTGTCGTGTATTCAGCAATTGTCAGTGGCTAACTACACAATAAGCACATGATTAAACCTGCCAAACCTGCTCGCGAAAATATTTCACCATCCGATCTAACTTTTGGACTTTCTACTTGCAAACGATGTTTGTGGATTAAATATTGGTACAAGGTAATCATGCCTGGTGCTTTTCCACTTGTGGGAACTATGGCCGCATTGCAAGAAGAGCATTTTCAAAACGCCGATATGCCCACGATCGATCCTGCGCTTCGGCCAGGAAAAGTAAGCAAGTGGGGCGAATGGGTAAAAAGTAAAGCCCTGGTTGTTGATGGCGTGGAAACGCGCTGGCGAATTCTTGGAAAGTACGATCTTGTTTCAACAAATGATGATGGCACCATTGGTTTAATCGATTGCAAAGTTTCAGATAGCGCCCGTGATAGTGGCCAGTTTTATTCACCACAGTTAGAGGCCTATGCATATTCACTTGAAAATCCAGCAGCTGGTAAATCGCAAACGGTAGCTTCGATGGGCTTGCTTGTATGGAAACCAACAACTGCCATTGGTGCTAACTCAGCCGAATATGGATTTGGTGTCTTTCAAAAATATGTTCCAGTTGAAAGAGATCAAGAAAATTTCTTAAAAGTTATCGCTGAATTCATCGCAGTTTTAGAGGGTGAACTCCCTGCTTCCGGGCCAGAATGTGGGACCTGTAACTACCTTGTTGCTAGAAATGCTTTGGATTAATCCTCTTCTTGGATCTCGCCTAGCTTGATCTTTTTTGGTGCATAAATATCAATGTATTCCTGACCAGAAAGTGCGTGAATCGCATTCATAATTTGATCTGTGACATCTCGAAGATGTTGTAAATCAGTGGAGTCGCCATCGAAATACATAGGTACTCCAAAAACCATTCCTACTCGTTTTACGTTAGGTATGACCTGACCAGTTGGTTGAATCTTGTCCGTATTTGACATAGCCACTGGAATGACGGGCGCGCCAGATTCAATTGCCAGGCGCGCTATCCCCGTGCGACCTTTATATAAACGTCCATCGGGAGAGCGCGTACCTTCTGGATAAATTCCAAGACAGGCGCCTTCGGACAATAGTTGCAGCCCAGTTAACAGGGCCGCTTCACTTCGTCTTCCGCCAGAGCGATCAACTGGAACCTGACCTAGCGAAATAAAAGTTAATTTTTTTAACAGCCCCTTTGGACCTGGCGCAGTGAAGTACTCACTTTTGGCAAGAAAGGTAACTTTGCGAGGAACAACTAAGGGCATGAAAATCGAATCGCTAAACGATAAATGATTGGAGGCGATAATCACCCCTCCTTTTGCCGGCACGTGCCGCAGTCCGCGAACTTTAGGACGGAAGGCGAGCATCAAAAATGGCGTCAAAAATGCTCGAAGCGCCCCATAGGGCAAGTTGTTTAACACGGCGCTAATTTACTGGTTATTGACGACTATGACACTATCTGAGGGTGAGTACAGCCAATAAAGGTCCTGAGGATTTTGATGAAGAGGATCTCATCCGCTCAGAGTTTGAATCTATCGTTGCCGGCTTGTCATTGGATGAATCTGCTCCTACAACGTATCTCGATGAATTAGATGCCGTCGATACCGAAAGTTTTACCCAACCTAATCCCCCAACCCAAAGCGCTCTAGGATTTTTTCAATCGGCAAAGGTAGCGATCAAACGATGGCTACGACGTGGATATCACGAAGATGATGGAGCAACGCTATGAGTACTTTAAACTGGGGAATTTTGGGTACAGGTGGAATCGCACAAGCTTTCGCTAAAGATTTGGCACGACTGGAAGGTCACGCCGTCGGCGCAGTTGGTTCTCGTTCTATGGCTAAGGCAAGTGAATTTGCCGCTGCTTACGGCGCTAAAGCATTTGGAAGTTATGAAGAGCTAGTTGCTGACAAAGATATTGATGCTGTTTATGTAGCAACTCCGCATCCGGCACATAAAGCCAATGTTATTTTGGCGCTCAATGCAAAAAAACCAGTGCTATGTGAAAAACCATTTGCGGTTAATGCACGTGAAGCGCAAGAAATGGTTGATGCCGCAGCTACTAATAACGTCGCGCTGATGGAGGCGATGTGGTCTCGTTTTCTTCCGCATTACGAAAAAGTTCGAGAAATTATTGCCAGCGGAATCTTAGGTGAAATATTAACTATTCACGCCGATCATGGACAACGACTAGCTGATCAAAATATTCCAAGAGTTGTTGACCCAGCACTTGCCGGCGGCGCATTGCTTGATTTAGGAATCTATCCCGTTTCCTTTGCCCATATGATTTTAGGCAACCCAATCGGCATTAAAGCAACTGCTGTTTTCACCGATCGTGGCGTTGATGCCCAAAGTTCGATGATTTTTGATTATGCCAATGGGGCGCAAGCAATTCTTAATACGACCATGATTGAACAAACACCGTGCCGAGCAGTTGTTGCCGGCAGAAATGGTTGGCTAGAAATTGATCGAGTCTTTTACACGCCGACCTCGATGCGCATTACGTTATTTGATGGCACCATCACCGAAATTGCTAACTCCTACACCGGTCATGGTTTACGGGCCCAGGCCGAAACCTTTAAAAACTTAGTCCAAGCTGGATTGCAGCAATCACCACTTCTAACGTGGGATGACACCGTCGATATTATGAAGACTTTAGATCAGATTCGATCAATTGTTGGCCTTACATATCCATTTGAAAATTAAACTCGAGAAAGATCTGCCACTCCAACTAAGCCAGCTTCATTTCCTAGTGCGGCGGCAATTAACTGTGGTGAAGGATGTTTTCCTGCAAAAGGCATAGTCCGCTCTAAAGATTCACGAGTTGGCTTTAACAAAATCTCGCCGGCATCGATAACTCCCCCGCCAATGACAACACATGCTGGATCTAATAAAACTGCCAGCGAAGCGATACCGGCACCTAGCCATTGGCCCGTTGTATTAAATGCAGCGAGTGCAACCGGGTCACCAGCTCTGGCCGCCTCGGTAATGGCTTGGCCAGTTAATCCGGCAACAGTTCCATCGCCACGAGAAAGTAAATTGCGCGCGATCTCAGGACTCGCGTTGATCGCCTCTCGGGCATGGCGAAGTAAGGCATTTCCCGATGCATATTGTTCAAAACAACCTCTTGCACCGCAACCACATAGATGTCCATCAGGAACAACTCTCATGTGGCCAAATTCGGCGGCGATACCAAATGCACCGCGATACAACTCACCGTTAACAACAATGCCACCGCCAATTCCAGTTCCAATTGTCAGCATCATCATGTGTGCTTCGTTTTGACCGGCACCAAACTTTGCTTCACCCCATGCTGCAGCATTTGCATCATTTTCAATTACAACTGGCAAACCAATTAGCGCTGTTAATTGAAAATCTAAATCAACGCCATTCCAATCTGCGATATTGGGTGTAGCTAACATGGTTTTTCGATCCGATGAAACAAATCCGGCCGCACTTACGCCAACAGATACAACTGCATGTTTTTCCATTAACTCGCGCGCAGTATCGGCGATAGTTTGAGTGAGCCCTTGACCGCCCTGACTTGGTGTCTCTTTACGAGCTCGTTCTACAATATTTCCTTTTTCGTCGACAACTCCGCCCAGAACTTTCGTTCCGCCGACATCGATACCGATCGACAAACTCATCTAATTAACTTTCTAGATGAGTTTTAAGTTGAGCAAGCGCTGCATCGATCGTGGCCTTCTCCGCTTTTTGGCGCATCATCGCTGGAATGTGCATCGACAAAGAGACTCCTAATTCATAGGTGACTTCAGTTGTCTCGCCATCAATACTCTTGAGCGAATACGCACCATCCATACCCGTAAGTAGATCTGCTTCATCGAGGGAAAAACTCAAGGCATGTGGCGCCTTGCTCCAGTCGTAATCTAAAGTTACCCGATCCTTCATCATGCCGGCATCGATACTCATCTTTACCTTTGTAATTCGGCCTTGGTCATCACTTTCTAGCGCCTCAGCAGATTTAATCTGAGTCGACCATTGTGGGTACTTATCCAAGGCAAATAAGACGTTGGCAACATCTGCCATTGGGGCATCGATCGTGACTGTGGACTTACTGAATTCGCTCATGTGGCAACTTTACCCTCTTCCACTTTCAATGCCACTCACGCTAGCGTTATCCCATGAATGAAATAACCGTCCCGCCCCTTGTTCCTGCGGCCACAACCGGGAACCTCACTAATCTGATCGCCGAACGCGCCTGGTTTGAACCAGAGCGCATCACAATGTCTCGCCCATTGGGCGAGGGTTGGCAACCTGTTACCGCTCGCGAAGTAGAAGCTGAGATTCGAGCTACTGCAAAAGGTTTGATCGCCGCAGGAGTGCAGATTGGTGATCGCGTTGCGATCATGGCAAGAACTCGTTACGAATGGACGATTTTAGATTTTGCAACCTGGTTTGCCGGTGGCGTCGTTGTTCCAATTTTTGATACATCATCAGCTGAACAGATCGATTGGATTCTCAATGACTCGCATTCAGTTGCGTTAATCGTTGAAACACCGGCAATGCATGAACTTGTTTCAACTGTTTTACCATCTCATACCAAGCATGTCTGGACTATGACCGATGATGTTTTAGCGGTTTTGAAAGAGGCTGGCAAAAATATTGGTGATGATGAAATTGATCGCCGACGCAATGCGCTAGTTCCTTCTTCATCTGCGACATTAATTTATACATCGGGAACAACTGGAAAACCAAAGGGCGTGCAACTAACGCACGGCAATTTCTTGGCTGAATGCGGAAACGTTGTTCAGGGTGCGAGTGAACTATTTCTAAAGCCCGGTGGATCAACACTTCTCTTCTTACCTGTTGCCCACGTCTTTGGTCGTATGGTTCAAATTGGTGCCATTACCGCAGGTTTGCATCTGGCACATTGCAGCGACCCAGTTGGGCGCTTACCAATGGATCTTGCATCCTTTAAGCCAACGTTTGTTTTGGCAGTTCCACGTATCTTCGAAAAGATTTATAACGGAGCAGAAGCACGCGCTGAAGCTGCTGGCAAAGGAAATATCTTTAGAAAAGCCGCTGCGGTCGCAGTTGAATACTCAGAGGCGATGGATAAGAAATCAATTTCGCCAATTCTTAAACTTAAGCACGGACTATTCGACAAATTGGTCTACAGCAAAATTCGCGCAGGAATGGGCGGACGCGTAGAGGCAGCGATCTCTGGCGGTGCTCCACTTGGTGTTCGACTAGGTCACTTCTATCGTGGTGCTGGCGTAACGATTTTGGAGGGGTACGGCTTAACGGAAACAACAGCGGGTGCAACTCTTAACTTGATGGCCGCTCACCGTGTTGGATCGGTCGGACGCCCAATTCCAGGAACATCTGTGAAAATCGCAGAAGATGGCGAAGTCTTACTTCGCGGACCAATTGTGATGCAGGGCTACTGGCAAAATGATGAAGCTAACGCCGAAGTTTTTGATTCAGAGCGTTGGTTTAAATCAGGTGACTTAGGAAAGATCGATGAAGATGGTTTCCTTTACATCGTTGGTCGCAAAAAAGAGATCATCGTTACCGCCGGTGGCAAAAATGTTGCCCCAGCAGTACTCGAAGATCGCATTCGCGCCCATGCATTAGTAAGCCAATGCATGGTCGTTGGTGACAACCAGCCATTCATCGCGGCGCTTATAACTATTGATCAGGATGCGCTCAAAGTCTGGGTTGCAAATCACAAGAAAGATGGTGCATCACTTCAGGATCTAGTTAATGATCCTGACTTAATTACCGTCATTCAAACTGCAGTCGACGATGCAAACAAAGCGGTAAGTCGCGCTGAATCGATCCGTAAGTTCACAATCTTGCCGACTGATTTTACAATCGCTGGCGGTCACCTCACTGCCAAACTCACGATTAAGCGACACGTCATAGCAAAGGAATTTGCAAAAGAAATTGATGCCCTGTTCGTCTCATGAAAAGTGAGCGGGTAACACTCGCACAAGAGTTACATGATGGAATCGCCCAGGAGCTAGTTGCCCTGGGCTTTTCCATTGATGCAGTTATCTCGAAATATCCAGCGGCCGATAACAAATCTGAAATCCGAGCGATTCGCTTTAAAATTATTGACCTGATTGAAAAAGTTCGTCGTGATATTCACGAACTTCGCTCTGGTGACGATCTGCCGCAATCTCTTGCCGATACCGATCTCGCCTTTGAAGTCAACCAAATTGCTCGTGAGATTGTTAGAAATATTGAAAAACATTCGCAGGCCACGGCGTTAACTATGAGTTTTTCCGATAATGGGATTGGCGGTGTCACTGGCAAAACTGGCTCTTTTGGAATTCTTGGCATACAAGAGCGAGTAGAAAAGCTCAATGGGGTTATCGCTATTGAATCAGATCATCACGGGACGAGAATTGTGGCAACAATTCCATTAAAAAATCTAGCTAAATCGGATAAACATGACTCGAGTAGTGATCATCGATGACCATCACGTTGTACGAGCTGGAATTGGTCTGGCCATTAAGGGTGCCGATCTAGAGATCGTTGCTGAGGCTGCGAGTTTGGCCGAAGCGTACGCTCAAATTACTTTAACTAATCCGGATTTAATTATTGTAGATCTCAATTTGCCTGATGGTTCCGGCTTTGAACTGGTGCACTGGGCTCGAGCTATTTCATCGCAACTGATCATTATTATCCTAACTTTAAATTCTGGGCCAGAATTTCTCAGCGCAGCTATCAAATCTGGTGCAAATGGTTTTGTTGTAAAAAGTGCGCCACTCACGACCTTGATTGCAACTATAAAACATTGCATCGCCTCCCCCAAGAGCTTTGCTGCTGAAGGGTTAACTGGGATTAATTACAATAATGCACAAGCGCTCACTGCTCGTGAAATCGATGTAGTAACAAAGATGTCGATGGGAATGAGTAACCAAGAGATCGCGCAGCAACTTTTCATAAGTATCTCTACTGTGAAGGTTCATATCTCATCAATTTTCCGAAAATTTGACGTTGAAAACCGGGTCAGTGCAATTAACTTTGCCAGGGAAAAAGCATTACTTCTTTAAGAGGAGTTCAAACTCTTTAGACCAGATCTCCCAGCGCCAATTTTCAATAATCCAATTGCGTCCAAAGATTCCCATCGCAGCTCTTTGCGCTGGGTTACTCAATAAGTTAATCGCCGCTTGCGCAATCGCCGAGTTATCAACTCCATTGACCACAACTCCGCTTTTGCCCTGGACTACGGCATCGGGTGCCCCACCTGAATCACCAGCTATTACGGCCAGTCCACATGAACTTGCTTCAAGGTAAACGATGCCTAGGCCCTCAACTTCTAACCCCATTAATCGAGAACGAGAGGGCATCGCAAAGATGTCACCGACACAAATATATTGTGGAAGCTGGGCATATTGGATTCGGCCAATGAAACTTATGTTGTCGTGAAGATTGAGTTTATCGACTCTCTTTTCTAATTCGTTCAGATATGGACCTTGCCCTACCAAGAGCAGATGGGCATCGGGGATACTTTCTAAAATCTCTGGCATCGCCTCAATTAAATGATCTTGGCCCTTTCGATGGACTAACCGGCCAACCGAAACAATCACCTTTTTTTCTGACAAACCTAATGTGGCGCGAAGTTGCGTGGCATCTTGTGGCACAAAGTGATCGGTGTCGATTCCAGGTGCAATCTTTACCATCGATGCTCCTGCTTTTTTTGTCAGGGACTCAGAAATTGCATTTTTTGTGAAATCACCCAGATAGGTCAACGTGTTTACTTGCGAACCAATAATTCGCAGTAAGAGATTGAATGGGAAGAGTTTGGCCCACCAGACCTCGTGACCATGAGTAAGTGCAACCGTGCGAGTGATGCCGGCTCGCTTCATTGAATAAGCTAGCAAGCCCAACGGCGCAGCGGCGCCAAAGGCAGCGATCGTTATTTTCTCATTTTTGATTATGGTAGATAGTTTCTTGGCAACGCGTGGAGTCGGCAGTAAAATCTTTGATTTGTCACGGATCACTCGAACTCCAAATTTTTCTAGCCACTGCTTATCATGTGAGTGCGAGTTTTCTTGGGCAGATGTGTAGACAATGGTGGTACCAAATGGACGACGCTCGATTAACCCAATAATGAAAGTTTCAATACCGCCGGCGCGGGGACCAAAATCATTGGTGACGAACAACAGCGCGCCATGTGATTTCCCCATGGCGCTAAGTTTAGGCGCCGCGAGCCTCAAATTGAAGCGGAGGTGTCAGCCCACTCTCAGCGAGAATGTGAATAACACCAACCATCTCGTCGGAGACCTCTCCAGCTGGTTTGATGAAAAATGAGACGACACAAGAGCTACAAGCAATGGCCGCCATAGAGCATGTATTGCAATCGATAATCATGAGAGTAAATATAGGAGCGAGCACTGACAAGTTTTTTTCATCGGTATGGGCAATAATTGCGCCATGAGCGTCGTGGCTTCCTTAGTGGTTGGCATAGATGGCGCCACCACAAAAGATGGCAGATCTTCCGGAGTGAGCTCACCCGCTGACCGGGCTAAATTCTTAGCTAGAAGACGCGCAGTCGACGTCATAATTATTGGTGGAAATACGGCCCGAAGTGAGCCGTACAGTAAAACGGTGGTGCCACTAGTCGTCATTTCTCGCAGTCTAGTTAATCCAGTACAGGGAAATCACTTATCGCATTTCTGGAACTGCTCACCAAGTGAGGCGGTGACAAGAGCTCGAAAATTATTTGGCGAAAATATCTTAATCGAAGGTGGTGCCTCAATGATCAACGAGCTAATCGAGCACAATTTGATAGATCAACTTGAACTCAGTGTTACCCCCATTGCGGGTGGCGATGAAAAAATTGATTGGAAAGTTTTTCTTGGCAAGTTCGCCAATTATTCGGAAGAAAAAGTTGATCAAACTATTTTTTATTCAGCTAGCAATTAAAACGCAGAAATAAGAGATACGCCAGCTACTGCTAACGCAATTCCAAAGTACTGCACGCGATGGAGCCGCTCATTTAAAATCTTGAAAGCTAGAAGTGCCGTGGCAATTGGATATAAGGATCCAAAAATCATAGCAACCGAGACAATACCTTTAGTTGTTGCCACTCCTAATAACAAATTTGCCAAGAAATCTGCCGTGCCAATAAAAAATAGCATTGGTAAATCTTTACGGCTGAATCCACCTGTTGTTTTAAATTTCACAACCAAGCCAAGGGTAAGAAAAAATGTTCCCGCACGCATTGAAACCATAGTCATGAGCGCACTCGATTGTGAACCCACTGCGATAAAAGTAAGTGCTAAGCCAAATCCAGCAGCTGCACCTAAGGCTAAAATTAAAGGCTTCATGGGTAAGCCTTGCGAAAGTTCGGGGCCACTTGCACAAAAAATACCAACTAATGCAATCACCACGCCTACCGCAGTTAAGGTCGAGAGAACTTCGCCAGTTAAGAGTGCGTATGTAAGAGGAACTATTGCACTCATCGAACTAATTGGAGAGACTACGCCCATTCGGCCAGTTGAAAGCCCCTCGTAGAGACAGGCCAAACCAACGTATCCAAAAAAACCAGCCAATAGACCGGGAATTAAAAAGCCATCAAAGCCTAAAACTTTTCCCTGCCAATTGCCTGAGACCAAGACGATAAATATTCCAACCAGTAAACCAAAAATTTGAGAAAAACCTAAGACTGCAAATGGATGATTTTTTTTACTCAAGCGACCAGCGAAAAAATCGGCGCTACCCCACAGAATGCTAGAGAAGAGCGCAAGAATCGATGCCATAGAAGGAAGGGTACCGCCCTGCCTCCCATGAAAACTGGCATGATATCTTTATCATTAGATAGTGGATGCCGCCGATTTTGAACGTTTAATTGATCAACTGCGCACCTTTACCCCAAGATCTGAAGTTATGTTGACCGAAGTACCAGCACCGCAAAAACTTGCAACATATGCTTTTGCGTTTTCAGCTGATGTTTCAAATGGATTATTAGGTGAACAAGAAGATGAGATCGCAAACGGGCGCTTTGTCTTACTTCATGAACCTGGCGGTCAAGCAACGTGGGATGGTGAATTTCGCTGTGTAACTTTTGTGAGCGCCGATGTCGACCCAATTATGCAGTCAGATCCACTGCTGCCAGAAGTGGGTTGGAGTTGGTTTTTGGAATCATTAGAAAAAAATCAATGCACTTTTAACTCGCCGAGTGGCACCGTAACTCGGGTAACAAGCGCTTCATTTGGAAAACTCTCACCAAGAAACGATGAAACTGAAATAGAGATCCGTGCTTCGTGGACGCCCCTTGTGGCCGATCCCATGATGATCATGAGCCACATTGAAAGCTGGTGTAATTTAATTAGCGAAGTTGCTGGTTTGCCACCACTTGCTGAAGGCGTTTCAACTATCTCATCTGCTCGTCGCCATTAATCATGATTGAAGAAACTCTGCCAGTTCCACTTTTGCTTCCGGCGGCCGGTACTCCTAGCATCATTGAGAATGAGATCTCCTTTCAATTAGCAATCGATGAACTATCAGCCGGCATCGGAGCATTTGCTATAGATGCCGAACGCGCATCTGGTTTTCGTTATAGCGCTCGGGCTTACCTGATTCAGATTAAGCGCAATGGTGGAGGTTTACATCTGATCGATCCCATCGCCTTTGGTCCCGGTCATCCATTATTTGAAAAACTTAACCAACTTTTAAATACTGATGAAGTAATTTTGCATGCCAGCACTCAAGATCTGCCTTGTTTGCGAGAAGTTGGAATCAATCCAGTTAATTTATTTGATACTGAGTTAGCGGGTCGAATTGCCGGATTGCCTCGCGTTGGGTTAGGACCATTGCTTGAATCGTTAATGGGAGTGACTCTGGCAAAGGAACATAGCGCCGCCGATTGGTCGGTGCGACCTTTGCCACAAGATTGGCTTACCTACGCGGCTTTAGATGTAGAACTGCTGATCGAACTACGTGATCGCATGTATCAAATATTAGATGAGTCAAAGAAACTTCCGTGGGCCTTAGAAGAGTTCGCCTCAATTCTCAAAGCACCACCTGCTCCCCCACGGGTTGATCCTTGGCGACGTACTTCGGGAATGCACAAAATTAAGTTACGCAATCAACTAGCAGTAATTCGAGCCCTCTGGGTTGCGCGAGATGTAATTGCAGCCAAACAGGATATTGCCGGCGGTAAATTACTCAATGACAATGCGATCGTTGAATTAGCGATAGCGATGCCGACAACTAAACGAGAGTTTGAAAAAGCGTTAAGACCTTTGGGCTTGCGTGCGCGTTGGTTAGAAAATCTTCCATTATGGCTAGAGACCATTGCGGCGGCGGTCGCGCTACCCGAGGATCAATGGCCACAAATGCGTACCAATGCAGATACGTTGCCGCCCATTAAATTATGGCGCGATAAATTTCCGCAAAAATTTGCCCCGCTTTCTCATGCTCGCGTTTCTTTAGAATTAATTTCGGAAGAAAATAATATTCCAGTTGAAAACTTGATCACCCCCGAGCATGTTCGCCGAGTCTGTTGGTCACCGCCACCAGGATCAACGCAGGAATTATCAATTGCTCCGGTAGCGGCAGCACTGGCCGCCTTGGGTGCTAGAAGTTGGCAGATAGATCTAGTTGCGCCATCGCTGGCAGCTGCCCTCCTGGAAAAAGAGCCAGTTCCCGCTCCAGTTGAGAGCGTTACCGAAGAGGCCGTGCCAGAGATTTAAGCCACCACTCTTGCTGGTGCAAACGACTGTCTTAATCCTTTACTGACGAGTAACATTTGTCCCATACACCGTTAGCAAAGGAAACCTCATGGCCCGCACAGTTGTTCTAGTCGATGCAGTCCGCACTCCGTTTGGTAAGGCCGGTGGAATGTATGCCGGTACCCGCGCCGACGATTTAATGGTTCGCGCTATTCGAGGTTTACTTGATAGAAATCCGAAAGTTGATCACGCCGCAATTGAAGATGTTGCAATCGCTGCCGCAACTCAGACTGGTGATCAAGGAATGAACATTGGTCGATCAGCGGCATTGCTTGCTGGACTTCCAGATACGGTTCCGGGTTACTCCATCGATCGCTGGTGTGCGGGTGCACTAACAGCAGTGACAACTATTGCCGGTGCAATTGCGATGGGTGCCAACGAGATCGCAATCGCTGGTGGCGTCGAACATATGGGTAACCACCCAATGGGAGAAGGTTTAGATCCAAACCCTCGTTACTTAGCTGAAAAAATTGTTGAACAAGATGCATTAGCAATGGGTGCAACAGCAGAGCGTTTACACGATCGCTTTCCGCAGTTAACAAAAGAACGAGCAGATCGCTATGCCATGAACTCTCAACTTAAAACTGTTAAGGCATATAGTGAAGGAAAAATTCAACGGGATTTAATTCCGACAGCTGCACGCAGCGCTGAACTTGGCTGGACCATTGCAACTGCCGATGAAGCCCCGCGTCCGCAAACAACTATGGAAGGCCTAGCTGGACTAAAAACTCCATTTCGCCCAGCTGGTCGAGTGACTCCCGGAAACTCATCGGGACTCAACGATGGCGCAACTGCAGCTTTGCTCGCTAGTGAAGAGAAAGCATTGGAACTTGGCTTAACAATTAAAGCAAAGATGGTGACTTTTGCATTTGCCGGAGTCGAGCCCGAGATCATGGGATACGGACCAGTTCCATCCACAATCAAAGCACTAAAACAGGCCGGACTAACTATCACTGACATTGGTGCTTTTGAAATTAATGAAGCTTTTGCAGTTCAGGTAATTGCATTTCTAGACCACTTTGGCATTGCCGATGATGATGCCCGCGTTAATCCTTATGGCGGTGCAATTGCAGTTGGTCACCCACTTGCTTCATCGGGAGTTCGATTAATGCTCAACCTTGCCCGCACTTTTGAAGAGAAGCCAGAAGTTCGTTATGGCATTACAACAATGTGTATCGGTCTAGGAATGGGCGGCACAGTCATTTGGGAAAATCCATATTTTAAGGGAGCAAAGTAAGTATGAGCACAGAAATCACATTGCCGGCAGGAGCACCTGAAGAAGTAATTACTCATGCCTTAGTTCGAGATGTAGATCTCACTGCCTTTGGTGGTAAGGGAACTCTTGCACTTATTACTTTAGATAACGGTCACGATCACAATCGACCAAATACATTTGGGCCACAATCAGTTCAGGCACTTGATGCCGCAATCACTGATGCGATCGGTCGCAAACCCACCGCAATTGCACTTACTGGTAAGCCATTTATCTTTGCCGCTGGCGCGGATCTATCCGCACTTTCTTTTTTAACTGAGCGAAGTCAATCCTTAGCAATTGGAAAGTTAGGTCACGATGTTTTTCGTCGTTTAGGTGAGAGCACAATTCCTACTTTTGCCTTCATCAATGGCATCGCACTCGGCGGCGGCTTGGAAGTTGGCCTCCATTGCCACTACCGAACATTGGCAACTACAGCTTTTACCGCGCTTCCTGAAGTCTTTTTAGGATTAGTACCAGGTTGGGGTGGGGCGACAATTTTGCCAAAGCTCATCGGTCCAGAACGTGCCGTTCAAATCATTATGTTAAATGCACTCAATAACAACACAATGATGAAGGCAAAAGATGCCTTAGCACTTGGCGTAGTTGATGCCGTGTACGAGCCTTCAGATTTTCTAGAGCGCTCAATTTCATATGCTGTTGGAGTTCTAAATGGCACCACAAAAGTTGAACGTAAGGATTACAGCAACGATCCTGCTTGGGAGAGCGCTCTTGCTAACGGCAAAGCTGCCGCTTTGAAAAAATACGGCGGGGCAGAAATCGCCTCCCCTACTAAAGCACTCGAACTAATCGCCGCTGCCCGCACCAATACATTGGGTGAAGGCTTTGATGCTGAAGATCAAGTCTTAGCGGATTTAACAATGTCTGATCCACTTCGTGCCTCTTTGTACGCTTTCAACTTAATTCAGAAAAAACGTAAAAAAGTTGAGGGTGCACCAAAGCCAGCACTTGCTCGCAAGGTGACAAAAGTTGGTGTAGTTGGAGCCGGACTCATGGCCTCACAGCTAGCCCTGCTTTTACTTCGTAACCTGAAGTGTCCAATTGTTATGACTGACATTGATCAGGCACGCGCCGATAAAGGAGTTGCCTGGGTACATAACGAGTTAGCAAAACTAGTTGAGAAGAAACGAATGAGCCCAGAGACTGCTGGTCGCCTGACCTCGCTTATTTCTGGCTCGGCTGATCAAACTAACTTTGCTGGTTGCGACTTTATTATTGAAGCGATCTTTGAAGAACTATCTCTTAAGCAAGAGCTCTTCAAGAAGTTAGAAGCGATCGTCTCACCAGAGTGTGTACTTGCGACAAATACATCCTCGCTTTCAGTAGAACGTATGACCGAAGGCTTGAAAAACCCTGAGCGAGTTGTTGGTTTCCACTTCTTTAATCCAGTTGCAGTTATGCCGTTGCTAGAAGTTGCCCGTACATCTACTACGGATGATGCAACCACTGCCACTGCAATTGCAGTTGGTAAGGAGCTAAAGAAAGTAATGATTATCTGTAAGGATGCGCCAGGTTTTGTAGTTAATCGCCTACTTACCCGCTTTATGGGAGAAGTAACCGATGCCGTGGATGAAGGAACGCCACCTGCAGTTGCAGATTCAGCGATGATGGAGATTGGCTTCCCAATGTCTCCATTCCAACTGCTTGATTTAGTTGGCCCAGGAGTTGCCTTACATGTTTCAGAAACGTTGCATGAAAACTTAGGACCTCGTTACCGGATCTCACCAACAATGCAACGCATGGTTAAAGAAGGTGTTCGCAATTTCTACATCAAAGATGACAGTGGGAAAGCAATTGCAAATCCGGTAGCACTTGCCCTAGTTGAAAAGGGAACGACACCTTCAACTGCTGAGCAAGTACGTATGCGCGCCTTGAAAGCCTTGGCTGAAGAGGCGAGAGCTATGCTGGATGAAGGCGTTGTCGCAACACCAGCCGAGATCGATTTGTGCATGCTCATGGGTGCTGGTTGGCCAATGCATTTAGGTGGAATTTTGCCTTACCTAGATCGTGAAGGAATTAGTGAGTCCGTAACTGGTAAGCGATTCCACGAAAAGGGAGTTGCATCACTTCCTGCCTAGAGTTAGTTTTTCTAGGAAAGGTCTAGACTCGCAGTAATGAGCGAGTTATATAAAGGTACAAGCACCCGCGGTATTACCGCGGTGTTTGCGAACCTGAAAACATTTCCGAAAGATCTTTCAACCGGAAGTTTTATCTCAGGCCTGCTTGTCGTTCTAGTTGCCGTTACTGGGCCAATTGTTATTCAACTGACCGCGGCCGAGCAGGGTAATTTCACAGCAAGCCAAACGACAAACTGGATATTTATTACTTGGTTTACTTCAGGATTTTTCGGACTCTTCTTGTCGCTGCGTTTTCGGATGCCAATGATTGGTTCATCCTCTACGGCTTCCATGGTCTTACTCGTTACCTCGCTACAAACTCACTCAATTCAAGAGGCTGTTGCCGCCTACATCATTGTTGCCATTGCATTTATCGTGATTGGCGCAACTGGTGCGATGGATAAAATAATGAAATTCATCCCCCACGAAGTAATCATGGCGATGTTAGCTGGAGTCCTATTTCAATTTGGAGTAAATATCTTTACTTCCTTCACAGCCGAACCATGGTTAGTGGCCGTGATGGTGCTGGTCTTTTTTATCGCTCGGCGAATGCAGATCCGCACACCAGTTGTGCCAGTATTTATTATTGGCTTGGCACTAACTGCAGCTATGGGCAAACTCCAATTCAATACTACGAAATTAGAATGGGTCCATCCCGAAATTATTCGACCTGATTTCACCATTGCAAGTGCGGTCAACCTGGCGTTGCCAATGCTCTTGGCAACCTTGGCAACGCAATATGCACCAGGTTTTGCAGTTCTCAAATCCGCTAAATATCAACCACAAATTAAGTACTCGATTTTAACTGGCGGAATAATTTCCCTAATTACCGCTCCATTTGGAAATACGGGTGTGAATACATCAACGATTACCGCCAATATTGCAGTTGGCGAACATGCCGATCCCGACCCAACGACACGATATTCGGCAGGTGTTGTGTGTGGAGTTTTTTATATCGTTGCCGCATTTTTTACGATTCCAATAATCGATTTGTTTCGAGCAGTTCCGCCGGCCATGATGGCTGCAATTGCAGGTCTGGCTTTGTTGCCAGCCCTAGCTAACGCTCTTCATGAATCCGTAGCGGCAGCTCGCGGACGAGAAAACGCCATGATTACCCTTCTGATAACTATTAGTGGGATATCACCACTTGGGCTGGCATCACCGTTTTGGGGATTAGTTGCCGGTATCGCAATTCACGCCTTGCCAACTAAATCTTCAAAAAATTAAAAGTAAATTTTAAAGAAGTGAGCGAAGTACGTGCTGCATGATTCCGCCGTGGCGGTAGTAATCAGCTTCTCCGGGAGTATCAATTCGCACCTTTGCACTGAAAGTTTTAGCTCCAGCGGTGACGGTTAGTTCCTTAGGAACTCCCCCAGTATTTAGTGCAGTAATTCCGGTTATTGCAAAGGTTTCATCCCCGGTCAATCCAAGAGATGCCGCGCTTTCGCCATCCTTGAACTGCAATGGAAGAACTCCCATACCAATCAAGTTGGAACGGTGAATTCGCTCAAAGCTTTCCGCGATTACAGCTCGCACACCTAACAGCGCAGTTCCCTTTGCCGCCCAGTCGCGCGATGAACCTGATCCATATTCTTTACCAGCCAAAATTACTAGTGGAACGCCAGCCGCTTGATATGCAACTGATGCATCGTAAATTGTTGTCTGTTCTCCACCACTGAGGAAGTTGCGCGTGAATCCACCCTCAACGCCATCTAGTAGAAGATTCTTCAATCGAATGTTTGCGAAAGTTCCGCGAATCATAATTTCATGGTTTCCGCGGCGAGAACCGTACGAGTTAAAGTCAGCGCGCTCGATTCCATGCTCAGCTAAATATTTTCCAGCTGGTGAATCAGCTTTAATATTTCCAGCTGGTGAAATGTGGTCAGTCGTTACTGAATCGCCCAAGACGGCAAGGACTCTGGCGCCAGCGATATCTGTTACCGGTGTTGGAACCTTTGGCATACCTTCAAAATATGGCGGCTTGCGAACGTACGTTGATTGTGGATCCCAATCAAATGTTTTTCCAGTTGGTGTAGCCAATGACTTCCAGCGATGATCGCCTTCAAATACTGTTGCATAATCTTTTTTAAACATCTCGGAAGAGATAGATGCATCCATCACAGTTTGAATCTCTTGTGGTGATGGCCAAATATCTTTAAGGAAAACTTCGTTTCCATTAGTGTCTTTACCCAGTGAATCCTTCTCGAAATCATGATCCATTGTTCCGGCAATCGCATAAGCCACAACTAATGGCGGTGAAGCCAGGTAATTCATCTTTACATCAGGGCTAATTCGCCCTTCAAAGTTACGGTTTCCAGATAGCACCGCAGTTACCGCTAAATCCGACTCGTTAATTGCCTTGCTGATTTCAATTGGAAGTGGTCCAGAGTTTCCGATACACGTTACACAACCATAGCCAACCAAGTTAAAGCCAAGGGCTTCCATGTACTTTGTTAAATCTGCGCGATCGTAATAATCAGTAACTACCTTTGATCCTGGCGCTAGCGTGGTCTTCACCCATGGCTTGGACTTCAGGCCCTTTTCAACGGCCTTCTTCGCAAGTAAGGCGGCGCCAATCATCACTGATGGATTGGAAGTATTTGTACACGATGTAATCGAGGCGATAACAACGTCACCGTTTTTTACACGAGTCGAGCCAGCTGCTACTTCACCCTTATTGGTTTTATCACCAAAGTAAGTTGGCAGAATTTTTTCAAAGGCGTTCTTTGAATCACTCAATGAGATGCGATCTTGCGGACGCTTAGGTCCAGAAATTGAAGGTACAACGGTAGAAAGATCGAGCTCTACAACTTGAGAAAAGCGCGGTTCAATCGCTGGGTCGTGCCACATTCCTTGAACCTTTGCATACTTTTCAACTAATGCGATCTGCTCTTCACTTCGTCCAGTTAATGACAAGTAACGCAAAGTCTCTTCATCGATTGGGAAGATGGCACATGTTGAGCCGTACTCCGGACTCATATTTCCAATAGTTACTCGATTTGCCATTGCAACAGATGCAACGCCAGTTCCGAAGAACTCAACAAATTTTCCAACGACGCCAACTTTTCGCAAAATCTCAGTAATTGTTAAAGCCATATCTGTTGCTGTTGTGCCAAGTGGTAGTTCACCAACTAATTTAAAGCCCACAACTTTTGGAATAAGCATCGATACTGGTTGACCCAAGAGTGCTGCCTCGGCTTCGATTCCACCTACGCCCCAACCCAAGACACCAAGGCCATTGACCATTGTTGTGTGTGAATCAGTACCGACGACCGTATCTGGATATGCACGAAGCACACCTTCAAAGGTACGAGTCATAACGACGCGTGCTAAATATTCAATATTTACTTGGTGAACAATTCCGGTACCGGGTGGCACAACTTTAAACTCGTCAAAGGCGGTTTGGCCCCAACGCAAAAAGCGATAACGCTCTTGGTTGCGTACATATTCAATATCAGCATTTTCAGTTGCAGCTTCTTTGGTTCCAAATTTATCTGCGATCACAGAGTGATCGATTACAAGTTCTGCGGGTGCCAGCGGATTTACTTTGGATGCATCGCCGCCAAGATCGACAATTGCTTCACGCATCGTCGCTAGATCCACCACGCAAGGAACACCAGTGAAGTCCTGCATCAACACTCGCGCTGGCGTAAATTGAATTTCAGTATCTGGTTCAACCGATGGATCCCAGTTAGCCAACGCCTTAATGTGATCGGCGGTGATATTTGCGCCATCCTCAGTGCGTAAGAGATTCTCTAGCAATACCTTCAGCGAAAAGGGAAGGTTTGCAGTTGACTCAAGACCTGAGATATCAAAAATTTCAAAACTCTTACCAGCGACTTCTAGGTTTTTCTTAGCGTTAAAGGAGTTTTTACTCATCATCTGCACCCTTCGTCGAAGTCACTTCCAGCGCTCAAGATACCTTAGCCCGCGCGTAGACGGCAACACATTCGATGTGATGTGTCATTGGAAAGAGATCAAAAGCACGGATTTTAACAAGTGAATAACTGTGATCTACAAGATAGGCGGTATCACGGGCTAAAGCTGCCGGATCGCATGCGACGTAAACAATTGTTCGAGGTTTTAACGCCGCTATCTGGGAGATAACTTCCTTACCTGCGCCATCTCGGGGTGGATCAAGAACAACAACATCGGCAGCGGAAATTCGTGGTAATTGTTTTGCAACATCACCAGTTGCAATTGTGATGTTCGAATTTGCGGCAAAGTTTCGGGCGGCATCGGCAGTTGCTACTTTGCTTCCTTCAATTAAATCTAGCTGCCCATCGTCTCCAATCAGATCGATAATGGCCGCCGAAAATAAGCCAACTCCGCCGTATAGATCTAAGACGTGATCTCCTTTTTTAAATTGACCAAATTCAAGTACGGCTTGCGTCAAAATTCTAGGCGCTAATTTATGGCTTTGCCAAAAAGATTCATGGCTTACTTCCAGAATTTTGCCAAGAACATCTTCATGTAAAAGTTGTGGGCCTTCGGTTATTCGCGCCTTCTCTTCACCGCGCGTTGGTGCTAAGGCAATTGTTCGCTCCCCCGTATTTGAGGCAGAAATTTCAACTCGCACATCGCCCTTCAACGCCCGGCCAGCAATCTGTGAAAAACCGATCTCTTCAACACAAATTAAGCAATCCTTAACTGGTACAACTGAATGCGAACGTGATTTGTAGAAGCCAAGTTTTCCATCTCGGTTGGTGGTAGCGATAGCGCGAGTTCGCCAGTGTGTTCCATCTGAAACTTCTTCGACATCGACGGCAATATCCATCTTGGCAATTCGCGCAAATTGTTCAGTAATTACCTGCGATTTTAAAGTTCTTTGATGGTCGAGTGAAATATGTTGAAAATCGCAGCCCCCGCATCCGTTGCGATGGGAGTAAGAACAGGGCGGCGTCACGCGAAAATTGGAAGGGCTTTCGACGCTGACAACATCGGCGCGATTAAATGATGAGCCGGTACTTGTAACTTCAACCGTGCATTTTTCACCTGGTATGCCATGTCGAACAAAGAAAACAGCACCTTCGTGGCGGGCGATGAAGTGGCCCCCATGCGCAATTTTTTCGATTGTGACCTCTAAAAGATCGCCAGATTTAAAGGTTGAACTCTGCTTTGATGCCATAAAGGTAAGCCTATGGGTGTAAGTTGCTCCTTGTGCGCGTTGTCATCATGGGTTGCGGTCGAGTTGGTTCATCACTTGCTACCGAATTAGAAGCCGCTGGTCATACCGTTTCTGTAATTGATCTAGCTCGCGAGGCATTTCGCCGATTAGGTCCAAATTTTAAGGGTCGAACAGTAACTGGTGTTGGCTTTGATCGAGATACATTACTTGAAGCTGGAATTGAAGATGCTGATGCATTTGCCGCAGTTAGTAACGGTGATAACTCCAATATTTTAGCGGCCCGTGTCGCCAGAGAAACTTATGGTGTTCAAAACGTAGTTGCTCGTATTTATGATCCAGGACGTGCTGAAATTTATCAGCGTCTTGGTATCCCAACTGTTGCAACTGTTTTGTGGGCGACGGATCAAATATTGCGTCGATTAGCGCCAGACGGTTCCCGGTCTGAATGGCGCGATGCAACTGGAATTATTCAATTGTGTGAAGTGCATCCGCATGCCGATTGGTATGGCCGTCCAACTTTGCTAGTTGATGAATTAACACCAGGCCGAGTCGCTTTCATTACACGTCTGGGTGAAGGATTAATTCCCAATGAACATACTGTTCTTCAGCAAGGAGATCTGCTCCATCTAATGGTCTCCGAATCAGACCTGGCCCGTACCGATGAGATTCTGGCCAGCTCTCCGGAAGGTAAACGCTAATGAGAATCGCTATCGCTGGAGCCGGAAATGTTGGTCGTGCGATCGCGCGCGAACTTCTAGATAACGGGCATCAAGTACTTTTAATTGATAAAGATCCAAAGGCGCTCAAACTTGAAAGCGTCCCTGATGCTGAATGGCTGATGGCCGATGCCTGTGAAATTACTTCACTTGATAACGCCCACCTCAATACCTGTCAGGTTTTAGTTGCTGCAACCGGTGATGACAAAGCAAATCTAGTTACCTCGCTTTTAGGAAAGACCGAATACGGCGTTCCGCGCGTTGTCGCTCGAATTAATCATCCAAAGAATGAATGGCTCTTTGATTCTTCGTGGGGTGTTGATGTGGCTGTATCTACTCCTCGAATCATCTCCGCACTTGTTGAAGAAGCAGTAAGTGTTGGCGATGTTGTTCGCTTGTTCTCCTTTAGAAAAGGTCAAGCTAACTTGGTCGAACTAACTCTTCCCGATGGTTCCGAATGTATTGGAAAAACAGTTGGCGAGATTGAGTTGCCAGAAAATGCAGCTATCGCCGCGATCGTTCGAGATGGTCGCGTAATCGCAGCTAAACTACATGATGTCTTTGCTGCTGGCGATGAGCTGCTCTTTGTCGCATCATCAGATGCCGAAGCTCACATTAAAGCCTGTTTTATCTCTTAAATTTCTTTCTCAACTGGTGGTTCAGATTTAATAATCATCCACGACAAATATGCCGCCGCAAAAAATAATGGATAGCCCATCGCAAGATTAACCGTTCCTAGTAAATTGACGTTTCCGCTCTTATAAATCGGGTACTGAATGGCGATACGTGAAAAGAAAAGACCAACCCAGATCCAACTAGCCTTGATGTACATGCGCTTTCGACGAGGATTATTGCGCCAGGTTAAGTTTTCGCCAAGCAAGGGTCCAAGTACTAAGCCAAGGATTGGCCAGCCAACTAAATTTGCGATCAAATACACGGTGCCATATCCCAAATTTGTAAGTAGTTTAGGAATATAAAAATCCGTTGCATTGCCACTTCGTTGAGCAAAGATGACACAGATTAAAACACCAATAACACCGGAGATTGAATATTGAATAGTGTCTTTCCGAGCTAATCGGTAGGTCATTAACATTATTGATAAAGCAATTGCGGCGAAAGATGCACTTCGAAGCGTGTCCGTGACGTTAAAGACAACAAGAAAAACTACCGATGGCAATCCAGAATCGATCAGACCTTTTTTTCCACCTAGCGCATTTACAACTTTGTCACGATCATCATTGTGCGCACTCATGCCCGGCCCGTTGACCCAAAACCATCTGCGCCTCGGCTGGAATCTGGTAGCTCATCTACCTGCGTAAAAGTTGCTCGTTCAACTTTTTGGATAACAAGTTGAGCAATTCGATCACCTTTTTTAAAGGAGGCTGATTGGGTTGGATCGTGATTGATCAAGATGCATTGCAGCTCTCCGCGATAGCCGGCATCGATTGTTCCGGGAGCATTAACCATTGTGACGCCATGCTTAATCGCTAGCCCTGATCGTGGATGTATGAGTGCAACATATCCAATCGGTAATGCAATGGAAAGGCCGGTTGGAATAAGTGCTCGTTCACCGGGTTGCAATGTGAAATCAATGCGAGTGGTGATATCTGCGCCGGCATCGCCCTCTTTGGCATACGTAGGAAAGGCCACTGAATCATCGAGGCGAGTAATTAATACTTCAACATCACTCATGGATTTATCTCAAAGTTAGGATCGACAAAGGCCATTAATTCGGGGGCCTTTGCTAATTCCGCTAAATATTCTTGCGGCGCATTATTCATAAAATGATCCATCGGAACCGTAATATATAGCGCCGCGGCGCGAACTACGATCTCACCATCGGCTGAACCGATTCGACCAACAGCCGAGGTGTATACCTTGCGATTTACTTGCCCAGTTATCTCGGCCGTAATATACAAAGTTGTACCAATCGGAACTGGCTTTAGGAAATCTGTTTCTAATCTTCCGGTTACTGCAGGTGCACGTAATAGCCACATTAATTTTCCAAGAGCTTCATCAAATGCCAGTGATAACAATCCACCATGAGCTAACCCCGGTGCGCCTTGATGATCTTGTGTCACTGTAAATTGCGCAGTAATAGTTGCACCTTCACCGGCATATGCCACCAGATGCAATCCCGTTGGATGAAGTTCCCCGCAGCCAAAGCAATGACCAAAGTGCGAAGGAATCTTAGTTCCAACTGGCGGAGCCATTGGATGTCGCGGCGGGATTAACGCACCCTCGGGTGGCGTGGTGCTTGCGATTCGAGCCATTGCATAAGTTTACCGCCTGATTATCCGATACGGTAACTCCTATGCGATATCGAGAAGTGATCCACACGCCATTATGGCTCTTGGCAGTTATCTACTTCTTCTTTCTCTCACTCGTTCTATCTATTTGGGCCGCCTTAGGAAACAATGCCGCGATCCTCAGTTTTGCCGCTCTGACATTGCTACTGATTTTTGTTTACTTTAAGTCAGCACTTGTTATTGAAGCAGATGAGAATGAACTGCGTGTTGGCAATGCGCGCATCTCCCACGAATATATTGGGCAAGTTCATATCTTGACGAGTCAAGAACTAGGGAAAATTCGAACACGCGATGCTGATCCGGCGGCGCATCTGGCGATTCGTTTTTGGGCAACCAAAGCAGTTCAGCTCATGGTCAATGATCAAAGAGATACGACACCGTACTGGTTGATTTCAACAAGGCACGGTGCGAAGCTACAAGAAGCTTTAAAAAACTAGTTGCACTCTTTACATACTGCTTTAGCGCCATCGCCTTTTGCCAGCTGCGTGATGTGGTGAACTAAGAAGCAGCGAGAACAGGTGAACTCATCGACCTGCTTGGGAACAACTCGAACAGCGAGTTCTTCACCGGAGAGATCGGCACCTGGTAGTTCAAGGTTTTCTGCAGCCTCTGCCTCATCGACATCGATCTGACCGGATTGAGCATCAACCCGCTTTGCCTTTAACTCTTCTAGAGACTCCTCATGAAGTTCTTCGTCAGTTTTTCTAGGCGTGTCGTAATCTGTTGCCATTGCTCTCACCACCTTTCTTTATGTGCTTTTAAATTCACGGTTTCTTTCAACAACGGGCGCATCATGACGCATTTAGCGCCTGTGCGTCGATATAACCATCGGCGTGTCGTAGTTATTCCCGACTCATCAACAATTTATCGATCTGCTGGGCCAGCGCGCCATTGACCATAGCGTGGATCGCAGTTCCTTCCGGTAAATAATCCTCCGAGAAGATTTCTCCGTGTTCATGAATTGAGTGCACCAGATCTCCCCGATCATATGGAATTACAACTGTTACCTCTATCGAAGGTCTCGGTAGTGAGTTCTCGATCGCATGCAATAAACCTTCAATACCAAACCCAGTACGTACTGAAAAAGCGTAACTGTTGGGCTCTTTCCGCAAAATCTCCATCACTACATTGGGGTCTGCGACATCAACTTTGTTAATCGCAATAATCTCTGGAATGTCTTTGCCACCAATTTCATCAATCACCATTCGAACAGCTCGTATCTGCTCAAATGGATCAGCATGTGAGCCATCAACGACGTGCACAATTAAATCTGCCCCAGAGACTTCTTCTAACGTTGATTTAAATGCATCGATTAACTGATGTGGCAAATGTCGAACAAATCCCACTGTATCGCTCAAGGTATAGACGCGACCATCACTAGTCTGCGTTTTGCGAACCGTCGGATCTAACGTTGCAAATAATGCGTTTTCAACTAAAACTCCAGCATCAGTTAATTTATTGAGCAGCGAAGACTTACCAGCATTTGTATATCCGGCAATCGCAACGGATGGAATATTATTTCGACGACGCTCTTGTCGTTTGGTATCTCGAGAAACCTTCATCGCGGCAATTTCACCACGAAGTTTTGCCATTTTGTCTCTGATGCGACGACGATCAGTTTCAATCTTTGTCTCACCTGGACCACGACCACCAATGCCTGCACCACCTGCGGCGCGACCACCTACTTGACGAGAAAGTGAATCACCCCAACCGCGCAATCGTGGAAGAAGGTAGGCGATCTGAGCTAATTCAACTTGCGCCTTACCCTCTTTACTTTTTGCATGTTGAGCAAAGATATCTAAAATTAAAGCCGTGCGATCAACTACTTTTACCTTTAATTTTTCTTCCAACTGACGAAGTTGTGAGGGTGATAATTCACCATCACATACGACCGTGTCAGCGCCAGTTGCCACAACTATCGCTTTTAATTCAATAACTTTTCCAGAGCCAATATACGTTGCTGGATCTGGCTTATCACGACGCTGAATAATTCCTTCCATTACTTCCGAGCCAGCAGTTTCAGCTAACGCCTTAAGTTCAGCTAACGAGTTTTCGGCATCCGTTGCACTTCCATCAGTCCACACACCTACAAGAACAACTTTCTCTAGCTGTAACTGACGGTATTCAGCCTCTGAAATATCTTGTAACTCGGTTGAAAAACCCTTTACACGTCGAAGTGCGTGACGATCAGATAACTCCTGAGATGCATCAAAATTCTCATCTTCTTCATTGGCATCGTACTCTGCCGTTACCCGAGCACTCTCGGTAAGTAGCTTTTCAAATTCTTCATCGAAATCTTTACTCAAGGCCATCGCCCAAGAAACGCGAAATATCTACATCTTTAATCAGTACAGCCGGACCAATCAATGTGGCATTTGAATGACCGTCGATCGAAACCTCTAACCGACCACCTGGTGGATTAATAATCCAGGTAGCGGGGAGTTTTCCTTTCGTGTGAATAGTTGCCGCTAAAGCCACCGCACATGTTCCAGTTCCACACGAGCGGGTCTCAGCTGATCCGCGTTCGTATACCCGCATCGCTATTTCATTTCCATTAATAATCTTGGCAAACTCCACGTTAACGCCTTCAGGATACGAGTCTTTCGGGCGCACCACAGGAGGATCTTTTAGTTCACCTACTTGTTCCATGTCATCGACAAAGACAACTGCATGCGGATTGCCCACACTGATGTTATATCCATTCCAAACATGTCCATTAGTTGCCGCTGTGATCGCTTCATCTTCATCGGTAACCTGACCCATATTTACGGAAATATCGGCATCTTTTGGTACCCGTAAATGTTTAATTCCATCACGTGTATTGATCGCAAAAATACCTTCTGGTTGATGACCTCGCTCTACTAAATAACGGGCCATCAGGCGGATTCCATTTCCACACATTTCTGCTAACGATCCGTCAGCATTGCGGTAATCCATAAACCATTTTTCATCACGTTTAATAATTCGAATGAGCCCGTCAGCGCCAATGCCCTGGGCGCGATCACAAATAGCAGCGGTTTGAGCGGTCGTAATTGAGTGCTCTTCTAGTGGATCAAAAACAAGAACAAAATCATTCTCGGTTCCGTGCCCGTATGTTGCGATCATGGCGTTAAGTTTAACGAGTTCATTACTCGTTCCATTCGATTTTGAACCGGTGAGATCCAATTAATACGGGCATCACGCGAGAACCACGTCTCTTGTCGGCGTGCATATTGTCTCGTTGCCCGTTTAGTATCTTCAATCGCCTCTTCTTCGCTCAGTTTGCCTTCTTTAAATGCAATTATCTGCGAATAACCTAAAGCTTTTTGGGCGGTAACCCCCTGCGTAATACCAGCCGTCATCAAATCTTCAACTTCGGCTACAAAACCCTTTTCCCACATTGAATCAACTCGTTTAGCTATTACATCTGAGAGAACCTCTCGATCCATCACTAAACCAAATTGAATTGCATCTGGGTAACGAGAACTATCCTCGCGCGGTAGGTTGGCCGTAAATGGTTTACCAGTTATTTTTATAACTTCAAGGGCTCGAATAACTCGCCGAGAATTAGCTTTATCTATCGCCATTGCTGCTGCTGGATCAAGCTTTTCTAACCGTTCAAACAATGGTCCTATCCCCTTGACTGCCAACTCAAGCTCTAATTCAGTTCGCACAACCGGATCAGTGTCTGGAAAATTCAAATCATCGAGGATCGCTTTTATGTAAAGACCAGTACCGCCAACAATGACAGCGTGTTTACCTCGTTTGTGAATCTGCGAAATCGTTGAACGTGCTAAATCCTGATACCAGGCAACGTTTGCATCCTCAGTAACGGCTAACAGATCCATTAAGTGATGGGAAATGCCTTGTCGCTCTTCTATTGAAATTTTTGCAGTTCCGATATCCATACCTTTGTATAACTGCATTGAATCTGCGTTAATAATTTCGGCGCCGATCTGTGTTGCTAGCGTTACCGCTAAATCACTTTTACCTGTAGCAGTTGCACCGCAAATAACGATAGTTTTCATCGTCATCCTTGTTTGACCGTAGGGATTCCCAACATAGTTGCCGGCTTCACTCGCTCCTCTGTACGAGCAGCATGAGCTTGTGCTCCACGAGTTTGGCGAACAGATAACGGCTCACCAATTAAATAATGCGCCGAAGCCTGCGTAATTGTGACCGTTACTTCATCGCCGGGTCTGGCCTGGCTTGTGTTATCAAAGTGGACCAAACGAAAATCTTCGCTGCGACCGGTTAATCGAGACTGCGCGCCATCTCGTCGACCTTCGTAATCTCCAACTAAAACTCGGTGAGTTGAGCCAATGCTCTCTTGATTTACCGACAATGAGATCTCTTGTTGATGATTATGAAGGCGCGTGTATCGCTGGCCGACTACATCTTCACTTACTTGATCAGGCATAGTCGCCGCCGGCGTGCCAGGTCGCTTTGAATATTGGTAGGTGTAGGCGGCGGTAAATCGTGCTTGGCTACAAATATCTAACGTCGCTTGAAAATCTGCTTCTGTTTCACCAGGGAAGCCAACAATAATATCCGTCGTAATAGCTGCATGTGGAATTGATTGACGGACTCGATCTAAAATACCTAGATAGCGATCACTTCGGTAGGAGCGGCGCATCTGTTGCAAAATTCGATCTGAGCCTGACTGCAATGGCATGTGAAGATGAGGCATCACATTTGCCGTTTGCGCCATTGCATCGATGACATCGTCGGTGAAATCTCGTGGGTGTGGTGACATAAAACGTACTCGCTCTAAACCATCAATTTTTCCACACTCGCGCAGTAATTTTGCAAAAGCCTGACGGTCTCCAAAATCCACGCCATAGGCATTTACATTTTGGCCCAGTAAAGTAATTTCAATAACGCCTTGATCAACTAGCGCCTTTACTTCATTTAAAATATCGCCAGCATCCCGATCTTTTTCAATTCCGCGCAATGTGGGCACAATACAAAAAGTGCAGGTGTTATTACAGCCAACTGATACCGAAACCCATGAAGAGAAAGCCGATAAACGTCGAGCTGGCAAAGTCGAGGGAAAGTGCTCCAGCGACTCCAAGATTTCGATTTGGGACTCTTCCTCAATCCGAGCACGCTCTAACAAGATCGGTAATGAACCTACGTTATGAGTACCAAAAACAACATCAACGTACGGAGCTTTTTTTATGATTGTCGCCTGATCTTTCTGAGCTAAACAACCTCCCACGGCGATCTGCATATGTGGATTAGCTTTTTTAATGGGAGCTAAAAAACTTAAATTTCCATATAACTTGTTGTCCGCATTTTCACGGACGGCGCAAGTATTAAAGACAACTAAATCTGCCTGGTTGCCTTCAATGACTGGAATGTAACCGGCTTCATCTAACAATCCTGCGATACGTTCCGAATCATGAACGTTCATCTGACAGCCGTACGTTTCGACTAAATACGTCTTACTCATAGATCGGAGATAGAAAATTCTAAACTTACTCGATCGACAACTAGCATCTTGTGATTATCGAGATGCTGCCAATCTGAGTTTCCCCACCCGGTTGATGCGATCACCACATCGTGTTCGGTTTTCATGAAGCGAAGTTCATAATGATCTGGACCGCTCCATTCGGAAGTGTTGTTTTCATTAAATTCACAGACCGCGATTAAATGCTCGGGCGTTTGGATCATGATGTTGATTGCCGAGTAATCTGCTACCGCACGAACTTCATTAATAGTCTTTCGAACGCCTTCTACCAGGCCAAGTTCATCAATCTGTGTGAGCAAGGCAAAGAAGAGTCGTTCGCTATCTGTATAGCCAGTAATGAACTCTTTGTAATGCGCTGAGATAAAAGGTTCGGCAACTTCTGTTGGGCGCAAAGTTCCGTTATGCATAAATGTGTACTGCCCATGAGTAAATGGATGGTTGTTTGCAATATCAACGGTTAAGCCCTTTGATGCAAGTCGCAGATGCAAGAGCGCCCCATCGGTATGCAGCGCTTTAACTTCATCACTAAATTCAACGCTTTCAAAAGCGGCTTTAAGGTTCTTAGCTACCTGACCTTCGGAGGCGATCCCCCAGCCATCTTTATGCTCACTCGATAAGGCGATAAATTTATCGAAATTATTTCCGGCGACGTCATAGAAGCTTTTGCGCTCGGTAGAAGTAAAAGCTAAGAGTCTGCACATGGAGCCAACTCTACTTGATGATACGCAGTGGTTCCTGCCCGCGAGCGATTTGACGCTCAAAATAGATTTCCCGTTTTTCGTTAAATCGCGTTGATTCAACTTGGGTCTTGGCTAAAAAGGAAACAATCTCATCTCTTGCTTTGAGTCCATCACCTGATAAATCCGTGCGCTCGAAGACTTTCCAAGCACGCAAGACTGGAGCGATAACTTCATCAAGATGCTGCTGCAGATCGTAAATTCCAGCCAAAGCGATCCCAACTGCCTTGCGGCCAAAGCCTGGCATATCTGCACCCGGCATATCAAAGTTAGTTACGACATCGGCGATTGCACGCATTGCCGCATTAGGCTCGATTTCAAGGGCGGCATTTAGGGTGTTTCGGTAAAAAAGCATATGAAGATTCTCATCGAGTGCAATGCGCTGCATCATCGACTCTGCGATTGGGTCAGCTGAAATCTTTCCAGTGTTTCTATGTGAAATTCTGGTTGCTAACTCTTGAAAAGAAACATATGCGATGGTGTGCAACATATCGTTTTCATACGGTGTCTGATATCCAAGACTCATATGTGCCATTCGCAGATCCTCTAGGTAGTACGGATCAACACCACGAGTTGCCATGAGGTAATCTCGAATAACAATTGCGTGACGAGCTTCTTCAGCAGTCCAGCGTTCAATCCAATTACCCCAAGCACCATCGCGACCCATAGCGATTGCAATTTCAGTGTGGTAACTGGGCAAGTTATCTTCAGTGAGAAGATTAAGAATTAACGAATCCTGGGCAACTGGAGTAAGACGTGAATCCTTTGCCTCCCATGCATCACCATTGAGTGGGCCGGCGTAGTCGCGTCCCTCTGACCATGGGACATACTCATGTGGGTACCAATTCTTTTGCACTGCCAGGTGACGTTCTAATTCCACAGCTACTACTGGTTCAAGATCACGAATCAATCGAGATTGAACATCTTTGCTGTCGTAACTCATGTCGCAGACGCTACGGCAATCAACTGTTACTGGCGAGTTATAAATGCCTTTTTGCGCGCTCAATTGCTTGTGCTGCACGCCATTTTTCAATTTCTTTGTGATTGCCGCTCAAAAGAATCTCGGGAACTGCAATATCGCGCCACATAGAAGGCTTGGTGAAGTTGGGATACTCCAAATATCCCTTTTCATTATGTGACTCCTCTGCCAATGAATCTGAATTACCGAGTACACCTGGAAGTAAGCGAGTAATGGCTTCAATCATTACTAAAGATGCAACTTCTCCCCCACCTAAAACATAGTTGCCAATCGAAACTTCATTCACCCGATAATTTTTAGCTTCGTAATATTGACGGACGCGATCATCGATACCTTCATAACGGCCACAGGCAAAAATTAGATGGCTCGAGCGTGAAAAATCCACGGCCATTTCCTGATCAAATTTCTTTCCAGCTGGCGTCAAAATTATTAAATCTGATTCAGGTGTAATCAAGGGATCAATGGATTGTGCCCAAATTTCTGGCAACATAACCATTCCAGCGCCACCGCCATAGGGGGTGTCATCTACCGTGTGATGATTATCTTTAGCGAAAGCACGCAGGTCGTGAACTTCAACATCCACAATTCCTTGCTCCTGGGCCTTTCCTAGTAAGGATAGTTTTAACGGAGCAAAGTAATCCGGAAATATGCTGATCAGATCTATCTTCATGACATCTCCGCTGAAATCGTTGGCGGAATTACTACGATTTTTTTATTTGAAATATCAACAGTTGGCACGAATTGATGCACAAATGGAATTAATCGTTCGCCAGTTGGGGTCGCTATCGAAAGTAAATCTTGACCCGGCAGATTAATGACATCGGTAACTTCACCAAAGTGATCCCCATTTTCAAGAACTGCAACACAACCGATTAATTGGAGGACGTGGTATTCGTCCTCATCATCACTTGGCTCATTAATATCTACATCGGCATACATCAGGGTATCTCTTAGTTTTTCGATCCCATTGCGGTCAGTAATACCGTTGAAACCCAACAAGAGAATGCCGTTGTGAACGCGACCAGAAATAATCGTTAATTCACCGTGGGAATCAGTTGAAACCTTGTTACCAATTGCAAAGCGACGATCAGGTTCATCAGTTCGAACCTCAATCGTCGCTTCACCAAGAATTCCGTGAGCGCGACCGATTCGCCCCACGAGTAAACGCATTACTAGCGAGCTTCGTCGGTCTCGATGAGATCGACGCGCACTGTGCGACCTGCAATTGCACTTACAACAGTGCGAAGTGCTTTTGCGGTGCGGCCATTTCGTCCAATAACTTTTCCAATGTCTTCTGGATTAACGCGAACTTCAAGCGTTGTTCCGCGACGATGTGAAATCTCTTTCACAACAACATCATCAGGGTTATCAACAATCCCCTTGACCAAATGCTCTAAAGCTTCATCCATCATTGTTATTCGGCCACACCTTCGGTCGCTACATCTTGCGCTGGAACCTCGGACACCACTTCATTAACTATTGGCTCGGACACAGCTGGAACCTCGGACACCGATTCATTGACTATTGGCTCGGACACTACTGGGTTTGCCTTTGCAGCAAGCTTTTCCTGTGCCTTCTTCTTCATTGTTGTTGCACCTTCTGCTGGTTCATCAGCAGCGGCCTTCATTGCAGCCTCGTATGCAACGATCTTTCCTGGCTTAACAGCGGCAACACGAAGTGTTCCCTCTGATCCTGGAAGACCCTTAAATTTTTGCCAATCGCCAGTTACCTTGAGCAATGCTGCAACCGCCTCTGATGGTTGTGCGCCAACTCCGAGCCAGTACTGCGCGCGCTCTGAGTTAATCTCGATAAGTGAAGGCTCTTGTCCTGGGACGTAGCGACCAATCTCTTCGATTGAGAGACCGTTACGTGCCTTGCGTGAGTCGGTAACCACAACACGGTAGAACGGTGTGCGGATTTTGCCCATGCGCATTAAACGAATTTTTGTAGCCAAGAAAGTTGTACTCCTGTTTTTGTGTGTGAAGAGAGTTGATCACAGCGGGGTGCGCAATCAAATTTCGACACTATCGGTTATGGATGTTGAAAGGGGTAGAGGGCCCCATCAACAGGTTCCCAATTCTGCCATCTAGCGCCCCCAGAAGGAAATCGGGATTTAGCCGTTTTCCAAGGCTCGTTTAGCGGGATTTCCCGACTTTGACTTCTTTTTCGCCGGTGCCGCGGTGGCGATTTTTGGCATAGGAGGCATTCCCATTTGTGCCATCCCCTGCGGATGGCCGCCATTTCGCATCTGTTTCATCATCTTTTGAGCGGCACTAAAGCGATCAACTAAATTATTTACATCGGAAACTTTTCTCCCCGATCCGAGCGCGATCCGAGCTCTTCGAGAGCCGTTGAGAACTTTGGGATCTCGTCTTTCCACCGGTGTCATCGATTGCACAATCGCTTTCGTGCGCACGATTTCACCTTCATCAAAGTTTTCGATCTGCTTTTTCATCTGTCCCGCACCGGGCAACATTCCTAAAATTTTCGACATATTGCCCATCTTGGACATTGCCTGAAGTTGTTCTAAAAAATCTTCTAACGTGAAATCTTCGCCACTGGCAAATTTTGCTTCTAGTTTCGCTGAAGTATCAGAATCAAATGCTTTTTTAGCTTGCTCCGCCAAAGTTGCAACGTCGCCCAGACCCAAGATTCGAGATGCCATGCGGTCAGGGTAAAAAATATCAAACTCATGAAGTTTCTCGCCCGTCGATGCAAACATGATTGGGCGCTTTGTTAGTGATGAAATTGAAAGTGCGGCACCGCCACGGGCATCTCCATCGAGCTTTGTTAGTACTACCCCATCAAAACCTACGCCATCTAAAAATGCTTGGGCAGTTCGAACTGCATCTTGACCCATCATCGCATCAACGACAAATAAAATTTCATCTGGTTTTACCGCATCTCGGATATCAGATGCCTGCTTCATTAACTCCGCATCTACACCGAGACGACCCGCGGTATCAACGATAACCATGTTGTACTGTTTTGATTTAGCAAATTCAATACCGGCCTTGGCAACTTTTACTGGATCGCCGCCATAGGTTCCGCTGGAAATATTGTTGCCGGGTTCTGGAGCAAAGACTGGAACACCAATTGAATCTCCTACGACCTGCAACTGCGTAACGGCATTTGGACGTTGTAAATCTGATGCCACCAGTAAAGGTGTGTTTCCTTGTTCAGCATAAAACTTAGCTAACTTTCCAGCCAAAGTAGTTTTACCGGCACCCTGTAAACCAGCCAGCATGATGACGGTTGGTGGATTTTTTGCGAAACGAACTCTACGAGTTTGCCCGCCTAGAATTTCAATCAGTGAAGTGTTTACAATTTCAAAGATCGCGTTTGCTTGATTTGTGCCTGATTGAAGATTCGGTAGCGCTGCCAAAGACTTCTCACGAACTTCATTAATAAAACTTTCGACAACGGAGAGGGCAACGTCAGATTCAAGGAGTGCTTGGCGAATCTCTACGCACGTTGCCTCGATATCGCCAGTAGAGATTTTTCCGCGAGATCGCAGCGCCGAAAATGCACCGGTGAATCGGGAGGCTAGTGAATCAAACATAGGGGTACAGACTACGCCAGCGCTTGCTTAAGTTGCGCCGCTACTTGTTGCGCTCTTTCCTGGCTCAGTCGTCCTCCTATTAATTCAGTGACATACAAGGTATCGATCGCTTCTGCGCCCAAGGTAGTAACGATCGCCGAAGCAATATCTACTTTGGCTAAGGTCATTGCGGCGCCGATTTTAAATAGTAATCCTGGTCGATCGTGACTTCTCACTTCGATCACAGTTGCATCAGTTGCCGCGTCGTTAAATATTTCTACTTCGGCATCTGGAACAGGTATCGCAGGAATTGATGCATATGCCTTTGCTCGATCAGCTAATTTTTCTTCGATAAAACGAGGGTCAATCAGAGCTGCTGAAATGAGTTGATGCAGAGAATTCTCGTCAAACTCCTTGGCGAATGGTTCGGGAGTGACGATCCAGTACATAACCGCGGAATTTCCCAAAGTCTTTGTTCGTGCCGATTTCACATCTAATCTACAGATATTAAATACACCAGCGACGATCGACAGAAGTCCTGGCTTGTCAGGTGAGATGACATCGATTGCAAAACCACTCGAATGTTGCTTCACTGAAACTACTAGCTCACCTCTTTGTGCTAATTCGATATGAGCGTTAATGACCGCCGGCTGCTGCGCAATTTCGATTCCGGCCATCGCCTTCTTTACTCGGCTCACTAAATCGGCAACTAAATTTGCTTTCCAATCACTCCAGCCCGCACTTCCGGTAGCTTCGCCATCGGCGATACTCAGGGCATGTAAAAGCTCTAACGTGTTGGCATCTTTAATTACTGCGACAATTGATTGAATCGTTGCTGGATCATCAAGATCTCTCCTGGTTGCAGTAGCTGAAAGCAGCAAGTGGTACTTCACTAGATCTTGCAAGATTTCAATATCTTTAAAATCAAAACCAATTCGTTCTGCAATTGGCTTGATCAATCGCACGCCACGTTCGGAATGATCTTCATCGCTGCCCTTGCCAATGTCATGAAATAGCGCGGCAAAAAGTAAGAGATCTGGTCGGTGGACTTTGCGAGTTAACTGCGCGGCATAAACTGCCGTCTCAACCATGTGCCGATCAACTGTGTGACGATGGAGCGCATTTCGCTGTGGTAATGATCTAACAGTTCGCCACTCTGGAATCCAAGAAAAAATGATCTCTTCCTGATCTAAACTCTCAAAAACATCCACCATCGCCTCACCTGCGCCGATCAGTGAAATCAGTAGCTCTCGGGCCTCGCGCGGCCAAGGATTGGAAAGCCGGCCCTCCCCGCGCGAAATCGCCGCCGAGAGTTGCTCGCAGGTATTTAAGGAAAGTGGAAGTCCTAATTGCGCAGCGGTAGCAGCTGCTCGAATACCAACGACTGGATCATCGTTAAAGGAGATCATTGGATCAATAACTATTTCGCGATGTAGCGAACTTATATTTTTAGCAACGGTTGCCACTCTTGGCTTTTTAATTATTCGCCCTAGACCGTCTTTACCGCGATGCTCCAGTGTGTGCCAGGTGTGATTGAGCAGATAATCAACTGACCGTGCTGCTTGTGCCACATCGCTCATCATGGCATCGGCGCTCTCATAATTTAGATGCTGTGCAACCTTGTCTTGTTCTTGAAAAAGAAGTCGATCTTTACCTCGACCGCTGACTGTATGAAGTGCTTCGCGAACATTGTTAAGTGTTGACTCAGCCCAGCTAATTTTCTCAAGTGGCACCCTGATTGCACCGGATGCAGCGATGGCGCGAAGGGCGGTGATATCTCGTAGGCCACCACGGGCTTCTTTCAAATCTGGTTCAAGTAAATACGCTAATTCGCCAGCGCGCTCATGTCGCTCGGATAAGGATTTCGATAGTTTAGGTAGAGATTCTTTTGAACTCTTTCGCCACATTTCAAGTGAATCACTTTGAACCGCCGCCACTAAATCAGGATTGCCGGCAATTAAGCGAATATCTAATAGGCCCATTGCAACTTTTAGATCACTTGCCGCTGATTGCTGCGTTTCGCTGCGCGTTCTTACCGAATAATCAACGCTGCCTTTATCCCACAATGGGTAGAGCAGGTCATTAACTACAAGTTTTAAAATTTCACCTGAGTTTTTTCCGGAATGAAGAATTAAAATATCTAAATCAGAACCAGGAGATAACTCACCGCGGCCAAAACCTCCAACCGCGGCGAGTGCTAAATCCTTACCCACATTTTCTTCACAATGGGTTTCAACCGCACTGTGAAAAAGTGATGTTAGAAAGCGATCACTATCATTTGACCGCTCTCTTCTATTGCGAGTACTCATGCCTCAACTTTAGATCGCTTCTGAGCCGCGCTCTCCAGTACGCACTCGAATAACCTGATCAACTGGTGTGGTCCAAACTTTTCCATCACCAATCGAGCCTGTTGAAGCCGCCTTCACGATGGTGTCGACAACTGAGTCAACTTCACTGTCATCGACTAGAACTTCGAGGCGAACCTTGGGCACTAGATCAACTGTGTATTCGGCGCCGCGATAGACCTCGGTGTGTCCACGTTGGCGACCGAAACCACTAGCTTCTGAAACTGTCATTCCGGTAATACCCGCCGCTTGAAGAGCATCTTTCACATCTTCTAATTTGAACGGCTTAACGATTGCAGTAATGAGTTTCATTGTTATGCCCCCTTCGAAATTCCAAGGACGCTACCTTGGCTATTGTCTGAAAGCTCGTATCCGCGTTCTGCGTGAAGAGCTAAGTCGATACCTGAGACTTCTTGATCACCCGTGATTCGGAAACCAATTGTTAGATCAATAAGTTTTCCAATGATGTAGGAAAGTACGAATGAGTAGACAAGAACTGCGCCGGCACCAATAACTTGCTTCACCAATTGCTCGGTTCCGCCACCATTGAATAGACCAACATCTACGCCGACAAAGCCGATCATAATTGTTCCGACAAGTCCGCCTACCAAGTGAACTGCAACTACATCCAGAGAATCATCGTAATTGAACTTGAACTTAAGTCCAACAGATAGCGCACAGAGTGCACCGGCAACTAGACCAACAATTAGCGCACCGCTTGCATTTACCGCCGCACATGCTGGCGTAATTGCAACAAGACCGGCAACGACACCCGAGGCTGCCCCAAGACTAGTTGCATGTCCATCACGAATTTTTTCAACTAGGAGCCAACTTAAGACCGCAGCTGATGTTGCACCGATTGTGTTAAGCAAAGCTAATCCAGCAGTTCCATTTGATGCCACGGCAGATCCAGCATTAAAGCCAAACCAACCAAACCAAAGTAGTCCTGCACCTAGCATTACAAGTGGCAGATTGTGTGGACGCATTGGGACTTTCTTAAACCCAACTCGCTTTCCAAGTACAAATGCTAAAGCTAATCCAGCTGCGCCGGCATTGATGTGTACGGCAGTGCCACCAGCAAAGTCCAGTGCACCTAAATCATTTGCAATCCATCCACCAGTTTTGGCAACGAAATTATCAAAGGCAAATACCCAGTGTGCAACTGGGAAGTAGACGAGTGTTACCCAAATTCCAGCAAAGACCATCCATGCACCAAATTTTGCACGATCAGCGATTGATCCTGAAATAAGTGCGATGGTAATTGCGGCAAAGATTCCTTGAAAGGCCACGAAGACCGCTGCTGGAATTGTTCCAATAATCGCCGCTGAATTATCTAGGCCCTTAAGAAAAGCAAACTCAGTGAAATTTCCGATTAAACCTGAGCCGTTGTATGAATCACCAAAGACTAACGAGAAACCAAATGCGATCCACAAAACAAAGACAATCGCTAAAGCACCAAATGACATCATCATCATGTTAAGAACGCTCTTGACCCGAACCATTCCACCGTAAAACAGTGCAAGTCCTGGAATCATGAGAGTTACTAATCCCGTACTTATTAACATCCAGGCAGTGTCGCCCGTATTGATTACAACTTGTTCCATGTAGTTACCGCCTAATTTTCAAGAAGATTTCTCGTCTTTGAGATAAGAGAACCCTCTTATTTGCCGGTTACAAGCGATGGCCTGATGCGTTTCAGATCCATGACAAAAAACGGCTTGTGTTACAGCAAAGTTACGAGATCAGCTGGCGCAGGTAGCTCTCTGGCTCAAATGGTGCAAAATCACTCTCGGACTCCCCTGTTCCTATCCATTTGATGGGGATGCCAAGTTCAGCTTCAATGGCAAGGGCTACCCCGCCCTTGGCACTGCCATCTAGTTTGGTGAGAACGATGCCAGTGACATCCACGCTCTCGGAAAATATCTTGGCTTGTTGCAAACCATTTTGCCCCGTTGTCGCATCGATGACCAGTAAAACCTCATTGATCATGGAGACTTTTTCAACTACTCGCTTTACCTTTGTTAACTCAGCCATCAAATCATTTTTATTATGCAGTCGGCCAGCAGTATCAATAATTAAAACCTCTGCTTTTAAATCTCGTGCTCGAACAGCTGCATCAAATGCAACTGAGGCTGGATCCCCATTTTCTTTCCCAGCCACAACTTCTACGCCAATTTTTGATCCCCAAGTTTTTAATTGATCTACCGCTGCTGCTCTAAAAGTGTCACCAGCGGCAAGAACGACGCTTTTCCCGGTTTTCTTATAAAAAGATGAAAGTTTTGCCACCGATGTCGTTTTGCCAGTCCCATTTACTCCGACCACCATTATGGTCGTCGTTCCAGAGACAATAATTGCATCATGTGATTTCGAAGAAAGTTTATTTCTTAAAATTTCAATTAACGCCTCTTCGGCATTATCACTTTTTACTTTTCTCGCCGCCTCTAAAAAATCTCGAGTTAACGTTGGCCCAAGATCCGAGGCGAGTAACTCTTGCTCTAATTGATTCCAATCGGAGGGAGAAAAATCATTAGTCCCCTTGATCTTTGCAATGAATTTACTAAAAAGCCCCATCGAAGAAAGACTCTTAGCTTTCGTCAGATTCGCGTAAGCGCTGTGAAATTACTTCCGTCACGCCATCGCCACGCATCGTTACACCGTACAACGCATCAGCGATCTCCATGGTGCGCTTTTGGTGCGTAATAATAATAAGTTGAGAACTTGCCCGTAACTCTTCCAGCACACCAAGTAAACGACCTAAGTTCACATCATCCAAGGCTGCTTCAACTTCATCGAGAACATAAAACGGACTTGGCCGGGCTTTAAATATCGCAATCAACATCGCAACTGCCGTCAGTGATTTTTCACCACCTGAAAGCAATGACAAACGCTTAATACGCTTGCCCGGAGGACGAGCTTCCACATCGACACCGGAAATCAAAGGATTATCTGGATCCGTCAAAATCAGACGGCCGTCGCCACCTGGAAATAATCGAGCAAAAATCTCTTCAAAATGCTTTGCCGTCTCTAGGTAGGCTTCCATGAAGATTGATTGAACGCGATCATCAACTTCTTTAATGATCTCTAGCAGATCTCGTTTCGTGTTCTTTAGATCTTCAAGTTGTTCTGCTAAAAACTTCAACCGCTCTTCTAATGCTGTGAACTCTTCCAAAGCTAATGGGTTGATCTTGCCCAGTAGGTTCAGTGATCGCTCAGCAGATGCCAGACGCTTAACTTGCTGTTCGCGGCGATATGGCACCATTTCTGTTGAAACGATCTCGCCATCTTCGGTCTCATGAAATGTCGGTACATCTTTATCTGGGCCATATTCACTGACCAGCGTTAACGTATCAATCCCAAACTCTTCAATCGTCTTTGTCTCTAACGTTTCAATACGCAGACGTTGTTCGGCTCGGGCGATCTCATCTTTATGAACACTAGTTGTTAGCGCTTCAAGATCGGTTGTTAATTCACGGCCGCGAGTACGTGCAACTAAAGTTTCACCTTCGCGCTTGGTGCGAGACTCTTCTAAACGTGCTCGCTCGGTTGCCGCCTTCGATATCGAACGTTCAATGTGAATCAGGACTTCATACGCAGCTTCGGCAACGGCTTGTGAGATCACGGCAGCGCGTGCGCGCGCACTTCTTCGAGTAATGGCACGTGCCGATGCTTCTCGCTCACCTTGAGCTGATTGCTCAAGTGCCAGGGCTCTAGCGGCAACTGAATCCACCCGCTCTTCAATTGTTCGAACCGCTAGGCGAGCTTCTACTTCAGAAGTGCGAGCAACTGAAACATCATTACGCAAAACTTCCGAGTGTGAGTGATCGGGCTCGGCGACTTCACCTTGCTGTGACAATTGATTTTGCGCGATAACAATTTCACCTTCATCGCGAGATTTAGCCGCCGTTGCCTCGGAAATTGATTGCGTTAATCGCTCAACTTCAGCCGTTGAAGATTTCATATTCTGTCCTGAAACCGCCAACTGTTCGGTAAGTGCTGCAATACGTGCATCTGATTCATTGAGTTTTGATAATGCAATATCAAAGTCACTTTGCTTGCTGGCAACCTCTGTGGTGGCAGTTGAAATCTCAAATTTAAGTCGATCACAGGTGTGCGATATATCGGAGTGTTTGCTGTTGAGGCCATCAATTAGCGCCTTAATTTCGATCAGCGATGATGAAGATTTCGATCCACCGCTGGCTCGGTTCTTTGTAACGATATCACCGTCGCGAGTAACGACAGTTAAACCTGGATGAGCGCGAATAATCGCTTCGGCGGCGTTAGCGCTTTCGGCAACTACCGTTGATGCCAGCAGGCTTTGAATTAAATCGGCAATGGTGGATGAGCGGATGTGTGCTGATAATGGTTTTAAGCCAGCCGGAATAGAAATTCCAGTGTGTAATCCTGGTTCGTAGACTAAAACATCGGCTTGGCCAAGATTTTCACTGCGCAAAGTTGTCAGCGCCGTAACGGCAGATGAGAGATCCTTCACGACTACGGCATCGGCTAATTTTCCAAAGGCAGCAGCTGCGGCAGCCTCAAAGCCATTATCAATTTCAATGAGGGCGGCGATACTTCCGAGAATCGAAACTCCGCGAGAATCACGTAACAGCGCCGATGCACCATCGCGATTTTCAGATGTTAATTTAATCGCCTCTAACTTAGCTTCGACGCCATTTTTTTCACGATCTGCACTTCGCTCGGCATCAACTAGTTGCGCTAACTGTGCTTTGGCTAGATCAAGCCCATTTTTTGCACCTTCGTATAGTGAATCTAAACCAAGTTCGCTCGAATCGGCGCCAGCGATCTCTAATTCATAAGTTGAATACTCGCGATGTGCTTGATCTACCCGTGCCTGGGCATCAATGCGCGTCTTTGTTAAACGTTCTACTTCTTCAGCGATCGCCTCTAGCCGAGCGTGCAACGATTTAATGTGGCCTTCTTGTCTGGCCGTTCCTTCACGTGCATCGGCAATTGCGCGCATCGCTGCCGCAATTGTGTTCTCATCATTTTTAAGTGCACCTTCAGCTGCTGCTAAAGCTTGCGTGCTTTCAACGAGGGCACTCTTTGCACTCGTTACATTTGCACGTAACTCATTTTCTTCCTGACGTAACGTTTGTGCTTCTGCATCTAGGCTTTCGGGATCGCGTCCAGATGTACGAGCCTCTTCCGCCTCTTCATTGAGAAAACGGAATCGCTCTTGGGCAAGACTTTGTGTTCCTCTAAACTTTTCGCGCAGCGAGTTGAGGTTGTAATACGTTTCTTGCGCAGCTACGAGCAATGGACTTTCCACAGCCGATTGGGTATCGAGTGATTCTTCCCGATGTCGAACCGCTTCTAGTTCGCTCTCGACGCTGGTGCGTTTTTCTCGAAGTGATGTTTCATCTGCTACTTCAAGTTCAAGCACCTTAGACATAGAAATAAAATCATCGGCTAGCAATCGCAGCTTTGCATCACGTAAGTCAGCTTGGATAGTTGCCGCTTTTTTCGCAACTTCGGCCTGCTTACCCAATGGGCGAAGTTGGCGACGAAGCTCAACGGTTAAATCTTGAACTCGCGCAAGATTTGCTTGCATCGAATCTAATTTACGAAGCGCTTTTTCCTTACGCTTTCGGTGCTTTAAGACACCGGCAGCTTCTTCAATAAGTCCACGGCGCTCTTCGGGCGTTGCCATCAAAATCGCGTCAAGTTGTCCTTGTCCCACAATGACGTGCATTTCTCGGCCAATACCTGAATCACTGAGCAACTCCTGAATATCGAGTAAGCGAGATGCTTCACCATTAATTTGATATTCACTTTGCCCGTTGCGAAATAAAATTCGCGAAATAGTTACTTCGGTGTAATCGATAGGAAGTGCGCCATCGGAGTTATCGATAGTTAAAGAAACTTCGGCGCGACCTAAGGGTGCTCGCCCACTTGTTCCAGCAAAGATGACATCTTCCATCTTGGCACCACGCAATGATTTTGCGCCTTGCTCACCCATAACCCACGTAAGGGCATCAACAACGTTAGATTTTCCAGAACCATTAGGACCAACCACGCAAGTGATTCCTGGTTCAAGTTGCAGAGTGGTCGACGAAGCAAAGGACTTAAAGCCCTTGAGCGTTATACTCTTCAAATACACGCGGTAAACCTATCGCTTCAGACGCGCGATTTTCACGGATTTAAGGCTGCGGATAGGGAGTTTTTAAAGATTCATATGCGGCTCGCGCAGCAATTTGTTCTGCTTCCCGCTTGCTCTTTCCGGTTCCTTCGCTAAGTGCCTGGCCAGAAAGCATCGCCACTGCAGTGAAATTTTTATCGTGATCTGGACCTTCTTCGCTGACGACATATTCTGGAACGCCTTTACCTAATGCCGCCGCTAGCTCTTGCAATGCAGTCTTTCCATCAAGTCCGGCGCCTCGCGCAACGGCTGAATTCATCGTTGGCGTAATAAGTTTTGCGACAATTTCAGAGCACTGTGTAAAACCACATTGCAAATAAATTGCACCGATTAACGCTTCTAATGCATCGGCTAATAATGAATGTTTATCTCGACCGCCGGTAACTTCTTCGCCTTTTCCAAGACGAATATATTGTCCAAGATCTAAACCACGAGCGATATCTGCGAGCGCACGCATATTTACAACGCCAGAGCGAAGCGGCGATAAACGAGATTCATCAAACTCTGGATACCGTTTGTACAGCTCTTCCGTAACGATTAATCCAAGAACTGAATCCCCCAGAAACTCAAGGCGTTCGTTAGTACTGCTACTTCCCGACTCGTAAGCAAATGAGCGGTGCGTAAAAGCTAACTCAAGCAATGCTGGTTCGAGTGTGACCCCTAGCTGTTGCGAGAGCGCCGAGAGTGATGGGAGCGAAGAGCTCAGATCAAACCTCTAGAACCTGACGACGGTTGTAAGTTCCACACGTTGGGCACGCTGTGTGCTGCAACTTTGGCTGCTGACATTGACCGCAAGTTGAAAGTGCTGCTGCAGTAGTTTTCCACTGGCTTCGACGAGAGCGCGTCTTTGAACGCGACATTTTCCGCTTTGGTACTGGCACTTTTCTGACCTCTTCTATTTGGCTGGGCAGCTTCTCGAACTTCTTATCGAAGCCCGGCTGCAGAGCGTAAGTATCCCTTAAAACCCCTAAATTTTGAAATCGGAGCCAGGAAGCTCTAGGCCTTGCAATGTGGCCCAACGGGCATCGACTACTTCGTGTGCGTGATCTTTAGCCAAGGTAGCCCATTTTTCGCCGCATTCCGGGCAGAGCCCGGCACAATCCTGACTACACAAGGGATTAATCGGAAGCGATAAAACGACGGCATCTCTAATGGGGGTTTCCAGATCCATGATCTCCCCCACCATCATGAGTTCATCTTCAACATCAAGATCATCGGTATCTACAACTTGCTTCTTCTTACCCCGCTCGTTGGTGGGTTCGTAGTTATACAACTCTTGGATACGTCGCTCAATCACGATTTCAACTGGATCTAGACAGCGGATGCATTCACCCTTTGCTACCGCATAAATATCTGCACTCAGCAGCACGCCTTCGGTAACTGACTCTAACCGCACATCGACTTCAATGACATCGCCAGCAGGAACTGAGATCAGTTCTACCCCGAAATTTTCGGCAACAGTAATATCGAGTTCATACTCTTTCATCTCTCCGGCACGACGAGGCAGCTCGTAGGCGTTGAGTTCAAATAAATGGTGGATTTTGCTCACAGTTTAAATCTAGCTTTAATTTCCATCAGCAAGTTGCGACAAGACATCTTTATCATTTGCCCCAGCTAGACGATCACGACCACGTGAAACCGCTTCACTCGTTTTATTTAAAATCACTTCCAAAGTTGCTAAGCGACCATCGATGTACTCTTCGACTTGTGCTCGCTCAGCATCTCCTGCTTCACGGGCATCATCTAAAATTTTGCGCGCTTCATCGCGAGCTACCTGAACAATCGAAGTCTGCTCCACCATCTGGGCGACATCTTCACGGGCAATTGCAATGAGTTGTTCGGCGCTTTGTCGGGCCTCTTCAACAATGGCATCGCGAGTCTCTAAAATATTTCGAGCGGTTTCAAAATCTACCGGAAGTCCTTCGCGTGCTGAATCTAGAATTTCAAGCATCTCGGCGCGATGCACGACACAGCTAGCTGACAATGGAACACCACGTGCTTCTTCAACCATGGTGATTGCTGAGGTTAATTTCTCAATTGAGTCCATTTTATTTCCCTGCTACTCGAAGTTTAAGAGCCTCATTAATTGATGGCGGAACCATTGTTGAAACATCGCCTCCATAATGGGCCAGCTCTTTTACAAGTGATGAAGATAGGAAAGAGTGCGTTGGAGCTGTTGCCATAAACATAGTTTCAACTCCGGAACCTTGCAGATTTACCTGAGCCATTTGAAGCTCGTAATCAAAGTCAGTTACCGCACGCAAGCCTTTAACAATTGCCTGAATCGAATTTGCTTTGCAGTAATCAACTAACAAGCCACTCCACGAATCAACTGAAACATTTGGAAAGCGATTTGTTACTTCACTGATCATTGAAATACGTTCAGCCACGGTGAAAAGGGATGCCTTGGTACGATTTTCTAGAACCGCGACGACCACGTGATCAAATTGTCCAGCCGCACGCTCAATAATATCGAGGTGCCCATATGTAACGGGATCAAAAGATCCAGGGCATACCGCGCGCTTCATGGCGCAAACGCTAGCAAGAGTGGGGCTACTAATCCATTTCTACGGCAGGAAATGGCCATAATAAATCGTTGCCTGCCCATATTTTCGCTCGCGCGCAGGCGTGAAGGCATCGGGCCAAATAAATTGATCGCCACGCTTGGTGCGTTCGACTGCAACAAATGCATCGCTATTGAGAAATTCATTATCGTGAAGTTTGCTTAAAATATCTTCTACACCTTGATTTGAAAAGTCATACGGTGGATCGATGTAAACCAGGTGATACTTTTCTTTTGGTGGAGTATGTAAAAATTTTTCAGCACTAATCCCAAATAGCTGAAATTTTCCGGCTGGATTAGATTTTTTTACGATTTCATAATTAGTTTCAATCGTGTGCATAGCGGCATCATCTTTTTCAACGACGTGAACCACTGTGGCACCTCGTGAAAGTGACTCAAGTGCAATTGCACCTGATCCGCCAAATAAATCCAAGACTCTTAATCCTTCGAAACTTCCAAATTCAGAAGCCAGCGATGAAAACAACCCCTCGCGTGCACGATCAGATGTGGGACGTGTCGCACCGGCGACGATTCCTAAAGTTCGACCTTTGGCAACGCCGGCAATAATTCGCACCGCAATTACCCCTTATCTAAATAATCAACGGCTTGATCGCGTTGCAATGAGGTCAATTCTAACTTCAATCCAGGATGCTTGGCCAAATCTCGATCGGTAGCGATCAACTCCTGCGCATCACTTCGTGCCTGCTCAATCAGCGCTTCATCTCGCAAAACTCGTAACAAACGAAGATGTGATCTTGTACCAGATTGGGAGGCGCCTAATACATCGCCTTCACGTCTTTGTTCTAAATCAATTCGCGAGAGTTCAAAGCCATCTAAAGTTTTAGCAACTGCATCTAGCCGCGCTCTTGCTGGAGTTTCTTCTGGGCTACTAGTTACAAGCAAACACAAGCCCGGCGAAGTTCCGCGGCCAACACGGCCACGAAGTTGATGAAGTTGAGATACGCCAAAGCGATCGGCATCCATGATCACCATAATCGTTGCATTAGGAACATCGACGCCAACTTCAATTACGGTCGTTGATACTAAAACATCGATCTCACCGGCAGAAAAAGCCTGCATCGTTGAATCTTTTTCTTCACCCGATAGCCGCCCGTGCAAAATAGCTATCTTTAGACCGGCTAAGGCACCAGCGTGCAACATCGGGGCGAGTTCTTCTACCGCCGAAATTTCCGATGACTCTTCACCGAAGAGAAAATCTAAATCAGCATCTGCATCAGAGTCGGCCGAAATGCGTGGCGCAACAATGTAGGCCTGGTGACCTTGCGCTACCTCTTCCTTGACTCGAACCCAGGCCCGATCTAGAAAAGTTGGTTTCTCTTTTACCGGCACAACATGTGTTGTGATCGGTTGACGACCAAGGGGTAATTCGCGAAGTGTTGAAACATCTAAATCTCCAAAGACGGTCATGGCAACTGTTCGTGGAATCGGTGTAGCTGTCATAACTAAAAGATGTGGCGGCTTTACTGCCTTTTCTTTTAAGGCATCGCGTTGTTCTACACCGAAGCGATGCTGCTCATCTACGACAATTAAACCTAAATCTTTGAAAATAACTTTCTCACCTAACAGTGCATGAGTGCCAATAACAATCCCGGCCGAGCCATCACTTGCCATGGCTAACGCTTCTTTTCGGGCGGCGCTACTTTGGGAGCCAGTTAAAAGTGTTATCCCCGTTGCCAAGTTGCCTGCGCCTAACTTTCCACCTTGACCAAGATCGCCCAATAACTTTGTAATTGTTCGCAGATGCTGGGCAGCTAAAACTTCAGTTGGCGCAAGTAATGCCGCCTGTCCCCCGCTGTCGACCACCGCTAACATGGCACGAAGTGCCACAATTGTTTTACCGGAACCAACTTCACCTTGAAGTAAACGGTGCATTGGATGAGATTGGGCTAAATCTGATTCGATTTCTTGAGTTACGGCTAATTGTCCGGCAGTTAATTGAAATGGCAGTGTTTTATCGAAGGCATCTAATAAGCCACCACTAATACGTTTTCTAGAGATTGAATCGAGTTTTTTAAGCTCATTGCGACGCATCACCAAAAGAGATTGCAAGAGAAATGCTTCATCAAAAGTTAATCGCTCGCGTGCTAAATCGGCGTGATCTAAATCAGCTGGCTGATGTAACTGAACTAACGCTTGATGCAAGGTTGGGTAATTGTATTTTTCTCGAATCGCATCGGGTAAGAAATCAGCTACCTCTTCCAATGATTCAATCGCCAGTTGCACACACTGCGAAACTTTCCACGACGGTAACTTTGCCGATGCTGGATAAACCGGTAGATACTTGCCAGCAAAACCTTCAACTGCGCTATCGACATCTGAACCATCTGGAATGAGTTCATAATCTGGATGCGAGAGCTGTTTCTTATTATTGAAGATGCCAACTTTGCCGGCAAATAATCCTTGCCGACCGACTTTTAAATCCTTTTCGCGCCATGCTTGATTAAAAAAAGTAAGCGATAACTTGTCAGTTCCATCGGTAACGACAACTTCGAGCATGCTCCCTTTGCGCCCGCGCATCGGTCGATTAGTTGCCGAATACACCTGCGCCAAAATCGTTGTCTCATCACCTTCGGCCAGTGCTGAGATATCGGAGAGCTCGCCTCGCACCATGTAGCGACGAGGGTAATGGCGCATTAAATCTGCAATCTTGGTGATACCAAAAGTGGACTCTAGAACTTTTGCGGTTCGATCACCTAGGACAGCTGAAACCTTGTTCTCTAATGTCGCCACATTCTTATTCTCCCTTGCGCTGGCGCCATAGCGGCGTATCTGCGCCTGTGACCTAGCCGCGTTAGCCCTGAATTGGCATCTTTCCCCGTTCCCGCGCTACCCTTACACCCTGTTCAACTAACACCGTTAGGGAACTAGATTCATTCAAACTTTTAAGGGAGTACCGCTATGGCATCAACATGCGATATCTGTGGCAAAGGGCCAAGCTTTGGTAACAACGTTTCACACTCAGAGGTAAAGACTCGTCGTCGCTGGAATCCAAATATTCAGCGTGTTCGCACCCTGGTCGGTGGAACACCTAAGCGTCAAAACGTCTGCACTTCATGCCTCAAGGCTGGGAAAGTTACTCGCTAAGCATTTTTATTTATTGAAAGTGGCGCCAGGTATCTGGCGCTTTTTTCATTTCTACGCCAATTAATCCAGCACCGGCGACAACTTCGCCAACTCTAAAGGCATCTAAATTCTGGCCCGTTGCTAAAAAGACATGGTCTTCCCCGCCCGCAAAGATCCATTGCCAGACATCGATACCTTGCGAGATCGCTAATTCGTTGAGTGCATTAAATTCAGGATGGCCCGCGATTAAATCTTGACCAATCTTGAATGCAACTCCTGAAGCCTTTGCCATTTGCTCTGCCTGAATTAACAATGCATCACTGATATCGCACATGGAATGAGCATTAGCCTTTAAAAATTGAATCGCCGATGAATAATCCACGGTTGGTGCACAAAACTCACTGACGGCATGTAGCGCAAAATCCGATGTCTCATCTTTTTCAATCACCGCTAATCCAGCGGCCGACCAACCAGGAAGTGACGAGATGTAAATACCATCTCCAACTTGTGCACCAGATCGTAGGATCGCTTGCTCAACTTTTCCAACGGCAGTCATTGCAATGCTGATGCAGTTCGCTTTTGCCAAGTCACCGCCAACAACAATTGCTCCACAGCTATTTGCTTCGTGGGCAATTCCTTCGGCAAGTTCTTCAATCCATTCGAGTGTTTCATCACCAGTTAAACTCACCGCAACTACTAAATATGTTGGCGATCCACCCATGGCGTAGATATCTGCCAGGTTTGCCGCCGTGATCTTTCGCCCGATTTCAAAGGCGCTACTCCATGTTGTTTTAAAATGAACACCCTCCACGGCAACGTCAGTAGAGATCACGGATTTTTCACTAGTTTTAACAACGGCGCCATCGTCACCGATTCCAATTTCAACACCACGCTTATTGCCACCAAACACACGGGCCAGCATTGCGATGACCTGCGCCTCATCAAAGTTCATACTCGTAGCCTATGCGACCGCGCGATTTAATCGACTAGTACCCAGAGCCGATTGTGCGGTAGCGTTGCACCAATCCACACGAAGGGTGTTCACATGTCAGTACAAGCATTTATTTTGATTCAGACCGAAGTTGGCAAAGCATCTGGAGTTGCCGATGCAGTTGCAAAGATTCCAGGCGTCACATTGTCCGAGGGTGTTACTGGTCCTTACGATGTAATTATGCGCGCCGAGGCTGCCAGCATGGAGGATTTTGGTCGCCTTGTTCTATCAAAAGTTCAAGCAGTACCAGGAATTACTCGCACACTTACCTGCCCAGTAACTCACCTAGCTTAATTAGTGCTCGCTGATTCAATCAGCGTTGTAATTAATAGCGTGTAATCCACTCCACTTGCTTGCCATAATTTTGGATAAACCGAACTGCCGGTAAATCCAGGCATCGTATTGATCTCGTTAATAATAATCTCACCCGCTGCGGTGTAGAAGAAATCACATCTGGCCAATCCTTGGCAATCAACTGCCTTAAATGCAGTTATCGCTAGCTCACGAATTGTGGCGATATCTTGATCTGGAATCGCGGCCGGTATTTTGATGGTAGTTGCATCGTCTAGATACTTTGCTTGAAAATCATAAAACTCAAATTTAGGGTCGATCACAATTTCACCCACAGTTGATGCTTGGATTTGGCCATCTCTGACTAAAACCGCACATTCAATTTCGCGGCCATTAATCGCTTGTTCAACCATAACTAATTCATCGAAAACAAGAGCATCTTTAATCGCTGATTCGAGATCGGCAGCTTTTTTTACCTTATGTGTTCCCCGACTAGATCCACCGTTAGCTGGCTTTACAAAAACTGGATACGTAAGATCGGAAGTTTTTTTCTGCCAATCTAATAGCGTTACTTCAAAACCTTCGGCAATCTTCATGCCCGCTTTTACAAAGAGCGCCTTAGCAATTGATTTATCCATGGCATGAGCCGATGCCGCCACACCACTGCCGACATAAGGCAGTTGGGCATCTTCTAGTAACTGCTGAATCTGGCCATCTTCGCCAAATTCGCCATGCAGCACCGGAAAAACAATATCGATTTCGACTTTATCTCCATTGATAATGAAACCGCCCGATGTTAACTCCACCGTATTTTTACTTAACACAATCTCGGGCATTTGGCCATCTTTAATTGCAAGTGGATAATCATTGGGCAAAAGCACCCATTGGCCTAGCTTGGTAATGCCAATTAAAGTTACATCGTATTTCGAGGCATCAATTCCCTGTCGGACTCCCCCACCTGAAACACATGAAACTTCGTGTTCACTGCTAGGCCCGCCACAAATGATCGCAATTTTTTCCCTACTCATCGAATAAAGTTTTCCGCTTTAGTTGTTATCTCCATTAAACGATCCAGTGCCTGAGTTGGGGTAATCAATCCAGAAACAACATCGGCAACGGCTTCAATTACCGGAACTTCAACGCCTACCCGGTGGGAGATCTCTAAAACCGCACTCGATGAGGCAACGCCTTCAACGGTCTTGGCAACTTCAGCTCGTGCTTTTTCCATAGATCCGCTGCGGCCTAAAACTGTGCCAAAGGTTCGGTTTCTAGAAAGTTGCGAGCCACAACTTGCCACTAAATCGCCCATGCCAGCTAATCCTGCAGCGCTGAGTGGATCGGCGTTGTGTGCGGCACATAAACGGGCAACTTCATTTAAGCCGCGAGTAATCAGCATCGCCTGCGTATTTTCACCCAATCCCATGCCGACTGAAATACCAACGGCTAAGGCGATCACGGATTTAATCGCACCAGCTAGCTCGCATCCTAAAACATCGACGGATGTATAGACACGGTAATACGGAGTATCAAAGAGTTGCTGAATTTTTTCGGCCAACGCCTTATTTGGGGCTGCTGCAACTGCGCCAGCTGGTTGGCGCAAAATTAATTCATAAGCCAAATTAGGGCCAGTAATAATTCCCACGTTTTCAGTTTCCATGATTTGCGAAATAATTTCGGTCATTCTAGAAAGCGTGCTGACTTCAATTCCTTTTAAAGTACTTATGTATAAGGCATTTGGTGCTACCAACGGCTTCCAGGCAATCAGGTTCTCGCGCAAGCTTTGGGCAGGGACAGCCAAAACATAGATATTTGAATAATCAAATGCTTCTTGCAGATCGGTAGTAGCTCGTAAACCAATTGGCAAAATATTTTGATCAAGATATTTAACATTTGTGTGGTGTTGATTAATTTCATCAACTACTTGTTGGCTACGTCCCCACAGTAAAACATGGTTTCCGGCATCGCATAAAACCTGGGCCATGGTAGATCCCCATTGGCCAGCACCTAAGACAACTACTTTGCTCACTTCTTTTTTACCTTCTTGAAATTTCCAGTCCTTGGCAGCGTTGATCTATGTGGATCAAAGATTTCAACTGGCCGTTTTTCACCACGCAACTCTTCTAGCAAATCTGTAATCCCGCGCATGGCAAAGGCAGTGGCTTCAATGAGAGCTTCGGGATCATTTTCTTTTCCATACCATGGTGAAAAATCCATTGGCTTTCCGGCCAAGATCTTGATCGGCGTACGCGGAAATAGCTTTATCTTTTTTTCATACGTTGGCATAATAATTTGAGTTCCCCATTGGGCAACTGGAATAACCGGGGTCTGAGTAATAATCGCTAAACGCGCTAACCCAGTTTTCGCCACCATGGGCCAACCTTGCGGGTCGCGGGTCAACGTGCCTTCGGGATATACACCTAAACAATGACCGGCCTGCAAAGTTTTTACTGCGTGCTCAACGGCCTTAGATGCGTCTTTACTTTCGCGGGTCACTGGAATCATTCCAGCTCCCAAAACTATCTTGCCAATAATTGGTACTTTAAAGACGCCCTCTTTGCCGATATAGCGCGGCGCTCTGCCATTTCGAAAGAGAAAATAGGTAAAGAATAAAACATCTAAATACGAGAGATGGTTGCTGGCAACAATAATCTTGCCGGTTTTGGGGATATTTTCACCACCACGCCACTGCCTCTTACTAATGAGATTTAAAATAGGTATAACAACAGTAGTCCCAATTTTAAAGGCGGTGTTAGTTCCTAACGGCTTACCCGTGGGTGGCTCGTAAGAAACCTTGTATTCCGCCATGTCCCCAATAGTAGTCAATTAAAAAAGAAAACGGGGCTAGCGATTGCTAGCCCCGTTCACTAAAAAGTGAAAAAGAATTACTTCTTCTTAGCCTTCTTTACAACTTTCTTCTTTGCAGCTGGCTTTGCCTTATTAACTACCTTCTTTGGTGCAGCCTTCTTTGGTGCAGCCTTCTTTGCTACCTTCTTGGCAGCCTTCTTTGCTACTGGCTTTGCAACTGCTTTAACAACCTTTGGCTCTGGCTTTGGAGCTGGAGCAAGTTTGCGATCTCCGGCGATAACTTCCTTGAGCGCCTTTGCAGGTAGGAAGCGAGCCTTCTTTGAAGCCTTAATTTTGATTGTCTCGCCAGTAAATGGGTTTCGCCCCATACGTGCTTTGCGATCAACCTTCTTGAACTTACCGAAATCGTTGATCATTACATCTTCACCCTTTGAAAGGTTACGGATGATTGTGTCGAAAACGATATCTACAGCGTGAGCTGCTTCCTTCTTGCTGTCGTTGAAGTGTGGTGCCAACGCCGCAATGAATTGGGCCTTATTCATTGAAATCCCCTTATTACGCGTAATAGTTAAGCAAACGCTTACCTACATAGAAACTTACGCGCACTACAGGGGTGATACCGCGATTGAAATGCGCGTGTCGCATTTTTTTATTTATTAAAAAAACCAGAAAACTCTCATTATTTACGCGTAGAAAACCCTAAATCTAAGATTAAGAGTTTTACATACTTCTTCTCACCCACACCTAAAACTATTGAAATACGCTTGTTTTGGCGTGTTAGGAGCGGATTGGAAGGGTCTTTGGTTTGTGCGTTGAACGAGTTTTTTCAAAAACATCAATGGAATCAATCTGTTTCATCGTCAATCCGATGTCATCTAACCCTTCCATTAAACGCCAGCGGGTGTAGTTATCGATCGTAAAAGTTAAGATCGTGCTGCCATAGCTGACAGTGCCAGCAGCTAAATCAACTGTGATCGCAGTCGTTGGGTCGGATTCAATTGCACTCCATAACGCCTCAACTTCGGCGATATCTAAAATGACAGTGAGCAAACCACCTTTGAGTGAATTACCGCGGAAGATGTCGGCGAAACGGCTAGAAATAACCACCTTAAAGCCATAGTTTTGTAGCGCCCAAACCGCATGCTCGCGCGATGAGCCAGTACCAAAATCAGCACCGGCAACTAAAACTGTTCCATTTTTATACTCGTTTTTATTTAAGACAAAATCAGGGTCGGTGCGCCACGCCGCAAACAAGCCATCTTCAAAACCACTGCGTGTGATTCGCTTTAAATAAACCGCTGGAATGATCTGATCTGTGTCAACATTACTTCGACGAAGTGGAACTCCAGTGCCAGTGTGTTGTGTGAATTTATCCATGAGTACTCTCTCCTTACAAATCCGCTGGCGATGAAAGGGTTCCACGTAAAGCAGTTGCCGCGGCCACTAATGGACTTACTAAGTGCGTACGTCCACCTTTTCCTTGGCGGCCTTCAAAGTTTCGATTTGATGTCGATGCCGAACGCTCACCAACAGCGAGTTGATCTGGGTTCATGCCAAGACACATCGAACATCCTGCATTTCGCCATTCCGCGCCAGCATCTAAAAATACTTTATCTAAGCCTTCGGCTTCTGCTTCGAGTCGAACTCGGGCAGATCCTGGGACAACTAACATGCGTAATGTTGATGCGATTTTTTTACCCTTTAAAATATCGGCAGCGGCGCGCAGATCTTCAATTCGACCATTAGTACAAGAGCCCAAGAAAACAGTATCAATAGCTATCTTCTTCAATGGCATTCCCGCCTCTAACCCCATGTACACCAAGGCTCGTTCTGCGGCCGCACGCGCTTGCGTATCAGCGATATCAGCTGGGTTAGGAACGTTGCCGCTCAGTGGCAAACCTTGGCCTGGGTTAGTTCCCCAGGTTACAAAAGGTTCTAATTCATCGGCACTGACCGTGATTTCAACGTCAAATTTCGCATCGGAATCAGTAAATAGCGTTGACCAATAGGTAAGCGCGCCAGCAAAATCTTCTGGTGCGTGAGGCTTTCCCTTTATGTAATCAAATGTTATTTGATCTGGAGCAATTAAACCAGCGCGGGCACCAGCTTCAATTGACATATTGCATACGGTCATCCGAGATTCCATTGATAGTGCGCGAATTGCACTGCCACGATATTCAATGACATAGCCCTGACCGCCACCGGTGCCGATCTTGGCGATAATTGCCAAGATAATATCCTTTGATGTAACACCTGGTTTTAATGAGCCTTCCACATTAATCGCCATTGTCTTGGGGCGAGCTAGTGGCAAAGTTTGAGTTGCTAAGACATGTTCTACTTCAGATGTGCCGATTCCAAAGGCAAGTGCGCCAAATGCTCCGTGCGTTGATGTATGTGAATCACCGCAAACAATTGTCATGCCGGGTTGAGTAATTCCAAGTTGTGGTCCAACAACGTGCACCACGCCCTGATCCTTATCACCTAGCGAGTGGATACGAATTCCAAATTCGGCGCAGTTTGCACGCAAAGTATCAACTTGTAGTTTTGAAACTGGATCAGCGATTGGCCTATCAATATTTAAAGTTGGCACGTTGTGATCTTCAGTTGCAATAGTTAAATCAGCTCGGCGAACCAGACGATTGGCCAGACGCAGACCATCAAATGCCTGTGGGCTAGTTACTTCATGAATTAAATGCAGATCGATATAAACCAGATCTGGTTCACCTTCTACTTGGCGAACAACATGCTCTGCCCAAATCTTCTCGGCTAGCGTTTTACCCACGAGATAACTCCTAACTTTCTCCCCATAAATGTTGTGTATCAAATACTGGGATGCTAATATCACTTTGTGAACAAGAAGAATAGCGGAGTTGGCGTATTAGACAAAGCCGTAGCGATTTTAAGCACGCTTGAAGCTGGGCCACACTCACTTGCCGAGTTAGTTGCCACTACCGGAATCGCACGTCCTACCGCCCACCGCCTGGCCGTGGCACTCGAATTTCACCGCTTAGTTTCTCGCGATATTTCCGGGCGTTTTATTATTGGTCAGCGCTCAGGCGAGCTAGCTGCCGCCGCTGGTGAAGATCGTTTAATCGCCGCTGCCGCCCCCGCACTTGCCGCGCTGCGCGATGCAACCGGTGAGAGTGCTCAGCTATATCGCCGCCAAGGTGATCTGCGAATCTGTGTTGCCGTTGCCGAGCGTTTATCTGGTCTGCGCGACTCTGTGCCAGTTGGCGCCGCGCTTACTATGCAGGCAGGTTCTGCTGCGCAAATTCTTCTTGCTTGGGAAGACTCCGAAAAAATTCATCGTGGTTTAAGTAACGCTCGTTTTACCGCCGCGCAATTATCTGCCGATCGTCGCAGAGGATGGGCGCAATCAGTTGGCGAACGGGAAGCAGGTGTCGCATCAGTGTCAGCACCCGTGCGTGCACCTAATGGAAAAGTAATCGCTGCCGTAAGCATAAGCGGCCCGATCGAACGCTTGGGGCGTCAACCAGGCCGCATTCATGCCGCTGCAATAGTTGCTACTGCTGCTCGTCTGACTGAACACCTAGCTCGCGAATAACACGCGAGATGATGGTGAAAGAAAAACCTTTTCGCTGCAGCAAGGATTGAATTCTTCGAACCTGAACATCTGATTCAAAACGACTCATAGTGCTGTACTTGCGCATACCTAAGGCAAATGCCAATCGATACTCATCTTCATCATCGATCTCATCAAGTGCCTCATCGATACTGCTTTGTTCTACTCCCCTAGTGCGAAGTTCACTTGCAATAATGCGCTTGGAAATTTTCTTTGATGTGTGACGAGATTGCGTCCAAGCTTTTGCAAATTCAGCATCATTTACCAAACCTGCTTCTTGTAGGCGAAAGATAGTTGCCTGCGCAACATCATCTTCCACACCACGCTTTTTAAGATGCGCCAGAAGCTCACCCTTACTCTTGGCCCGCGTCACCAACGCATTAAGTGCGATGGTGTGAGCGATTGAGTAAGGGTCAGCGTCGTGGTCGACCTTTGCAAATTCAAGCATTGTGGATTAGAAATCCACCTCTGCCGCGGCTTCATCGATTGCAGCTACTAACTCTGGATCGACTTCAACGGCAACAAAGTGGCCACGAATCTTGCCTTCAATCTCATTAGCAAGATCTGGATTATCAAGCAGGAATGCACGGGCATTTTCCTTGCCCTGACCTAGTTGATCTGCCTCGTATGTATACCAAGCACCAGCCTTCTTCACGACGCCGATCTCAACACCCATATCGATGAGTGAGCCTTCACGTGAAATACCTGTGCCATAAATAATGTCGAACTCTGCCTGCTTAAATGGCGGAGCCATCTTGTTCTTAACAACCTTAACGCGGGTACGGTTTCCAACTGCTTCGGTACCATCTTTTAAAGTTTCAATACGACGGATATCTAAACGGACTGAGGCGTAGAACTTCAACGCCTTTCCACCTGTGGTTGTCTCAGGTGAGCCAAAGAAGACGCCGATCTTTTCACGCAACTGATTAATAAAGATTGCAGTTGTCTTTGATTGATGAAGTGCACCAGTAATTTTACGAAGTGCTTGTGACATCAAACGAGCTTGTAGACCCATATGTGAATCACCCATCTCGCCTTCAATTTCTGCGCGAGGAACAAGGGCGGCAACTGAGTCAACGACGACAAGATCAAGGGCTCCAGAACGGATTAACATATCCATGATTTCAAGTGCCTGCTCGCCAGTGTCAGGTTGTGAAACAAGGAGGGCATCAATATCTACGCCGAGCTTCTTGGCATACTCGGCATCAAAGGCATGCTCAGCATCGATGAAGGCGCAGATTCCGCCAGCTTTTTGTGCGTTAGCGATTGCATGCAAAGTAAGTGTTGTCTTACCCGAAGATTCCGGTCCATAAATTTCAACGATACGACCACGTGGAAGTCCACCGATACCAAGTGCGATGTCGAGTGCGATGGAACCAGTTGGAATAACTTCGATGGCAGTGTTTTGTCGATCTGACATCTTCATTACTGCGCCTTTACCAAATTGACGTTCGATCTGGGCTAGGGCTGTATCCAACGCTTTTTGGCGTTCAATGTTGGCTTTGTCTTGTGCTGCTTCAGTTGCTTTATTGCTTTTTTCAGTAGCCACTTACATTCCTTTCGATAGAACGTCCTGCGCATGCAGTTCGTTTAGTGCCGGTCCAGAAGGTACGGAGACCCAACGACGGAGTTCTTGCATTCCACAACGTGTGTGGAGAAGAACGCGGAGGTTGGAACCGCTCTGGTTGATCAATTGAGTTTTTCAACTGAGTAAAGTTTATCCGAACATCTGTTCGAAAGGTATCAGGGGCCACTGACAGATTTGAGCGTGTCGCAGGGGCTGGCCACGGCCATACTTACCCCGTGCTGATCCTTCTGCCCCCCAGCGAGAAGAAGGCCACAACAGCTGGGCCCGCGATCGAGCTTTATACAGGGGTCTTATTCACCGCGCTGGGCTGGGCGAGCTTGCCCAAAGCCGCGCAAAACCGAGGGGCTGATTCAATCGTAATAATTTCAGCAAAGTACGGAGCGATCACGCCCTTAACCCACATTAAGCCGTATAAAGAAAAGATCAACAACGAATCGATGCGGGCGCCGATCGCCACAATTTTAGATCCCCGCAAAGATGATTTTATTATTGATTGCCGATCATCAACGTATCAAAGCGTATGGCGATCCCCAATGGAAAATACAGTGGAGATAAAAATATTTACCAAAGTTGATGGGGTAAAAAAAGTCATCACACATATGTCAAAAAAGACGCGCGGTGAAGTGACCCGGGCGATCTTGCTTACAAAGGCTGCTCCAAAAAATCCACATCAATTATTTGAGGTTATTCAAGCGGGCTTTGAATGTGAATTGATCGCCAGAACCCCCGATACACCTTGGGTGCTTGAAGTTTACTGCTAACTAACTTTTGCGGTCCGTTTAATGAAGTCAACGGTTAATTCAGGATAGTTCCACATAATTACATGTGCGCAGTTGTCAACGACAACCCAATTGGCATGATCTGGTGCAACGGTTTTTTCCTGGGCGATTTCCACTGGCAAAGTTAAATCATAATCGCCAAAGATAATAGAAACATTTACCGACTTTTCAATTGGGGAATCAAATTTACGGCCAAGTACACCCCGCCAGGTCGGCATGTAACCCTTTGAATTTGCCATCGCAATGACGGAGTCACGGCAGGATTCAAAACTTAATTCACGCCAAAGGTGAGTAATTTTCTTATATCCAATTGCTTTGAGAAGTGGCGTGCGATAGGCCAACCGCATAAAGTGCTGCGAAATTTTTGCTAGAAACCTGGCATCTAAACTTGGCGGAAATTTTCGAGTGGGCCCTTCATGCCAAAGTCCAGCTGGAGCTAATGCGGTAACACTTGCAACATGGGTAGGTGAAACTGCTCCCATCTCTAATGCGATCCAGCCACCTAAAGAGTTTCCAGCTACGTGCATCTGCGAAACCCTATGTTCACTTTTCATGAAGGAGACAATGGAGTGGGCTAGCGAACTGGGATCTAGCGCTTCATTTACATGTAAACCAGCTTCGCCATGGCCAGGTAAATCTATGGCATACACGGTGAAATGAGATTTCAACTGCGGGATTAAAGTTTTCCAAATAGTTCCAGCCGATCCAAGTCCATGCACCAGGACAAGTGCTGGAAGTTTTGCATCATCGGTAAAGACCGTAGCTTCAATTGGCATTGTTAATACCTATGCTTTTCGGTCTCATTGGGATGAGCTTTACATACTGCTTTCCAAATATCACCTGGTTCAAATCCAGCAGCTAACGCTTCGTTGACTGATTTGCTACCCAGATCAGAGATGGCGATATCTGATGAAAAAGATGGCGCCCAAGCTGGACCAAAAGATAACAAGATGCGCTCTCGCAGGTCAGAGATTCGCAAAGCTAGTGAGCGCTTCTGCTTGTTGTCTAGATTGCACAGGTGTTAGCGGATACAAGGCTTGTCCAATTAACCAGCGAATCGCTAACTCGCAACTGACGTGATTTGGCACAATGTGCGACATCGCAACGGCAAAGGCTTTCCATAAAACGTGATCGTGGGCCGACAATGCGATCGTTAAATTTTGCGGATCTTGCGCTCTCATGGCAGCTATTGCCAGATCCTGCGAGATAGCAAGGGAGAGAAGTTCTAGTGCATCAGTTGAAGTTGGCGCTGATTGTGCAATGGTTACTAATCGTTCAACTTCAGATTCACACAATGCAGCAATGACGCTCTCTTTATCGCGATAGTGGTTATACAAAGTTGCCCGCGATACTTCGGAGATATCTGCGATTTCGATCATGGACATTTTATTTAAACCTACGGTTGCAATGAGCGTCTTTGCGCCTACAAGAATTGCCGATTGTGTGCGGCGATGTGTGGCAACTTGTGGTGCGTATTTATTAAGCGGCATCGACAACAGTGAGAGTGACGCCCTCACGGCTCTTGAGCTCTTTTGAAACATCGATAAATACGTCAGATAAATTTAATCCCAACGCGTTGCAAATTGCATTCAATAACTCTGATGATGCCTCTTTTTGTCCGCGCTCTACCTCAGATAAATAGCCAAGTGAGACGCGGGCATCGCGAGCAACTTCGCGCAATGTGCGGGCCTGTGACGTACGAGCAGCACGAAGAGTGTGACCAACTGCTTGTCGTAATAAAACCATAGTCATACCCCTGTCTTTCTAAATCAATCTGTCGAACTCTCAACCCTGAGTTTAATTGCGATGTCTAAGGATACGCGCAAAGCTGGCGATTGCACTCGCTGTAGCGGCGTTTCGCACATCTTCACGCTCTCCAGAAAGGGCTAACTCAATCGTCTGGCAGATCGGGCCTTCAATAGCAACCCACACAACTCCCACCGGATGGCCATCTAATGGATTGGGTCCAGCAACTCCGGTTGTTCCTATCGCCCAAGTTGTGCCGAAGGATTTAATTGCGCCCTTGGCCATTGCTACAGCAACTTCTTCGCTAATCGAACTGTACTTCTCGATCAGCGCTAGATCAACGAATAAATGTGAACTTTTAATTTCATCGCGGTAAGCCGTTAGACCACCAACGAAAACATCGGATGCACCGGCGATCGTAACGATTGCTGAACTTACCGAGCCGGCAGTTAAAGATTCGGCAGTACTGATCGTCTCATCTCTTTGGCGCAAGTGATCAACGATCTCGGCGGCAAAGCCAAGGATCTCATTTGATAGCACCACGGAATTCTCTTCTCTAAATCAAGACTTATGGGTAAACGCTGATTTTACATAGTAGGCCCCAGTAACGATAGTAAGCAATACTGCAACATACATAAATCCATCTCGAAACCAAAAGAGCGAGGGCGTAAGCGGCAATACGTAAAAGCCAACCCCAAAACTTTGCATCGTTGCCTTTAACTTTCCACCCTTATTGGCTGGAATCACTCCCCGCTTGAGGACTGCGATTCGAAGAAGTGTGATTCCAATTTCACGAGTCAAGATAACAATGGTGATCCACCACGGCATGCGATCCAAAATTGATAGTGAAACCATGGCGGTACCGATCATAAATTTATCGGCCACTGGATCTAGAAATTTACCGAACTCGGTAACCTTTCCCCGACTGCGAGCCAAATTTCCATCTAACACGTCAGACATGCCCAGTAGAAAAAAAACACACCAAGAGATGTACTGCCAGGTTGGATCATCCCCGCCATTTTTAAATAATGTATAGGCGCCAACTGGTACAAAAACTAGCCGCAGAACTGTTATGAAATTGGGTGTAATAAAATTGGGAACTCTCATACCGCGGTTGCTACTAAGTCCGCGCCCATAGATTCAATAACAACGGCATCTATGTACTGGCCAACCTTAAAGTCAGTACCGATAAAACTTGTAGTTCCATCTACTTCTGGGCCTTGGTGGGCGGCACGTCCTTCTTGTAACTCTTCATCCTCAATTAATACCCGAACTTTTTCACCGATTCGTGCCTGGGCGCGCAAAGAAACCATCTCATCGGCTAAGGAAGACAATGTCTCTACCCGTTGGGCGATTACATCGGCATCGACCTTGTCGGTGTGATTGAGCGCTTCGGTATTATCTTCATCGGAGTAACCAAAAATTCCAACTGCATCTAATTTGGCTTGCGCAATAAAGCTAGCTAATTCATCGTAATCTGCTTGCGTCTCCCCCGGAAAACCAACGATAAAGTTAGATCTAATTCCGGCCTCAGGTGATACCGCGCGGATCTGACTGATGAGATGTAAGAATTTTTCAGTATCACCAAAGCGGCGCATTCGGCGCAAAACAGTTGGGCTCGTGTGCTGAAAAGAGAGATCAAAATATGGCGCAGTCTTTTCGGTAGCGATCATTGCTTGCAGCAGTGACGGACGCATCTCGGCTGGTTGTAAATAGGATAAGCGCACACGCTCTACTCCTGGCAGTGCGGCAATCTCTGGCAAGATCTTTTCCATTAACTGCAGATCGCCCAAATCCTTACCGTACGACGTTGTATTTTCACTCACCAAAAATAGTTCGGTTACGCCGTTTTCAGCCAGCCACTGTGCTTCTTTAATAATGTCAGTGGGGCGACGGGAAACAAAAGCGCCGCGAAAATATGGAATCGCACAAAAAGAGCAACGTCGGTCACAGCCCGAGGCGATTTTTAACGGCGCCCAAGGTGCATTACCTAGACGTTTGCGAGAGAAATCTTCAACTTCACGGGCATCGGCTCGATCAGCTGGTGCAATTGGAAGCAGTGCACGTCGATCGCGCGGTACGTGCGCTGTGTGCGATTCACCGGCGATAATCGATTGCAAGCGCGCTGAAATATCTTTGTAATCATCAAAACCTAAGATCGCATCGGCTTCCGGAAGTGCTTCGGCAAGTTCTTTTCCATACCGTTCGGCCATGCAGCCGACTGCGACAACGGCGCGGGTAACGCCATGACCTTTGAGTGAATTTGCTTCAAGCAAGGCATCGACAGAGTCTTTTTTAGCTGACTCAATGAATCCGCAGGTATTTACTAAGGCAACTTCAGCAGCTTCAACATCATCAACTAAAGTCCAACCATCGGCAGCTAATCGCCCAGCTAACTCTTCCGAATCAACTTCGTTGCGCGCGCACCCCAAGGTGACGACGGCAACGGTTCGCTTCATTTGCCGTATCTTACCGTGTTAATCAGATTTACGAATCAACTCCGTACGAGAGATCAACGACCTCGCCATCAGCGCCAATTGATTCAATTTCATTCCCGTTTACCGTTAAGTCAACGCCACCAGCATTGCCAACCTTTAGATTGATTGAAAGATCCGATGTGAAGGTTTTGCTGACACCTTGTTGAATTTGGCCACTAAACAAAACCGTTCCAGCTGCGTCAGAAACAAAGAGCCAACTCTTTGCTCTCGATGCTTTGATTACGACTTTAACGCCAGTGCCAGTTGATGTAGTTGCCGATTCTTGCGGAGCGGGCTCGGAAGAAGAAGGCGAAGAAGAGGCCGATGGTACTGGCGCAGGAACTTCCGTTGTTGCTCCATTTGAAATTATGATTTGTGCAATTCCCACTAAAAATAATGATCCAATTGATATCGCAGCTAAAACTTTCCAGGAAACTTTTCGAGGTTGATCAGGTTGATTCATCACTGATGTCTCGACCAATAGATCGGTCATTGTCTTGGAACTGTGAACTTGCTCTTCTTCAAAGGCATCTAAAAAGAGCTGCGGATTAACTCCCAATTTTGTGGCAATGTTTCGAAGGTGTCCGCGTGCATACGTTTCGCCGCCACAATGTTGGAAATCGTTATTTTCAATTTCGCGAAGCAAAGTTGTACGAATGTTAGTTGAGGCAGACAAGTCATCGATGCTCACACCAGCGTCTTTACGCGCCTCAGAAATCATCGACCCAAGCGACATCTAACCTACCCTAGAAAATTGAGAAAATAATTACTTAAGTGTAGAAGGCAAGGGGCAAGCGATACAAGTAAAAAGAGTGAGAATTTAGGGTGAACGCCTAGTACTCGCGAAGAGTGGCCAGCACTGAATCGAGTTCGTCAGGCTTAACCATGACCGTTCTGGCCTTTGAACCTTCGGATGGTCCAACGATTCCACGCGACTCCATGAGATCCATCAACCGACCAGCTTTGGCAAAACCAATTCGTAATTTTCTTTGCAACATTGATGTCGAACCAAACTGCGTACCAACAACTAATTCAACGGCCTGACACAAAATATCTAAGTCATCACCAATTTCTTTATCAACCATCTTGGGATGAGAAATTGGAGCGGTAACGTCATCGCGATAACGCGGCTTTAATTGTTTCTTAACATGATTTGTAACCGCTTCAATTTCACGCTCTGAAACATAAGCGCCTTGAATTCTAATTGCACGGCTGGCACCCATAGGAATAAACAAACCATCGCCTTGTCCGACAAGCTTTTCCGCACCTGGCGTATCTAAAATAACGCGACTATCGGCCAAAGAACTAGTAGCAAAGGACAATCGGGAAGGAACATTTGCCTTAATTAATCCAGTAACAACATCAACTGATGGACGTTGTGTGGCAAGCACCAAGTGGATTCCGGCAGAGCGGGCCAGTTGGGTAATGCGCACGACTGACTCTTCAACTTCTTTTGCCGCAATCATCATGAGATCGGCTAACTCATCGATAATGACAAGCAGGTATGGATACGGTTCAACAACGCGGTCACTGCCTTCAGGGACAATAACCTTGCCGGCCCGCACCGCTTTATTAAAGTCATCAATGTGCCTAAAGCCAAAGGTTGATAAATCTTCGTATCGAAGATCCATTTCACGTACCACCCAAGTAAGGGCATCGGCCGCCTTCTTTGGACTAGTAATAATTGGCGTAATTAAATGCGGAATTCCTTCATAGGCAGTTAACTCGACTCGCTTGGGATCAATTAGAACAAGTCGTACATCATCTGGAGTTGATCGCATCAAAATTGAGGTAATCATCGCGTTAATCATGGATGACTTACCGGCACCGGTCGCGCCAGCCACCAACAAGTGTGGCATCTTGGCTAAGTTGGCACAGACGAAATTACCTTCTACATCTTTACCTAGGGCAACCAACATGGGGTGCAGATCTTGACCGGCCACGGATGAGCGAAGTACATCGCCCAAGGCAACGATTTCACGATCTGCGTTGGGAATTTCAATTCCAACCGCTGACTTTCCTGGAATCGGTGAAAGTATTCGCACATCGCTGCTGGCAACTGCATATGAGATATTTTTTGCTAGCGCGGTAATGCGCTCAACTTTAACGGCATTTCCTAGTTCAACTTCATATCGTGTAACCGTAGGTCCGCGCATAAATCCAGTTACTTGGGCATCGATTTCAAACTGTGAAAAAACTTCAGTTAACGCGGCAACGACAACTTCATTTGCTTTGCTCTTTGCCTTTGATGCTGGACCGGCACGTAAAATATCGGGTGCCGGTAATTCATAAGCAATATCGGCAGTAAGTAAAAGTTGTTCTGGTCGCTTCGCTTGGGTGAGATTGTCTACAAATACTGGCTTGTCTAATACCGGTACTGCCACCGTGAACTCTTCATCAAAACTTTCCTCGTCTAACTCTTCCTCTTCTTCATCTGCTTCTGGCTCATTCCATGCAGCTACGACAGGTGATTCAAATGGCGGCGTATCGGTAATTTCGAAGTCACGCTCTACCTTAATACTGCGTTCTGGACGTTTTGCCCATAACCACTTGCTGGAGTTAGTTATCCGTGAAACAACTTGTGACATTGGAGTTGCCGTAATTACCAAGATCCCAAAGGTAAAAACAATTACTAAAATTGGATAGACAAGAATTGATGTCATTAAAGAAACTAACGGCGTCGTAACGCCATAGCCGATCCAGCCACCACCCTCGCGCATAGCCGTTGCACCAGTACCGGTTGATCCATTGATGAGATGAGCCAATCCAGTTGTTGAAAGCAGCAGCGTAAGTGTTCCAATTATTATTCGCCCAGTTGCCTTAGATTGCTCTGGAACTCTAAATAATCGAATTGCAAAGTAAATAAGTACTAACGGGGCAAAGAAGCCGACCCGACCAACTCCACCATAAATGAAAGAGTAAACATTTCGGCCTAGAAAATTTTGGGAAGTAAACCATGTTCCAGCGGTGGCAATTAAGGCGAGCACCACCATGAGAAAAGCGATTCCATCACGTTGATGTGCTGGATCTAAATCTTTGGCCCCACGAGCTATAAAACGAACCAAGCCGCCCATAGATTTTGCGATAAAGCGCCAGGTCGCTGACAAACCACGACCAAGTGCGCCGCCTACGGCGCCAGTCTTGCTTTTCGCTTTTTTTCTTTTAGCCACACGAGCGATCGTAAAGGTTGCACAAATTCTTATCCGCTAGGCGCGCCGCGCTTAAACTTCAATAACTACGGGGACAATCATGGGCTTTCGACGATGCTCTCCCCCAACCCATCCACCAATGGTTTTCCTTACGATCTGTGCAAGTTGATGTGTTCCATTAATCCCATCGGTGACTGCAGTAGCTAACGCTTTTTCAATTCGTAGTTTTACTTCATCAAACATCGCTTCATCTTCATTAAATCCACGAGCATGAATATCTGGCCCGGCAACAATTTTTCCATTTTGGGAATCAATCACGACGACACAAGAAATGAATCCCTCTTCACCTAAAATTCGACGATCCTTCAATGAGCTCTCGGTGATATCCCCGATACTTTGGCCATCGACAAAAACAAATCCGCAAGGAACTGCGCCAACAACTTCAATCTCGTGATCGACCATGTCTAGGACAACTCCGTTGTCAATGATGAAGGTATTACTTCGCGGTACTCCAGATTGAATTGCTAATTCGGCATTAGCTTTTAAATGTCGCCATTCACCATGTATTGGCAGTACATATTTTGGTTTTACGATGTTGTAACAGTACAAAAGTTCACCAGCTGCCGCGTGGCCCGAAACGTGCACCATGGCATTAGCTTTATGGACAACTTTTGCGCCAAAGCGAGTCAACTCATTAATAATTCTAAATACTGAATTTTCATTTCCGGGAATTAAGGATGAGGCCAAAATTACGGTGTCACCTTCGCCGACACGAATTTGATGATCACCATTTGCCATCCGAGAAAGCGCGGCCATGGGTTCACCTTGTGAGCCAGTACAAATCAAAACTACATTGTCGTCGTATTGATCAAGCTCTTTTGCATCTAAAACTAAGTTAGCCGGAACTTTTAAATAACCCATATCTTCGGCGATTTTCATATTGCGAACCATGGATCGACCGATGAACACAACTTTGCGACCGTGTAATGCGGCGATGTCGATTACCTGCTGCACACGATGAACATGGGAAGAAAAAGAGGCAACAATAACTCGGCGCTTAGTGGAGGAAATTACCTGGTTGAGCGCCGGCATAATTTCACGCTCCGATGGTGTGAAGCCAGGAACATCGGCATTAGTGGAATCCACCATAAATAGATCTACGCCTTGTTCGCCAAGTCGAGCAAAAGTGCGCAAATCAGTAATCCGACCATCTAAGGGAAGTTGATCCATTTTGAAATCACCGGTAGCTAAAACGCGTCCAGCCCCAGTGTTAATAACAACTGCAAGAGCGTCCGGAATCGAATGATTAACGGCGACAAACTCTAAAGTAAATGGGCCAACGTCTTCAGTGCCACCTTCTTTAACTACATGCGTTAAGGGTGAAATTCGGTGTTCTTTTAATTTAGCGGTAATTAAAGCAAGTGTGAGCGCCGAACCATAGATCGCAATATCGCCACGCTCGCGCAATAGATACGGAACTGCGCCAATATGGTCTTCATGTCCGTGTGTTAAAAATATGGCAACTACATCATCTAAGCGATCCCGAATATAAGAAAAATCAGGCAAAATTAAATCAATACCTGGCTGATTATCTTCTGGAAATAAAACTCCACAATCAACGATCAGAAGTTTAGATTTGTACTCGAAAACCGTCATGTTACGACCGATTTCAGTCAGTCCACCAAGGGCGACGATACGTAAACCGCCATCGACTAGCTTTGGTGGTGTACCTAAATTCGGATGAGGATGATTCATTATTTAACTGCTACGCCACCGGCGCGAAGATCATCACGCAACTGCACAATTTGCGCATCTGTTGCATCGACGAGTGGAAGACGTGTGTGACCACCAGGTAGACCCATCAGCGTTAACGCCGCCTTAGTCATAATGGCACCTTGGGTACGGAAGGTTCCGGTAAATACTGGAAGAAGTTTTTGATGAATTTCAAGAGCGCGCGAAGTGTTTCCAGCAAACCATGCATCTAAGAGTTCACGTAGATCTTTGCCTACTGTGTGACCACACACTGAAACAAAACCTACTGCGCCAACTGAAAGTAAGGGCAAGTTAAGAATGTCATCACCTGAATACACTGGAATTCCACAGCGCTTAATTACCCATGACGTTGATGCAACATCACCTTTGGCATCTTTTAGCGCGAGAATTTGTGGGTGTTCAAAGAGGCGAACAATCGTGTCCGGTTCAATTGGAACTCCGGTTCTACTTGGGATGTCGTACATCATCATTGGTAGGTCGGTGGCATTTGCTACCGCTAAAAAGTGAGCTTCAATTCCAGCTTGTGGTGGCTTGTTGTAATACGGAGTCACGACTAACAATCCATCGGCGCCAGCTTTTTCGGTGCGCTTTGCTTGATTAATTGAGTATTCGGTTTCATTATCACCGGCGCCAGATAAGACTTTTACTTTTGGGCCAACCGTATTTCGAACGATCCGAATAATCTCCTCTTTTTCGGAGGATTTAGTTGTTGGTGCTTCACCAGTTGTGCCGTTAACAACAATTCCATCGTGACCACTTTGAACTAAATGGTCGGCAATCTTTTCGACGCCGGCCCAGTCGATCGCGCCATCCTTATTGAAGGGCGTGACCATTGCGGTCAGTAATCGTCCAAATGGTGCCGGCGTTGTCATGGACTGAACTCTACCCGAATTAAGGGGCGATTCGTCCAGACTTTTCAAAGGCTCCGTATGTAATTGGCATTAACTTTGCAAATTCCGCTTCCATTTTCTCGGCAACCATCTCGATTTCACGTTGTGGGTAGCTTGGAAAATGTGAGCCCTCACGCGCAGTACGAAGTGATAAAAAGTTCATTAATGCGCGGGCATTCATAGACACATACATTGATGAATAGGTTGCCACCGGCAATACAACACGAGCTACTTCGCGGGCTACACCTGCCTCGAGCATTTTTATATAACTTTCGTAGGCGATGACATAAGCATCTTTCATAGCTTTTATCGAAATATCAAACTGCTCTTGGGTGCCATCTTCAAAAGTGTAAGCACCCGTTTTGCCGACCTGAATTAATTTACGTTCTTTCGATGGCACGTAAAAGACTGGGAGTAGTTCGCGGTAGCGACCACTTTCTTCATTGTAGGAAGCGATTCGATGGCGCATAAATTCCCGGAATACAAAGATTGGTGCCGAGACAAAAAAAGTCATTGACGTATGTTCAAATGGTGAACCATGTCGCTCGCGTGCGAGGTAGTTAATCAGGCCAGCAGATCGGGCTGGGTCTTCACCGATCTCATCTAATGATTGTTCACCAGCTGTTGAAACACGTGCCGCCCAAATAACATCGGCATCACTGGCACTGGACTTAACTAATTCGACGGTTACATCGTCACGGTAAATAATCTCTTCGCTCATCTGCCGAACCCTATCTATGCTCGTCTATTGGCCACCGCATTTATACGGCATAATGTTGGCGTGTCCATCAAAATCTCCCCTACCTTGCGCGATTCACTCAGCGTTTCGATCACAGTCGGTGCTTATGGGGTGGCTTTTGGTGCAGCTGCGGTGGCCAATGGATTTTCAGTTCTTCAGGCCAGCCTTTTGTCATTATTAACTTTTTCGGGGGCTTCTCAATTTGCCGTTGTAGGAATTTTAGGTGCCGGTGGAACCGCGATTAGTGCGATCGTGACGGCGACATTATTAGGAACTAGAAATGCTTTATACGGAGTACTAATGGCACCCCGATTAAAAGTTCGGGGATTAAAACGAGTAGTAGCGGCGCAGATAACTATTGATGAATCAACTGCCGTTGCATTAGGTCAAGAATCTCGCGGCCCCGAAGAAATGCGAAAAGGTTTTTGGTACACCGGTATTGGCGTCTTTGTTTTCTGGAATTTATTTACTCTTGCTGGGGCACTTGGCGCGCAAACTATGGGAGATGTTCGAACTTTTGGATTAGATTCCGCCGTGCCTGCCGCGTTTTTAGGTTTAGTCTGGCCCAGATTAGTCGGAAAATTTGAACGTATTCTCGCCGTTAGTTGTGCACTATTTGCAATTCTAATGACCCCCATATTGCCCGCTGGTTTACCGATAATCGCCACAGCTTTTATTGCAATTGCAGTGGGGCTCCGCCGATGACAAGTTTTTGGATCGCCACCATTGGCGCCGGCGCGATGGCATTTATAATGAAGTTTTCCGGACATTCTGTTCCGCAACATTGGCTCAGTCACCCAAAGATTGGAAAAGTTAGTGCGCTGATACCGATTGCGCTTTTGAGTGCATTGGTTTCCGTGCAAAGCTTTAGCGAAAAAACCACGTTAATGATTGATCAACGTTTAGCTGGTTTAGCTGCCGCTATGACCGCCTTATTGCTGAAGGCACCATTTCCAGTTGTGGTCATTAGCGCCGCCGTAACTTCAGCGGCGGTTTATAACTGGCTTTAGATTAAATTAAGCGCAGTTAATTTAGCTTTTAAATCAATATCCGATGGCTCAGTTAAATGAGTTCCATCTGAAAATACAATTACTGGAATTGATTTTACGCCGCCATTGATTTCAACAACTTTATCGGCCGCCGTTAAATCTGAATCAGTATCGATCAATGTGTATTCAACGTTGAGCTCTTCCAGCAAACGCTTTGAGCGACGGCAATCTCCACACCAATCGGCGCCGTAGAAAGTTATTTGATCTTTTGACATGGTGGCTCCCCTTACATAAATTTATCGAGGCCATGGGTTAGGCCAGGATGATTGATAATTGTGCGCACTCCAAGAATTATACCCGGCATAAAACCAGCTCGGTCAATTGAATCGTGGCGAATCGTAAGAGTTTCACCGAGACCACCAAAAATAACTTCTTGGTGTGCAACTAAACCACGTGCACGTACCGAATGAACTGGGATATCTGCGACCATCGCACCACGTGCACCGGCTAAAGAAGAAGTTGTTGCATCTGGCATTGGTGCTAATCCAGCGGCCTTGCGTGCCGCGCTCATTAGTTCAGCTGTTCTAGCTGCAGTTCCAGATGGTGCATCAACTTTGGCAGGGTGATGTAATTCAATAATCTCCGCTGATTCAAAGTAGCGCGCAGCTTTCTCGGCAAACTCCATCATGAGCACTGCGCCAATTGCAAAGTTAGGTGCGATTAAAACGCCAACACTGGGGTTGGCTTTTAGCCAGCCATTGATTGTGGCGATTTTGGTCTCATCAAAACCTGTTGTACCAACAACTACATTGATACCAGCGTTAATCAGGAACTCTAAATTCACCATAACGCTATCTGGCGTCGTGAAATCGACGACAACTTTTGCACCCAATGCTGGTACTTGTTCTAGTGAATCACCAAGATCTAAAGCAGCGACCAACGCTAAATCTTCGGCTAGCTCTACCGCCTTAACAACTTCACTTCCCATGCGACCACGAGCACCTAAGACTGCGACATTTATCATTTGCTTAACACCTTCTCAAATTTAGACTCGCTCTTAAATGGTCCGACTAGGGCAAGCGTAGGCGTTTTATTCAGGAAGTCGCTAGCAATTTCCTTAATTTGCTCGGGAGTAACGCGTGAAACCGCCTTCAAGATATCATCGAAGCCCATGACGTGACCGTAAACAATCTCATTTTTACCAATTCTAGACATACGCGAACCTGAGTCTTCTTGGCTAAGCACCAATGAACCGCGCACCGCACCCTTGGCTCGTTCGATCTCTTCATGGCTCATTCCATTATCGGCAACATCGGCTAAAACTTCTCGGATAATTTCGACAACTTCTATCGCCTTGCTTGGATTACATCCGGCATAGAAACCGATTTGTCCGCTGCCAGCAAATTGTTGGGCATATGCATAAACAGAGTAGGCAAGTCCACGCTTCTCGCGAATCTCTTGAAACAGTCGCGATGACATTCCCCCGCCTAAAGCCGATGCCAGAATCCCCATCGCAAAACGTCGCTCATCTAAACGAGCAACGCCCTCCATCCCGTAAAACATATGTGCTTGTTCGGTGGGACGAGTAATTAATCCAACGGATTTTTGAGCCGCTTTACGGATCGGAGTATTTGGGCGAATGACCGGAGCGCCCACCGTGTCTAGGAAACCCTCTTGGGAAAGTGCTTTTTCAACCATAGCAACAACTTTTTTATGCTTAATGTTTCCAGCAACGGCAACCACTAAATCTTGTGGCAAGTAGCGCTTTTTGTAGTAATTAAAAACAGAGTTTCGTGACATCCCCTTGATAGATTCGATCGTTCCTAAAATCGGACGACCTAATGGAGTATCTCCGTAATAAGTTTCGGCATATAAATCGTGAACTAAATCACTTGGATCGTCATCTCGCATCGCAATTTCTTCTAGAACAACTTTGCGTTCGGCATCAACATCGAGTGCGGTAACAATGGATGATGTAATGAGATCAGAAATAACATCAATCGCAATTGGTAAATCAGTATCGATCACACGAGCATAAAAGCAGGTGTACTCCTTGCTAGTAAAAGCATTCATCTCGCCGCCAACGGATTCAATTGATGATGAAATCTCGAGTGCGGTGCGCTGCTTAGTACCTTTAAAAAGTAAATGCTCCAGAAAGTGAGAAGCCCCAGCAACGGCCGGGGTTTCATCACGTGAACCAACATTTACCCAGATACCAATCGCGGCGCTGCGTACCGAAGGAACTTCTTCAGTAACGATACGCAGACCGCTAGGTAAAACTGAACGACGAACGCTCATTTATTGCGCAGAACCAGTTGTTCCATCTTCAAGTACTGGGACCAAAGAAAGCTTGCCCTTTGGATCAATCTCACCGATTTCAACTTGGATCTTGTCGCCAACCTTCATAACTTCTTCTAGGTTTTCAATCCGCTTTCCACCATGCATCTTGCGAATCTGCGATACGTGGAGCAAGCCATCTTTACCTGGCATCAATGAGATGAAAGCACCAAATGCAGCAAGTTTTACGACTGTACCTAAGTAGCGTTCGCCAACTTCTGGCATCGTTGGATTTGCAATCGCATTGATCTGCGCACGCGCAGCTTCAGCAGATGGACCATCGACTGCGCCGATGTAAATAGTTCCATCATCTTCGATTGAGATATCCGCGCCAGTCTCTTCTTGGATCTGGTTAATAATCTTTCCCTTAGGTCCGATTACTGCACCGATCTGATCAACTGGAATTTTGACTGAAATAATGCGAGGAGCAAATGGACTCATCTCATCAGGTCCATCAATCGCCTCGTTCATCACATCAAGAATCGCTAGCCGCGCTTCCTTCGCCTGTAATAGTGCGCCAGCTAGAACTGATGCTGGAATTCCATCAAGCTTGGTATCTAACTGAAGTGCGGTAACAAAATCTTTTGTTCCGGCAACTTTAAAGTCCATATCTCCAAATGCATCTTCGGCACCCAAAATATCGGTCAATGCAACGTATTCGATTTTGCCATCGACGGTATCTGAAATCAGACCCATAGCAATACCGGCAACTGGTGCCCGAAGTGGAACACCTGCGTTGTAAAGCGCGAGCGTTGAAGCACACACTGAACCCATAGATGTTGAACCATTTGAACCAAGTGCTTCTGAGACCTGACGGATTGCGTAAGGGAACTCTTCGCGCGTTGGTAGTACTGGAATTAATGCACGTTCGGCAAGTGCACCGTGGCCGATTTCGCGACGCTTAGGTGTACCAACACGACCTGTTTCACCAGTTGAATATGGTGGGAAGTTGTAGTTGTGCATATAACGCTTGTGGTTTTCTGGATTCAACGTATCTAGCTGTTGTTCCATCTTCAACATGTTTAGCGTTGTGATTCCAAGAATCTGAGTCTCGCCACGTTCAAAAATTGCCGAACCGTGAACACGAGGAATTACTTCTACTTCTGCAGAAAGTGCACGAATATCACGAAGACCGCGACCATCGATACGGATCTTGTCTTTTAGGACGCGCAAACGTACAAGCTTTTTAGTCAATGAACGGAAAGCCGCTGAGACTTCTTTTTCACGGCCTTCAAAGGCTGCGCCAACAGATGTCTTTGTCGCTGCGCTGATCTCATCGATCTTTGTTTCGCGCTCTTGCTTTCCACCAATTGTTAACGCCTTAGCTAAGTCAACACTTGCTGCTTTTTCTACGGCTGCAAATACATCATCTTGGTAATCAAGGAACACTGGGAATTCAGCCGTTGGCTTTGCTGCCACCTTGGCTAGTTTTTCCTGTGCTTCACAGAGAATCTTGATGAATGGCTTTGCTGCATCAAGGCCTTGTGCCACAACTTCTTCATTCGGAGTCGGTGCTCCGCCCTTGATTAATTCAATTGTGCGAGTCGTTGCTTCTGCTTCAACCATCATGATTGCAACATCGCCATCGCTAATGCGACCAGCAACAACCATGTCAAAGACTGCATTTGCAACCTGTGAGTGATTAGGGAAAGCAACCCACTGACCATCAATCAAAGCAACGCGAACGCCACCGATTGGGCCAGAGAAAGGTAGACCGGCAAGTTGGGTTGACATAGACGCGGCATTGATTGCAATGACGTCGTACATATGGTCTGGATCAAGTGCCATTACTGTCACAACGATCTGAACTTCATTACGTAGACCCTTAACAAATGATGGGCGTAATGGACGGTCGATTAAACGACACGTAAGAATTGCATCTTCTGATGGACGTCCTTCACGGCGGAAGAATGATCCTGGGATGCGACCAACTGCATACATCTTCTCTTCAACATCAACTGTTAAAGGAAAGAAATCAAATTGATCTTTTGGTGTCTTTGATGCAGTTGTAGCTGAGAAGATCATTGTTTGATCATCTAAGAAGACTGCGGCAGCTCCGGCTGCTTGGCGCGCTAGGCGACCTGTTTCAAAACGAATCTCTCGTTTTCCAAATTTTCCGTTATCGATAACTGCAACGGCTGTCTGAACCTCTTGACCCTCCATGGGTCCTCCTTTGTTATTTACATCCATTAAAGAATGCCGGTCGAATGAAGCATGACAAAATTATCTGCTTCAGTGACTGCCGCGAGAATGTATCTTCGATCGAAGTTCACGCACATTTAATTAAAGTGCGGAAACCACTACCGAGGACCATTGCTCTACGGCAGATTGTGGAACTTAATTAACGGCGAATACCGAGTTTCTCGATAATTGCACGGTAACGGCTGATGTCTGTCTTTGCTAAGTACTGAAGGATGCGACGGCGACGACCAACAAGTAACAAAAGACCACGACGGTTGTGGTGATCATGTGGGTTTGTCTTTAAGTGATCCGTGATCTGTTCAATACGCTTTGAAAGAAGTGCGACCTGAGCTTCAGGTGATCCTGTGTCAGTAGGTGTCGAACCATACGTAGCGATGATTTCTTTTTTTAACTCTGTTGTTAGTGCCATGTGTCGTTCTCCTTGTTTACTGAGCACGAGGGCTTTTCGGTTTGAATCACGAAAAACTCGCTATCTCGATTGAAGGGCTAGGTTATCAGCCAGGCTTGCAATAGGTGAAATCGAGGATTTATCTGCGCTTACATCTCGGTTAATTCGCGGGCTTTCGCGCAATCTTGTGCCATCTGAACTAGTAATGGTTCTAGGCCATCAAATTTTAAGGTTTCGCGAATCCGCCAGCCAAATTCAACCGTTGCCCGTTTTGTATAAAGATCTAAATCAATTTGATCAATGGCGTAGGCCTCAACTTGTCGACCGCGTGCACCTGCAAATGTTGGATTAGTGCCAATTGAAATCGCTGCTGGCCAACGATCAATTCCAACGGTGAGCCAACCCGCATAGACACCATCGGCTGGAATAGTTTGGTTTTCTAAATCACCTAAATTTGCCGTTGGATAACCAATTTCACGGCCACGTTTTTCACCATGTACAACGATGCCATCGAGGCGATGTGGGCGGGTTAATAATTCGCGCGCCTTTTCCACTTTTCCATCGGTGATTAATCGACGAATTCGTGTTGATGAAATCGCTTCTGACTCTTCTGATTCAAGATCTAAAACAATAGTTTCAAACTCGGAATGTTTTTTTAGTGTTTCAACGTTGCCTTGTGCTTTGTGGCCATAAGTAAAATTATTGCCCACTACAACTTTGCTGGCTTTTAACTGTTCGATTAAAACCTTATTTACGAAATCTTCCGGCGGCATCGCGGCAAACTCTTTGGTGAACTTAATTACTGCTACCTGATCGGCGTTATGGATCTTTAATAGTTCGATTCGATCGGTTAATACCGTTAAATTTGTTGGAGCTCGCTCGGGTGCAAAAATTGAAACTGGATGTGGATCAAAGGTAAGTGCGATAATTTTTTCACCGGCGGCGATTACCTGGGCAGAGTTCAGCAGCTCCTGATGGCCCTTATGGACGCCATCAAAATTGCCAATGACTACAATGCTCATGGTTTTATTATCTACCTATTACTTTGCCGGCGCGAATACTGCGATTGGCTTAGCTTTGCCATCGACATTTTCTAGCAAGGCAACGAGTTGATTGTCTGCTGATATTCCAGCGAAAATCCCGGGCTCGGTATTGGCCGATAAAAAACGACCAAAGGAGAGTTCTAACTTTTCATCGAGTTCGATCGCACGAACTGGAAAGGTAGCTCGAGCAACATCGGCTAGATCTAACGTTGTGAACTCGCCGCTTTTCAAGGCTTCCAGTGAGACTGCTCGATCTAAAGCAAAACCTGCAACTCGTGTACGGCGAAGTGAGTTCAGATGTCCGCCAACTTTCAAGGTATCCCCGCAATCGCGCGCGATCGCTCGGATAAATGTTCCAGCCGAACACGTTACTTCAATATCGATTTCGATCGCCGACGCTAAGTGGCGGATTGCTACCACATCTAGTTGCGAGATAGTTACTTCGCGCGATGGCAAGACAACTGCTTCGCCAGATCGCACTCGGTCATAAGCCCGCTCGCCATCGATTTTTACGGCAGATACCGAACTTGGGCGCTGTGAAATTACACCCCGCATCGGGGCTAGTGCCTGATGAATCATCTGATCGCTCACCTGTGAAACATCGGCAGTGCTAATTACTTCACCTTCGACATCATCGGTAATAGTTGCCGATCCTAAAACAACTGTCGCTTCATATGATTTGTCGCCGTCGGTGATGTACTGCAATAAACGAGTTCCGTTATTAAAACCTAAAACTAAAATGCCAGTTGCCATGGGATCTAAAGTTCCGGCATGTCCAACCTTGCGGGTATTTAATGCACGCCGACCAATTGCAACAACATCGTGGCTAGTCATTCCTGGTTGCTTATCGACAACTAAGAATCCGTGCGAGCTCATTACTCCCCGTCGATTACACGTGGCGGTTTGTAAGGATCTTCGCCCCCGGCATACTGGGCATTTTTACGGAGTTCGGCGACTTGAGCATCTTGTTCATGAACTTTTGCCAGCAAAGAATCTAGCGCTAACGCAGTTTCCGGTAATCCATCTTCGAAAAATTCAATACTTGGCGTAATGCGAAGTGAAAGTTCGCGACCCAACGCCGATCGAATAACACCCTTCGCGCTCTCGAGTGCGGCGGCAGTTGCTGCTCGCTCCTCGAGATCGCCAAGAACGGTGTAGAAAACAGATGCTTGCTGTAAGTCACCAGTAACGCGGGCATCGGTAACTGTGACAAAACCAAGACGTGGATCTTTAATCTTTGTCTCAAGAATCTGTGCCACAACTACTTTGATGCGGTCAGCTACCTTTAATGTGCGATGTGATTGGGCCATAGTTACGCTCTCTTTTTCTCGCGCATCTCAAAGACCTGAATTACATCGCCAATGGTGATCTCCTTCATGTTACCCAAGCCAATTCCGCACTCGAAGCCTTCGCGGACTTCGTTTGCATCATCTTTAAATCGCTTGAGCGAATCGATAGTGAGGTCATCAACTAAGACGGCGCCATTTCGAAGGATACGAGCCTTAGCATTTCGCTTGATAGTTCCATCTTTAACGATAGATCCAGCGATATTTCCGGCCTTAGAAGATTTGAAGATCTCGCGAACTTCTGCATTTCCAACGATGATCTCTTCGTACTCTGGCTTTAACAAGCCCTTCAGAGATAGTTCAATCTCTTCGATTGCGTTATAAATAACAGAATAGAAGCGAACTTCGACGCCTTCTTGATCGGCATAGATTGCAGTTTGTGGCTCTGGCTTAACGTTAAAGCCGATCACTACTGCAGTTGAAGCCGAGGCCAAGGTGATATCGCTCTTGGTGATTGCGCCAACGCCGCGGTGAATAACTCGTAGATCTACTTCTGCGCCAACATCTAGCTGCATCAATGCATCTTCGAGTGCTTCTACCGAACCACTTACGTCACCCTTAAGGATCAAGTTAAGTGTAGAAATCTTGGACTGCTCCATGAAGTCTTCCAGTGAAACCTTCTTACGAGCCTTCGCCAATTGTGCATTTCGCTCTGCGGCCTGACGCTTTTCGGCGATCTGGCGAGCAGTTCGATCTTCAGCGGCAACTAAGAAAGTATCGCCCGCACTTGGAACTGATGTGAATCCAAGAACCTGAACTGGACGAGATGGTCCAGCCGTTTCAACATTCTTGCCATCTTCATCGAGCATCGCACGTACGCGACCAAATGCACTACCAGCAACAATTGCATCACCGATTCTTAAAGTTCCACGTTGAACAAGAACGGTTGCAACTGGGCCACGACCACGATCGAGGTGAGCTTCAATTGCCACACCACGAGCAGAATCATCGGCAATTGCACGTAGATCAATAGCCGCATCAGCAGTAAGCAAAATCGATTCAATTAATTGATCAATTCCAATTCCAGCTTTAGCAGATACATCTACGAAAATTGTTTCTCCGCCGTACTCTTCTGCGATCAAGTTGTACTCGGTTAATTGTTGGCGAACCTTGTCTGGATTTGCGCCTTCTTTATCAACCTTGTTGACGGCAACAACGATTGGAACATCGGCAGCTTGAGCGTGATTTAACGCTTCAATTGTCTGCGGCATGATTCCATCATCGGCAGCAACAACAAGTACTGCGATATCAGTTACCTTGGCACCGCGAGCACGCATGGCAGTAAATGCCTCGTGACCTGGTGTATCGATAAATGTAATTGCGCGATTGATGCCATCGTGATCATGATGGATTTGGTAGGCACCAATGTGCTGGGTAATTCCGCCGGCTTCACCCTTCATAACTTCAGAGTTTCGAATCGCATCGAGAAGTGATGTTTTACCGTGATCAACGTGACCCATAACCGTTACTACTGGTGGACGGGCAACAAGTGATTCTGGATCTAGGTCAGAGATTTCAGCAGCTAAATCGATGTCGAAGTCTTGTAGAAGTTCGCGATCCTCATCTTCTGGGCTAACAATTTCAATGTTGTAACCCAGTTGAACACCAAGAATTTCAAATGTATCGGCATCAACTGATTGAGTTGCCGTCACCATTTCACCTAAGTGAAATAGCGCTGCTACTAATGCAGCTGGATCGGCGCCAATCTTGTCGGCAAAGTCAGCCAGAGATGCACCGCGGCGCATACGAATTGGAGTCTTGCCATCACCGTGTGGAACAACTGCGCCACCAAGTTGTGGCGCTTGCATATTGTCGAACTCATCGCGTAATGCTTTACGAGATTTTTGTTTACGACCAGATTTCTTGCTCGCATTTTTTCCAAATGCACCGCCGGCACCGCCACGTTGTGGTGGACGACCGCCACCTGGACGTTGTGGTCCACCAGTTGTTGGCGCACCCACTCCTGGTGTATTTGTTTTGTACGGCGAATTACTTGGTGCACCGCCTGGACGTGGTGTAAAGCCACCGGCACCCGCTGGTCCACCAGTGCGTGGTGCACCTGGACGTGCTGCAAAACCTGGACGAACCGAACCTGGACGAGCACCGGCCATACCTGGACGAGCACCAGTTGCACCCGGTGGACGTTGAGGTGGACGTGGCACTGCTGCGCCAGTTGAAAATGGATTATTTCCTGGACGTGGTGGACGCGGAACTACGCCACCCGTTGAAAATGGGTTGTTGCCAGGTCGTGGCGCTGGCGCTGCCGTTGGCGGCGCTGCATTGGCGGCGGCAGCATTGTGTGCGGCGCGATCGGCGGCTTCAAACTTTGCCACTTCCTCTTTATGCGCAATCGCTTTTGCCTGCTCTAACTTAAGGGCTTCGATATCAACGCCAAGTTCGGCGGCCAGTTCAGCTGCTTGTTCGGCAGTTACTTCACCCTTTGGCTTTGCCGCAGCTTTCTTTGCGGCAGCTTTTTTAACTGGCTTTTTCTCCTCGACTGGTTTTGCGTCGGGATACATTTCGATCAACTTGCGCACCACTGGTGCTTCTACCGTTGATGATGCCGAGCGAACAAACTCGCCCATTTCTTGGAGTTTTGCAAGAACAACCTTGCTCTCCATACCGAGTTGTTTTGCCAACTCATGTACGCGGACCTTTGACACATTTCTCCTGTCTTGGCCCGCATTTTCTCAAAATGCAAGCCCTAGTTGAACGACCTCATAGTTCTAACGAGCTCATTTGAGTTTCATATCTTTCTTATCCATTCTTAGTAAGTTTTAACTGCTTAAAAATTTAACAAGTTGCGATGTATCTGGTGCTACGTCTAGCTTGAAAGCAAAACGAAATGCACCTCGACTAATTGCAACTTCCACACAATCCCTGTGCAACCAAGCTCCCCTTCCGGGTGCTCCGCCTTTGATATCTGGCCTAACTACGCCATCGATCAAAACTACTCGAATTAATGCTGAAGGATTCGCCCGCTTGCGGCAGCTAATGCAGCTACGCACAGGAACGTTTAAATCCAACTCCACTATCTTACCCAACTAGTGCGCTCTTCTCATAATGGGCCACAATTACGCGGGCACTACCACGGTATCTGGATGAATATCGATGCGCCAGCCGGTTAATCGCGCGGCTAGTCGAGCATTTTGGCCATCTTTGCCAATCGCTAATGAGAGTTGATAATCCGGCACCGTAACTTTTGCACTGCGTGAAAAGAGATCAGTGATCTCTACTTTTGAAACCTTGGCCGGTGCTAGCGCTGAAGCGATAAATTCAACTGGATCTTCTGACCAATCGACGATATCAATTTTTTCACCATGTAGTTCATCCATAACTGCGCGCGATCTTGAACCTAGCGGGCCAATCAATGAGCCCTTTGGGCTAACACCTGCGCGATGGCTTTTGACAGCAAGTTTTGTTCGGTGTCCAGCCTCGCGTGCTACCGCCATAATTTCAACGATGCGATCACCGATTTCCGGAACTTCAAAAGCAAATAATTGTTTCACTAACGCAGGGTGGGAGCGTGACAACATTATTTCTGGACCTTTTAAACCTTGCTTAACTTCGACTACAAAACATTTAATACGATCGCCGTGGTTGTAAACCTCACCCGGAACTTGCTCTTGTGGCGGAATCCGACCCTCAACTCGACCAAGATTTACATTGATCATCTTTGGATCGCGCCCTTGTTGCACAACACCAGAAATAACATCACCAACAGATGCCGTAAATTCACCGACAATGTCTAGGTCATTGCTTTCGCGCATCTTTAACTTAATTGTCTTGCGAGCAGTCGATGTCATGATGCGGGCAAAACCCTCTGGCGGTTCTACTGCTTCATCGGTACGTGTTCCATCTTCGCCATAGTGTGGAATTACCAAAGAGATCTCACCGGTTTCGCGATTTAAAATAGCACGCACACTTCGGTTGGGATTATCAGTCTCACCGTATGCCGCGATCACCGCGCCTTCAATTTCATAGATTAAGTCGTTGAGCGCAATATTTTTCGCCGCCGTTAATTCGGTCAGGGCTGCCATGTCTACACTCATTCGCTGCCTTCCTTGCGATTGAATTCGACTTCTACATGAGCTTTCTTGATATCTGCAAAAGCTACTTCATGTGTCTTCATGCGACCCTTGATATTTTCAATCAAAATCGCACGGGTTTCATCAAATTCAGTAAGTCGACCCGAGACCTCAGTGTCATCCTGCAGTGTTGCCTTAATAATGCGAGTTAAATTTTTGGTCCAGTGGCGCGGCAATGTCAGTGGGCGCTCGATGCCAGGTGAACTTACTTCAAGGGTAAAACCATTGTCATCAAATAACGGCGACTCATCCAATAGCGCGGAAATTTCACGGCTAATCGCAGTGACATCATCGAGATTCATAGGTGACAAACTATCGACCAAGCAGGTAACGCTTCGGTGATCGGCGGGATTGCTGGTGAAGACATCTTCTAGAAAGAAACCTGCAGCTTCCACAGTTGGTCGAATTAAATCGGCAATTGAATCTTTAAGCGCCATCGATCACTTCTCTCTATTAAGTTGTGGCTTAATTGTAACGCACCGCTTTAGAAAGTCGCAATTCCCACCTTAATGATTAACGCAAAGGTGACAACTAAGAAAACTTTGCGAACTAAAGTCGATCCACCTTTTATAGCCAACCGGGATCCAATAATTGCACCCGTAATATTGGCAACTCCCATAATGATTCCAATTTGCCAGATAACAGCGCCGTTAATGCCAAAGACCATAATTGCTCCCACATTAGTGGCGACATTAACCACCTTTGCAATTGCCGAGGCGGTGATAAATGCATAGCCAAGTGATGCAACTAAAATCAACATTAAAAATGAGCCAGTGCCAGGACCGAAAATTCCATCATAAAAACCAATTACCGCGCCAGCTACTGCCGCAATTTGAATTCGTCGCTTTGGTAGGTGACGAAGATTTTCAAATTTTCCCAAATCTGGTTTAAACCAGGTGTAGACCGCAACAATAATCAGAAGTACTAAAACCATTGGACGCATACTGCTAGTTGGAATTTTGGAAGCTAAAACTGCTCCGCCGGCTGAACCAATAAATGCCGGAATTCCCATACCCAATAAAACGCGTGGATCTGGTTTTATTTGTTTGCGATACAAACCCGCGGCAACCGTTGTGCCAAAGACGGCCGATAACTTATTGGTCCCTAAAACTTCGGCAGTCCCTGACTTTGGTAAACCAATCAGTAACGCCGGAAGTTGAATTAATCCCCCACCGCCAGCAATTGAGTCAACAAAGCCGGCGAAAAAAGATGCTGCCAGTAGGAATAACCCGGTAGCAAGGGAGAGTTCGTAAAACATAATTAAGCCAAGAGCTTGGTAATTGCAGCAACAGCCCCCGTCAAAGCAACTTCACTCTTTTCACTAGTTGCGCGAACTCTTACTTCAACATTTCCTTGCGCCAGTGCTTTTCCAACAACCACAATAATTGGGTTACCAATAAGTTCGGCATCCTTAAATTTAACTCCTGGGGATGCATCACGTCGATCATCTAGCATCACTGAAATTCCAGCTACTTCTAACTGTGTGCCTAAAGTAAGCGCGGTTTCAAAGAGCAGATCGTCTTTACCAGCGGCCACAATGTGTACCTTTGCTGGTGCAAGTTCAGCTGGCCAATTAAGACCGATCTCATCATGGGTTTGTTCGGCGATTGCGGCAACTGCGCGAGAAACGCCAATTCCATATGAACCCATTGTAACTACTTGAGATTTTCCATTGTGATCTAAGACGGTCAAGTTGAGCGCTTGGGCATACTTGCGACCGAGTTGAAAAATATGGCCAATTTCAATGGCCCGATCAATGACAACTGGAGTTGCGCACTCTGGACAAGCATCACCAGCACGAACTTCAGCGGCTTCAACATATGCATCGGGCGTAAAGTCACGACCATTAACAACGTTGCGCGCATGACGATTTTTTTTATTTGCACCCGTTACCCAACTGCTTCCAGGTGCAATACGTGGATCGGCATAAACCGTAATTCCGATTTTTTTCGCATCTTGTGGACCTATGTAACCTTTAACAAGTCCAGGAAACTTTGCAAAGTCGGCTTCTTCAAAGGTTCGAAGTTCATGAATTCCACCGAGGTTTTCTTGGAATCGCTTTAAATCTACTTCACGATCTCCTGGTACTAATACTGAAATTGCTTTGTTATCGGCCACCAACAAAACATTTTTCAATGTGTGTGCGCCAGTGAACCCACCACCAAATTTCTCATTTAATACTGCAACTAATGAATCGATTGTTGGTGTATTAGGTGTATCGAGCTCTTCCATTGCCGCAGTTTGAGTTGAATCAACTGGATCAACTTTCGTCACCATCGCTTCAACATTTGCCGCAAAACCACATTGCGGACACAAAACATAGGTATCTTCACCCGTTGGGCACGGTGCTAAAAACTCTTCTGATCTCGAGCCACCCATTGCGCCCGAAACTGCTTTTACAATGTTGTATTTCACGCCTAAACGATCAAAAGTTTTTACGTAGGCATCGCGATGCTGTTGATAGGAAATCTCCAAACCGGCATCATCTACATCAAAAGAATATGAGTCTTTCATGACAAACTCGCGACCACGGATAATTCCACTGCGGGGTCTGGCTTCATCGCGAAACTTTGTCTGAATCTGATAAATACTTAACGGCAGATCTTTATACGATGAGTACTCACTTTTCACCATCAAGGTAAACATCTCCTCGTGGGTTGGTCCCAGTAAATAATCGGCGCCCTTGCGATCTTTTAAGCGGAAAAGTGCTGGACCGTACTCTTCCCAACGATTAGTTGCCTCGTAGGCATCCTTAGGTAAAAGCGCTGGAAAATGAACTTCCTGAAAACCGGCCGCATCCATCTCTTCGCGGATAACTCGTTCGATATTTCGAAGCGTAATCACACCCAATGGCAGCCATGAATAAATACCGGCCGCGATACGGCGAACGTATCCGGCGCGAACTAATAGCTTATGGCTAGCAACTTCAGCATCGGCTGGATCATCGCGAAGCGTACGCAAAAAAAGCGTAGACATTTTCAACATGCCAGAACCTTACCGAACATCAACTGAAGGTTGCCCTGAAGCAACCCCGGCGGCTTCCATTTCTTCAGCTAAACGCATCGCTTCTTCAATCAAAGTCTCAACGATTTGTGCTTCCGGTACGGTTTTAATAACTACACCCTTCACAAAAATCTGACCCTTGCCATTTCCGGAGGCGACACCAAGATCGGCCTCGCGAGCTTCGCCTGGCCCATTTACAACACAGCCCATAACTGCCACGCGAAGTGGCACTGTCATTCCCTGCAAACCAGCCTGAACTTTTTCAGCCAAGGTGTAGACATCAACTTGGGCACGTCCACACGATGGGCAAGAAACAATCTCTAACTTACGTTGACGCAAGTTCAGTGATTCCAAGATCGACATGCCAACTTTGATCTCTTCAACTGGCGGGGCCGATAAAGAAACACGAATAGTGTCGCCAATTCCTTCGGCAAGCAAGATTGCAAATGCCGTTGCCGATTTAATGGTTCCCTGAAAAATTGGACCAGCTTCCGTGACACCAAGGTGTAATGGGTAATCACATTTCGCGGCCAAAATTCGGTATGCATTAACCATCGTTACTGGATCATGGTGCTTAACTGAAATCTTAAGATCGGAAAAGCCATGTTCTTCAAATAATGATGCTTCCCATAACGCTGATTCGGCCAAGGCCTCTGGAGTTGCTTTTCCATATTTTGCTAACAAACGTGGATCAAGTGATCCGGCATTAACGCCAATACGAATTGGAATGCCAGCATCGCCGGCCGCCTTTGCAACTTCTTTTACTTTGTCATCAAACTGTTTAATATTTCCTGGGTTGACGCGAACTGCGGCACACCCCGCATCGATTGCAGCAAAGATATATTTTGGTTGAAAGTGAATATCTGCAATCACTGGGATCTGAGATTTTTTAGCAATCTGGGCAAGTGCATCGGCATCATCTTGACTTGGCACGGCTACTCGAACAATTTGGCAACCCGCGGCAGTTAATTCAGCGATCTGTTGCAAAGTGGCGTCGACATCTGATGTCAGCGTTGTGCACATCGATTGCACTGAAACCGGTGAATCGCTTCCGACGCCTACTGAGCCAACTTTTAATTGACGAGTCTTGCGACGTGGGTGCAAAACCGGTGGTGGTGCAGCTGGAATTCCAAGATCAACCATGACCTTATTCTGCACTAGTGGGGGCGCTTCCGCCGAATTTAACGCGACTTAAAGGTTAAGCACCACTGGATTAATGACATCGGCCACTAATAAGAGCAATGTCAGTGATGCAAGAATCACAAAGACCACCATGGTTACTGGAGTCAAAACCGTTACATCCATTGCCGCTGGTCGAGGTCGTCTGCGGATTCGAGCAAATAATGCGCGAATTTCATCGGCGATAGCAACGGCCATATGTCCACCATCTAATGGCAGGATCGGCAAGAGATTAAAGATTCCAACAAAGATATTGAGGCTTGCGATAATTAAAATAAAGGTAGCTAAACGTTCACGCACCGTTAACTTATCGCTGCTGACCGCATCCCCGGAAACGCGGGCAACACCAACTACTCCAACTAGGCCATTTACATCGCGCTGTTCCCCGCGCACCGTCTGTCCCCATAGCGCTGGAATCTTCGACGGCAGTGCAATTAATGATTTAACACTTTCGGTAAGGAAACTTTTGGTAACAGTGCCAGAGTTTTTAACTGAAGTCAGCAGGTCTGAGCGTTCTAGACCAACTTCATTAATAATTCCTAAGACAAATCGTTTGCTGCCATCGATTTCGGTAAGTCTGGCCGCTGTCACAACTTCAATTAAAGTACCGTCGCGATCTACTGTGAGTACTAATTCGCTACCTTGTGATTGGCGAATCACTTCGACATCTTCAAACCAGCGCTCTACCTTCACGCCATTGATAGCGATGATCTCATCGCCGGCTTTTATACCTGCGCTTTGCGCCGCTGAATCTGCGATTACTTCACCGATCACCGGCAAAACCTGAGTTGTTCCAACACCGGCAAAGAGTGTGAAAAGTAAAATGTAACCAATCACAAAGTGTAGAAATGATCCGGCGCCTAAAACTATTAATTTGCGACCGCTACTAGCTTTGTAAAAAGCTCGATCCTCTTCACCTTCTGGCATTACATCGTTAGGTGCCATGCCATCGATTCGACAATATCCGCCAGCTGGAATCGCTTTGATACCAAACTCGGTTTCACCGCGCTGGGTAGACCAGATTCGCTTACCAAAGCCAACAAAAAATTCAGAGATGCGCATGCCAAATCGGCGGGCAGTTATGTAGTGACCAAATTCGTGAATCATTACGGAAAGAAGCAGGGCAACGATAAAAGCGATGATTCCTAAAAATTGCATGAAATACCTATCGAGAGAAGTTGCCGATAATGATGCACGATACCGCTGACACCTTAAGAATTACTGCTTATCGCTCGAGCAGGTTCTGAACAGGTGAATAAACAGTGCCATTTCGACGCTTTGCAATTGCGCTCAGCGCTTCTAAAACCACACGATTTGCAAGTATCGCCGTGATGTCGGCGCTATCAAATGGTGGGCACACTTCCACAATATCAATTCCCACAATTGGTAGCTCTAAACAGATGCGACGAACTGCTTCGAGAAGTTCGCGGCTCGTCATTCCACCTGGCTCTGGTGTTCCAGTACCGGGGGCCATGCCAGGATCAACGACATCGATATCTACCGATAAAAATACGCCATCGCAACCATCTATTAAGATTGCAAAGGATTCATCTAAAACAGTTTTCAAACCACGATGATGAATTTCAGTCATCTCGTAAGAGCGCATACCTTGATCACGCATCCAGTCAAGTGTTTCTGGCTCTGGCCAATATCCACGAAGGCCAAGTTGCAAGAAACGATCGCCGCGCACAAAACCATTGTCAATTAAGTTGCGCATCGGTGTTCCGTGGCCAACTAGTGCGCCCATCTGATCTGGGCCAGTATCGGCATGTGCATCGAAGTGAATCATGGAGATTTTCCCCAATCCCCGATGCTTTGCTATTCCGGCGACGTCAGCCGATGCGATGGAGTGATCTCCGCCTAAAACAACGGGAATAATTCCAGCACGAGAAATCTTTTCCGTTGCCGCCGCTAACACTGCAAGTGATGCCGCTAAATCCATACCAGGCATCATGAGATCGCCAGCATCTAGAACTTTAAGATCTTTTAAGCCATCGGTACGCAACGCTAAATGCGGGCGCGAACCATCGTGGGGTAAGTAATCTCCCCCACGAATTGCTTGTGGACCAAATTTTGCGCCAGAGCGATGTGATGTTCCAGCATCGATTGGTGCACCAACAATGATTACATCGGCGCCGGCATAACTATTCGGATCATCTAAATCACAGGATGGAATTCCTAAAAATGTAAAGGCTGGCCCATATAAATTACCGTGGTTGGTCATTTGGCAACACGAGCTTTGCGACCAATAAATTGTCCAGCGATCACAATAAATAAAGCCAAGAAGAACATTGCTGAACCAATCACATTTGCTTGTGCCGGGATTCCACGAGCAGCCGAGACGTAAACAAACTTAGGGAAAGTCGTTAATGTCCCAGAATTAAAATTAGTAATAATAAAATCATCAAAGGAAAGTGAAAAAGCCAGCAAGGCAGCGGCGGCGATGCCAGGTGCAACTAGTGGCAACGTTACCCGGCGAAATGTCTGGAACTCATTGGCATAGAGATCCATGGCAGCTTGTTCTAAACGTGGATCAAGGGATGCGATTCGAGCCTTGACCGTAACCACCACAAATGAAATACAAAAAACTACGTGGGCGATAACCGTTGGCCAGAAACCAGGATTGATATGAAACACTAAAAATAACGAGAGGAGTGAGGCGCCTAAAACAATTTCAGGTGTGGCCATTGGTAAAAAGATTAATAGGTTAGAAGTTGAGCGACCTTTGAATGCATAGCGACCAATTGCAAAGGCGATCATGGTGCCCAAAATTGTTGAGAAAACAGTGGCTAGAAAACCAATTTTTATTGAGTTACCCAACGCGTTACAGATTTCTGGGGCACCACATGGGTTTTGCCAATTATCTAACGTAAAGCCCTTCCAGATCAGATTACTTTTACCTGAATCATTAAAGGAAAAGGCAAAGGTGTAGGCCACCGGGATGAAGAGATAGGTAAATCCAAAAAGTGCGTAAATACGGATCATGTTGCGGCCAAACCAGCGCGAGATGCGGGCCTGTAACGGAATCGTTGGAATGGAGGCATCTTTTAACTTACTCATACCAGCTCCTCCGTTCCTGCTTTTCGAATATAGAGCGTAACTAAAATTAATATCGCCGCCATTAGCGTAAATGACAGAGCTGCCGCCGTTGGGTAATCAACGATTTTAAAATACCTTGACTCAATTACGTTACCGATCATCTTGGTGTTTGGATTTCCCAAGATTGCCGCGTTTACATAATCTCCAGCCGCCGGAATAAATGTCAGCAATGTACCTGCGACCACACCTGGCATGGAAAGTGGCAAAGTTACTTTTCTAAAAGTAGTTAGACCATTGGCATATAGATCTCCGGATGCCTCCATGGTGCGTGGATCAATTCGTTCGAGTGAGGCATAGAGTGGCAAAGTCATGAAAGGCAGAAAGTTATAGGTCAAACCCATAATGACGGCAAAAGAAGTCGACGTAAGTGTGGTGCTCTCTCCGATAATCCCTAACGTTCGAAGCGGTGGAACCACAAAGCCTTCCTCACCCAAGATCTGCTTCCAGGCCACGGTGCGCAACAAAAACGATGTAAAAAATGGTGCAATAACTAAAACTAATAAAAGGTTTTTATATTTGCCAGCTGTAAAAGCGATTGCATACGCCAATGGGTAAGCGATCGCTAAAGCAAGAATTGTTGCCGATATCGCATATAAAAAGGAGCGACCGAACTGTTCCTTATTTTCGGTAAATGCGTTGAGGTAGTTCGCAAAACGCAAACTCTGTTCGTACTGACCCGTGTCTCCCCCGGCAATAGGTGTCTGGGTAGAAGTTTGGGCTAAATTAACAATTGGCAAAATAAAAAAAGTAAAAAGGAATAAAAAACCTGGTAACAAAAGCAGGTACGGCAACTTAATCTTGGACAAAGTGCTACTCATCCTCATCAAGATCATCGGGTGCAACTTCAGTTCCTGCCTCGGCATCTTCATCACCGCGAAGTGCAAAAGTAAAGTTTGGCTCCCAAGAAATCATTACTTCATCGCCCTTATCAAATGGTGGCACACCATCATCGTTTTGCTCGAAGACCATTAACTCTTGGCCCCACGGCATGATCACTTGATACTGGGTTGAAACACCAATGTAGGAAACTTCTTCAATCCGCCCACCCGTTAAAATATTTCCACGAGTTGGTGTGCCAAGCAGCGAAATTCGGAATTTTTCCGGGCGAATACCGGCATAAATTGAACTATCAACGGCGTGACTTCGGTTTTTAGGCATTGAAATCTTTTGACCAAATAGATCCACAACTAAGTTATCGCCATCGTTACCTTCGATGCGACCCTTAATTAAATTGGATTGACCCAAAAAGTTAGCAACAAATGCCGTCTTGGGATTGTCGTAGAGATCGGCAGGTGTTCCCATCTGCTCAATTTCGCCTTCATTCATAACGGCGATGGTGTCGGCCATTGTCATGGCCTCTTCCTGATCGTGCGTTACGTGGACAAATGTCAGACCAACTTCGCGCTGAATCCATTTAAGTTCAATCTGCATCTGGCGGCGAAGCTTTAAATCCAACGCACCCAATGGTTCATCGAGGAGCAATAGCGCAGGGCGATTAACAATGGCGCGTGCCAATGCGATGCGCTGTTGCTGTCCACCAGAAAGTGAGGTGGGTTTGCGCTGTGCTAAATGCGGAAGTTCAACTAGTTCTAGAACTTTATTTACATCGGCATCGACATCTTTGATACCACGGCGACGCAGACCAAATGCGATGTTTTCAAAGATTGTTAAATGGGGAAACAGGGCATAGTTTTGAAAGACCGTATTAATTGGACGCTGATACGGACGCTTAGTCGTGATATCCGTTGTTCCCAAATGGATACTGCCAACAGTTGGCTCTTCTAGCCCAGCAATCATTCGAAGCGTTGTTGTTTTACCACACCCTGAAGGCCCAAGTAATGCAAAGAATGAACCTTCGGGGATCGTTAATGACAAATCATTAACAGCGCTGAAATCACCGTACGTTTTTGTTATACGAGTTAGTCGTAAGTCTCCACGCGTCGCGGTAGAAACATCAGCCACTAGTTGCCGGCAGCCTTCTGGAATGCCTCGCCCCAAGTTGTTTCTTCGGCTGGAGTCATGGAACGAAAGACACTGAGCTTTGCTGATGTCGCAGCGTCAGGGAAGATGAATGGACTTGAAGCAAGCTCTGGTGAAATCTTTTCCATCTCTGCCTGTGCACCCTTAACTGGACACACGTAGTTAACGTATGCCGCAACCTCGGCTGCAATTGCCGGATCGTAATAGAAATTGATTAACTTCTCGGCGGCAGCTTTTCCTTCTGGTGAAGCAGTTGAAGGAATCATCAAGTTATCACCTGAGATAGTGCCACCTGAATCTGGAATTGCGAAGTCAAACTTGCCTTCATTTTCAGCCTTCAAAATAAACATATCGCCAGACCAACCAATTACCGCTGTGGCATCACCTGATGTGAGATCTTCCGCGTATTCATTGCCCTTTACGCCACGAATCCAGCCATCGCTAATCTTTTTCGCCATGAAATCGACGGCATTCATAAATTGATCTTCGGTAACTGTTTGCAGATCTACACCTTGCGAGCGCAAGATAATTCCGATGGTGTCGCGCATTTCCGAAAGAACAACGATCTTGCCCTTGTTTTGTGGGGCAAATAGTTCATCTATTGTGCGAATTCCCTTTGGATTCTTTTCAACGTTCCAACCAAAGCCAGACATAATTCCCTGCCATGTCATTGTTTGTTCACGTTGTGGATCAAAGGATGGAGATGCCAATGAATCAAGGATGTTTACTTTATTTGGAATATTTGCGACATCAAATTTTTGTGTGTAACCAAGACGGATCCAACGAGCTACCATCCAGTCTGTTGGTGTCACTACGTCGTAACCAATATCTTCGCCTAATTTAAGTTGTGCCTGAACTTTTCCATAAAACTCATCGTTGTCGTTGTAATCTTCAAAGTACTTTGCGGCAACGCCAGTTTCGGCAGTGAATTTATCTAATGTTGGATATGTCTTTGCATCTTCGTCGTAATCTAAATACAACGGCCAGTTGCCCCAGCGAACTGTGCCTGCACTATCAGCAGAATCTGATCCGCCTGCGCATGCAGCAAGAAGTCCTGCTGCACCTAATCCTCCTGCGCCAGCTAATACGCCGCGGCGAGAAACCATTGTACCTAATACTGAACGGGCCTCTGGTGAGAGTGAACTTTCTTTTGACATACTGATTTACTCCTTAAGGGTTAAGCACAAGCAAGTGGTCGAGTTATCAAGCCTCGAACTTTCTGTGGGTAGTGGACGGATCGAACTAGTGGGTGCAACAGGGGCAAATACTACGCCCCCAAATTACTCATTACATGCTTAATTCGGGTGTAATCCTCAAATCCATATCCGGAGAGATCTTTGCCATATCCCGAGCGCTTGAAGCCGCCATGTGGCATTTCGGCAACCAACGGAATATGGGTATTGATCCAGACACAACCAAAATCAAAGGCCTTAGCCATGCGCATCGCGACGCCGTGGTTAGCGGTCCAGACGCTAGAGGCCAATCCATAATCCACGCCATTTGCCATGGCAACGGCCTCGGCCTCATCTGTGAACTTTTGTACGGTAATAACTGGCCCAAAGATCTCTTTTTGGATCAGCTCATCATCTTGGCGCAGCCCGGCAACGACAGTTGCCGGGAAGAAAAAACCGGCGCGATCGAGTGCTGATCCACCCGTTGTCACACTGGCATGTGCCGGAACGCGGGAAAGCAAATCGCTAACCCTGGCCAATTGATTGGCGTTGTTTACTGGCCCTAAGAAAACATCATCGTCGGCAGGTGCGCCAATGGCAACGGCCTTTGCTTGCTCGGTTAGTAGCAGAACAAACTCGTCGTAGACCGAATCTTGCACAATCACGCGAGTTGCCGCCGTGCAATCTTGGCCAGCGTTGAAATATCCCGCGATCGCAATCGCTTCGGCGGCAGCTGCTAAATCGGCATCGGCAAAGACAACGACAGGTGCTTTGCCACCTAGTTCTAAGTGAACCCGCTTTACTTGTTTTGCAGCAGCTTCGGCAACTTGAATTCCGGCGCCCACTGAACCGGTAATGGAAACCATATCTGGGCGGGTGTGATTAACAAGTGCTGCACCCGTTTCGCGTTCCCCGCACACAACGTTGAAAACTCCAGCCGGTAAAAACTCTGACATTAAATTTGCCATCCATACAGTTGATGCTGGCGTTGTATCACTTGGTTTTAAAACAACGGTATTGCCGGCGGCAATTGCTGGCGCCCATTTCCATACCGCCATCATCATTGGATAATTCCATGGCGTTACTTGTCCAATTACTCCTACTGGTTCGCGGCGAATCATGGATGTCATGCCCGGCATGTATTCACCAGCAGATTTACCTTCTAGATTTCTGGCCGCACCAGCAAAGAAGCGAATTTGATCAACCATTGGAGGAACTTCTTCACTTGTTGTTAATGAAATTGGCTTGCCCGTGTTTTCAACTTCAATCGCAATTACTTCTTCGGCACGCTCTTCAATGGCATCGGCGATTTTCAATAATGCGCGCTGGCGCTGGGACGGTGTTGAATCACGCCAATCAACAAAGGCATCACTGGCTGCTTTATAGGCGGCATCGATATCGGCGCTGTTAGATTTTGGCGCTGTTGCAAAAGCGGCGCCAGTTGCCGGGTTAATCAGGGTTGTAACTTCACCTGATTGTGATTCAACTGATTTTCCATTAATGAAGTTGTTCAATTTTCTCATACGGGCGAGCCTAGCAATTACCGGCAAAAACGACTAGTGCGAAGAAAACTACTTTCCCTTTTCGGCAGCGGCAAGTTGGCCACACGCACCGTCAATTTCGCGGCCGCGGGTATCTCGAACAGTTACCGGAACTCCGTAGCTTTCCAGGATTCGGACAAACTCGGCTTCATCTTCGCGGCGAGATGCCGTCCACTTAGAACCCGGGGTTGGATTTAGCGGAATTAAATTAACGTGTGAGTTTCTATTTTTTAATAAACGCCCCAATAAATCTGCCCGCCACGATTGATCGTTAATGTCACGGATCAATGCGTATTCGATGGAGTAACGACGGCCGGTCTTTTTTTCATAAGCATCGGCGGCGGCCAAAACTTCGCGAATGTTGTAGCGATTATTAATTGGCACCAGTGAATCACGCAGCTCATCATCTGGGGTGTGCAGGGAAACCGCCAAAGTAACTGCCACGCCTTCTTCGGTAAGTTTTTCAATTCCATTAACTAACCCGACGGTTGAAACAACAACTGAACGGGCACTAATACCTAAGCCATCCGGGTTAGGGTCGGTAATATTTCGAACGGTGCGAATAACGGCGTTGTAGTTAGCAAGTGGCTCGCCCATTCCCATAAAAACAATATTAGAAAGTCGAGTTGGCCCACCCGGTAGTTCGCCATTGGCACAGGCACGTGCTGCGGCAACGATTTGACCGGTAATTTCGGCGGCCGATAAGTTGCGCGTTAAACCTGCTTGACCGGTGGCACAAAACGGGCAGTTCATGCCACAACCTGCTTGCGATGAAATACAAACCGTTACGCGGTCGGTGTAGCGCATTAAAACACTTTCTACCAAAACACCATCGTGTAACTTCCACAAATCTTTTCGGGTCATGCCGTTATCTGTGGTTCTAGTTGTCACAAGTTTAATCATTTGTGGGGTGAGTGCATCGGCGATCACCTGACGTGAATCTGCTGGGATATCACTCCACTCTTGTGGATCACTGGAAAGATGTGAAAAATAATGTGTGGCAACTTGATTAGCGCGGTAGCCCGGAAAACCTAACTCTTCGGCAAAGGCTTTGCGGTCGGCCGGTGCGAAATCAGCGATATGTTTCGGGGCTTTTTTACGTTGTACTGGCTCATCAAAGACCAGGTTTATCTCAGGGACGCGATTGCTCATAGGTATCTCTTTACTAATTCAAGGGCTAACCACATTGCCGGGGCCGATAAAACAACGGAATCAAGGCGATCAAGCATTCCGCCGTGGCCTGGCAAAAGCGTTCCCATATCTTTCAAACTTAAATCACGTTTCATCGCACTTTCAATCAGATCCCCGCATGTTGCGGTAAAGACAATCATTACGCCAACCACGGCGCCGATCCACCACTGCATATCCATGAGGTAATGAAAAGCCAATGCCCCACCACTAATGGTGAAAATAATCGATCCAATTAAACCTTCCCAGGTTTTCTTCGGTGAAATCTTTGGCACCAATGGGTGCTTTCCTAATAGAACACCAACGATGTAACCAAAGGTGTCATTGCATCCGACTAAAACCATAAATGTCATTACCTGTTGAAATCCATTGTCGGGGCGACCAAGCAAAATTAAAAAGCCAGCTAAAAATGGAAGGTAGAGCAGTGAAAAAGTAGTTCCGGTCGCCTTTGCCACAAAACCTTCGGGGCCCTGCAATAGTGCGCGAATTAAAAGCAGCGGCATAGCAATGGCAGTTGCAATGGCAAGACCAGCAACTCCCCCGTTCCAGGCAGCGTAAGCCAAACCAATTGAAGCAACCGCTAAACCATTAAAGGAGATGATGATCGACCTAGCGGCAAATGCCCGAACAATTTCCCGCACACCTAAAATAACGGCAGTTGCAACAACAATGGCAAATAATTCTCGTTGATATGAAAGCGTAAACCAAACTAGTGCGATCAAAGATAAACCGACAGCGATAGATGGCAGCAGCTTTCGCCCAGCCTTTTTGTTGATCGCCTCGTTTAACGAATGAATGTCAGACATGAAGTGAAACTCCTTAAACTTCGAGGAGTTCAACCTCCTTGTGCTTTAACATCTCATCGATCTTTGCTACGTGATCGCCAGTTATTTTTTCTAACTCTTTTTCCCCGCGAGCTAAATCATCTTTACCAATATCGCCATCTTTTTCTAGTTTTTCCATCGCCTCTTTGGCAGTACGGCGGATATTGCGCATCGAAATCTTGGCATCTTCAGCCTTAGTCTTTACTAACTTAATAAACTCTTTCCGACGCTCTTCCGTTAACTGCGGAAAATTAACGCGGATTACAACGCCATCGTTGCCTGGATTTACACCAAGATCGGAGCCGCGAATAGCGTTTTCAATCGCTGCCATGGCACCTTTATCAAATGGGGAGATTATTGCCATGCGCGCCTCTGGCACCTGAATCGTTGCCAGCTGCGATAGCGCGGTATAGGTACCGTAGTAATCGACCATTACCTTATTAAATAGCGATGGATGTGCGCGGCCGGTGCGAACAGATGCAAAATCATCCTTTGCAACTTCAACGGCCTTGTTCATCTTAGTTTCGGCGTCTTTAAGTGCGCCTGCTACATCTGCCATTATTTTTACTCCCTGAGAGTTCTTACGCGCTCATCGCTTATGCGACGAGAGTTCCAATTGTTTCACCACGCACCGCGCGGCCAATATTTCCTTTTTCCATTAAATCAAAGATAACTATTGGTAACTTGTTTTCCCGGCACAGCGCAAAGGCTGCAGCATCGGCAACGGCAAGTGATTTAGATAGAACTTCATCGTATGAAATCGTGTCAAACTTTGTCGCCTTCGGATCCTTCTTTGGATCGGCGCTGTAAACACCATCGACACCACTTTTAGCTAGCAACAATGCTTCGGCGCCAATTTCAAGTGCGCGCTGAGCTGAAACCGTATCCGTTGTAAAGAAAGGCATTCCGGCGCCAGCACCAAAAATTACTACGCGACCTTTTTCAAGATGGCGAATAGCACGCAATGGAATATATGGCTCGGCAACTTGGCCCATGGTGATGGCAGTTTGTACGCGAGTACCGATGCCCTCTTTTTCTAGAAAATCTTGTAACGCTAGACAGTTCATCACTGTTCCCAGCATTCCCATGTAGTCAGCGCGCGAGCGATCCATTCCGCGCTGTTGTAATTCAGCGCCGCGGAAATAATTACCGCCGCCAACAACTATGGCTACCTGTACGCCACTTCGGGCAACATCTGCGATTTGCCGGGCAATATCTTGAACAACATCGGGATCAACACCAATGCCTTTTTCGCCACCGAAAACTTCACCAGAAAGTTTAAGGAGCACTCTGCGATACGTTCCTCTTGTACCGGGCATGAGTGCTCCTTAACTCTTAACTTCTGTTGTATTCGTAGTCTAAGTGTTTTTAAACCAGTACTTATTGACCCACGCGGAAGCGATGGAATGCCTTGACGGCAGTTCCGGCCTCATCGAGGATCTGCTTAACAGTCTTCTTCGCATCCTTGGCAAATGACTGCTCGATTAAGGAAACATCCTTAACAAAGCCAGCTACTCGACCTTCAACGATTTTCAAAAGGGCGGCTTCTGGCTTGCCCTCTTCGCGCGCAGTATCTTCGGCGATACGGCGCTCGTTTTCAATCAGATCTGCTGGAACTTCATCGCGGCTAACAAATTGCGGCGCAAAGGCGGCAATGTGCTGTGCGATATCTTTTCCAACTTCTGCTGCCTCCTTAACAAGTTCAACCAAAACACCAACCTGTGGTGGAAGATCCGGACTTGTGCGGTGCAAATAAATGCCAACTGGTGAATCCTTGATGACTGCAATGCGGCGAACTTCAATCTTTTCGCCCAATGTTGCATTTGCCTCATCGACTACTGACTGAACGGTTTTGCCGTTGGCCATAGTTGATGAAAGATAGCTCTCCACTGAATCTGACTGCGCATTTTGCAAGTGAGCAAGAAGTTCATCGGCTAGTGCAATAAAGCGCTCGCCCTTTGCCACGAAATCTGTCTCGCAGTTAAGTTCAAGCATCACACCAAGATTGCCTTCGACCTTTGCAACAACTGCGCCATTTGATGTTAAACGACCTTCGCGCTTGGTAACGCCCTTAAGTCCCTTCACGCGAATGAGATCTAGCGCCTTGCTGTAATCGCCATCGGCTTCATCAAGTGCTTTTTTGCAATCGAGCATTCCTGCTGCAGTTGCTTCACGCAGCTTCTTTACATCTTCTGATGTGTAGTTAGCCAATTTACGCCTCCGGTGTCGTTGGTGCTGCTTCTACATTTTCAGTAGTTGCTAGCATCTCTTTTTCAACATCTGCGATCGCTGCTGCTTCTTCAGTTGCTGGCGCATCGGTCTTGGTCTCTTCCTTAACATTTGCAGTACGTGCCTTGAGGCCCGCAACAATTGCATCGGTGATGACACGTGTTAAAACATCGATTGAACGAATTGCATCGTCGTTACCAGGAATCTTGTAATCAACTTCATCTGGATCACAGTTTGTATCCAAGATTGCAACTACTGGAATTCCAAGCTTCTTAGCTTCCTGTACTGCTAAGTGCTCTTTCTTAGTATCGACAACCCAAATTGCTGAAGGCAACTTAGTCATGTGGCGGATACCGTCTAGGTTCTTAAATAGTTTTTCGCGTTCGCGACGAAGAACAAGAAGCTCCTTCTTTGTTAGAAGTAGATCGTTCTTCTCTTCCATTGATTCCAACTCTTTTAGACGTTGAATACGCTTGTATACAGTTGGGAAGTTAGTAAGCATTCCGCCTAACCAACGCTCAGTCACTGTTGGCATGCCAACGCGTGCGGCGTGCTCAAGAATTGGCATGTGTGCCTGCTTCTTGGTACCAACGAACAAAACGTGTCCACCCTTTGCAACTGTGTCCTTAACAAATTCATATGCTGAATCAATAAGTGCAAGTGATTGCTGGATGTCGATGATGTAGATGCCATTGCGCTCTGTGAAAATAAAACGCTTCATCTTTGGATTCCATCGACGTGTTTGGTGTCCGAAGTGGACTCCTGCGTCGAGGAGCTCTCGCATTGTTACAACTGCCATGACGGCATACTCCTTCTTAGGTTTTCTTTGCAGTGCAAAGAGAAAACCCGCTCGGTTGTGGCTAAACAATTTGAATAGCCCGTCGCACTCGAAATCACCGACCACAATTTCTTGTGGACCGAGGTGGTTATGCCGGCCGAAGCCGGTGAGTGCTGAGATGTCACCGCACAATTAAGCGCGGTGCAGATCAAATCCTACCCGAGGCGTGAGCGTGGAATTACCGCCCCAGTACGCGCAAAAGCCCCCAGGCGGTGATTCGAATAACGGCTTCTAATGCAATTGCCACCGACATTTTGCTCTTTCCATGGACTCGTTCAATAAAAGTAATCGGGATTTCGGCGACCGATCCCCCGCGGGCAATTGCCCGACGGGTCATTTCAATCTGGAAGCAATAGCCCTCGCTTCGAATGCTGCCCAGCTCCATTTTTTTCAATAATTCAACTGAGTAAATCCGAAAGCCAGATGTCGCATCGGCGATACCCAAATTCAACATAACGTCGGCGTAGCGATTAGCTGATTTCGATAAATATTCGCGGAACTTGCTCCAGTTTGAAATTGCGCCATCTTGCACCCAGCGCGAACCAATTAATAAATCAGCACTGCCGATCCACTCCATCATTGTTTGTAAATCACTTACTTGGTGTGATCCATCGGCATCCATTTCGATGATGTACTCGTATCCACGTTCAATTCCGATAGCAAACCCAGTTCGATAGGCACTGCCCAAGCCTTGCTTGCCGGCCCGCTCAATAACTTCAATACCAAAGTTGCTAACAATTTTGGAAGTGCCATCGGGTGAGCCATCATCGATTACTAAAATATCTACTGGCAGATCTTCAAGTTGCATTAATAAAACGCCAATGCTTTGCGCCTCGTTATACGTTGGAATAACTACCAAGATTTTCTTCATGCGCGTGGGTGTGCCTGCTTAAAAGCTTTTTGTAAACGTTCCGTTGAAACATGGGTGTAAATCTGGGTTGTTGCCAAAGATGCATGCCCCAAGATTTCCTGCACGGTGCGCAAATCAGCACCACCTTCGAGTAAATGTGTAGCCGCCGAATGTCGCAGACCATGTGGTCCCATCGCCTCGATTCCTTCAATCGCAGATAACGCCTGGTAGACAACGGTGCGCACAGTACGTGGATCAATTCGTTTACCACGCTGGCCAATAAAAATTGCTTCACCCGATAATTTATTCACTAATGATTGGCGACCAACTTTTAACCATGCTTCCAAAGCGCGCAGCGCCGGAATACCCAAGGGAATAGTGCGCTCTTTATTTCCTTTACCTAAAACCCGAATCGTTTGCCGATCATAATCAACGTCTTTTAAATCAAGTCCGCATAGTTCGCCCACACGAGCACCCGTGGCGTACAACATTTCAACCATGGCCACATCGCGCAGCGACAATGGAGTTTCCTCTTCGGCCGCGCGCGTTGCCATAGAATCCATCGCTACCTTTGCTTGATCGATTTCTAAAACATCGGGCAAGGTGCGATGACCTTTGGGTGTAGCAAGAGTTACTGCAACATCTTTAGCTAGATACTTGTTTTTAACGGCCCACTTAGTAAATAGCCGAACCGATACCGCTCGCCTAGAAAGTGAAGTTCGGGCCGTGCCTTTTACTTGTTGATTAGCTAGCCAGGAACGCAGATGTGTTAACTCCAGGGCCGAAATATCTTTTACGCCTAAGTTCTCTAAATGATTAACCAGTGAAGTTAAATCGCCAATGTAGGCACGCACTGTATGAACCGAGAGATTTCGCTCTTCTTCTAAGTGGCGCCCAAATGCTTCAACTACTGTGTCAAAGTTTGCGTTCACAAGAATTTAGTTTACGGCAGGTGTGCGACCCTGACGAAGAAGTCCAAAAGTAAGCGCGTCTTCTAGCGCCATGGCCGATGCTGCGATCACATTTTCATGCACGCCGACCGTGTTCCATTCGCCTTTGCCATCGCTGGTTTCAACTAATACGCGGGTAATAGCACCCGTTCCTAAGCGACCTTCTAAGATACGTACTTTGTAATCTGTTAGCTCTAGCGTTTCCAGCTCTGGGTATAGTTTTAATAAACCGGTACGAAGTGCGTTATCGAATGCGTTTACTGGTCCATTACCTAGACCGTTGCAGGTAATTTCCTCGCCCATTGCGGTAACAGTTACTTCTGCCTTTGTAATAATACGTTGATCAAGTGCACGTTCAACTGATGTTACCCAGTGATTGATAGTGAAAAACGATGGACGCTTGCCAGCGATTTCTTCGTGGACTAATAATTCAAAAGAGGCATCGGCTGCTTCAAAAGTGAAACCGCGTGATTCCATCTCTTTAACGCGAGCAACGATGCGACCAATGAGCTCTTTATCTCCACCAAGATCAACACCTAACTCTTGTGATTTAAGTTCAATTGAGGCACGGCCAGCCATATCGGATACCAACATGCGCATATCGTTACCGACTGATGATGGATCTTCGTGTTGGTACAACGACGGATCTACCTTGATGGCACTGGCATGTAAGCCGGCCTTGTGGGCAAAGGCAGATACACCAACATATGGTTGGCGGCTACTTGGTGCAACGTTGGTAACTTCGGCAACCGCATGTGAAATTCTAAAAGCCTCGCGCAAAGCGTTGGGTGGCAAGACCAACTGTTTCTTTTTTAATTCCAAGTTAGCGATGATGGTTACTAAATCAGCGTTACCGGTTCGCTCGCCATAACCATTTAAAGTTCCTTGTACGTGAGTAACACCTGCTGCAATTGCCGCCATTGAATTTGCAACTGCGCAACCGGTGTCGTTGTGGCAATGAATTCCAAGCCGGGCACTGCTAGCCGTTAATACATCGTGGACCACTTGCGATAATTCATCGGGCAACATGCCACCGTTGGTATCGCACAACGCAATTACATCGGCGCCAGCTTCGGCCGCGGTGCGAATAACTTCTAGGGCATAGGCCCGATTACTGCGGTAGCCATCGAAGAAGTGCTCGGCATCTAAAAACACACGCTGGCCTTCTTGAATTAAGTGCGTTACTGAATCTTTAATCATCGCTAAGTTTTCATCCAGAGATGTTTTCAAGGCAAGATCAACGTGGCGATCAAAAGCCTTTGCCACCAAAGTAACTGCTGGTGCTCCGCTATCTCGCAATGCGCCAAGCAGTACATCATCGGCGGCGTTGCCGTTGGGGCGACGGGTTGCACCAAATGCAACAAAAGTGGCGTTCTTTAACTTTAGCTCTTTTTTAGCTAGCGCAAAAAATTCAGTATCTTTTGGATTAGCACCTGGCCAGCCGCCTTCAATAAAGCCCACACCTAAATCATCTAAGTGGCGCGCGATATTGAGTTTGTCATGCACCGAAAGATTTAAACCCTCTTGCTGGGCGCCGTCCCGCAAAGTTGTGTCATAGATATGAAAACTATCGTTAATTGACATTACTTAACCGCACTCATCCAGTTGTGCGCATCAGCGGCGTTGCCATGTTGAATTGCTAATAAGTGGTTTCTAATCTGCATGGTGATCGCACCAGGTTGTCCATCGCCTGTTACCCACGTTCCCATGACAGATTTTGCTTGACCAACGGGTGAAACAACGGCGGCAGTTCCGCAGGCAAAGATCTCTGTTATCTCACCTGATGCAACGCCATTTTTCCAATCATCAACTGACAACATTACTTCTTCAGTTTTATATCCCAGATCTTTTGCCACCGATAAAATTGAATCGCGGGTAATTCCGGGTAATAAAGTTCCGGTTAACTTTGGTGTAATAACAGTTACATCGGCGCCTTTTCCTTTAACAAAGTAAAGGTTCATGCCGCCCATCTCCTCTACCCATTTGCGTTCCTGGGCATCGATCCAGACAACTTGATCGCATCCTTCTTTAGCGGCAGCTTTTTGGGCAACTAATGATGCTGCGTAATTTCCACCACACTTTGCCTCGCCCGTTCCCCCTTGTGCTGCACGTACATATTCGGTTGAAATCCATACTGATACTGCCTTCGATGGATCGAAGTAAGCACCGGCAGGTGTTGCAATGAGAAGGTATGTGGCTTTATTTGATGGTCGAACACCTAAACCAACTTCAGTCGCGATCATAAATGGGCGAATATAAAGTGATTCGCCGACTTTGTTAGGTACCCAACCGGCATCTTGTTTTACAAGTGCCTCGATGGTTTCCATAAACAATTCAACTGGCATTTCTGGCAACGCTAAACGCTTAGCTGAATTAGCAAAACGTTGCGCATTTGCGGTGGGACGAAATAAAGCGATGCTGCCATCGGGTTGGCGATAGGCCTTCATGCCTTCAAAGATTTCCTGACCGTAATGGAATACGGCAGTTGCTGGATCTAACGAAATTGGTCCGTAAGGAATTAATTCCGGTTCGGCCCAACCATCTTTTTCACTCCATTCACAACGCACCATGTGGTCGGTGTAGTACTTACCGAAACCACCTTCGGCAACTAACGCCTCGCGCGTTGCCACATCTTTGGCCGCTGGATTAAGAGTGATCTTCATGGATTACAACGCGCTAGCTAGCGCATCTCCTACCGCAGTTGTACTGCGCTTGATATCACCGCGGGTTAACAAATCTGCCGCCACTACACGTTCTATATCGCGCGCAGCATCAGACAAACCTAAATGATCTAGCATCATGGCAACTGACATAACCGTGGCCGTTGGATCAGCTAAGTTTTTGCCAGCGATATCTGGTGCTGATCCATGTACTGGTTCAAACATCGATGGGAATTTTCCAGTTGGATTGATATTACCCGAGGCCGCCAGACCAATTCCGCCACAGATAGCAGCTGCGATATCGGTGAGGATGTCGCCAAATAAGTTATCGGTGACAACAACATCAAAGCGCTCTGGATTAGTTACAAAGAACATGGAAGCGGCATCAACGTGCAAGTAATCAGTTGTAATTCCTGGATACTCTTTTGCGACTTCGTTAAATGTACGAGTCCACAAACCACCGGCGCGCGTTAAAACATTGTTTTTATGAACCAAGGTAAGTTTTTTGCGATCGCGCTTTGCAGCGCGCTCGAAGGCATCGCGGATAACTCGTTCGGCGCCCCGGCGAGTATTCAAACTTTCTTCAGTTGCGATCTCGTTTTCCGTACCTTCAGCTAATACGCCACCTGCGCCAACGTATGGACCTTCAGTTCCTTCGCGAACAACCACGAAATCGATGGCGGCTTTTGTTGCCAATGGACCAGTAACTCCTGGCATTAAACGTGCTGGGCGAAGATTGATGTAATGATCAAAGGCAAAGCGAAGCTTTAATAAAAGTCCACGCTCTAACACCCCACTTGGAACCGTTGGATCTCCTACGGCCCCCAGCAAAATTACATCGGCCTTTGCCAGTTCGGCCAAAGTTGCATCTGGCAATACTTCGCCAGTGCGATGCCAATACGCTGCGCCTAAATCGTATGACGTCTTTTTAAATTCAACGCCATACTTTTTAGCAACAACGTCTAGAACTTTTAAGCCCTCAGTAACAACTTCTGGCCCAATTCCATCGCCAGCAATGATCGCTAGATTAATAGTTTTCATTAACCCACCAATGTGACAGAGCGAACTACGTCAGCTCCGGTTTCCTTTTTCACAGCTGAAATTAATTCATCACTGATTTGGGAATCAACGGTGATCGCCATGAGTGCGCTACCGCCGGCGGTGCTGCGGGCAACCTGCATACCCGCAATATTGATGCCAGCTTTTCCAAGTGCGTTACCAACTGCGCCAACAACACCTGGCTTATCAGAGTAACGAAGGAACAAAAGGTTTTCAGTTGGTGGCAGATCAAGATCAAAGCTATCGATTGCAATAATCTTTTCAGTTTTGCGAATCCCCATCAGCGTTCCATCTACCGTAACGATCTTTCCATCGGCAAGTGCAGCCCGAAGTGAAATCATGGATCGGTATTCTGGGCTTTCTGGATCTGTTGTTACAGATGATGTCAGACCACGTTCGGCCGCCAATGCTGGTGCATTCACGTAGGTGACATCAGCTAAACCACAACCAAGTAGCGCACCTTTTAGTGCACTGGTTGCAAGAATTGTTGAGTCGTGGCCCGAGATATCGCCCTTAACAAAGACGTCCATACTTACTGGTGCTTCACCGGCAATTGCAGTTGCAATCTGTGCCATCTTTTCAACCAATGGCAAACTTGGACGAATCTCTTCGTGAATCGCACCGCCCTTTACGTTGACTGCATCAGGTACTAATTCGCCAGCCAAGGCTTTACGAACCGATACCGCTACTGCGATTCCAGCACGCTCTTGGGCTTCATCCGTTGATGCACCTAAGTGAGGTGTGGCAACGACTTGATCCAAAGTAAATAGTGGTGAATCAGTACATGGTTCAGTTGAGAAAACATCAAGACCTGCACCGGCGACGCGACCTTCGGTGATTGCATCAAAGAGTGCGGCCTCATCTAATACTCCGCCACGTGCGGCGTTGATGATTCGAACTGATGGCTTTACTTTCTTTAATGCATCTACACCGATTAGGTTTGCAGTTTCTTTAGTCTTTGGCAAGTGAATCGTAATGAAATCAGAGATCTTCAATAGTTCATCGAGTTCAACTAAGCGCACACCTAATTGAGCTGCGCGAGCAGGTTGTAGATATGGATCGTAGGCAACTACATCCATGCCAAATGCCTGCATACGGTGAGCAACGAGCTGACCAATGCGACCAAAGCCAACGATTCCTAATGTCTTTTCAAAGAGTTCAGCGCCGGTGTATTTAGATCTAGCCCACTTACCGTTTCGAAGTGCGGCATGTGCAGGTGAAATAAAACGTGCCGATGCCATCAATAGCGAGATCGCTAACTCGGCGGCCGAGACAATATTTGATGTTGGTGCATTAACAACCATGACACCGGCGGCAGTTGCCGCTGGAATATCTACGTTGTCTAAACCAACGCCGGCACGTGCAATTACTTTTAAACCCTTTGCCGCCGCGATCGCTTCGGCATCCATCTTTGTGGCCGAGCGGATTAAAACCGCATCTACACCTTTTGTTAAGGCCGCCAGAAGTTCTGCTCGGTTTGCACCATCGCAGTTAACAACTTCAAAATCTGGACCTAACGCATCGAGTGTGGCTGGGCTTAATTCTTCGGCGATTAAAACTATAGGTTTAGCCACGCGCTGCGCTGCCTTCTTTGTAATCGTCGCCCTTTGACTGCTTCATCCAGGAAAACATCTTGCGAAGTTCACGGCCCACAGATTCAATTGGGTGAACTTCACCCTTTGCGCGCAACGCCTTAAATTCAACTCCGCCAGCTTCTTGATCATCGATAAAGCGCTTAGCAAATGCTCCGCTTTGGATATCGGCAAGAACTGCCTTCATGTTTTCCTTAACGCGTGGATCGATAACGCGTGGACCAGAAACATAATCACCAAATTCAGCGGTGTCAGAGACTGACCAACGCTGCTTTGCAATTCCACCTTCGTACATCAAATCTACGATCAACTTTAATTCATGCAAGCACTCAAAGTAAGCAACTTCTGGCTGGTAACCAGCTTCAGTTAATGTTTCAAAACCATACATAACTAATTGAGAAGCTCCGCCACAAAGAACTGACTGCTCGCCAAATAGATCTGTTTCAGTCTCTTCGGTAAATGTAGTCAGGATTCCACCGGCGCGTAATCCGCCGATTGCCTTTGCGTAAGAAAGTGTGAGTGGCCATGCATTTCCAGTTGCATCTTGTTCCACGGCAACAATTACCGGAACTCCGCGACCAGCTGCATATTCACGACGAACCAAGTGTCCTGGACCCTTTGGCGCAACCATGCAGACATCAACTGATGCAGATGGCTTGATGTAACCAAAACGAATATTGAAACCATGACCAAAAAACAGCGCATCGCCATCTTTTAGATTTGGCAAAATTGAATCGGTGTAGATGTGGCGCTGCAAATGATCTGGCGCCAAGATCATGATGACCGTTGCTTCCTTAACGGCTTCGGCAACTGAAACAACGCGAAGACCTTCGGCCTCTGCCTTTGCACGCGATGGTGAACCATCTTTTAAACCAACTCGCACATCGACACCACTATCGCGCAAGTTGAGCGCATGTGCATGTCCTTGTGATCCGTAACCGATGATCGCGACTTTGCGACCCTGGATGATTGCTAAATCAGCATCCTCTTCGTGATACATCGTTGCTGCCACGGTATTGCTCCATTCGTTTTTTTGTATTTGGTCGTTAGTTTTGGTAATCAGCCTGACCGCTGTCGGCGGTAGGAATACTTTGCGTGCTAAGGGTACGGTCTGCCAGCGAGCCGCTACCACGCTCGATCGCGACTAAGCCCGATTGAGCAAGCTCTCGGATGCCAAAACGCTCTAACGCGTTAAGTAAATCACTGATTTTCGCGGCATCACCGGTCGCCTCGATGGTCATGGACTCGGCATCTTCATCCACGATTACACCGTCATAGGTTTCCAAAACAGCATCAACATCGAAGCGATTTTTTGACGTCGCCGAAATCTTAACTAGCAATAACTCGGCCTGAACTGAATCACTCAACTTTAATTCCGCAATATGAATAACGTTGATGAGTTTGTCTAACTGGCGAATTACTTGTTCCAGCGAGTGGCTTCCGACATTGATCACAATTGTCATTCTGGAAATATCTGGGTTTTCAGTTGGACCCACCGCTAGTGAATCAATGTTGTAACCACGACGAGAAAAAAGTCCAGATACGCGCGCCAAAACACCCGGAGAGTTTTCTACTAGAACTGCCAAAGTATGTTGACTCATTTATAGCTCCTGTGAATCCCAGTCTGGCGCCATTTCACGAGCGATTTTTATATCATCATTTGAAGTTCCCGCTGCAACCATTGGCCACACCATGGCATCTTTAAATACTCGAAAATCAACAACAACTGGTTGATCATTAATTGCATTGGCCTGCTTGATAATCGCATCGACATCTTCTGGACGCTCACACGTTAAACCCACGCAACCCATGGCATCGGCAAGCTTTACGAAGTCAGGAATACGCTTTGATTCCAAAGCAGTATTTGAGTAACGACCTTCGTAGAACAAGGTCTGCCACTGGCGAACCATGCCTAGAGATTCATTGTTGATAATGGCAACTTTAATTGGAATATTGTTTAAGGCACAGGTTACTAATTCCTGGTTTGTCATCTGGAAGCAACCATCGCCATCGATCGCCCACACAACTGCATCTGGTGCGCCAACTTTTGCGCCCATTGCAGCCGGAACTGCGTAACCCATCGTTCCAAGACCGCCCGAATTTAACCAAGTACGAGGGTTTTCATATTTAACAAATTGAGAAGCCCACATTTGATGTTGGCCAACACCGGCAACATAGATCGCTTCCGGGCCAGTAATAGTGCTTAATCTTTCAATTACATATTGTGGTGACAGTGAACCATCGTGTGGCAGGTCGTAACCAAGTGGGTAAGTCGCGCGCAATTTATTCATCGCGGCAACCCATACTGAATAATCTGGTTGTTTCTTAGCGAATTCCGCCTTCACCGCTGGAATTAATGCAGCCATGGTGCGCTTTAAATCGCCAACAACTGGAACATCGGCAAAGCGATTCTTGCCGATTTCAGCCGGGTCGATATCGGCGTGAATAACTTTGGCACCAACTGCAAATGTTGAAAGCTTGCCAGTTACCCGATCATCAAAGCGTGCACCTAAAGTAATAAGTAGATCGGCCTTTTGCAACGCGGTTACTGCGCTAACGGTTCCGTGCATTCCGGGCATTCCGTAATGCAATGGGTGGCTATCTGGAAATGCACCGCGCGCCATTAATGTAGTTACAACTGGTACGCCCAGTAATTCGGCAAGTTGCATCAGCTCTTTACTTGCATTTGCTTTGATTACTCCGCCGCCAACATATAAAACTGGTTTTGACGATTGCGCGATTAAGGCGGCAGCATCTGAAATCGCTTGGCTAACTGGTTCGATTTGTGGGTGGTAGCCAGGCAGGGACAACTCTTTTGGCCAAACAAAATCTGTCTCTTTCTGCAACGCATCTTTTGCAATATCAACGAGCACTGGACCTGGACGACCAGAGCCAGCGATGTAAAAGGCTTCGGCAATTGCCCGTGGAATATCTTTTGGATCAGTAATTAAATAGTTGTGTTTGGTAAATGGCATCGTGATGCCGCGAATATCTGCTTCTTGGAAAGCATCGGTACCAATTGCCGCCGACGGCACCTGGCCGGTGATTGCAACAAGCGGAACTGAATCCATTGCGGCATCGGCCAACGGTGTTACAAGATTTGTTGCACCTGGTCCTGATGTTGCAATACAAACGCCAACGCGACCCGTTACTTGGGCATAACCAGTTGCCGCATGTCCGGCACCTTGTTCATGGCGAACTAAAATGTGGCGAATTGAGCTATCAAAGATTGGATCGTAGGCTGGAAGAATTGCACCACCTGGAATACCAAACATCACATCGACGCCGGCAGACTCCAAAGATTGCACGAGTGAACTTGCACCACTCATCTTCTTGCTCATATCCATCCCCTTTCGTCGCTGCTCAACAATTCTTTATGAAATAAAAAAACCCTCAGAAAACTGAGGGTGGCGCATGATCAAAAACCGATCACGCGCCGCTAAATCACCACCACAAATGTTGTGCTCATGTTCCTATTCTCTAACACGTAGCCTCTTTGGTCAAGAGGTGAGATGCAGATCTCATAATTTGGACGCCGAACTATTCACAAACCGCGCCTTTTGATGCCGAACCAACCAATTTTGTATATTTTGCTAAAACTCCGCGAGTGTACTTGTGTGTCAATGGTTTCCAGCCCACCTTACGAGCGGCCAGCTCCACCGGGTCTACCAATAAATCTAGCGTGCGCTTTTTGATGTCGATCCGCACCATGTCACCATCTTTAATAAAAGCAATGGTTCCGCCTTCGCAAGCTTCCGGCGCGATATGGCCGACACATAAACCAGTTGAGCCGCCCGAAAAACGGCCATCGGTAAGTAGTAATGTTGATTTACCAAGACCAGCACCCTTAATGGCCCCGGTTACCATCAACATTTCACGCATTCCAGGGCCGCCCTTTGGGCCTTCATAGCGAATCACGACAACATCACCAGCTTGAATGGTTCCATCTTCCACCGCATCCATCGCTGATTGCTCTCGGTCGAACACTCGTGCCGGACCTTCAAAATTTTCAATTCCAATTCCGGCAGTTTTGCACACTGCACCTTCGGTGGCGATTGTTCCGCCAAGAATTGTAATTCCGATATCGGTTGTAACCGGCGCCGAAACCGAATGTAAAACTGCACCATCAGGAAATGGCGGATTAATATCTGCCAAATTTTCGGCCATGGTCTTACCGGTAACAGTAAGTGTGTCACCATGTAGCAGGCCCGCATCTAACAAAATCTTTAGCACAACTGGAATTCCGCCGACCCGATCAATATCGCTCATGACAAACTTTCCAAATGGCTTTAGATCTCCGATTAAAGGAACTTTTGAACCAATGCGATTAAAATCATCTAGCGTTAGTTCCACATCTGCCTCGTGAGCAATCGCAAGTAAGTGCAAGATTGCATTGGTTGAACCACCCAAGGCCATCAATACCGTAATTGCATTTTCAAAAGCTTTTTTCGTTAAAATTTGTCGAGTTGTGATTCCAAGACGAATTAAATTAACAACCGCTTCACCAGATTTAATCGCATACTCATCACGACGCCGATCGACCGCTGGCGGCGCCGCCGAGCCAGGCAGCGAAAGACCCAAGGCTTCACCAATTGAAGCCATGGTGTTCGCGGTGTACATACCGGCACAAGCTCCCTCGCCCGGACAAATCGCACGTTCAATCTGATCCACCCGCTCCCGCGAAATTAATCCGCGCGCGCAGGCTCCAACGGCTTCGAAGGCGTCAATAATTGTCACATCTTCGCCATCGACTTGACCGGGCAAGCTGGTTCCGGCGTAAACAAACACGCTGGCAATATCTAAACGAGCGGCCGCCATCATCATGCCGGGAAGGGATTTGTCGCAACCGGCGAAGGTCACCATGCCATCAAAGCGTTCGGCATTCATAACGGTTTCAACTGAATCTGCAATTACTTCGCGCGAGACCAACGAGAAGTGCATTCCCTCATGCCCCATTGCAATTCCATCGGAAACTGAGATTGTGCCAAACTGCATTGGAAAACCGCCCGCGGCAAAGACACCTTCTTTCGAAGCCTTCGCTAACCGGTCCAACGAAAGATTGCATGGAGTGAACTCATTCCAGGATGAGGCAATTCCAATTTGCGGCTTAACCCAGTCCGCATCGCCCATTCCGACTGCGCGCAACATGCCACGTGCAGGAGCTCTTTCTAGACCATCAGTTACTTCCCCGGAGCGCGGTTTCATCGTAGACATGCCGAAATCGTACCTCCTACAACTTAAATTCGCAGTTCTTAAGAGGATCCGATACGGTACGGTATCGTTTCGTATCTGTCCCAGGAGTTAAGGAGTCTGACCCATTTCATCAGCTTTAAAGATCGCTGCTTTGGTGGGACGCCCGCGGGATCATAACCGGGAAGACGCCATCGAAAATGCCGCAATCGAACTACTGCGCGAAGTAGGTTATGAAAGTTGCACAATTGAAGCCGTGGCTGCCCGTGCCCAAGCCAGCAAAGCCACTATTTATCGGCGCTGGAAAAATAAACAAGAACTCATGTTAAGTGCCGTAAATCGATACTCCTTTTGCTCATCCCCCGAAATTAATACCGGCGGTTTACGAACTGATCTCATCGCGCTAATTACGGAACGGGCAACTACTTTAAAAGGTCCAGATGGGGTCTTGATTGCCGCACTTTTGACGGCAGCAAAATCAGATGCCGAACTTGGAAAATTGATTCAAAGTTCGATGCCTAAAAAACCCGATGATTCGATCCTTCAGGTGATTGCACATGCAATGGAACGCGGGGAAATTTCAACCGAAGCCAACACTTCACTTATTCTAGAAATTTTGCCAGGAATCATCCTGAGTCGAATATTCATGACCCAGCAAGTAGTCAATCGAAAATTTATTGAGCAATTAGTTGATGATGTACTAATGCCAGCTTTTAAAAAAACTAACCACAAGGAGTGCACGTGAGTAATGTAAAAAATGAAACACTAGATCCAACTAGATGGCGCACCCTCTTTGTTGTTGCGATTGCCCAGTTAATGATCGTGCTGGATAGCTCGATCATGAATATTGCGATTCCTAGTGCAAAAGTAGATTTGGGAATTTCTGATGCAAATCAGCAGTGGGTTATTACCGCTTACACGCTGGCTTTTGGTTCCTTGCTCCTACTGGGTGGCCGTATTGGTGATTACATGGGCCGTAAAAAAATCTTCCTGGTCGGGTTAGTTGGTTTTGCCGGTGCTTCGGCGCTGGGTGGAATCGCATCGACGCAAGGGCTGTTATTTGCATCCCGCGCATTGCAAGGCGTTTTTGCCGCCCTGCTTGCACCGGCGGCGTTAGCGATTATTTCGGTGACATTTACAGTTCCAACTGAACGTGCAAAAGCATTTGGCGTTATCGGCGCAATTTCAGGTGGCGGCGCCGCACTTGGTTTAATCCTTGGTGGAACACTTACCGAATACTTCTCGTGGCGCTGGTGCTTAGGTGTCAACGTTCCGATTGCAGTTATTGCCGGATTATTAGCAATTAAATTCGTACGCGAATCAAAGGCACAAGGCGATAACACTTACGACATCCCTGGCGTGCTTACTGCAACCGCCGGTTTGTTTTCCCTTACATATGGTTTTAATGAAGCCGCGCTTAAGGGTTGGTCTAGTCCAGTAACTATTTCATTCTTAGTAATTGCCGTACTTCTGTTGGTCGTCTTCGTAATAATTGAAAAGCGAGTTAAGAATCCATTGATGCCCCTTCGCGTCGTTACCGATCGAAATCGCGGTGGTTCATACCTTGGCTCACTAGTTGTTGGTGCCGGCTTATTCTCAATGTTCTTATTCCTTGGTTTGTACCTTCAGGTAATCCTGGGCTACACACCACTTCGTTCTGGCTTTGCATTCCTGCCATTTACCGCCGGAATCATTGTCTTTGCCGGAATCGCATCACAGTTGCTACCTAAGTTTGGCCCACGCGCATTAATGGTGCCAGGATTAATTGCAGCAAGTGGTGGAATGTTGATGATCTCTAGAATTACACCAGAGACTTCATACACAACGCATGTACTGCCTGCGCTATTAATTATGTCTAGCGGAATGGCACTTGTTTTTATTCCACTGACATCTACTGCCCTGCACGCAGTTTCATCACATGACACGGGTGTGGCAAGTGCAATGCTAAATACCAGCCAGCAAATTGGTGGATCTCTTGGCACGGCGCTTTTAAATACAGTTGCTGCAACTGCTACTGCAACCTATGCAGCAGCAAATACTCAATTAGGTGACAAAGTAATGCCATTTGCAATGACTCATGGCTTTACCGTTGCCTTCAAGTTCAGCGCAGCACTGCTATTTATCGGCGCAATCGTGTTGTTCTTCTTTATTAACGTTGGTAAAGATTCTCTCGTTGAAATTGAAGGTGGCGCTATTCACTAACCCGCAAGATTTAAAGTTGACCGAGGTGGCCAAGTAGCAGCTCTCGTACACGAGCAGCATCTGCTTGGCCCTTTGTCTCTTTCATGACTGCGCCAATTAATGCACCCGCTGCCGGGATATGTCCGCCGCGAACTTTCTCGGCAGTTTCAGCTTGTTCTGCGCAAACCTTTTCAATCGCAGCCATTAGCGCGCCATCATCGTTAACAACTTTAATGCCACGCGCTGCAATAACGGCATCTGGCTTTCCTTCGCCGGCAATAACACCTTCAACAACTTGGCGGGCAAGTTTGTCGGTTAGTTCACCAGCATTAACTAGCGCAACAATTTCAGCAACATCTGTTGGCGTAATAGCTAAATCTGCGATGGCACAGTTCTTATCATTTGCAATTCGTGAAATCTCGCCTAACCACCAGCTGCGCGCCTTAATTGGATCTGCGCCCAAGACAACAGTTGCTTCAACAATGTTAAGCACGTCGGCATTAATCATTGCCGCCATCTCTTTATCGGGCACGCCCCACGCTTCTTGCAAACGCTTGCGGTGAATTGATGGTCGCTCTGGCAAAGTCGCCCGCAAGCTTTCAATCCATGCTGCATCTGGTTCGACCGGAACTAAATCTGGCTCTGGGAAATAACGGTAATCCTCGGCCTGTTCCTTTGAGCGACCAGAGCGCGTTAAACCAGTGTCTTCCTGGAAGTGACGAGTCTCTTGTACAACACGACCGCCGGCATTTAGTAACTCTGCATGTCTAATCATTTCACCGCGAACTGCCCGTTCCACTGAACGAAGTGAGTTCACGTTCTTGGTCTCGCTACGAGTTCCAAGTTTTTCAGCGCCAATTAAACGAAGTGAAACGTTGGCATCACAGCGAAGTGATCCTTGCTCCATCTTTACGTCGCTCACGCCTAATGAGCGCAAAATATCGCGCAGTTCGGCAACGTAGGCCTTGGCAACTTCTGGTGCATATTTTCCAGTTCCCGGCACAATCTTGGTAACGATTTCAACTAACGGGATGCCAGCACGGTTGTAATCAAGCAGAGAATATTCAGCGCCGTGGATACGACCAGTTGCACCACCGACGTGAAGTGACTTACCGGTGTCTTCTTCCATGTGCACGCGCTCTACTTCAACGCGGAATACCTTTGGACCCTCATCAGTTTCAATTTCAACATCAACGTAGCCATCGACACAGATTGGCTCGTCGTACTGCGAGATCTGAAAGTTCTTTGGCATATCGGGATAGAAGTAATTTTTGCGAGCAAAACGTGAGAACGGCGCAATCGAACAGTTCAGCGCTAAACCAATTTTGATCGTTGACTCAATCGCTTTTTCATTAACCGTTGGCAAGGCACCTGGTAGCGCTAAACACACTGGACAGGTCTGGGTATTTGGCGGAGCACCAAACGTTGTGGCACAACCACAAAACATCTTTGAATTCGTGTTGAGTTCAACGTGAACTTCAAGTCCTAATACTGGTTCGTACTTTGCAACTACATCATCGTATGAAATGCTCACTTGGCACCTCCCATAACTGGGGCCAGGTCAAGTAACGGTGCGCCCCACTTACTTAACAATGCTGCCTCCAGTGCTGCGCCCACTGAGTACATGCGCTCATCTTTCATAACCGGCGACATGATCTGGAAACCAACCGGCAAACCATCTTCATCGGCTAAACCTGATGGCAATGACATTCCGCCAATACCGGCCATGTTGACCGGGATTGTGGCGATGTCATTTAAATACATGGCCAATGGATCGTTAGCTTTTTCACCGATTTTAAACGCTGTCGTTGGACAGGTTGGCGACACCAATACGTCGGCCTTTAAAAATGCATTTGTAAAATCTTGCGTAATCAACGTACGAACCTTTTGCGCGCTGCCGTAATAAGCATCGTAATAACCAGAAGATAAAGCATAAGTACCCAAAATAATGCGGCGTTTTACTTCTTTACCAAAGCCAACCTCACGGGTTAAATTCATAACTGATTCAGCAGATGCACCATCGACATCGCCAACGCGCAGGCCATAACGCATGGCATCGAAGCGAGCTAAGTTTGATGAACATTCAGATGGCGCAATTAAGTAGTACGCAGCAAGCGCGTATTCAAAGTTAGGCGCTGAAACTTCAACAATTTCCGCCCCGGCCTTTGCCAATAGTTCAAGTGACTCTTCAAAACGTGCCCGAACTCCTGGCTGATATCCATCGCCATTTAATTCCTTAACAACACCGATCTTCATGCCCTTTACATCGCCAGCTCTTGCCGCCTGGACAACTTGTGGCACTGGCGCATTAATACTTGTTGAATCTTTTGGATCGTGCCCAGCAATCGCCTCGTGTAAAAGCGCGGTATCTAAAACAGTACGCGCGCACGGACCTGCTTGATCAAGGGAAGATGAAAAAGCAATCAAACCAAAACGTGAAACACCGCCGTACGTTGGTTTTACTCCAACAGTTCCGGTGACTGCAGCCGGTTGACGAATTGATCCACCAGTATCTGTTCCAATTGCAAGTGGTGCCTCAAATGCCGCCAGGGCGGCCGATGATCCACCGCCTGAACCACCTGGAATTCGCGTCAAATCCCAAGGATTATGCGTTGGACCATAGGCCGAGTTTTCAGTTGATGAACCCATCGCAAACTCATCCATATTTGTCTTACCCAAAATAACAATGTCATTCTTTTTTAAATTTGTAACAACAGTTGAGTCATACGGCGGGCGCCAACCTTCGAGGATCTTTGACCCAGCAGTTGTTGGAATACCTTTTTGCGCCATCACATCTTTAAGTGCAAGTGGAACTCCAGCTAACGGACCTAGCTTTTCGCCCTTAGCCCGCTTTGCATCTACGGCAGCGGCTTGTTCTAGCGCGCCCTGAGTATCAACAAATAAAAATGCGTGAACATCAGTATCAACTGCAGTGATGCGATCTAAATGTGCTTGCGTTAATGCAACCGATGTAACTTCACCGGCAGCTAACTGCGCCGCCATTTGCGCTGCGCTATTGCGAATCACTCTTCACCTAAAATCTGTGGCACACGGAAACGTTGTTCCTCTTGCGCAGGTGCACCAGATAAGGCATCTTCTGGCGATAACGAGGGCGCAACAACATCGCTTCTAAAAATATTCTTTAGCGGCAGTGGGTGCGAAGTTGGCTTTACATCGGCAGTTGCTACTTCTTGCACACGGGCGACCGCATCTAAAATAACGGTGAACTCGTTGGCCAGATTGACCATCTCATCCTCGCTCATTTCGATCCGAGCAAGGCCGGCAAGTTTTGCGACATCATCGCGGGAAAGGCTGGACATAGGCGTGAGTCTAATAAATCCGAGCGCTAACTGCGAATCTGCCCGTTTCCAGTAACAATCCACGTAGTTGTCGTCATCGCCGCTAACCCCATTGGCCCACGGGCATGCAATTTCTGATTCGAAATTCCAATTTCCGCCCCAAATCCCATCTGCTCGCCATCGGTAAATCGCGTAGATGTATTAACCATCACGGCAGCGCAATCGGCAAGTGCAATAAATCGTTTCACCACATCTTTATTTTTCGAAATTATCGCTTCAGTATGTTGAGTTCCATACTTTGCAATATGGGCACTTGCCTCATCTACTGAATTTACAATCGCTACGTTCATTTCCAACGTCCCGTATTCAGTACAAAAGTTTTCTTCACTAGCCAAGGTAGCCGCAATCCCTACGCCCTGAGCAATCTTTAAACTCTCGCTATCGCAGTGCAGAACAACCCCAGCATCGATCAACGCCTTTAATGCAGTTGGCAAAAAGCCCGCCGCAATTGATGAATGAACTAATAAGGTCTCGGCGGCATTACAGACACTTGGGCGATGAACCTTTGAGTTAATAATAATTGGCACTGCTTTTGCTAGATCGGCAAACTCATCGATATAGACATGACACACACCAGCGCCAGTTTCAATCGTTGGCACGGTTGATTCATCTACCACCATACGAATTAGCGCCGCGCTGCCACGAGGAATTACTAAATCAACTTTTCCGCGGGCATTGAGCAAAGCCTTTACTGTGTCCCGATCATTAGATGGCACTAACTGAATGACATCGGGTGAAATATCGCTGCTCTTTAAAGCATCACGCATGACCTGCACCAGGATGGCGTTACTGTGCGCTGCACTAGATGATCCCCGAAGTAATGCGGCATTTCCCGACATCAGCAAAATAACGGCCGCATCCACAGTTACATTGGGACGAGCTTCATAAACCATGCCGATCACACCAAATGGAACCGAGATCTGTTCTAGTTTTAAACCATTAGGCAAAGTTGATTTACGCAAAGTAATTCCCAATGGATCGACCAACGCACTTACTTGGCGGGCACCATCGGCAATACCTTTAATACGATCTGTCGTTAGCAACAAGCGATCCAACAAAGATGAATTTAAATCAACTTCGCGCCCAGCCTGCATATCTTTTTCATTAGCCGCAATAATTTCGGCGCTTCTGGCCTCAATTGCATCGGCGATTAAATTAAGTGCAGCCTTGCGTTGTGCCCCACTGGCCACAGTTAACGTGCGTCCAGCAACCCTTGCCGTATCGGCAAGTTGTGCGACTAACTCTTTAGCGTTCATTTAGATCAACACCAGATCATCTCGGTGCACTAATTCGCGCTCGAACTCAGCGCCGAGTGAAGCCGCTAGTTCTTTGGTTGATCGGCCAAGCATTTGTGGCAGATCTTCGGAATCAAAGGCAACAAGTCCGCGAGCAATTACTGCGCCATCTGGGCCAACTAATTCGACGGCATCGCCGGCGATAAATTCACCGATTACTTCGGTAACACCTGCAGGTAGTAATGAAACTCCGCGTTCTAGAATCGCGGTTACGGCGCCAGCATCTAAAACTAATTTACCGGCCGGGGTTGTGGCATGTGCCAACCACAGAAGTCGTGATGTTGTTTTGCTTGCTTGGGCGTGAAAGAAAGTGCCGCAATCGACGCCGGCTAGTGATTTATCGCTGTCGGCTAATGAAGTAAGCAGCATTGGGATTCCGGCGCTGGTGGTGATGCGGGCGGCTTCAACTTTAGTAATCATTCCCCCGCTGCCAACACCGGCTGTGCCGGCGCCGCCTAATGAGATGTTTTCAATGTGGGCGATGTTTTCTACTTCGCGAATCTGCTTGGCCCCGGCTTGGGTTGGAGGTGCATCGTAAAGGGCATCGATATCTGAGACCAGAACTAATAGATCTGCCCCAATAAGTAGTGCAACAAGGGCTGCCAGGCGATCGTTATCGCCAAAGCGAATTTCACCGGTACCAACCGAATCGTTTTCGTTAATGATTGGAACAACGCCTAGTTGAAGAAGTCGGTACAAAGTGCGTTGTGCGTTTTGGTAATGCGATCTGCGGACTACATCTTGGGTAGTTAAAAGTACTTGCGATGCGGTGATTGCGTGGCGGCTAAAGCTTTGGGTGTATTGAGCAATTAATAAACCTTGGCCAACTGATGCGGCAGCTTGTTGAGTCGCTAAATCTTTTGGACGTGTTGTTAAACCAAGTGGGGCAAGGCCTGCGGCAATGGCACCTGATGAAACAACGACAACTTCGGCGCCGCGCATTTTGCAGGCGGTAACAACATCAACAAGTTTGTCCACTGCTCGAGCATCTAATGCAGAACCGGCGCTACCTGTTAAGGAAGAAGAGCCGATCTTGATGACGATGCGCTTGGCAGAGGTGATCTGCGCTCGGCTCACTTGGCATCTCCATCCTTGGGTTCTTCTTTCACTATCGCTGCGGAAAGTTTAGGTGTGCGTGGGTCAACTACGTTGTATTCCCACTGCTTGGCGATTTCATCTTCGCTCAAAATATCTTCAACGCGCTCTGGCATGTTCCAGGTTGTTTCAAGGCGTGAGTCTTCACCGCGACGGAACAGGTGGCCGGCTAGTTGTTCGGCGCCTGCCTCAGTTGTTGGCTCCCAGTCGAAGACAACTTCAGTTGCGCCATCGCCAATGCGAACTTCACTGCCAGCGGCAGCGCCCTTTTTGTATAGCTCTTTTTCAACGCCCAGTTGAGCTAAACGATCGGCTAAGTAACCAATTGCTTCAGCGTTTTTAAAGTTAGTTTGGCGAACCCAGCGTTCAACTTTTTGTCCACGAATTGTAAATGAGCCATCGGCGTTGGCTTTAACTAAGAAGCCAGAATCATCAACTGGTACTGGACGCAAGATAATTCGGGTGCGCTCTGCGACTCCGGCATCGGCGCGATTTTTTGCAACTAAACGACCCATTGCATATGTTAAATCTTGTAGGCCGACCCTGGATGCTGCTGATACTGGGTAGACTTCGTAACCCAAATCGCGTAGCTCTTGTTCAACCATGTCAGACATTGCTTGGCCATCAGGTAGATCGATTTTATTTAGCGCAACTAAACGGACGCGATCTTCTAGGCCGCCGTAAAGAGCAAGTTCGTTTTCAATTGCTTGTAGATCGGCAACTGGGTTTCGATCTGTCTCTAAAGTTCCACAATCTAAAACGTGTACCAATGCAACGCAGCGTTCTACGTGGCGCAAAAATTCTAGGCCTAGGCCTTTACCAAGGGATGCACCAGGAATTAATCCTGGAACATCGGCAACTGTAAAGCGATTTTCACCAGCTTGAACTACGCCCAGGTTTGGCACCAAAGTTGTAAATGGATAATCGGCGATCTTTGGACGTGCCGCTGAAATCGCTGCGATTAACGATGACTTACCGGCACTTGGAAAACCAACTAGGGCAATATCGGCAACTGATTTAAGTTCTAAAGTAAATGTGTGCTCACGACCTGGTTCACCCAGCAAAGCAAAACCTGGTGCACGTCGCTTTGATGATGCCAGACCTAAGTTACCCAGTCCACCAAAGCCACCTTGGGCGGCCATAAAAGTTGTTCCGGTACCAATTAAATCTGCGATCTGCTCGCCGGTTTCATCATAGATAACGGTGCCGTTTGGAACACCTAAAATTAAATCTTCACCTTGTGAACCATCTTTGCGATCGCCATAACCTTGGCTGCCAGAAGTAGCTTTGCGGTGCGGTGAGTGGTGAAAATCAAGCAACGTTGTAACTGATGGATCGACGATAAGAATGACATCGCCGCCGCGTCCGCCGTTACCACCATCTGGTCCGCCTAGTGGTTTAAATTTTTCGCGCTTTACCGAAACACAGCCATCGCCACCTTTTCCCGAGATGGCATAAAGAGTTACGCGATCGATAAATGTTGTCATCGCACTTCCCTTTCTAGCTGTTTATCTTTGGAATTAAGTTTGAGTTAATTTGGTGGCGAAATAAAAAAAGCGAGCCGCATGAATACGGCTCGCTCTTTTAAGAGAAACCTAAACTGCTACCGGCGGAGCTACGTTTACAACACGGCGACCGCGAGCGCGACCGAATTCAACAACGCCTGCAGCGAGTGCAAACAAAGTGTCATCCTTACCGCGACCTACGTTCTTGCCTGGGTGAAAATGTGTTCCGCGCTGGCGAACTAAAATTTCGCCAGCATTAACTTCTTGTCCGCCGAAACGCTTGATGCCAAGGTACTGTGGATTGGAATCGCGACCGTTTCGTGTCGAGGAGACACCCTTCTTACTTGCCATTTACTGTCTCTCCCTTACTTCGCGCCACTGATGGCGGTAATTTTTACACGAGTCAACTGCGCGCGAAAACCTTGGCGACGACGGTGACCTGTCTTGTTCTTGTAACGCAAAATATCAATCTTTGGTCCCTTGAGCTCTTCAATAACTTCGCCCGTGACCTTTACGCCAGTGAGTGTCTTGGCATCGGTTGTAACCGCGGCACCATCTACGAGCAGTAGGGCAGGAAATGAAACAGTTGCACCATTGGCAGCGTCGATGCGATCAACGATGATGGTGTCGCCAACTGCGACTTTCTCTTGGCGTCCGCCAGCTTTAACGATTGCGTACACGTGTTACTCCAAATTCTTTAAACAGCCCGCGTGGGCAGAGGGTAAGCGTACGCAAGCGTGTGTCTAACGGTCAAATTGCGATGAAACGATCTTTGTCACAGCCTTTTCCAGCGCATAAATAGGGTCACTGGCAGCGCCCTTTACTTCGGCATCGGCCAGGGCAATTGCCCCTACCGCATCGGCGATTTGGGCTGGATTCCAGCGGGCTAATTGGCGGCGGGCTTTATCGATCTGCCATGGGGCCATGCCCAGTGATCCGGCTAGTTCAAAGGATTTTTGATTGCGATTTGCACCAGAAACTTTGGCCATCGAACGAAGCGATGATGCGATTGCGCTGGTGATCATGACCGGGTCGGTGCCAGTTTCTAATGCGGATCTAAGACAAACAAGTGCGGCCGATAAATTTCCATCGAGCGTGGCATCGGCAACATCAAAGCCCGTGGTTTCAACTCGGCCTTGGTGATATTTATCGATGATCGCTTCATCGATTGCACCGGCCGGTGCATCAGCTGCAATTTGGCCAACGGCGCCTTGTAGTTCGCGCAAATCATTTCCTAGTGCGCCAACTAACGCAGCGATTGCACTGGGTGTTGCTTTGCGACCGATATCTAGAAACAAAGTTTTTACAAACTCTTCTTTTTCAGCCTCTTTCTTTAACGGCTCGCAGGCAATAATTTCTGGCTTAGTTTTCTTAATCGCATCTAGCAGCGCTTTACCTTTAACGCCGCCTTTGTGCACTAAAATTAAAGTTGTACTGGCATCGGGGGCGCTGATGTAGCGGGTTACTTCATCTTTATTATCTTCCGGCAGATCTTGTAGGTCACGGATGATTAAGGCTCGGCGTTCGGAAAATAAAGATGGCGCTAGCGCATCGGCGATATCGCCAACAATGGTGTCGGCGGCAAACAACGTAGTAATTTCACATTTTTCATCTTTTAACTGCGCGTTTAATTTATTTAAGGCCCGGTCAGCTAAGGCAGATTCCGAGCCAAGGATTAAGTAGATCGCGTTCATGCCCGGCCCCTTTCTGCTAGCTCCAATGCAGTTTTAACTCCAATAAAAAAGTTGAAAACCAGCTTTGCTTTTTCGTACTTGTACCTGGTGCGCCGTAATTGTTAGTGCAATTGCGCCATCGGTATCGGTTCGATAAACCTGTGCGCCTAGTCTAGTCAAAGCATCGATTGTTTCTGGGGCGGGGTGGCCGTACGAGTTCTTGGCACCCACGGATATAACGCCAACTTGGGGTGAGAGCGCAGCCATTAACGCCGCATCCTGATACTTAGATCCGTGGTGGCTGACTTTATAGATATCTACTTTTCGCACACTGGCCAGGATTTGTTGCTGAGCCGGCGGTTCAATATCGCCGCCGGTAAACATGGTCCAATCTGGCGATGAAACCAACATCGCGATACTTGAATTATTAATCGCCGAACCATCACCTGGCAATACGGCAAAGTTTGACACTGTCGAAAGCGGCCACAAGATTTCAAATTTTATATTTGCCAGCTGCATAGTTAAACCTTTTTCAACGATAACAACGGGTGTTCCCCGCAGGGCCGCTAAGGCCTTGCCACTTTCTAATAAAGGTTCGGCATTGTTAGAGATCCACACCTGTCCAACTTTTCTAGATTGTAATAAGCCAGCTAATCCCCCAACGTGGTCGGCGTGAAAATGCGAGAGCACTAACAGCGGAACATCTTTGATTCCTAAACTCTTTAAACATTTATTGACGGCAGAAGCATCTGGGCCAACATCGATAACAATGCCGTGGCCGTTACCTAAATTAATAACCATTGAATCGCCTTGCCCAACATCGCAGTTGGCGATATCCCAATCCCCGGCCGGCCAACGTTGCAACCAGGTTAAAGAAAGAATCAGCACAACAACAATGGCCGTGGTCTTTTTCCAATGTGCTTTAAAAAGCCACAGCAACACAACAATTGCGGCAACGATAAAAAAACCAACTGTGCCGTCGTGAATTGTTAGCACCGAAAAAGATGCCGCCCAATGAGCAACGCCAGTAATAAAGCTAGCCGGGATCCGGATTAACCCAATAAGTAAGGAAGAGATAAAAGGTGCAAAGGGTGAAAATAGCGCAGCTAGAAAGCCCAGAATTGTGATTGGTCCAACAGCAGGTGCGGCCAATAAATTAGCAACGATGCTCATGGGCGATAAATAACCAGAGAGCGCAACCAAGATTGGGGAACAGAAAACCATTGCCGCTATGGGCGGTGCCAATGCGCCAGCGATTTTCTTATGTGTGGGTAAACGATTTTGAATTATGGGCGCCAGCAGCAATAGCCCGGCAGTTGCTAAAACCGAGAGCGCAAAACCAGCATCGCGCGCCTGCCATGGGTCGCCAATAACTACAGCGGCCATAGCAAACCCCAACGCTGGCAAAGAATCGGTGGCACGTTTGCTGGCTTGGGCAAAGATTAAAACAGCGGCCATCGATGCAGCGCGAAGCACCGATGGCGATGGCCGAACCAAACCGATAAAGCAGATCAAAGCAATAGATGTCGCAATTAATCGGTAGCTCTTCTTTTTAAAAGCAAACTGCATGATCCACAAAACAAAGGCTGAAACGATGGCAAAGTTGGCACCACTTACTGCCACCAAGTGAGTTAAGCCAGATCGTTTCATCTGGTCTTTAAATTCAGCACTTTGCTTTGAAGTATCGCCCAAGACCATGCCCGGAATTAATGCACCAGCATCGCCCTCGCCCGACAATTTCCTTAATCCATTTCGAATCGAACCTAAAGTTGCCGCCCATCTGGAAGGCGGGGTAAGAACAACAATCTTTTGATCAACAATGAAGAGTGCGGCAACCCGTGCCTCTTTACTTTTGATAACCCTGGCTGTTCCGCTAATTCGTTGGCCAGGCAAAGCCACAAGTTGCCGCGATGCAATGATGCGCACCGGTACGCGTAATTGAAAGTTCTGTTTATCTATTTGAAAAGCGTCAAGCGAGATAATAAATGAATAGTTTCCGGTAGCGGTTTTACTGGGGTCGGTGCGAACTTGCCCAGAAAATTGCACCGTTGTACCAAAATACTTTTGAATCGCCGAACTTTCCAGCGATGCCTGGCGAAGTGACATGGCCGTTGCGCCAACAAATATGGCAACAACTAAAACGGTAAGCCTAAATTTTTTACTGATTATTGAAAAAAGAATTAGCGCACCGCAAGCAAAGACTATTCGCCATGGCGCGGCCGCACTTTGCGCCAACGCCCCACACCACAGCGCGCCGCCCAAGGCCAGCGCCCGGTAATCAATTACAGCGTTATTTTGCTTTTGATCTGCGCGAATTTTGCTGGCCCAATTCCGCTGACCTTTAATAAGTCATCTATCGTTAAAAACGAGCCATTTACTTTCCGGTAATCAATAATGCGCTGCGCGATAACTGGGCCGATGCCATCTAATCGATCGAAGTCGGCTTTGTTGGCCCGGTTAATATTGACTGGGCCCTTTCGCACAGTTTTGCTAACCCGAACACCGGCGCTATTTACAACAGTTGAATCTACGTAAATCTGTTCCCCATCATTTAGAACTCTGGCTAAATTGATTGTGCTTAGGTCCGCACCCGGTGCGCTATCGCCGGCGGCTTTAATCGCATCTATCACCCGAGATTTGCCGGTTAACGTGTAAACGCCGGGCTTATTAACCGCACCCGTGACATCGACAAAGATTTCAATTTCTTGCACAACTACGGGCACAATAATTTCAGGGGCAGCAGCCTGGGTATTTCCGCGGGCGACTATAAAAACCGAGAGAAGTAGCAGCGTTGCGCTAATTATTAAAAGGGCTTTTTTCTGTAATTGTGAATAATGAAGATCAAACCACCAGCTTTGCAGGGATTCAAAGGCGTTTCGTAACTGTTCCATGAGCGCATTTTCAATTGCGCACCTGTTTCAACCCACCATTGGGGCTTTAGTTGTTGATAACCACGTTCACTAACTTAGGTGCGCGGGTAATAATTTTACTTACCGTGGCGCCAGCAAGTGCTTCCACCATGCTGGGCAGAGCCAAGGCGATCGCCTCTAGTTCGCCATCACTAATAGTTGGTGAAACATCGATGCGATCTTTGATCTTGCCATTTATCTGCACCACGGCAGTTACGGCATCGGCAACTAATAGCGCCGGATCAATTGCCGGCCAACCAGCAAGTGCCACACATGGCTTGTGGCCAAGTCGCTCCCACATTTCTTCGGCCGTGAACGGTGCAACTAGTGAAACCATAATTGCTACTGCTTCAGTCGCCTCGCGCACTGCTGGGTCGGCTGCCCCGCACCCTGAATCAATTGCTTTACGTGTGGCATTTACTAACTCCATTACACGGGCAACGGCGACGTTAAAGCGCAGTGACTCCACGGCAAATGAAGCATCGTGCAAGGCTTTATGAGTTGCTTTGCGCAAAGTTAAATCACCTTTTGAAAAATCGACGCCGGTCGCACTTGTAACATCACCCGATAGTCGCCAAGCACGAGTTAAGAATTTAATTGAAC
>Ga0105055_10000008_pt1 | contig 189746 bp, 171 predicted proteins | sample BON03_FD_78090 | JGI IMG/M metagenome (GOLD analysis project Ga0105055, IMG submission 78090) | Freshwater microbial communities from Lake Bonney liftoff mats and glacier meltwater in Antarctica - BON-03 | ecosystem: Environmental > Aquatic > Freshwater > Ice > Glacier meltwater | place: Lake... | reverse complement strand
TGGACGATCACCCCAACCATCTGAACGGTCAGAACCGGCCCAGACGGGCCTTTCGAAGCACCACAGGTCGGCATCAGCGAGCACCCGACTCTGACCGCCAACCCAGACCCGAGCGTGCCTCAACCCGACGATCCCTGTCACCGACCAACGCAACAACCGCACTGCCACCCCGCCGGGCACAGAAGCACCCCTGCTCAGCAGTCTCCTAGAGAATCAGTCGCTCTTTGGTCCTAGGTGGCGGTAGGTACATAAACCTTCAGTTTGCTTGAAGGGTGATAAAACTATGTCGCAGAAAGTAGGAGGCTCTCTTGGCAGATCAATTCGCAGACAAGTTCCGACCAAAGTCGAAGTCTGGACCAGTTAGACAACTTACCGAATTGAAAGACCTCGTTGCTAGCTATGCCAAGCAACAGACGGTAGACCCGCTTAAGACACTTGGTCGCTACTTGGGGTATGGGTTTGCAGGTTCGATGGTGATGGGACTGGGATTTTCGCTACTGCTCTTAGCGCTTCTACGGGGCCTTCAGCAGTTCACCGTTTTTAATGACCTCACGCAGATCAATGGCGGCAGATTTTCTTGGGCGCCATATTTCATTACGGCCACTGTCGGTACCGTATTAATAGTTCTTTTCTTGTGGCGCCTCTTGGTTAACTTGAACAAGCATCACGCCGTAAACACATACTCTTCAAGCAAAAACTCAGCATGACTACAACGCTCACACACAACAAGCAGGGATCGCAATGAGCCAGAGCAGATCAGACGCACCGATCAGTAGGGAAGATATTAAGAACAAGCTTGGTGACCTTCAGGGTGAGGCGCTCGAACAGGTGGGCGAGGCAAAGAGTCAAATTGTTGCAGTGGCAGCAGGAATCGCAGTTGCAGTGCTTGTAGCGGTGTTCCTTCTTGGACGACGCGGTGGAAAGCGCTCCTCTGCCATCATTGAAGTTCGCCGTTCCTAATGCTGCAGACGCTGTGGGAGTCCCTGCTCATCCGAGTATTCGGCGAGGGAATGGCCTCGAGCGCGGCCGTGCGGGGTACTGAATTCCTCGGTAGAGAAATTTCTTCCGCAGTACATAAAGAAGACCAAGACCTCACGCGTGTTCGTCTTCGCGCAGGGGAGAGCTACACAGTTGTGGCCAGACCGCCGGCAACACGCAAAGAACGCAAGCTTGCAAAGTCACAGAGGTCTTTGGATCGTAAGTTCGTAGCACTGACTCGTCCTACAAAATCACAGCTCCGCAGCGCAAGAAATCTTTCACGTGCTCAGCGGCGGCTTGGCGTCACTAATCAGGTCTCAAAAGTGTCGCGCAGGAAAGCTACCCAAGAAGCTGCCCTAGGTAGAAAGTTTGACTCGAAGATGCGGCCAAGCAAGCAACAACTGCGGGTTGCACGAGAACTCACGCAAGTTACCGATCAACTAGACGCTTCTCGCGCTCGCAGCTTGCAAACTGCCCGATACAAGAACCGAGTTCGCCGCCGGCGGACCAAAGTCACTGTATATGACTAAATCTCGTCCATCATGTAGCCATGATTGTGCGCCTTCGAAACCCAAACTCTGAAATTCAAATGCCCGGACCAGCACTAGTGTCGGTACTCCTTGAGCGTCTAAACCTCAATCGTGAGTCAGTTCTGGTAATCCGAAACGGCACCATCGTTGCTGGCGACGGCCGTCTTGAAGACAGCGATGAGGTTGAGGTTCGGCCAGTTATCTCTGGTGGTGCCTTTGAAGTTCAGTGTGCAGTCTCGAAAGAGTCAGATCTGACAACCAAGGCCCAGCAGTGAAGTGCGTAGTCTGTCGCGATCCGGCAGTTATTGATGTACGCAGGGCTAACTCAAATTTCTGCAAAGACCACTTTCTCCGCTTCTGTCAGGAGCAGATGTCACGTGCAGTGCGAGAGTTCGACATGCTGGCACCAGCTGACAGGGTGCTTGTTGCAGTATCTGGCGGTAAAGATTCTTTGGCAGTCTGGGACCTATTGCAGCGTTCGGGCTATCAGGCTGATGGGCTATACCTAGGCCTTGGTATTACTGATTACAGCGATGCCTCAGTTGAGTACGCTCGGACCTTCGCAACAGCTCGCGGGCTGAAGTTGATTGAAGTCGATCTACGAACCGAGTACGGCTACGACATTCCCACGGGTGCTCGTGCAGCACGCCGAACACCTTGTTCTGCCTGCGGCACTTCGAAGAGGCATCTGTTCGACAAAGTCGCCCTCGAGGGTTCCTACGATGTTCTTGTGACGGGGCATAATCTTGATGATGAGGCCGCAGTGCTTTTTGGAAACGTGCTTCGATGGCAGACCGAGTACTTAGCAAGGCAGATGCCAGTGCTTCAGGCAAGACCGGGCTTTCCCAAAAAAGTTAAACCTCTGATCAGACTGTCGGAACGTGACACTGCCGCTTACTGCATCCTCTTGGGCATTGACTACATGGTGGATGAGTGCCCGATGTCTGCTGGTAACAAGCACCTGAGATACAAAGAGGCACTCAACTCTATAGAGCTCGCTTCGCCCGGTACGAAGTCTGACTTTTACTCTGGATTCCTCAGGAAAGCATCGGAGCTCTTTAGAGCCGCTTATCTTGAGCAGTCTCAAAACTCCGAAATACCTCTAAGCGCCGACACCCTAACCTATTGCCTCCGCTGCTTTGCACCAACGACCTCGACGCTGTGTGCTTTCTGTAGATTGGTAGACAAGGCCGGTGGATATCTCCCCCCTGAGCAGCGCGGACTCGCAACCTCGGCCGAGGCAGGCCATGCTCAATCTGTCAGGATAACTAGCCGAGCAGGACGCTCGGCATCATCTCTACCCACAGAAGTTGAGGCAGAACTATGAGCGGACCGCTAGCCGAAGGAGACTTAGTTCAGTTTCTGGACAATAAGGGTCGCCGGTATCAGGCAGTTCTGAGCATTGGTAAAGAGTTCCATTCCCATTCCGGTTATGTGGCCCATGATGAGATCATCGGGCGAGCCGAAGGGTCTTCCTTTCACACCACCAAAGGCCAAGTGCTGATGGTGCTTCGACCAACGCTGTCGGATTTTATTCTAAAGATGCCACGCGGCGCCCAGGTCATCTATCCAAAGGATATCGGTCCAATCTTGATGCTTGCCGATATCGGCCCAGGTGTTCGCGTGCTTGAATCTGGGGTCGGTTCGGGAGCGCTCTCTATGGGAATGCTTCGCGCTGGCGCCGATATTGTTGGCTACGAGATCCGAGAAGATTTCGCGTCAAGGGCTCAGAAGAACGTTGAACAGTTTCTTGGGGCCGAGGTTCTGTCTCGTTACAAGGTTGAACTGCGCGATTGCTACGAAGGCATTGATGAAAAGGAACTTGATCGGGTGGTTCTTGATCTGCCAGAGCCTTGGCAGGTCGTGCCGCATGCTGCTAAAAGTCTGCGAACCGGAGGAATATTTCTGGCCTATACCCCTAGCGTGACTCAGGTGGCGCAGCTAAGACAGGCCCTAGCTCATGCATCATTCTTTGCCTGCGAAACCCTTGAAGTGCTGCAGCGAGGATGGTACGTAGAAGGCCAAGCAGTGCGTCCCGATCATCGGATGGTTGCGCATACTGGCTTCTTGACTCACGCTCGGCTCGGCGGGTCCTGAGTTGAGTTCGCTCCAACAAGATCCGAACTTGTTGCTGTCAGCAAAATGAACCTCTTTGATGGCCTGCTCCTAGCCGGAGCGGCTTTTGGCGCGTATGGGGGCCTAAAGCTGGGGTTTTTACAGCGCTTGTCAGGTTGGATTGGGGCCGGTGTAGGGCTCGGGATTGCGTTATTGCTACTACCTGAAATTGCCAAGGCTTCTGGGGTGAACTCAGACATTGCAATCCTATCTCTGAGTGCCGCCGTGTTGTTCTTGGCCTTCATGCTTGGCCAGGGCATTGGATCTGCCGTTGGGTCCAAGCTGCGCCGTTCCGTAGATAGCACTGCTGGCCGAGGCCTAGATGCATTTGGTGGGGCAATACTCGGCGTCTTGGGAGTGATAGTTCTTTCCTGGCTGATCCTGCCAGTGATGTCAGAGACCGAGGGTTGGCCTGCAGCCGCTGCTAGAGGGTCTTTATTCTCTCGGTGGATCAGCGATTCACTTCCTGCTCCGCCTTCACAGATAACTGATCTTGAACGACAACTCACCGGAAGTGAGTTTCCGCGGGTGTTCTCTGGGCTCCGCCCGGCGCCAACCATCCTCCCTCCTCCAGAGGGAAGTCCGGTCTCACAAGAGCAGCTCAGTGCCGCTGCGAAAAGTTCGGTGCGAGTCGAGGCCACAGCATGTGATCAGAATCAGTCGGGCAGCGGCTTCTTTGTGGCTGATAACCTGATTGCCACCAATGCTCACGTGGTCTCAGGGTCGACCTCATTGCAGGTTGTGTCTGCTGACGAGAAGGAAGTGGTGGATGGTCAAGTGGTTGCCTTTGATCCTGAGGTGGACCTAGCGCTGGTCGCTACCGATCTGAAGCGTCCCCCGCTACCGATAGCTACGCCGCAGGTAGGTGATCTTGGCCTTGTCTTGGGATTTCCGGGTGGCGGGCCTTTTGCCCCCTCCCCGTTCGTGATTGGTGAGCGTATTGAAGCAAATGGGTATGACATCTACGACCGGGCCCTGGTAACCCGAGACCTACTGGTTCTTGGTAGCAATTTAGCTCCCGGAGATTCAGGCAGTGCTGTGCTGCGCTCCGATGGTTCGGTTGTAGGCGTTGCAGTAGCTATTGCGCCTGATAAACAAGGCGTTGCTTATGCTCTGTCCGCCACCGAGTTGACTCAACTGCTAGATGCGGGAACTGGGCGGGAAGTAAGCACGGGCAGCTGCATCTAGGAGCACCTGATCTAGCTGCATCTCCTGAGGTGAGCTTTGGATCACCTAATTTCTCTTTCCGAGTAACTAGCTTTATGCCACTACAGCATTACTGAAGGGTCTTTGACATGTCTGATGAAAACACACCACAGGACGGCTCCCCGCTAGGTGACCCATTTGACTCACCAGAGGTACCGACTGACGCAACTCAAGTGTTGCCAACTACCGATACTTTTCCAGCAACTAGCCCAGCAGCGAGCAGTGCATCACCGCCCGATGCTGCTGATTCGAATGTAGCAACCACGACCAGCGGCACAAGCGGGGGAGTCCCAGGATGGGCTGTGGGCATCATTGTTTTACTCGTGGTCGTAGTCATGCTGGTGCTGTTCTTAGTACTGCGAGACAGTTCATCATCACCCGCAGATACCACAACTAGTTCAACGAGCAGTAGCAGCATTGTGAGTACCACGGTGACTAGCGCAGCGCCCCGCACAACTCAGCGCCCAACAACAACATCCGCACCAGCCACTACAACTTCGGCGCCAACAACCACTGAAGCACCAACTACAACCACTGAGGCACCAACTACAACAGCAGGGCCCTAGTCAGTAGTTGGTTTACTTGTTGCTAAACAAACAGCAGCAAATGGCTCAGACAGCCTCAATGAAAATACATTCACCGGGGCATTCCTCCGCTGATTCGACCACTCCCTCAATTTCTTTTTCGGGAATGTCTGCAAGTGCAGCAGCGCCGCCGGGATCACTGAGAATGTCGCTCCCCTGTTTGACATAGGCCAATCCATCATCAAGTAAAGCAAACACAGCGGGGGAAATCTCTTCGCAGAGTCCGTCTCCTGTGCAGAGATCCTGATCGATCCAGACCTTCAAACCCATGTCAATAACCTGCCTTAGTTTCAGCTCTCGGGGGAACCTGATTGACGAACGTGTAGATCGCTATGTTACTCACATTCGGCAATTAGCAAGGTAATCTCAGCGTAAATGAGTCACAACCCTGTGACTTCTCTGTGTCCTGTCCCCTCAAGCCCTCGGATGCGAGGTATACAGAGAGCGGGCGTTTACCGTTCGCCCGACTGGTAGCACGGAGGGTTCCATGGACGATCAGGAAACCGCTAACGATTCTGAGTTCAGCGACAATGAAGCTGATCTGCTTCGAGAACAAGTTCGTGAGCTGTCAGATGAGGTCTCGGGTCTGCTGCGACGATTGCAGGATGCCCCCAAAAGGGTACGCACGCTAGAAGAGCGACTGTTAGAGACAAAGGGACAGCTCGCTCAAGCGGTGAGTCATAACGAAAAGCTGGACTACACACTCCGAGAAGCCAGAGATCACATCTCTTCGCTCCGAGATGAGGTCGACAAACTCACCCAGCCACCGGCTGCGTATGCGACTCTGCTAGGTGTCAACGAAGACGGGACCGTTGATGTGCAAGCAGCGGGGCGCAAGATGCGCGTTGAGGTCTCACCAGCAATTCAGCTCGAGCAGCTTTTCAGCGGTGCCGAGGTAGTACTGAACGAGGCCTACAACGTGGTGATGATTCGTGATTCTGAGTCCTCTGGGGAGATTGTTACCTTCAAGGAATTGTTCGAAGATGGCCGCCGAGCCCTAGTGGTGGGCCGCGCCGATGAAGAGCGCGTGGCTGAACTTGCACACAAGCTACTCAAGGTAAAGATGCGCGCAGGAGACAACGTGCTGATGGACACTCGTTCTGGGATGCTGCTTGAGAGGCTGCCGCGTCCAGAGGTTGATGAGCTAGTCCTAGAAGAGGTTCCCGATATTTCTTATGAAGATATCGGCGGGTTAGACGAGCAAATCGAGATGATTACTGATGCTGTTGAACTACCGTTTTTGCATCAAGACCTGTTCCGCGAGTATCAGCTTCCGGCCCCTAAAGGCATCTTGCTGTATGGCCCCCCAGGCTGCGGAAAGACGCTGATTGCCAAAGCTGTAGCTAACAGTTTGGCTAAAAAAGTGACTGAATCTACTGGCAGAGAAGCCCGAAGCTTCTTCTTAAATATTAAAGGTCCTGAACTGCTGAATAAGTATGTCGGAGAGACCGAGCGACATATTCGCTTGGTGTTTCAGCGGGCTCGCGAAAAGGCGGCAGATGGTACGCCTGTCATAGTATTTTTTGATGAGATGGAATCTCTGTTTCGTACTAGAGGAACCGGAATCTCTTCTGATATGGAAGCCACCATCGTGCCGCAATTGCTTGCAGAGATTGATGGAGTCGAGACCCTGAAGAACGTCATTGTTATTGGTGCTTCAAACCGTGAAGACCTGATTGACCCTGCCATCCTGCGTCCCGGGCGTTTGGACGTCAAGATCAAGATTCATCGTCCGAATGAGCGCGCTGCCGCTCAAATTTTTGCCCGCTATCTGACTACCGAGTTACCGCTTGACTCAGAAGAGGTTGAACGTCTCGGGGGCGGGGATGCTGACAAGGCAATCTTGGTGATGATCGAACAAGTGGTGGAAGAGATGTACCGAACTGATAAGCCGAATCAGTTCCTAGAAGTGACCTACCAAAATGGCGATAAAGAAATTATGTACTTCAAGGACTTTTCATCTGGGGCCATGATTGAGAACGTCGTTAGACGTGGAAAAAAATTGGCTATCAAGCGTCAACTTGCTGGCGGCAGCACAGGGATCCGCGTGGCCGACCTGATTGCGTCTATCCACCAGGAATACAAAGAGCACGAAGACCTGCCAAACACAACGAATCCCGATGATTGGGCCAAAATTTCTGGCAAGAAGGGTGAGCGAATCGTCTATGTGCGTACTCTTGTGCATCACATCGATGCCGACCCCGAGGGTGGCCGTGCAATAGATCGCGTAGCCACTGGGCAGTACCTGTAGCTTTTTTGTTGCCTGCGATTCCGCACTACAGCTAACGGGAGTCGCAGTCGGTGCTGCTACCATTGCAAATAAGCAGCTACTTCTTGAGGAGGAAGAAAGTTGAGAGCGTGTTGTTTCTGAATAAGCTCGCTAGTCATGAGCAGTCTTGTAGACGGCTGATCGTTTTAACGGGGCTGTGTGCGGCTTCGATCCTCTTGGCAACAGGCTGTGCGCCTGAACTCGGCCCACTGTTTAAGTTGGCATCGATTTCACCGCCTTCGCTGCCAGAGACTTCCGATCCCTCGGTGGTAAGAGTCGAGAACCAGTTTTATGTATACGGCTCAAATAACTCTTTGCGAGCCCCAGTCACCCAAACCACTGATATTGATCGGCAATATTCACCTGCCGAGAAAAACAGCCTAACTAAAGAAGCAATGCCTACTCAGGCTGGCTGGGCTGCAAGGTCTGATCAACTTTGGGCACCCACCGTGGGTAAGTTTGGAAACCGTTGGGTGATGTTTTTCGCCGCAGATCGCCGCAATCCGCCGCAACCAAATAATGCACAATGCGTCGGCCGCGCTTGGGCCCCCAGCCCAGCAGGTCCATTTGTTCCTGATCCGAAGCCATTTACCTGCGGACTTGATCAAGTGGGTGGCGCACTCGATCCAGAAATCACCAGCGATGCCCAAGGAAATCAGTTCCTGCTTGTTGCCTTTAGCGACACTGAGTCACCGCTGCATTCAATACCGCTTGACGTAAACGCAAACCCCTCAGGCGCTCCAGTCCAGATTCTCGCCCGCCAATATGGATGGGAGTACCACTTCATAGAGAACCCGGCAATGACCTATGACTACACCCGCGGTAATTACTTGCTGACTTATTCGGCTGGAGTGTGGTGGCAACGCGATTACTCCACAGGTATTGCAAGATGTTCAACTCCATTGGGGCCGTGCACCTCAGATCCATCTGGCCCGTGGATTGCTTCTTCGGCAGGGAGAACTGGGCCAGGAGGGTTGAGTTTCTTTAGCGATACCACTGGCGCAAGACGGGCCATCTTTGCAACTTTTGCCGAAGGTAGCGAGAGCCAGAACGGTGGGCGCTCAGCCACAATAATGCCTCTGACGCTTTCTCCGCTTGTTGGCCTCGGCTCTATCGTTAAGTAGACAGTCGCCGCTACCGCTAGCGTCACAGTGTGGCTATTGCAAAGATCTGTGGAATCGAGACTGAGTACGGAATCTTGGTTCGAGGTGTCCCTGAATCTAATCCGATTTCTTCTTCCTCGATCTTGATCAATGCTTACTTGTCACTCCTTGAGAGTGATCGAGTGGGATGGGATTTCGAAGATGAGATGCCAGGCAATGATGCCAGACAGGATCAGCGACTGCTTTCGGTGGCGCCCGAAATAGAGACCCATCTAGTGAATGCCGTGCTCACAAACGGCGCCCGATATTACGTTGACCATGCTCACCCCGAGTTCTCTGCTCCCGAATGCATTGATGCCCAACAGGCGCTGTTGTATGACCGTGCGGGCGAAGAGATTCTGTTGAAGTCAATGGCTGCAGCGCAGCAGCAGATGCCAGATGGTCAAGAGATTGTCGTCTATAAGAACAACTCGGATGGCAAGGGAAATAGCTATGGCTGCCACGAGAACTACCTGATGGACCGAGCCACTCCGTTTCCTTCGATTGTGTTACACGCCACAACTCACTTCGTAACGCGACAGATTTTTACCGGCTCAGGCAAAGTTGGTTCAGAGATGCCCGGCATGCGTCGGGATTCGGTACCCTTTCAGCTGACCCAGCGAGCTGATTTTTTTGAAGAAGAAGTCGGACTCGAAACCACACTCAAACGGCCAATTATCAATACCCGTGACGAGCCTCATGCCGACCCAACAAAGTACCGGCGGCTGCATGTGATTGCAGGCGATGCCAACATGGCAGAGGTTGCAACTTTCCTTAAGCTTGGGAGCACTGCAATTCTGCTCGCAATGATCGAGGACGAGATGCTCGATCAACTTCCTCAACTTGCGCACCCTGTGCCGGCAATGCATCAGGTCTCGTTGGACCTCTCGCTTAGTGAGCCATTGCTACTGACTGATGGCAAGAAAATGACGGCGCTAGAGATTCAGTGGATGATTTTAGAACGGGCAAGAGACTGGGCTAACTCTCGAGGTCTTGACGTAGTCGGCGGAGAAGTCGGGGAACGCATCTTGCAACGCTGGGAGCAAGTCCTAGATGGTCTTGAGCAGGATCCAATGAGTTTGGCGCCGCAGATTGATTGGGTTGCCAAGTACAGGCTCTTCGAGGGCTATCGCGAGAGACACAGCCTTGACTGGTCGAGCCCGAGGTTGTCTGCGATGGATCTGCAATATCACGATCTTCGTGCTGCAAGTTCGCTCTCTCGCCGCATGGGACTTGAACGCTTAACAACCGATGCCAAGGTTGCAGAGGCAGTGACCGAACCCCCCGCTCAGACACGTGCCTACTTCAGGGGTCGCTGTCTAGCCCGTTTCCCTGATGAAGTAGTAGCCGCAAACTGGGATTCTTTGGTCTTTGATGTTGGCGAGCCATCTCTGCAACGTGTCCCCATGTTGGAGCCTGGTAAGGGAACCCAGGAAGCAGTAGGTGCGTTGATTGACTCCGCTGCAAATGCCGCCGAGTTGCTTGAGCGCTTGAAACAATAAGTGCCCTCGGCGTCGGTGCTCCACGCCTGACAGGAAAAATCTATGTCTACGCGTCGCCGATTATCCTGCTCAGCGCGGTACGGTTGAGTGAATTGGAGGTCAAAAAATGCCAGAACGAGAACTCAAGAAAAAGCCAGCACCGCAGCAGCGAGAGTCTGAAGTCAAGGACCCTGATACCGGCACCCAAGCCTCGACTGTCTCGGGTACCAAGATCAAGGCCGAACTCGACGACCTGCTTGATGAGATCGACGAGGTTTTAGAGACTAATGCCGAAGAGTTCGTTAAGTCCTACATCCAAAAAGGCGGGCAGTGATTCGCAGTCAACTTCTGCTTGTAGCCTCTAAAACGTGACTCTTCCTACGTTCAGTATCGGTGATGATCCAGGGCCTAATTTTGCTGCGCTCGTGCGGCGTGCCGGACTCTCTCCAGCAGTACCCTCCGGGCCAGTCGATGCCAACCTGACCATTACTCATGGAACAACATGTGTTGCAGTTCGCTACCCCGGCGGTGTGGTCATGGCAGGGGACCGGCGGGCCACATCTGGCAATTTTATTAGCCATCGAACTATCGAGAAGGTATTTCCGGCCGATCACCATTCAGGTGTTGCAATAGCAGGTGCAGCGGGACCGGCAATAGAGATGGTGCGGCTATTTCAGCTACAGCTCGAGCATTATGAGAAGGTTGAGGGCGCTCCGCTCAGTTTGGAAGGTAAGGCCAACCAACTCTCGCAGATGGTGCGAAACCACCTTCCGGCAGCAATGCAAGGACTTGCGGTGGTTCCCATTTTTGCTGGTTTCGATACTGCTCGGGTTTCTGGAAGGTTGTTTCAGTATGACGTCACCGGCGGGCGCTATGAAGAGTTTGATCACGCATCGACGGGGTCAGGGCAGATGCATGCCAGCACGGTGATCAAGATGGGTTGGCGCGACACGCTAAGTGCAGATGCAACAATTGATTTGGTGTTACGTGCTCTTTATGAGGCAGCCGACGAGGACTCCGCCACAGGCGGCCCCGATTTACTTCGCAGAATTTTTCCCGTAGTTGCAACGATTACAGCAGATGGGTTTGAGCGTGTGGCAGACGAGGATCTTGAAGCTCGTTACCTAAACATTCTTGGCCAGGTTGCAACTGAGCGCGGAGGACCACGATGACTGCACCCTTTTATGTAGCGCCCGAACAGATGATGCAAGATCGCGCCGACTATGCACGTAAAGGCATAGCTCGCGGACGAGCCATGGTTGCCTGCACTTTTGACGAAGGCATCTTGTTATGCGCAGAAAACCCGTCACGCATGCTGCGCAAAATCTCAGAGATTTACGACCGCATAGCTTTTGCAGGGGTGGGCAAGTACAACGAGTTTGACCAACTGCGGATCGCTGGAGTGCGCCACGCAGATTTGAAAGGATTCTCGTTTAGTCGTGAGGACGTAGACGCTCGAAGCTTGGCAAATCAATATGCACAAATGCTGGGTCAGGTGTTTACCCACGAGATGAAACCGATGGAGGTAGAAATCTTGGTAGCCGAGATCGGCCACGAGCCAGCCGGGGATCAGCTGTTTCACATCCTCTATGACGGAACCTTGGTCGATGAAACCGGCTGGTGCGTGCTTGGTGGTGAAGCAGAGGCGATCGGAACTCGTATGAAAGAGGAGTGGGTCGAGGGTGGCAGTTTTGGTCAGGCGCTTCAGTCCGCAGTGGACGCTCTTGCCGGCCCCGAACGAAACTTAGTGGTAAGCGAGATTGAAGTTGCCGTTCTTGATCGGTCCGGGCCACGTCGTGCTTTTCGCAGGGTAGAGGATGACGACGTCACATCAGTCCTTGACAGTGGCGATTCCACAAACGGCACTGAGTAGCTCAGTGCGAGCTGTAGGTTGACAATATGGACCGCCGGATCTACGGACTGGAAAATGAGTACGGAGTTACTTGTACGCTTCGAGGCCAACGCAGGCTGAGTCCTGATGAGGTGGCCCGCTATTTATTTCGACGAGTGGTCTCTTGGGGCAGATCCTCAAATGTTTTTCTTGCAAACGGTGCCCGGCTCTATCTAGATGTGGGTTCTCATCCTGAGTACGCCACTCCCGAATGCGACTCGCTGCACGATCTAGTGGCTCATGATAAAGCCGGAGAGTGGATCCTTGAACAACTCGTTGAGTCTGCTCAAGAGCGACTGAACGAGGAGGGAATACGCGGAGATATCTATCTGTTCCGTAACAACACAGACTCGGCCGGCAATAGCTACGGCTGTCATGAGAACTACCTCACGAGCAGAGATGATGACCTTGGCCATTACACCGAAGTGCTGATTCCGTTTTTAGTGAGTAGGCAGATCTACGCCGGCGCCGGCAAGGTTCTTCAATCAGCACGCGGCGCACAGTTCTCGATCTCGCAGCGTGCAGAACATATCTGGGAGGGCGTCTCCTCAGCTACAACTCGATCCCGGCCGATCATTAACACAAGAGATGAGCCGCATGCCGACTCAGATCGCTTTCGCCGACTCCATGTGATTGTGGGCGATTCGAATATGAGCGAGTATGCAACGTTTCTGAAGGTGGGTGCCTGTTCCATCATCTTGCGCATGTTGGAGGATCCGACGGTTGTTCTCAGAGATATGACTCTTGAAAATCCAATTCGTGCAATTAGAGAAATCAGCCACGACATCACATGTAAGCGCAAGGTTCGTTTAGCGAATGGTCGTGAGGCCTCAGCGGTTGAAATTCAGTCTGAGTACTTGTCTCGTGCGCTGCGGTACGCAGATAATCATGATTTGTCTCCCCAAGAGAAACAGGTGCTTGGTATGTGGGAGCACGTCATGACTGGTCTACAAGACGAGCCGTTGTCTCTAGATGCAGAAATCGACTGGGTGACTAAGCACAACCTTATTGAGGCTTACTCCGCAAGACACTCTCTTAAGCTGGAGGACCCAAAAGTGGCGCTCTTGGACCTGCAGTACCACGATATCAACCGCTCGCGCTCTGTATTTTACAAACTGCAGAACGCCGGTCGGGTTGAACGGATTGTGAGTGACGGTGCAATCGCTGAGGCACTCGAGACCCCTCCGCAAACGACTCGAGCAAAGCTGCGAGGTGATTTCATTCGGAAGGCCAAGGAACGTAAGCGCGACTACACCGTCGACTGGGTACATCTAAAGCTCAATGACCAGGCGCAGCGAACGGTGCTCTGCAAAGACCCGTTTCTCTCTGAAGACGAGCGGGTGACCCGGCTGATCGAATCCCTCTAGCTAGCAGTCTGGCCTACTCTTTGTGAGCAAACTGGGGCAAGCAATGAGTTTACTCGAGTCGATTATTTTACTTAAAGGAACGTATGCAGCTACTTGGTGGCGTAGAAACACTGACGGTGACTGGAGCCAAGAGCGGAACTCTGCTCGAGGTACGCGATTCAACATCTAAACTTCTAGTCACTCTTGTTGCAGATTCCCTGGGCAACGCACATCTGGCCTATGTGCCCCCACAGCCGATTGTTCTGCGCACGGCAGAGCAACTAGCGGCAGCACTCTCTGAGGGTGAGGTATTAGCGCCGGGTGCCTATACCGTGGCTGATCAGGCGGTTCGTGTATTAGCCGTGGATGACCTTCCCGACCTCTCTTTGTATGACCAAAAGCTCGCCATAGGTTTTGGCTATTTGCGGGTGCGCGACGGAGTGGATCTGTCGATTCTGGTGAGGTTTCCTGATGAGGGGTTATACGGCCCGGGACCGTACCCAACAGTGATTGAGTACTCTGGCTATGGCCCGTCAAACCCGGATGCACCCCAACCTGGAACACTTATCGGCAACCTAATGGGGTTTGCTGTGGTTGGGGTCAACATGCGCGGAACTGGATGTTCGGGGGGCGTGTTCGACATTTTCAGTCCCGCTCAGGCAGCAGACGGCTACGACGTGGTCGAGACTGTTGCTCGGCAACCGTGGGTACTGCACAATCACGTAGGCATGGTTGGCCTGAGCTACCCAGGCATTAGCCAACTTTACGTAGCGGCCACTAGGCCACCAAGTCTTGCGGCAATCTCTCCGCTCTCAGTTATTGATGACCTGTGGCGGCAGCAATGGCCGGGTGGGATCTATAACACGGGGTTTACGCGTGCCTGGCTTGCAGCTCGTGACGAAGAGAGCGCTGCCGGCGGTATGGCTTGGGATCAAGAACGCATTGATGCCGGCGATGAGATTGCCAGACATAATCAGCTGATTCGTAGCCAGAACTTTGATTTCGAGCAATTCGGTCGAGCAATAAAGAACTTTCGCCCGATGATGAGTTCTCGACGCACAGCAAATTTAGTGAGCCAGATCGAAGTGCCCGTCTATCTCACCGGAGCATGGCAGGACGAGCAGACCGGAAGCCGCTTTGCGCTGATGCTTGAGTCCTTCGATTCAAGCCCATCGCAGCGTTTCAACCTATTTAACGGCCACCATCCAGATGGCTATAGCCCAATGGTAATCCTTCGCTGGTTTGAGTTTTTGTCCTTTCACGTTGCTCGGCGAGTCCCGGTGGTTCCCGAGCTGATTCGTAGTTTTGCGCCCATGCAGTTCGAAGAGGTCTTCGGCTACAACGCAGAGCTTGAGGGGGATAGGTTCAGCCACCAGGCTGAGAACTTTGACGCGGCGCTTGCAGAGTACCTAGCTGAGCCACGAGTCAGAATCCTCTTTGAAAGCGGTTCGGGCCATGAAGTAGTTGGTGCTCCAGCGCACCGTTTCGAGATCGAAACCGATTCCTTTCCACCAGCCGATGTGCAGCCGCAACGTTGGTACTTCAACGAAGGCGGTGCTCTGAGCGACTCCGCTCCACAAGGTGAGGGCTCCGATACCTACTCTGACGACCCCGTTGCGGGTGAGTTCGCATACTCAATGGAACTGCTGGACAACCTCAATGAGTTCACCAAACCGAAAGTCATCATCGACTGGACTCGTTTTGGAGACGAGCACCGCGTGGCCTACCAAACTCCGCCGATAACAGAGTCGGCGCTGATTGCTGGCTCGGGCCACGTTGATCTTTGGCTTGTGGCCGGAAGCGCTGATACAGCTGTGCAAGTGACGCTGACAGAGGTTCGTCCCGACGGGATTGAGCAACGCTTACAGTGTGGTTGGCATCGACCTATCCACGCTATGGAAGACCCACAACACTCCGATAATCTTCGGGTTGACTACACGTTCCTAGAGAGCGACCGCAAGCCGCTGCAAAGCGGCGAATGGCGTCGCTTTCGGGTACCAATCCACCCTATAACGCACCTGCTGCGAGCTGGCTCTTGCCTGCGCGTCGCAGTATCTACCCCTGGCCGCGATCACCCGTTCTGGTGTTTCGAGAATCCCATAACCGTAGGCGCAGTGCATACAGTTGGCCGCTCTGAGGAGCACCCATCCTCGTTGGTGCTTCCTGTGTGGGACCTGCAACTTGATCACCCGCAGGACTATCCGCCCGCTGGTTCGTTACGAGGTCAGCCAACACGAACGGCTGAGCCAATTCGCAATATATCGGCGAGCTAATGCCTACTTTTCGCTCCGCAATAGTCAGGGAAATTTTACAAGAACGTGATGGCTTGCAGCGACTAGCAGTCGAGATGACCGACGGATCACCCGCTCGCGCCTACGCACTGACAGACCTAACCGGTGGCTGTGAAGTTTCAGATGAAGTGATCTTGAATACAACTGCGGTTGACTTGCAGCTAGGGACTGGCGGTTGGCACGTTGTGCACTGGAACCTTTCGCACAAGGAGTTCATTTCGCCGGGTCCTGATCACATCATGAAGCTCCGCTATACCAGCCTTCAGTTTGATTCCGGGACAGACGAACTGGCCCACCCAGAGTGCGACCTTGCACTAGCTGGGACCCCAGTGGTGGTTTGTTCTGTGCATAGTCAAATAGCTGCCGTTGCGGCAGCATTTGCCCGCTTTGCGCCCACTCGGTCCTTGACATATGTCATGACTGACGGTGCATCGCTGCCCATAGTCATCTCAGATCTGGTTGCGGAACTTAAATCGAAACAACTCATTTCTGCCACAGTGACAGCGGGCCACGCTTTTGGTGGAGATCTAGAAGCTGTAAACGTTGCATCTGCATTAGGCCTAGCCGTTCATGCCCAACTTGGTGATGCAGTAGTTGTCTGTATGGGGCCGGGAGTGGTCGGTACCGGTACAACGCTTGGTACCACCGCAATTGAGGTGTCTTCGGTGCTTGACTTGGCCGCAGCACTTGGTGGAACACCCATCTTGTGTGTGCGTGCATCTAGCGGCGACCAGCGTCCGCGCCATAGGGGGTTATCTCACCACAGCAGCACGATTGCACGGCTTTGTCACTGTGCCCCGTGGGTGGCAGCAACAACTCCACAACTCTCGGACTTATCTGGGGTTCGTGTCGCGGGCACCGATAACGGAGTTGATACTGAGGCGCCAATTGATATTGCAGAACTCATGGACTCTTTCGGATTGCAGACCACAACTATGGGAAGAAGGGTTGCTGAGGATCCACTATTTTTCCAAAACGCGGCGGCAGCCGGAGCATTAGCAGCGCAGATGCTTGCTACAAATGTGCGTTCGGCGACGCTTGATAGCCAATAAGATGTCGCTGTGGCGAAGGTAGAGCGACTCCTAAATTTGGTAGCGGCACTCATCGATACGACTACGCCGCTGACTGCTGAACAAATTCGCGATCGGGTGCCCGGTTACCCAGAACGCGGTACGCACGAATCTGATAGTGCCTTTCACAGGGCATTTGAAAGAGATAAAGAATCGTTACGTACCGTTGGCATACCCATTGAGACTGTTGAGGTTAACTATCTCGAACAGCCTCGCGCTGCCTACACCATCTTGAGGGATAGCTATGAGCTACCAGATCCTGGGCTCGATTCAGATGAGCTTGCGGCCCTGCATCTTGCAGCAACCATGATCCAGGCCGAGGGACTCGACCCGGACGACCTTGAAGAAGGCCTTCGCAAACTAGGTGGGTTGACCTCGGCGCTAGCAGCGAGTGCGACCCCAGTCGGTGCAGTGCCCATGCCAGCGCAACTCCTGAGTTTGTTTGCGTGCACTCTTGAACGGCGAGCCGCCACCTTTGATTATGAAGAAACTACTCGGCATGTTCGGCCCTATCGCTTGGAGTTCCGCCGCGGACACTGGTACATGACGGGCTTTGATCTAGACAGGCAAGCACAGCGAAGTTTTCGGCTCGATCGTGTAGGTAAGACCGTGGTGGCCGGTACTGCAGAGAGCTACGTTGTGCCAGAAGGCATTGAGGGGGTGCTACTTCGTCAGTGGGAGGTTGGGAGTGGGCCAAGCACTAGTACTCGCGTCTTGATCGACGCCGAGCTCGCTAGCGCGGTGCGTGCAGAGGATCCGGAGTTAAGAGTTGTTGAGACCCGTCAAAATGGGGCAATTGTTCTAGAACTTGATGTCCGCAATTTGGCAGCGTTGAGAAGTTTCATGATGAACTTTCTGGATCGAGCGGAACTGTTGAGCCCTGATCACTATCGTGATGATCTCGCTGCTTGGTTGAACCAGTTTGTTGCTCCTGTTTTCAAGGAACAAGCGTGAGTCGCATGACGGCTGCCGACCGGGTGCAGCGTATTTTGGCCATTATTCCTTGGATTGTTCAGCATCCTGGAACTCCTCTAGCTGAGCTAGCAAGCAGGTTTGGCCTAGGTGAGGATGATCTTCGCGCAGATCTTGAACTCGTGTTTTATGGTGTGGGCCTCTACCCGTTTACACCTGATGTGCTTGTCGAGGTGAGTTTCGACAATGACTGCGTAACGGTCAATCTTGCCGACTATTTTCACCGTCCAGCTCGACTAACTCACGAAGAAGCGCTTACGTTACTTGCTGGCGGCAGAGCGTTTCTTGGTCGTACCGACTCACATTTTGGATCTACTGAGGAACCTGCGGACGGTTACTCCGATGAGGTGTTGCGTAACGCAGTGCAGAAGCTATCGACAGTTCTCGGAGAGGGATCAGAGTCTGCAGTTGAAGTTGCTCTCGGGCCGGCCGACCCGCAGATTCTTAAGTCCCTCCGAACTGCTCTGGATCAACAAGCTCGCCTCTGGCTCAGGTACTACAGCTACGGCCGAGATGACACGACGCTCAGAAAGGTCGACCCCTACCGCATTCTCAGCCGAGAAGGGCATTGGTACCTTTTTGCATACTGCCATCTTGCCGAGGATGATCGTCTGTTCCGAATCGACAGGATCCAAACGGCAGAGGCGACTGAGGAGAATTTTGAGCAACCAGAGCTCGTTGGTGAAGTCCTTGCCACGCTGATGGGAACCTCGAGAACTGTTGAGTTGGTTGGCCCTGAGTCGATTTCTTGGGTTGCCGGTGCATACCCATACGAGGTGTTTGAGCCCCTTGGGAACAATATGGTTCGCTTAGTGGTTCCTGTCACGGCCACCCCATGGCTAGAGCGGCTACTCCTGCGCCTTGATCCATCAACTGTTGCAACTGACTTGCTCACAGGTGAATCACTCAGTGAGGTCCGCTCGGCCGCCGCGCAGCGAATCTTAAATCGCTACGAGCTCGTAACAGGCGTCTAACTGCACTTGTTTTTTCTCAGTTCGGACTTCCCTGCACACGGGATAGGAGCTGTATCCTTCACCGAGTGAACGATCAACCGCTTGAGTCGACTGAGACGAGTAGTTCTGCCCCTCGTGGCGACTCCCCAGAGGCCTCAGAGTTGCCAATTCAGCCTGTGCGTCTACAGCCAGAGTCTGCAGTGAACCGGAAGAGCATCGCTCGGCGGCAACGAGCAGCCTCCTTGCGCAACCTCGCGGAGTGGGTGGCCGTCATCGTGGGGGCAGTTCTTGTGGCTGTGCTGATCAAGACTTTCTTGGTCCAGGCATTCCGTATTCCCTCTGAATCAATGGTGCCGACACTAGAGATCGGAGATCGCGTACTCGTCAACAAGCTGAGCTACCGAGCCCATGAGATCAACAGGGGAGACGTCGTAGTGTTTACTCGGCCTCCGGGGTTGCCTGCAGGTCCCGGTGAGCCCGAAGACCTGATCAAACGCGTGATTGGAGTTCCCGGGGACACCGTCCAAGCGAAAGGCGGGTCTATGTATATAAATGACGTTCTCCTCAACGAGCCCTATCTGGCAGGGGGAACAACAACTGTGAACTTGGATCAGCCCGTGAAGATTCAAAAGGGGCAGGCATGGGTAATGGGCGACAACCGAAATAACTCACAAGACAGCCGCGTCTTTGGTCCAATCCAGTCCGATACTGTGATTGGTAGAGCCTTTACCATTATGTGGCCACCTAGCCGCATCGGCTCGCTTTAAATACCCGCTAGTCGCAAACTTCCCGACCGAGAATCTGTTTTACGAGGGTTCCCCAGAAGCCACTTCCAAAAGTCGGTCAACGTGGTCGCTGAACACGCCATCTATTCCCATCTCTAACAGGCTGCGGATTGTTCGCTCGTACTGAGCGTCCCATCCAAGGCTGAGGCGAGTAAATCTGTGGAACAAGGTGACTTGGCCTGCACTCCACTCGCTGTGATGAAGATTCACGGCATCAATCCCCGCTTGTCGGAGCTGAGCTGCGTGGCGTTCTGCGCCATAACTCATTGCCGCTAGCCGGGTCGAGTGCACTAACTTGGCGGGTCGCGTGTGTTCACGCCAACTCTCTAAAAGGTCTAGATCTGGGTGACATAACCAGAGTCGGTCCACTGCTCCTGCGCTTTGAGCTACTCGCAGAACCTCGGCAATAACAGTTGCATCTTTAATATCTAGCGACAGCTCATACTCAGAACCGCATTCCTCGTAGAGCTCTGCCAAGGAGGGAATATGGGTGGGTAACTCGCTCCGATTGACAGCCGAGATTGGTTTCCGGCGGAATGCACCACCTACTACGCCATCATGATCAAGAACTGCAGCCCCGTCTGCAGTAATCCAGACGTCGCTCTCAATGCCAGTCGCACCTAGGCGTAGTCCCAGCGTGAAAGCCTCGAGGGTGTTGTCCGGGGCATGTGCACGAGCGCCGCGATGTGCAAAAAGCACCGCCGGCTCGCCCAACGTGAGAAATTGAGAGTTCATCGAAGTGAATAGTGCCACTGAATGCTGAGGATCGGTGACATGAGACCCAAAAGTTGAGTTGCAAAAACAAGGGGTATCCCTCGGTCAGTAGTAGGACAGCAGTAAAAATATGAAAAGGTTGAGGGGAAAGTTCAACCCTCCACATGGAACGACCGATAGTAATCAGGTACGTGACACAAGGAGATTCTGATGGCACTGATTCGAGCAACCTGTAGCGACTGTGGTGATGTGGAGTTGCGATCCCGAGATCTTCGGGTGCGAACATGTATAGATACTGCAGAAGCTACGTATTTGTTTCGTTGCCCCATCTGCCGGATGATCGAGGTTCGAGCAGCCGAGGATCATGTGGTTGACGTGCTACTTGCAGCAGGCGTGAGCACTGAAGAGTGGCAACTACCAGCCGAACTTCACGAGGCCCATCAGGGTAAGTCGATTGACCACGACGATGTGTTGGACTTTCATCACCTGTTAAGCACTACCGATTGGTACACCACATTGGCTACGATGACTGACCGCTAATCGGTTGTAGTCTCCGGGACGTTCTGCCGCTTTTTGGTGGGACGTTCCGCTCTATTTTTGGCTCAATTCTTTTCGGATTACGGAAGGCGCGGGATTGGCTAGTTCCGCAGGGTATCTTTTGTAGGTGTTCGCTATAGCTTTAACACTGAGTGCGTTACTCGCCACGACGGCAGTGCTTTACATCGCTGTTCTGCGATTGTCTCGTGCTGGGTATGGGTTGAGACTGCAGCAGTTCGAGCCATTATTGCGAGCGACCGAAGAAATCGAGCATGTATCTGCTGAGGTGGCTGCCAAGGTGAACCAACGTACTAAGGGGCAGCACTAACCAATGTTTAACGTGACCGGCGGTGAGCTGATCATTATTTTGGCAATCGCACTGGTTGTTCTTGGACCTGAGCGGATTCCGGAGGTTGCGCGCAGCGCTGGTCGGATGATTAACAAGATCAAGACAATGACCGAAGGCTTTAGTAGCGGCGTCTCGGATGTTATGGACGATCCGGCAATGAAGCCCTTTAAGGAACTGACTGAACTTGCTGCGAATCCTCGCCAGAAACTTGCTGAGTATGCTCTCGAGGCCGAGGCAGAGGAGCGCGCTAAGAAAGAGGCGGCCCTGCAATCGGCGGATGAACCTGTGGAACTAGTTGAGCCGGCTTTACCCGCCCAAATGCAGAATCCAGACCCTGCGCTACTCCCAGTGGCTAGCCAAGAGGCCGACCCATCGGCGAGTCCTGAGGCCGATCAAAAGGCTGGTCGTGATGGAGACGTTCAGCAGGCAGCGGTGCCTGAATCATGAATTTTCGGTCATGGCTAAAGGGGGTTGAACGCGACGGTGCAGACATGAGTCTGAGCGACCACCTTCGCGAGTTCCGATACCGACTTTTGATCTGTGTGGTCGCCGTGTTTGTGGCCATGCTGCCTGCATGGTTTGCATACAACTGGCTGCTTAATGTCTTAAACGCACCGTATTGCAATGCACTTCGCGGTGTCGACCCACTCTCTGACTGCAAGTTTTTAGTAACAAACTTGCTCGACCCGTTTTCATTGCGGTTAAAAGTGGCTGGCTATGGTGGCCTGTTTCTAGCGCTTCCTATCATCTTGTGGCAGCTGTGGAGGTTCATTGCTCCCGGGCTCTACAAGAAGGAGCGGCGTTATGCATTGGCGTTCGTATTATCCTCGTTCTTACTTTTTACTGCTGGGGCGCTCGTTGCTTACTTTACGCTGAGCCAAGCAGTAAACTTTTTGGTTCGAATAGGCGGACCGGAAATAGACATTCGTTCTGGGCCAGTTGAGTTTGTGCGGCTTTCGCTGTTCATGATGCTGGCGTTCGGTACTGGTTTCTTATTTCCCGTGGTTCTTGTAGCGCTGCAAATGGTTGGGGTTGTGACTCCCAAGCAACTGTCTTCTTGGCGACGCCCCGCCGTGCTCGTCATTGTGATCCTGGCCGCGGCAATTACTCCTAGTGGCGACCCCATTTCTTTAGCAGCGCTGGCTATACCGATGTACCTCTTCTATGAGGTGGCTGTGCTGATTGGAAGAGTCCTAGTGCGTAAGAAGTCAAAGTCAGAGGACGACACAGCTGTGCAGACGGACGAGGCAACAGTCTGAAACCGGGATTCAATCATGAGTTCGCTCTGGACCCTTTCCAGAGCGAAGCGGTTGCAGCGTTGGAACGCGGCCAAAATGTTCTTGTAGCGGCTCCAACGGGTTCTGGAAAGACTGTGGTCGCCGAGCATGCAGTGTCCTTAGCGCTACATGCTGGCCGAAAATGCTTTTATACCGCTCCTATCAAGGCGCTTTCTAATCAGAAATACAACGATTTGTGCGCAGTTCTTGGAGCCGATCAAGTTGGCCTTCTGACCGGTGACCGAGCTATCAATGCTGGAGCATCAGTAGTAGTGATGACCACTGAAGTTCTTCGAAACATGGTTTACGCAGGTTCCGCGGCACTAGATGATCTTCAGTGGGTGGTTCTGGATGAGGTGCATTTTCTTGCTGATGCATATAGAGGTCCCGTGTGGGAAGAGGTGTTAATTCACTCTCCAGCCAACGTTCTCTTTGTCTGCTTATCTGCAACTGTTTCGAACGCTGATGAACTTGGGGAGTGGGTAACGGCACTTCGTGGGCCAACGCACACGGTGGTAGAGCATCGTCGACCAATCGAGTTAGATCCACTGCTGTTGATTGGCGACAGAACTGCCGAACGAGAGCATTTAGTGCCGCTGATTGTCAACGGGGTCACCAACCCCGAAGGTCATCGATTCGATGCCGAGCAACAACGCCCAGGCCAAGCGCAGCAGCGCAGGCAACGCTCTCGCTTCTATACGCCGCGCCGGGTTGAGACAATAGAACGACTTGCCTCCGAGGGTCTCTTGCCCGTGATCTACTTTATTTTTAGTCGTAACGGCTGCGATGAAGCAGTCCGACAGTGCTTCGATGCCGGTGTGCGGCTGACCGAACCAGACGAGCGCAGTCGAATACGAGAACTAGTCGAGGCCAGAACTGCATCTCTGAGTGAGTCAGACCTTGATGTGCTGGGATATGACCGGTGGCTTGAAGGGTTAGAGCACGGGATTGCTTCGCATCACGCCGGCATGATCCCCTCATTTCGCGAAGCAGTTGAGGATTGTTTCGTCGAGGGTCTCGTCAAAGCGGTGTTCGCTACCGAGACGCTTGCTCTCGGCATCAATATGCCTGCCCGGACTGTTGCGATTGAGCGCCTCAGTAAATACAACGGCGAGGGCCACGAGTTTTTGTCCCCGGGACAGTTCACGCAGCTCACTGGGCGCGCCGGCAGGCGCGGCATTGACGACCAAGGCTCGGCAGTCGTGCTGTGGTCGCCATTCGCGACCTTCTCACAGGTGGCAACTCTGGCCGCTAGTCGCGAGTTTCCATTGGTTTCTTCTTTTCGACCCACCTACAACATGGCGGCCAATTTAATTGAGCGTTATAAGGCCGAGGCTGCGATGGAGGTGCTGACCCGGTCCTTTGCCCAATTCCAAAGCGATCGCGTGGTGGTTGATCTCTCTGCTCAAGTTGATCGGCTCAGTTTAGAGATTGAAGTACTGCATTCGGAACAGGCCACAACAGCTGAGCTTGTCTTTGATGTGGCCGGGTATGTAGCGATCACTGATTCCATTCGTCAACTCCAAAGAGACTCTCGCGGGCAGAGGGTTGCAATAGAAAGGGCGATGGCTGCGCTAAAGCCGGGAGACGTGATTGAAAGAGGCACCCGAAAAGGGAGCAAATTGTTTCTAGTGCTCTCGATCTCTTCCAGAAAAGGCGGGGTTGTTCGTGTGCGAGGAGTGAATCCCAGCGGAAACTCAGCATCGTTAGAAGTAGCTACGGCGAGCGGGTCGCTTCACCCAGTTGCTCACATTGATCTTCCTGTTCCGTACATGCCAAAAGACGCCAACTTTCGTCGGGAGTGTGCAGCACTCCTGAGGCGTCTCAACCCTCGGCGACTGCCACTCTCGTCTCAATCTGGTTCAGGTTCTGGTCGGACCGGGGCTGGACTAGCCGGCGCCAGCGACCCGTATAGCGAAGCAGTTCAAGCACAACAGGACCACCCCTTGCATGATCACCCTGATCGGGAACTGCTAATGAAGCAACAGTTTTCATTGCAGAAACTGCAGCAGGACCAGCAATCAGTACTGCAAGAAATTGATCGCCGCGGGTCGGGATTAGTGCAGCGTTTTGAGTCAGTTCAAAAGGTGCTTGAACAAACTGGTCATAGTGAGGGATGGCTGCTAACCCCAGCAGGTAAACGACTCCGTCGGATTTATCACGAATCTGACCTTCTGCTCTCGTTGTGTTTGTCGGATGGAATCTTTGATGGACTTCAAGACGCCGAGCTTGCTGCTGTGCTGAGTTGTCTTACCTATGAACATAGAAGCTCAGATCCCGCCCCTGCTCCTGTGCTTCCAAGTACCGAGGTACGCAAACGGTTTACCCGCTTGTTAACGACTTGGAAGAGACTCGAACGCCTAGAGCGAGCTCACAAGCTGCCGCTGACACGTGAGCCCGAGGCGGGGTTCGCAGGCTCGGCATGGTCGTGGTCTAGTGGGCAACAGCTCGACCACATCCTTGATGAAGATCTCAAGGGAGGTGACTTTGTGCGAAACATTCGTCAGCTGATTGACCTACTTAGACAGCTTGGCGATATTGCACCCGACCTACAAACCGCAAAAGCGGCTCGACGTACTGCAGAGTCACTGTCACGCGGGGTGGTTCTTGCTTCGGGTCAAAGTTAGTGACGCTATATACCTTGTCGGATTGGGGGCACTCGTGACTATCAAAAAAGGCGAGTCATGGGGTGAGCCAGGCGAACTCGAGTTGGCAGGCGAAGTTGTCTCTTCAGATTCCGAACTAGCAGCGGTGCTACAGAAGTATCGCGAGGCACAGCAGGTGCCGCCGGTAGTTGGCCTCCTTGCGGGCTCGCTTCATCGAACTTTCGGTTCGCCACAGCGCGATGAGAGTTTATTGCGATCTGGGCAGGGGTATTTGTTTCCGATAGACGTTGGCGTCTTGGGGTATCAAGATGCTCACGGAAAGCCGCGTGAGGTGGTCTTTGTTGCGCATTTGGCTGCTTTTGCCGATCCCCGATTGCGGCTGTGGAGGCGGCGCACTGTGATTGCAATGAATGCTGCATTTCTGGGAGAACTTAACCTTGGACCGCGGGCACATCCCAACGATGGGCGACTCGACGTGACCGACGGCCAACTCAATCTGAGTCAGCGACGACAGGCTGTTCGCCGCGCTGTGGTTGGCACCCATGTTCCACACCCAGATCTTTTACAGAGCAGAGTGAGCAGCCGAGTCGAAATCTTTGGAGACAGCGAGTTCGCGTTGTGCGCTGACGGAGTTCCGGTCGGGGCCAGCAAGGACTTCTGGATCGAATGTCTGCCAGACGCAGCCAGAATCCTTGTTTGAGATTGCTGGAACGCATTGTGTTCAGACCTCGCTAGCCTGAGAACTATGCAGGCATGGAATCTTCCTGAATCTCCCGGTCAGTTTATTTGGGGCGAGGTCCCAGACCCTGAAGCAGGCCCAGGCCAAGTCAGGGTGCGAGTGCGTGCTTCAGCTCTGAACCATATGGACCTGTGGCTGACCACTGGTCTTCCCAAACCACCCTCTTTTCCGCACGTGCCAGGCAACGATGTAGCTGGGGTTGTAGAGACGGTGGGAGCGGGAGTTACTGCTTGGAATATAGGCGATGAGGTAGTGATAAACACTGCTCTCGTCCCAGAGTCTGCGTTGGAGCGCGGACTTGACTCCGTTTTGGACCCCGGCATGCGCTTGCTCGGAGAACACTGCTGGGGCGGTCATGGCGAGTTCTGCGTAGTGGCAGCGCATCAGCTTGAGCTCAAACCAAAAAACCGTACCTGGGCCGAAGCGGCATCGTATCCCGTCTGTGGAACTACTGCTTGGAGACTCCTTCGAAGAGCTCGTCTGTCAGCCGGGGAGACAGTGTTGATTACTGGCATCGGCGGGGGAGTTGCAACGGCGGCGATGCAGTTAGCGATTCACCTTGGAGCTCGGGTATTCGTAACCTCACGCGACCCCGCAAAGCGGGCTCAGGCAATTGAGTTGGGCGCAGAAGGTGCCTTTGATTCCAAAGGTCCTTATCCCATTAGTGCAGACGTAGTTGTAGACAGCATTGGGCCCGCAACATGGGAATACTCCGTGCGCACCCTTCGACATGGCGGGCGGATGTGCGTTTGCGGCGGAACCTCTGGACCAAAAGTTGAGCTGAATTTGCCTAGATTGTTTTTTAAGCAACTTGATATTCTGGGCGCAAGTTGCGGTAGCCAACAGGAGTTCAGCTACGTGACCTCACTCATGGAGCAGGGTTTACCTGTAATCATTGATGAAATCCTTCCTCTGTCTGAGTTTCCCCGCGCAATCGACCGCATGCGAACTGCTACACAGTTCGGCAAGATTGTTCTTGAGCATCCTGAATGAACGAGGTCTCTGCGAACTTCAAACAACGTGCCGCTGAGTACATCTCGAAGCTGTCTGACCAACTCATCGATGTCTCACATCAGATATGGGAACAACCCGAGCTGGCATTCGAAGAACGCGCTGCCCATGACCTTTTGTGTGAATCGCTTTCTAGGATTGGCTTAGAGGTAGTGCCTCACGCATATGGGCTAGAGACTGCGTTTGAGGCGCGAGCAGGCAAGAAAGGGCCAGAGATTGCAGTTCTCTGCGAATACGACGCTTTACCCGGCATTGGCCATGCGTGTGGCCACAACGTTATAGCTGCGGCAGGTTTAGGCGCTGGCTTAGCCGCTGCCAGCTTGGCTGAAGAACTAGATGGCAGGGTTAGGATTTTGGGAACGCCAGCCGAAGAGGGAGGCGGAGGCAAAGTCCTTATGCTGCGACGCGGCGCCTTTGATGGTCTCGATGCTGCGATGATGGTCCATCCAGCAGACCACAATCTTGCGACGTTAACGACCCTAGCGGTGCAGTGCATCAGGGTTGAGTACGTCGGTGTTGCCTCCCATGCCGCTGCTACCCCGCATCTTGGCCGTAACGCGCTTGACGCAGCTGTGCTTGGATATATGAACGTTGCAGCTCTGCGCCAGCACATTCGTAGCGACGAACGTGTGCACGGCGTGTTTGTTGACGCTGGAGAGCAGCCCAACGTTGTTCCTCGACATGCCAGCGCAAACTGGTATGTGCGCGCCGGCACTTCGAGACGTCTTGAGGAATTGACGGAGCGGGTAGTGAACTGCCTGTCTGCTGGTGCGCTCGCAGCAGGTTGTGTGATGGATTTAGAAATGATTGATCCTGCATATTCCGAGATGAGAGATGACGATCGTTTGCTCAGTAGGTATCAGCACAATGCCGAACAGCTTGGACGGCCATTTGCAGACCCAGAGGTTGTGGGGCATGTGACAGGCAGTACTGATATGGGCAACATCAGCCAAGTGCTTCCTACTATTCATCCGCTCATCGCAGTAGCTCCAGAAGGGGTCTCAATTCACACGCCAGAGTTTGCTGCCTTTGCAAGAGCTGAGTCTGGGGATCAGGCAGTTTTAGATGGCGCAACGGCACTCGCAGAAACCATTATCGACTGCTGGTTAGACCCGTTATGAGACATAAATGCTGAGTTTTCTAGGGCTGTACCGCTTGATTCCTGCGTAGATTCAAAGAAATTTCCCTATTAATGCTTGGGCTATCGCTTGAGTATCACTAGAACGAGCGTATTGTGACCCCGTGAGTTCCCCCGTACCAACGTACGTCGCAGAGCAGTTCACCGAAGAGGAGCAGGTTATCCTTCGTCGGTACTTCTCGAATCTCGACGGACCAGTATTTGCTTTAGTCAACCTTCCCGAGGTTGTGAAGGGCGCGTTGTTCGCCCGCTATTCACGTTCGGCAAAGTCGTTACGGCGCCTGTTTGTAGATGAATTTGTCGGCGAACTTGATACAACCGGCGATGAGACAGTGGATGCAACGATCGGGTTAGATCGTGCAGAGGCGCTCTACGACAGAATCTTCTTCGAATACGGTGATGACAGCGTCGCTCAGCTAGGAGGGGTGCATCTGGCATGTGAGCAGGCCTCTAATTTGCTGACAAAGATTCTTGAGTGGGGTCGGCTGATGTCCTACCTTGAGCAGTCAACTCGGTACATCCCGTATGACGAGCGCCTTGGTGGAAGATTCCGTTATCACCGAGACCCAGAGGTCTTAGGGTCCACACTCGGTGCACGCTATGTGGGCGATATGGATCGACTGTTCGATACTTACGGTGAGCTTGCACGGTCGATTCAAGATCACTTTCGTGAGCGCTATCCAAAGAGCGATCAGGACTCCGACTTTGTGTACCGTCAGGCCATTCGCGCTAAAGCATTTGACGCAACCCGAGGAATTCTGCCTGCTGCTTCGCTTTCCAACGTTGGAATCTATGGTTCAGGTCAGGGGTTCGAGGCTTTATTGCTGCGAATGCGATCGCACCCTTTGCCAGAGGCTCGGCAGTACTCGGATCTGATGCTCACCGAGTTGCGAAAGGTGATCCCTAGCTTTCTTCGGCGAGTAGACCTTCCTGACCGTGGCGGTGCTTGGTCGAACTACATGACTACTAATCGTGAAGCCATGGAAACCGTGGCTTATGAGATGCTGCCAGGTGACGAGTCCTCGGGTTTAGCTGCGCCAACTGTGACGTTGCTTGACTGGGACCCAGAGGGCGAAGTCAAGGTTATTGCGGCGATGTTGTATCCGCATACAAGCATTCCCGAAGCTCAGATTCTAGATCGCGTTCGCCTGATGTCAGTTGATGATCGCTTAGCCGTTGCACGCGCATATGTCGGAGAGCGAACAAATAGGCGTCACAAGCCCGGCCGCGCTTTGGAGCGAACTGATTACAGGTTCGATGTTGTCTCTGATTATGGGGCCTTTAGGGACTTGCAGCGTCACAGACTTATGACCGTTGAGTGGCAAGAACTCACGCCAAGACACGGTTATACGCGACCGGTGTCTATTGACGACGCTGGCCTGACTGCTCAATTCGATGAAGCAATGGGTGTTTCCAAAGAACTCTGGACTGATCTGTCGGAACGGTTCCCCGAGCGAGCAGGTTATGCGGTGTCGCTGGCCTATCGAATTCGCTACGCGATGCAGTTCAACGCCAGAGAGGCAATGCACTTGATTGAGTTGCGCACCTCTATCCAAGGCCATCCGAGTTACCGATCCGTGGGGCAAGAAATGCATCGCCTGATAGCTGAGCAGGCTGGCCACAAAACGATTGCAGAGATGATGTTGTTTGTAGATCACTCTGGCGAGCCCGAGCTCGAAAGATTGCAGGCGGAACGGCAAGCTGAGTCCCGACGTCCTTCGTCCGGTTAATCGGCGCTTTTGGCCTTTTGTTTACGACTATTTCAACTAAAAAACCCCTAAGAATCAACGCTAGGTATACATTTTGGTCGGATTCCCACACGAAGCGCGCAATGAGTGTCTAGGATGCGGCCCGACTTGAGCTGAGTATTGGTTTATATACGCGAACGGAAGAGAAATCTTGGTAGATGATATTGACGGCGAAGATGCCGAAGCCCTTGAGGAAGATGAACTTGAGGAAGATGAGCTTGAAGAAGACGAACTCGACGAGGATGAAGATGGTGATCCCGATGACCTCGTAACGGGTGATGTGATTGTAAACAGCGGCTCCGCAGATGTCGTTGTAGAAGAAGAGGAGGAGGATTCTCCGGCTGCTCGTCGCAAGCGCCCCTCGGATGTCAATGACGACGAAGATGAAGATGTGGATCCCGACGATGTCGAGGCCGATCTTGACGCCATCCTCAAAGACCGAATTGCTGCGAGCACCGATGACGAGGATGAGGAAGAAGACGAAGTAGCAGACTCTGCCTCTGAGGCTGATGGAACTGAACGTGTCGCGGCGAAGTCAGCCGAGGAATTCACCTGTGGTACTTGCTTCATGATTGTTCATCCACGGCAGTTTGGGCCCCGGGACCATCTGGTTTGCCCAGAGGGGTATTCACTCTGCCCCTCAATTGCCCAGGTTCAGAAGCGTCTGAAAAAGTCTGCAAAGAAATAAACCAAGCCTGTTTACGGCTCCGACTTTCCGGCGTGGGTAAATAGGGGCATCCTTGTAAACATGTCTGAGGCATTCGAAGAGAAAGAGTTGCTGGGAGAATCTGGCGCCACCTCAACTCATGCTCGGGTTCGAAAGCCGCTAGCGACTCAAGACGGTGTGTCTGCTCAGCTTGCTTTGGCCGCTTTGACTTCGGCGATACCACTCTTTGTTGATCGAAGCATCCGCCAGTTTGAGTTAGCCAGTTCGTTACTTGTTGGTATCAGCTGCCGCATTGCTGCACGGAAGCCATATGAAGCAGCCGTTCATCAGTTGCACTCTGCTGGATCAGTGCAGCCGGAACCGCTTGATGTGCTTGAAGTCTTGCAAACCGATCGGGCTAATTCGGTCGAACCTGAAGAAACCAAGCCCGATTTTGGCGGGCAACCCACTGAAGCCGTGCGAGAATCCGAGCTAGGAGTGCCTGGTTACGACAGCTTGGCAGCATCGCAAGTGGTACCACGCCTAGCGATGCTGTCCTCGGCAGATCTCCGAGCGATTCTGGCCTATGAGCAGGCGCATCGCCGCAGGCAGACAATTATGAATCGTACGAATGAGCTCTTGGAGTCCTCCTCTGATGACTCCAAGTAGCCCGGACCTGCATGCAGGTGGGCATCAAGAAATGAGTGCGTTACCAGTACTTGGCGTCAGAGCCCAGATCTCTGTTCGCGTTGCCGTAGCTCAGGACGTAACTAACCTTGAGCGTTTAAGAGATCTTGCGGCAGCTCATATTTCATCCCAGCGTGGGGGAGTGGTGGCGTTGCTCCGAGAGTTTGCAGACAACAGCGCCTTTGAAGAACTTACTGAGGGACAGATCAGCCAGGGCCGCTTGATCCTTATTGGATTGATCTCAGAGACTGCAGTTGGGTACTGCTTTGCAGAATCTGTGAAATTGTCTGATGACTTCGCCCTCTGTCAGATTCAAGAGCTCTTTGTTGAGTCTGAGGCGCGAGATGTGGGCGTGGGCCAGCTACTCATGGATTCTCTGACTGCATGGGCAGTGCAGCAGCGCTGCGGCGGAATAGACGCAACCGTGATGCCAGGAGATCGAGAGACCAAAAACTTCTTCGAAACATTTGGTTTAGTAGCTAGGGCAATATCTGTGCACTTGGATCTGCCTCGTAAATGACCCACCCCTCGGTTCATGTGTGTGCGCTGGTAGTGCGCGGCGAGGAGTTCTTGATGCATCGCAGAGGAGCTTACTGGGCGCTTCCAGAGGGAGCGGTGAACTTATACGAGACTCTTGCCGAGGCAGTAGTACGAGTACTGGCTGAGCAAGTAGGTATGGCAGAAGCAATCTGCGGACCGTTCATCGGGTGGTCTGAGACTATTGATGCACCAGCACACGGACCACATGTAGTCAGGATGTATTTCCACGCTATTTTACTTGATCAGCAGACCGAACCTGACTCTGCTGCGACAGAGGTTCGCTGGATTCCGTCTTGGGACGCAGCAGAACTCGGCCTGACTGATGGTCTGGCCGAGTTCCTCAGCGATCATGGACTTATAGAGACGATGGTCTAAGCAAGGTCTGCTGGCTACTCGGCCCTAGAGGGTTTGCCTGCGTGCTTAGCGGCCCTTCCACTCTGGTGGGCGCTTTTCAATGAAAGCATTAAGACCCTCGGCGAAGTCCTCTGTGCCGAACATCTTGACGATTCCGTCCCCCGACAACTTCCAGCCGATTTCATCGGGCTGATCGGCTGCCTCAATCAGAATCTTGCGACTCTCTCTCACTGCTAAGGGAGCATTCGCTGCGATCTCTTGGGCTAGGGCCTTTGCGGTCTCTAGTGCTTCACCCTCTTCGCATAGCCGGTTTACCCAGCCGAACTCAAAGGCGCGCTCTGCGGGGAAATCAAGTCTCCCAGTGAGGACTAGCTCCATGGCAATATTCCTTGGAAGCTTTCGGGGCAGTCTAAAGAGCCCACCTGCGGCGGCTACAAGGTTGCGCTTTACCTCGGGTACGCCAAACACTGCAGTTCGTGATGCAACAACAAGGTCTGCAGCGAGCACTAACTCGGTGCCTCCCGCCAAAGCTGGGCCGTCAACGGCAGCAATGATTGGCTTGGTGCGCTCACGCTGAACAAACCCTCCAAAGCCGCCCTTGGCTGTTGACATGCCTCCCGGATCTACTGCCATCTGTTTCAGATCTGCTCCGGCGCAAAAAATATAGCCCTTTTCAGTTTTAGCGCCGGTCAGAATTCCAACCCAAACCTCGTCGTCGGCCTCGATCTGATCAATCGCCGATTCAATACCCTGAGCAACAGCGCTACTTACGGCGTTGCGCGCCTCCGGGCGGTTGATCGTGATGATTCCAATATTTCCGATTTTTTCATAGTCCACAGTCATGCACCGAAATCTAGCGCAGCAATCAGCCCGCGGGCTTTCTTGAGTGCCGGGCAAGGTCATTGCTGCCGGTGTCGAGAGGAGGACACGTTGAGCGGCTTATCAATCTTCGGTGGCTGTCGCCTCGGTTGCTGCTTCTTCAGCCACTGCTTCTTCAGCCACTGTGTCTTGTGTGGCGGCCTGCTCAATCGGCTCAGTTCTGAGGTCTTCGGAGACAGCATCAGTCACGACTGCATTATCAGCGAGTGCTTCTGTTGCGACATCCTCTGTTGCGACTGCTTCCGTTTCAGTTGGCTCCTGCTCGGCTGAAGCTCTGTCCTGTGGCTTTGGCCGGCTACCTTTTGCCTTTGCAGATTTCGGAGTTCCAGAATTAGAACTTCGTGGGCCAGAACGACCGCGCTTCTTTGATGCTGCAGCTATCTCGACGGGGTCTAGGCCGAATAATGCAACTATCTTGGGCAGACGATTCCCAACACGTCGAACAGCATCAATCAGTGCAGTTGAAGGCTCCTCTGGTGCTCCCGTAGGAGTAACCAGATTGCGGACCGGCGAAAAGGCCAAGGCATCTAAGGCTGCAGCCCACAGATCTTGGTTGACTGTGGGCGTTAAGCCCTCTGATACTGCAGTTACTAGACGGCTCGAAAGCTCAACTGGCAGTGGTGCTCCAGCCTTGGGTGGACGAGAACTCAGACGTAGCGCACGAACAAAGCGACCAGCGTCAAGATTTTCAGTCATATCTGAAATCCACAGCTTCTGCTCCTCTTCGATCCTACGGGTCAACCCCGCTTGGATCTGGTCTTTGAGAGCCAAGGCTTGAGGATCACGCGCAACCCCGTCAGCGGCAACAATCACGGAGCGGAGGTCGCGAAGGTCGAGTTCCTCAAGATCAGCTATTGCTGCCTCGGCGCGGTCGAGCCACTCTGCTGCGCGGAGCTTTGGAAGTAGTTCTTCTGCGAGTGCAATGAGTTGCTCAGAGGGGATCTCTGGACGGTTCTCTTTCTTCGCCTGAGCGTTTTGTTCTGCGATTGCCTCACGAACAGCAGGTACACCACCACGAATAACCTGTTCGGCAACTGGGCGGTGCTCCACAGGAAGCGTGTCTAGGACCGCCGAGCGATGGGCGCGACCCGGTCGCAGGCGCTTTGGTCTTGGGCGCTCTGGAACTGCACCTGGTCGCGGACCACTGGGGCGGTCACCGCGTGGACGATCGCCACTGGGGCGATCGCCGCGTGGGCGATCGCCTCCGGGACGGTCACCGCGTGGACGATCGCCTCCGGGACGGTCACCGCGTGGACGATCGCCTCCGGGACGGTCACCGCGTGGCCCGCGGTCACCGCGTGGCCCGCTATCGCCTCGGTCTTTGCGCCCACCGCCGTCGCGTGAGCGACCGGACTTCTCCACCAGTGTGCTTGTCACAAGAGGCTCATCCTGACGCGTGCCGATCACAGTCAGCATCTCGGGCTCTTTTCTGGCGTTCTTTGGCGGTAGAACGTTCAGGATCTCAATGCCTTCAAGCTCAAACTCGGCATCAGCTCGGACAACATCACCGACCTCGCAACCGGCAGGAAGTATTGATGACCGTAAATCACCTTTGGGCTGTTTGGCACCGGCAGCGCGCCAGGTCCATGTGCCATCGGGGCGTTTACTTGTAAGTTCGATCTCTAGACGACGGGGCATAGTTTCGCCAACCTAGCGAAGATCAACCCCAGAGGAGAACCCCTGATGACTACGAATGTCCCTATAAGCAGTTTTGATCTGTCTACAGAGGCTGCTGGGCGCAGTAAAACTCTGGTGATTACTGGCGTTACCGGACAGGTTGCAGAGGTGGTGGCTACAGAGTTGGCCAAGCAACATCAGATAGTTGGGCTAGCCCGCTTCACTGATGAGGCAGCAAGAACTCGTCTTGAGGCCTGTGGCGTCGAGTGCATTCCAATTGATCTCTTGGCCGCAGAGTTTCTCGGTGTTCCAACAAGCGTTGATGCCGTCTTGAATTTTGCTGTTGCAAAGTCCCAGCGCTGGGATGTGGACCTGCGCGCTAACGCTCAAGCAGCGGGTTTACTGATGGCTCATACCCGGCCGCAGGCATTTCTGCACTGCTCCTCGACGGGGGTTTACGCACCTGCCGGTGCGGAACTGCTCGACGAGTCGGCTGCGCTCGGAGATAACCACGCCCCGATAATGCCGACATATTCAATTTCGAAGATTGCTGCAGAGGAAGTGGTGCGCACAATGTGTCGCCATCTGAATGTTCCAACAACTATCGCCCGTCTAAACGTTCCCTACGGTGTTGGTCCGCTCGGCGAGCCCAGAGGATGGCCGGCGTTTCATCTAGCCATGATGCAATCTGGCTTAGCAATTCCCGTTGACGCTGTTCAACCCAACTTGTTTAATCCAATTAACTTGATCGATATTGCCGCTGCGATTCCAGCGCTGTTAGATGCAGCAACAGTCCCGGCCACCATCGTGAACCTTGCTGGGACCGAACAGATATCTTTAGAAAGCTGGTGTGAGTTCTTGGCTGACCGGTGCGGTTTCAAAGCAGAGTTCGAAGTTACTGAGTCGACTATTGGTGGTGTCACAGTGGACACAACAAAGATGGAAAGTATTTGTGGACCGACTCAGATTTCTTGGCACGAGGGTTTCGCAGCGTTAGCCGATGCCTATCTCAGGGGCTAGCGCTGATCGAGTAGTTGCAGTCCATTCAATAACGCATTTTCGATTACCTCGGGAAGTGCTGGATGACACCAGATTTGCTCAGAAACTAAACGGTCCGCCGGAATATTGAACTGCATTGCTTGAGCGAGTTGCTGCATAAGAGTCGCCGCTTGAGGGCCAAGAATATGTGCCCCTAAGATGCTCAAATTCGTGGGGTCGATCAGGATCTTCGCAAAGCTAGTTGTGTCTTCTAGTGCCCACCCATAGGCAACATTCGCATACTCGCAAGACCCAGCTACGTACTCTTGTCCCCTCGAGCGCAGGTCTTGCTCGGTCAGTCCAACCGAGCCGATCTGCGGATGTGAGAATACTGCATGTGGCACAACACGCTGATCGATAATGATGGGGGAGTCGGGGTTGAGTAAGTTGTGACTTGCCACCCGTGCCTCTTGATTTGCGAGGTGTTTCAGTTGCCAAGGATTACGCACATCGCCAATGGCCCAGATGCCCGGTGCGTCAGTGAGGAGTGTTGAATCAGTGAGGACGTAACCGGAGGAATCAAGCTTAACTCCAGCGATTTCCGCTTGAAGCTCCGCACCGTTAGGAGTGCGACCTGTTGCGACTAACAGCGCATCTCCTGTTACCACCGAGACTAAACCATCAGCATTCTGCATGGTGAGTTCAAATACCCCCTCGGAGTGGTGAACTAAAAGATTCTTAGTGTTGAGTCGAAGGTCAACTTGTTCTGAAAAATATTGTGTGAAACGAGATGAGATTTCCGAATCGCTATGGCGCAGCATTTCGGGACCGCGATGAACCACAGTGACAGCAGAACCAAGTGCAGAAAACACGTGGCCGAGCTCGGCTGCAATAAAGCCGCCGCCAAGAATGATCAGTTGTTGAGGAAGCTGCTCAATCCTCATGATGCTGTCTGAGGTGTGAAACGGCGTTTCGCTTAGTCCTGAGATGTCAGGCACATCAGGCTGGGCGCCTGCAGCAATAACAATGCGCTCTGCAGTAACTACTCTGCTGCTGCCGTCGTGCAGTTCGATACTGACAGAGCGTTCCCCAACGAATCGGGCATCGCCAAGAAATACGGTCACGTTGTCCTGACCTTGCCGGTAGAGCGTTCCACCTGCAGAAATGGGGTCTATGCGGCCAAATATTCGATTGCGCAGAGATGGCCAATCAACACCCACGGCATCAATCTCAACGTTGAGACGATGGCTGGCTTCACTGGCCTCTCGCATCCGATCTGCTGGTAAGACAAGCATTTTTGATGGAATGCATCCAGCGTTCAGGCAGGTACCGCCGAATAGTGAGCGCTCAACAATGGCCACATTCCAGGAGCTGAATTTCTCACTCAGAAGGGAGTTGCCGGAGCCGGTTCCGATTATCAGCAGATCAAAGTCGTACATCCGCAGAGGCTAGGTGGTGAGCCTCCGGCTTGCAGAAACTCGGTGACCAGTTCGGTCTCAGATATAGAACGCGTTACAGTTTCCATATCAGTTAGATGGAGGTCATTATGCAGATCGCTTACACAGAAGAACAAGAGCAGCTTCGGGACGAGCTCCGGGCGTATTACGACAAGTTATTGACTGATGAGGTCAGGGATTCGCTACATGAAGAAGTCGGTTGTGGTCCGGTAACGCGAGAGATCGTGAAGCAGATGGCCGAAGACGGGTGGCTTGGTATTGGTTGGCCAACTGAGTACGGCGGCCAAGGACGAAGCCAGGTGGAGCAGTTCATCTTCTTTGACGAGTCGATGCGCTCAGGTGCGCCCGTCCCGATGCTCACTATCAACACTGTTGGTCCCACGATAATGCAGTATGGCAGCGAGGAATTGAAGGCAGATTTCTTGCCTCGAATCCTGAAAGGCGACCTTCACTTCTGTATCGGTTATTCCGAGAACCAAGCAGGAACTGACTTAGCCGCGCTGAAGACCAAGGCAGTACTCGATGGCGATGAGTACGTCATTAATGGTCAAAAGATGTGGACCAGCCTTGCCTCTGATGCTGACTACTGCTGGCTAGCGGTTCGCACAGATCAGGATGCACCAAAACACAAGGGCATCTCCATGATCATCGTCGATATGAAGACGCCTGGCATTACTGTTGAGCCACTACACCTGTTGTCTAGCCACGACATCAACGCCACCTTCTTTGATGATGTTCGTGTGCCGGCAACCAATCTTGTTGGTGGAGAGAACAACGGTTGGGGCTTGATCATGAGCCAACTCAATCACGAGCGCGTCACGTTGTGCTCTTCGGGACTTTTGGAGCAGAGCTACATCGAAGTTCGCCGCTGGGCACAAAACACGGTTGGCGCAGACGGCAAACGTGTCATCGACAACGAGTGGGTGCAGTTGAATCTGGCCAAAGTGCACGCGGGTATCGAGTTCTTGCGACTCATTAACTGGAAGGTTGCGTGGACTGCGATGCATGCACCCCTCGATATCTCTGATGCTTCCACCATCAAGGTCTTTGGCACCGAGTTCTACCTTGATGCGTTCCGCATGATGATGGAGATTCTTGGACCTCGCGCCTACCTTGACAGGGAATCCACCGGTTCGATCCTAAAGGGTCGACTCGAGATGAATTATCGCAGCTTGCTGATTCTGACCTTTGGCGGTGGAACAAACGAGATTCAACGAGACCTTATTGGCATGTTCGGACTTGGCTTACCTCGCGCTCTGCGCGGCTAAAGCTGAAATAGGTTCCGGCCAAAGACGTATTCGAAAGATGTGAAGGGATAATTAAGTGGATTTTGCTCTCAACGAAGAACAGTTAGCAATCAGTGAACTTGCGGGTCAAGTGATTGGCGATGCCTCAACAAACGAACGGCTCCGAGAGCTCGAAAAAGCCGATGCTCCACGCTTTGATGCAGCGCTGTGGGCCTCGCTTGCAGAGACTGGCATTTTGGGCGCGTTCTTGCCAGAAGAATATGGGGGAGCTGGACTTGATCTGATTGCCCTAGGTGGCGCACTCGAGCATGTAGGCCGGACTGCGGCCGCAATTCCGCTCTGGGAGACCTGCGGCCTTGGAGTACCTGCGATAGCCGAGTTTGCTCCAGCAGCACTCGCCGCTGAAATTCTTCCCAAGGTTGCCGATGGCTCAATGATTTTGACTGCTGCTTGGCATGAAGACCTAGGCGAGCCTCTGCTGCCAACCACTATCGCAAGCCGGAATGGTCAAGGTTGGGAACTGACGGGAACAAAGATTTGTGTTCCCGCTGCAGCAATTGCGGATGCATTTTTGATTCCTGCGGCAATCGAAGGTGGCTCGGTCGGGTTGTTTTTGGTCCGAAAGACTGGCGAGGGTGTAGGCATTGAGCCACTTGACACAACTCTCGGAGACCCGCAGGCAGCAATTCTGTTGGGCTTGGCCCCAGCGGAACTTGTAGCTGAAGGCTACGAGTCACTTCAGTGGGCCTACGAGCGCGCTGTTGCAACACAGTGTGCAGTTGCCGCCGGAGTATTCAGCGAGGCGCTTCGGCTGACTGCTGAATACACCAAGGAACGCAAGCAGTTCGATGTTCCAATTGCATCGTTCCAAGCCGTAGCTCACCGAGCCGCTGATGCCTTTGTAGATACCGAAGCCATTCGCCTTACCTCAAAGCAGGCTCTCTGGAGATTGTCAGTTGGTATGCCAGCCTCGGCTGAGGTGGCTGTTGCCAAATACTGGGTGTCCTTTGGAGGCCAGCGAATTGTTCATACGGCGCAGCATCTACATGGCGGCGTAGGCGTAGATCGCGATTATCCTCTACATCGCTATTTCTTGATGGCAAAAGAGCTTGAACTGCAACTTGGCGGAACTAGCCGACAATTGCTCAGCTTGGGCAAGATTATTGCCAACGAACCGGTCTAACACGCAAAGCAGACCCCTCCTGGTGGAGGCATTCCCAGACCGCCGGAAATCCTTATTATGTAAAGTGGTGCTTTGTTCTTTGCACGAGTAGAGCTGAAGTAATGCAGTTCGTTTATGTAAAGTGGTGCTTTGTTCTTTGCACGAGTAGAGCTGAAGTAATGCAGTTCGTTTATGTAAAGTGATGCTTTGTTCTTTGCACGAGTAGAGCTGAAGTAATGACTTGTCTGAGAGTCGACAGAGCCTTTGCTTAGTTTTTGTTTTTAGTCCTTTACATCGATGTGCCAAGGGTGTCGAATGTAGGTAGTGATCGGGGCTGGCCCCGATCCGAACAACAACTGAAGAGGTGCCTATGTCTACTCGTCATCGTGCCCGACAGTCCGGGCCTAGTTCAGCTCTCCAAGAGGAGCGCGAGCAAAGAAAGGCAGAACACCGAAGGGTGCGCCGCAACGTCAATCAGTCTCTGCATGTAGCTGTTCTAGAAGAAGACCTAGATGGCCTTGTTCTTGAACGGCCACACCCAACTCACGGTTATACCGATGAGCACGCTCCGGCTACCCCGAGGTCTTCTGCAGATCCGCAGCGTCGGATCAAGCACTGGAAACAATCTTTCTGGAAGAGGCGTTCGCTTGAGCGTCAGCGTCGTGCCCGCGCAGAGTTGCACACCTCGGTCTACTCCTGACCTGCCTTTCTTGGGACTAGTTGGACTGTCAGTGTCATCGGTGAGAGGCGCCGCTGACAGTCCAAGCTCCAAGGAACTAGTCTCCGATCGTGTCTAAAATCACTGCAGCGCTCATCGATGGGAAGAACGTCATCACGGGTGAATCCATTCCGGTGCATTCTCCGTACGACGGATCTCTAGTCGGCGAGGTTGCGGCTTGCACCGTTGGCCATCTTGATCTGGCGATTGCCGTTGCAAAGGATCGTCATGCGCAGGGAGCACTGCCAGCGTTTCAGCGTGCCGAGATATTGGATTCTATTGCTACTGCGATGCTTGACAGATCAGAGGAGTTTGCACAGTCAATCTCTGCAGAATCAGCAAAGCCGATCTCTACTGCACGCATTGAGGCCATTCGGGCAGTAGATACCATCCGGTTTTCGGCGGCTGCTGCGCGGACTTTCACTGGCGAGATGGTTGCAATGGATGCTTCCTCCGCTGGCGTGGGCAAGATTGGCTATGTCAAACGGATTCCTATTGGGGTTGTTGCGGGCATCTCACCGTTCAATTTTCCGCTCAATCTTGTGTGTCACAAGATCGCACCGGCCCTTGCAGCCGGAGTCCCGATGGTGCTTAAACCGGCTTCGGCTACTCCCCTAACAGCACTTAAAGTTGCTCGCCTTTTCGAGGAATGTGGGTTGCCTCCTGGGTGGCTTAACGTGGTGCCGTGTGCTGGCTCGGTAGCTAATCACATGGTTGAGCACGACGGTGTTGCAATGATTACGTTTACTGGCTCACCCGAAGTGGGTTGGGGAATTCGAGCACGCGCACCAAAGAAGCGGGTTGGCCTTGAACTTGGCAACAACGCTCCTGTCATCGTCGAACCTGATGCAGATCTAGATGTTGCTGCTTCAAAAATTGTTGCAGGCGGTTACGCATTCTCTGGGCAAACCTGTATTTCGGTGCAGCGGGTCTATGTGCATACCAAGGTGCATGCGGAGTTGCTTGAACTGCTCGAACATAAAGTTGCTGCACTACAAGTCGGAGACCCGGCAGATCCAGCAACTCAAGTCAGCGCTTTGATTAACCACGCAGAGACAGACCGAGTTGAGGCTTGGGTTGATGAAGCCCACCGGCAGGGTGCGCGTTTGGTTCTCGGAGGAAAGCGTTGCGACCGCAATGTTCTTGAGCCAACTTTGCTCGATCAGGTCACTCCAGAGATGTCGGTGAGTAACACCGAAGTGTTTGGGCCGGTTATTGGTGTGGCTCCATACGACACCTTTGATCAGGCAGTGGCTCTGGCGAACAACTCACGCTACGGATTGCAGGCGGGAGTATTTACCCAAGATATTTCAACTGCGCTGAGTGCTGCGGATCGTATTGATTTTGGCGGTGTACTGATAAACGAAGTACCTGCATTCCGCGCAGATCAGCAGCCCTATGGAGGCATGCGTGACTCCGGCAACACCCGTGAAGGTCCGGCATATGCTGTCGAAGAAATGACCGAGCGAAAAGTCATCATCATTCAGAAGTAGCAGACTCTACGCAGCGATGGCCCGCCGAGTCAGGGTGCGCGATACCGCTGCTTTGACTCCTATAGCCTTGGAGCTTGATGTTTCGTTCTACTGGCATTCGAATGCTCTGCGCTATCACCGTCGCTGTGCTTGCTGGGTTTGTTGTTATTCGACTGGTGAGTTCGCCCGAAGCAACTGATGTGCCTTCGCAGGAAACTGCGACGAGCTCAGCAGTTAAAAGGCCGGCCAGTGAGCTAGTCGAAGAAACATTGAGTTCGCTGCCTTCTCATAGTTCGGTGGCGGCCAACCTAGAAGCCCCGACTCAATCGCCTGTTGTGTTGCCAGCGAATACGGGTTCAGGCAAGCGCATGGTGTTTTCGGTTTCTCAACAGCGAGTTTGGTGGGTTGACGAATCGGGCGTAGAGATCGGAACAGCGTTGGTCTCTGGCCGGGAAAACACGCCGCAGACGGGCAGTTTTCAGGTCTACTCAAAGACAAAAAATGCAACCGGCCTTGACGGTTCAAAGATTGATTATTTTGTGCGCTTCACTAAAGGCCCGCGTGGTTGGGCCATCGGATTTCACAACATCCCCGTAGTAGATGGTGAACCTGTTCAAACAGAGGACCAACTGGGGCAAGCTCTGTCTCATGGTTGCATCCGACAAAAAGAGCAAGATGCCGTCTTCAACTGGAACTTTCTAGAGGTTGGTTCCACGGTAGTAGTGATTGTTTAGCTTCGGCTTACAGACAGCTCCACCCCGCTCCCCTACTTCACCTACTAGCAACGAGGATCACATGAGCATCAACATGAAAATTGGCATCAATGGCACCGGTAGTTTGGCCACTTTGGACCAAGTGATAGCTGAGGCCACAAAGACCGAAGAAGCAGGTTTCGACTCATTCTGGATTGCACAAATCTTTGGAATGGATGCACTCACTGCACTTGCTGTGGTTGGACGCGAGGTTCCCCGAATTGAACTCGGCACTGCAGTGGTGCCCACCTACCCCCGGCACCCGATGATGATGGCGGGTCAGGCACTGACAGTTCAGCTCGCTAGTCAGAACCGACTCGCCCTTGGAATCGGGCTCTCACATCAGATCGTTATCGAGTCGCTTTGGGGTTACTCTTATGACAAGCCCATTCGCCACATGCGAGAATATTTGTCGGCTCTGTTGCCGCTTCTACAAGGCGAGTCTGTAGACATTCACGGAGAAGGCCTCACCTGTGTTGGCGGAGTGGATGTGCAAGGCGCCGAAGCACCGCCGGTGATTGTGGCCGCTCTTGGGGCGCAGATGTTGAAATTGGCGGGTGAAAATGGTTGCGGAACAATCACTTGGTGTACTGGGGAGCATGCTTTATTGAGCCATGTTGTGCCCAAGATCAACAAGGCAGCCGAAGATGCTGGTCAGCGGGCACCGCGTGTGATTGCAGGCTTGCCTGTCTGTGTGACTTCAGACCCAGAGGCGGCCTTTGCAATTGTTGCGGAGCAGTTGTCTCTTTATGGCGGCCTCCCCTCCTATCGGGCAATGCTCGATATCGACGGAGCCGAAGGGCCCGCAGATGTGGCTATCATCGGCGATGAAGGGCAGGTCGCTGCGCAGCTCCACCGTCTGGCTGACGGCGGAGTAACCGAGTTCTCTGCAGTTATTGTTGCCCCGAATTCCGATGACCACAGCCGAACTTGGAACCTACTCAAGTCGTTGATCTGATCTGATCTGATCTGAGCGTTTCTGTGGCTGAGACCCTATCTGAACTCATCGAGTTCAACGTGCGAAGCAGCATGCCCGTTGCTGTGAGATCTTGGGCAACTCCCATTTGCCCTACGCTGGTTCCTAACTTACCCACATTGTTAGTACGCGGGCACATGTCTGACCTTGTGAGTGAAAAGTCGGCTCAAGAGTTCGTGCAGCTACGGCCAGATGGCAATTTTTTAGATGTTTCTAGGGCGGGTCACATGGTGCCGGCAGATACAAACGATCTCTTCATGGGTGCCGTTAAAGAGTTTTTAGACACCCTGACGTGAATAGTCAAGTCGCACTGAGTCGATGATGGGAATGCCACAAGATGCCCCTAGCGATGTGGCGCTAAATAAGGCTCGAGTGTTACTCGGGGTGTCAAGTGCATCCTCGGCCGAGCAAGTCCGTACTCAATATCGGCGTCTTCTCATGCTTAGTCACCCTGATATCAGCGACAACTATGACGCCACGGAACGAACAATGGCGTTAACAAATGCGTACCAAATGCTTAGTTCAGAGCTCGCCGTCCCTACCCCACTCCCCCGGGTTGATGACGCAGATCAACATTTGGCAAGCCCGAAGCAGACAGATCCTTTAGAGATCCGCCTACTTGATGACCTGACCCTGTTAGTAGCAGCGCCGCCTAAAGAAACGCTGATGTTATTGATTGACATGGCTCATGAGCTCGGCGAGATCAGCTACCTTGACCCCACTGCAGGGCTGCTAGAGATTGTGATTGAGTTCCTTGTGGAGCCAACTAGTTCGGTGTTGCTCAGCATGCAGGCTCGACCAAGTGGAGTTACGGAAGTGCTCTGCTCGGTAGAGCCACTGAGTGGTGGAATTTCCCCTCCGGCAGATGCGGTGGCGCGTCTTTTGCTACGCACACTTACCCACTCAGACCAGATCTAGTCCGACCAGTACAAGCTGGCCTACTTGGTTCGCTTATAACGCTTGGTTCGGGTGGACATTGTTGACCCAAACCGGGCGCGCATTGACTGAACGCCAAGTGCCTCGAGAGCCTGGGGTACCGGGAACCACCACAGTTCACGCGGGGCAGTTACCCGAGTCGACATGACCGACTTCACCACAGAGAATTCTCGTAGCCCTTCTGGGCCGTGAACCCGACCGATACCAGACTGCTTTACGCCGCCGAAGGGAAGCCCAGGAATTGCGTAAGAGACTATGCAATCGTTAATGCAGACGTTTCCCGCCTCGAGGCGGTTTGCAAGTGAGTTCGCTAGTTGTGAATCAGAGGTCCAAACTGAACTGTTGAGGCCGTAGATAGAATCATTGGCAAGGCGCAGGCCCTCCTCGGCGTCGGCTACTGACATGATTGGCATGACTGGTCCGAAGGTCTCTTCAGTCATGATGCTCATGGTGTGATCTACGTCGACTAGTACAGTTGGCTCAAACCACAGGCCGGGTTGGTCTAGCCGTTTGCCGCCGGCAACTATTCGTGCACCTTTGCTGAGTGCATCAGCAATATGATCCTCAACAATCTTGATCTGTGGGGCAAAGGTCATGGATCCGATGTCGCCACCGTTTGCATCCTGGCGAATCAGAGCAGTCTCTTTCAGGACCCGCTCAAGGAAACCGTCGAAGATCGACTCTTCTACATAGAAGCGCTCTAGTGACATGCAGGTTTGTCCCGAGTTTTGGAATGCACCCCAGACGGCACCCCTTGATGCCCGGGCCAGGTCTGCATCGGCGCACACAATCATTGGATCCTTTCCACCGAGCTCGAGCAGCACTGGCGTGAGGGAGTCTGCGGCAGCAGCCATAACGCGCTTCCCCGTACGAACTGATCCCGTAAAACAGACCTTGTCCACTCCGCTGCGCACGAGTGCTTCTCCAGTAGTGCCGCCGCCGGTCACTACTTGAACGATGTCTCCCCAATTCTCATCCTCAAATAGTTTGCCAATAGCTATTCCAACCGTGGGAGTAACCTCGGAGGGCTTAAGTACCACTGTGTTTCCGGCGAACAATGCAGTAATCACGGGTGTCATGGACAATGTAAAGGGATAGTTCCACGGGCTGATAACACCAACCACACCGAGGGGTTCGTATTGCTTCCAGGCTTTTTTGTGTGCCATAAGCCCTGGCGAGACGCTCTGAGGTTCAAGCGCCCGAGCGCCGTTCTTTGCGTACCATCCTATGGTCTCGCACACTGCCATCAACTCAGTTGTTACTGCCTCGGAGCGTTGCTTGCCAGTCTCGGCGCAGATGGTATCTACGAGGAGCTCTGCGGAGTTGAGAAGCTGATCGCGAACCTTGAGTAGGTGGCGCGTGCGTTCTTTATATGTGAGCGAGGACCACGCGCTAGCCATATTTCGCGCTCGTTGTACAGCCTGAGCTACCTGAGCGGTGCCCATCTCTTCGATCTCGGCAATCAGAGAATTCGTGCGAGGGTCGAACGTATTGAAGCTTTCAACAATTGTTATGGGCTGGGTGCTGCCGCTCGGGGAGGTCAGCGCGGCGTTCGGTTCGGAGGTGATGCTCATTTGTGAACGTTACACCTGAGCGAATGCTACATCTCTAGGAAGTTCTATTGAACGAACGTTCAGTAAGGGGTAATGTTCTAACTGCACGGAACCCGTTCCCTGCCAGATCTTTAGCCAAGAACAAGGGGTCCTTATGTCAATTACAGAGATTGCAGTGGATTATTCCAACACTGATTTTACGGATCCACGGGTCTTCGACGACCCGTATGCCCTATTTAGTTGGCTGCGCAGTTTGGACTCGCTTCACTACGACGCTGTCAACGACTTGCATATCGCACCTCGTCACGAGGATATATTTGCACTGAGCCGTGACGAGCAGACTTATTGCAGTCGGTTCGGGGTGAGGCCAAAGATCGCCGGAGACATGTCCATCATTACCCTTGATGGCGAAGAACACGTTCGGCAACGCCGCCTGATCAACAAGGGCTTCACCCCCCGGCAGGTGCGAGAGATGATCCCCCATGTCAGAGAGCTCACTAATGAGATCATCGATGCAATGGAAGCTAAAGGCGATGTTGATTTTGTCTCTGACTTTGCAATCCACATCCCTCTGATCATCATTTGTGAACTCATGGGACTAGACCCGACCCAACGCATGTCGATGTACGGCTGGTCAGATGCCATGATGGACGGAGACGGTCATGTGGAAGCAGATTCCCCGCAGCTGCTTGCAGCGGCCATTGCTTTTGGCGAGTTCGCCGAGATGGCCCTAGAACTCATTGCCGAGCGACGGACCGAACCGCAAAGTGACTTGATTTCTATACTCACTCAAGCTTTCGACGAGGGTGGCTTGGCTAAGGAATACAAGGCTACCCAAGGCCTAGATGAAGAGTTTTTGGCACAGATGGCTAATGAGGTTCGAATCCAAGACGACGAACTTTTGGCCTTTCTTGTAGTACTCATGGTGGCCGGCAACGAGACAACGCGTAATGCACTGACTGGCGGTCTAGTGGCGCTCAGTCGCTTCCCAGAGCAACGCAAGCTTTTGCTGGAGAACTTGAATAACCCGGAGTTCATGGAGGTCGCAGTAGATGAGATTCTTCGCTACGTAACACCTGTACTTGGTTTCATCCGCACAGTTACGGTTGATCACACGTACCGAAACACCGAGCTACGTGAAGGTGATCGCGTCCTGATGTTGTACGGAAGCGCAAACCGCGACGAGGTAGTCTTCACAAACCCGGATGACTTTGACCTGACTCGGAACCCCAACCCCCACCTTGCATTTGGTATCGGTCCCCACTTCTGTTTGGGGGCAAATCTGGCCCGCATGGAGATCACCACGGTGTTTCAAGAACTCCTGACACGCCTGCCAGATATCACCGTTCCAATAGATGCAGTTCCATCTCGCGGAGATTCAACCTTGGTCCTGGCTCTCAACCACCTCCCGGCCACCTTTACACCGGGTGCCGGCTGCCCTGTGGAGCACTGAACCTACTATGAATCAGCGTGAACGGATCTTGGACGAGGCGCTGCGCCTTATGTCTGACCAAGGTTCCGCCGCAATGAGTATGCGTCAACTAGCGCTGGCCTGCGAAGTGCAAGTTGCGGCGATTTATCACTACTTCCCCTCAAAGGATGCGCTTCTGCAAAGCGTCTTTGAGGAGCGCCGTTATGAGGCTCGACTAGCGAACCAAGACCAGTTTTCTGCCCTTCGACCAGACACTGACGTGTCGGAGCGGCTAACAGCAGTATTCAACATCTTCTGGGTGGGTGCTCTTGAAGAAGAAGAAGTGTTAAGGCTGCTTCTTGGCGAGGGACTCCGAAACCAGGCCGTTGCACTACCTACAGGATCTGCAATGTTGGATCTGTTTCGATCGGGCGTTTTGGGTTTACTCGAACAATACGTGCCAGAGATCGAAGCCCCAGAAATAGTCTCTGACGTAGTCCTAGCTCAGATATTCGCCGGATTTATACAACATATTTTTGACCCAGAGCTCAACACTCAGCTGATTGCGAACCGGGCGGCCCAGATACTTGTGAGCACCGTCCTGTAGTCGGCTGCTTAGCTGATCAAGCTCGATGGGCTTTCTGGATCACAGGTCTGGGCCAAATGACCTAAAGGTGGGAATGTTTCATGCCGACACCATTGCAGTGAAACTCTTCTTTGACAGCCTGAAAGCCGATCGCACAAGGTCGCAACAGGGTGCGGTCATGGTAGAGGCCGCCATGGTGCTGCCAGTCATGATCTTTATTGTCGTTGGAATCATTGAATTTGGGATGTTGTTTACCTCATATTCAACATCAACTGCGTCTACTCGCAGCGGTGCCCGAGTTGCTGCTACTGCTTATGCTCAAGCCGGCACCGTTCCGGAAGCTCAGAACGCAGCACTTACCCAAATCGCATTATCCACCGCTGCCGATCTGAAAGTTCTAACGAATGGCACGCCCGTCGGCATGGCCGTCTACAAAGTAAACCCCGCGACTGCCGACGGGGCTCCGTTCGGTGGTTTTCCCGTTGATGCTATGGCTGGTGGATGTTCCTCGAGTTGTGTGAAGTTCACTTGGGACACAACCACAAAGTCGATGACTCAAACCACTGGTAGTTGGACGAACGCTGATGCTTGTGGCGTAACGGTCGACACAATCGGGGTGTTCGTCCAGGTGAACCACACATACATAACTGGGTTCTTTGGTACCACCCGAACGGTGACGGGCCACACTGTGATGCGCCTTGAGCCGCTGCCAAGTGATCAGTGCCCTGGAGGCTGAGATACATGCTGAGCGTTGGCGTAAAACTCGAGCAAGATCTACACCCAAATGAGGTTCCTGCGGCGCCGGGTAAACTGACTAAGACGCTCGGCGAACGTGGTGAACGAGGCGAGCGCGGAGTTGTTCTGATCTGGTTTGCTCTCATGCTGATCATGCTGATGGGCTTTGCCGGATTTGCTGTCGACCTGTCTAACTGGTGGTTCCAAGCCGAGAAAATCCAGCGTTCAGCAGATGCTGGAGCGCATGCAGGTGCGGCATTTCTGCCGGGCGACGTAGGTTCAGCTACAACCACTGCCCGTTCGCTGAGCGGTGAGAACGGGTTTCGAAATGGCTCGAATGCCACTGTAACGGTTTCTCAAGAGCCAAATCCAAACCGGCTGAGGGTCAAAGTGAAGGCCACTATTCCTACGTATTTTGTAGGTCTCTTGGGAGTCAAAAGTGTTGATCTGACTCGAGAGGCGGTGGCTGAGTATGTGGCACCAGTGCCCATGGGTTCGCCAGAAAACAAACTGGGTAATGACCCCGCTCGAGCGCAGAACACTCCGCAATTTTGGATCAACATCGCGGGGCCAAACTCAACCAAAAGGTCGGGCGACAGATACCAAGCCAAAGTATGTACTACTTCCGTTGCCAACTGCTCCGGCACAGTCAACGCTGGAATCAACAACGACGAGTACGCAACAGAGGGCTACTTCTTTGCCATCAAAGTCGCCTCGGTTGTTTTAGGGCAACCCCTCAACATCCAAGTCTACGACCCAGCTATGACCTACGTGAACGACACATGCGGTACGAACATGCCAACCCAAGCACAGGCAAACACCTTGCAGGCCCGTCCTGGAAACCCCTACCCAGATGGGGCAGTTCGCTATGCCCCGGGTTTGACTAGCTGGTGTAGTGGCGATCAAGACATCAATGGCAGCAGAAGTACCAAGACTACGTTTATTGTTCGCAGCCCGGATTTAACGCCATGGTCAGATCTTGACAACCCCGTGGTGAGCGGCTGCACCAAGCAAATGCCCGCATTCGACCCAGGTGGTAGTAACCCCACTATTTATGAGTACCTTCACCCAACCGATGGCAAACAGGATTCTCAGGCGGTTATTGACCCCTCAGATGGTGCAAACACTTTTGCCGAACTGTTTCGCCAGAACGTCATCGTTTGCTCCATTCCGGCTGGATCTGTGCAAACGGGCGAGTACATTCTGCAGGTTCGGAGCAACGCCACTGCTGCGGCACCCACGGTATATAGCAGCAGCGTGGTCGATGGTGGCCACAATCGTATGTCGATCTTTGCTGGATTCGGAACTGCTGGACTCGCAGCAATCGATGGGTCTGCGGTTGCAATAAACGCCAGAGGGCGCTTGCCAATTTATGCGAATGCTACTGCGGCAAATACAAGCTTCTACCTGGCAAGGGTGCTGCCTTATGACGCTGGGCGGACGCTGCGAGTGACCCTGTTCGATATAGGTGACGCTAAATCTGCGGGAGTGCTGCAGATTTTGCCACCTCCAGAATATGCGTCCACATTCTCGGGATGCGTTTTCAACCGTGACGATGGGGCCACACTGAGTTACACGGCCTCAACCTGCACCCTTAATAACGTCTCTAGCGCCAACGGCTTTGACGGGCGGAGTGTGACAGTAGATATTCCCATTCCGAACGACTACACCTGCACGTCTGCGGTCGCGACGCAGTGCTGGATTAAGGTTCGAGCAGCATTCCCAAGCGGCGTGACCGACACCACAACTTGGTCGGCAGCAATCCTGGGAAACCCAATCAGGCTTGTCGAGTAGCCGACAGTTGTTGCCACTCAGCTATCCGCTCCCCCATTGGTGTTGAGGGCGCGCCGTCAACGAAAGGCCACAGTTCTTGAGCGATCTGTCGCCAGTTCCCTCGTGCTGCAAGATCTCCAAAGAGGGCAAATAGGCCTAGATTGATGCGCTGGATAATAACCATTGATGGGGGCAGATTGGCAGCCTTCATAATGTCGGAATGAGGCCCGGACAGGTCGAAGAACTGCCGAACCGACTGCGAGGAATATTCGGGAGTGATCTCTAGCACTTTGTCCTCAAGTACAAACTCGTAGAAGTGGCCGAAGTACTCCTGCAGGTCAGCGTCAGTAACCTCGAACTCTGCTGGCAGAATTCCTATCCTTTGGATGATTGTCCTAAAGCTCTCGATATCTTGATTTATCACCATGGCCTGAATCATTTCTTCAAACACTTGCACTTCGTCGGGGGTGAAGCGCTTGCAGAGGCCAAAGTCCAAGAAGCTAATCTGCCCACCGGGCCTAAACACGTAGTTGCCCGGATGTGGATCGCCGTTAAAAGCATGAAGCTGATAGATACTGCCAAAAGCAAACCGGTACAGGCATTCCGCCGCGAGTTGCTGCTCTGCATCAGACCAAGTCATGGCTTCAGAGAATGGCACCCCCTCGGCAAACTCTGTGGTGAGTACGCGCTGCGTCGACAGTGAATCAATAACCTCTGGAATATGGATAAACGGGTGTCCCGCATAGGCCAGGGCAAATAATCTCTGATGATCTGCCTCAAGGCAGTAGTTAAGTTCTTCAACTAGGCGTTCTTTGAGTTCTGCCACAATTGGTCCCGGATCCAGACCAGGAAAGAGCAGACCCATCACTTGAAAGAGCAGGTCTGTATTTTGAAGATCTGCTGCGATTGCCTGATCAACACCGGGGTACTGCACCTTTACAGCCACTCGTTGCCCAAAGTGAGTGGTTGCTACATGTACCTGACCAATCGAAGCCGACGCGAGGGGAATGTTGTTGAACTCGGCAAATGCCTGTTCAGGGTAGGCGCCAAGCTCCTCAAAAATCACCTGCTTCACCAGGGAGTATGCCATTGGTGGAGCGTTGCTCTGTAGCTGTGCAAGAGACTCACGTACAGCCTCGGGAAGTCCTTGATCTAAATAGCTGGCCATCTGGCCAAGCTTCATCATTGCGCCGCGCATATTACCCAGAGCCTCAGTGACCTGCTCGGCAGTTTGTAGCTCAAACTCGCTTCGGAGCTGCTCTCTGCGTTGCTCTGTGGCTAGTGCTCCGCGAGCCTTCATCGATACAAAGTTGCTGCCGGTCCGCGCGCCTACCCGAGCAAGCGTTGCAGTTCTGCGGAATTGCTGTAGGCGCAGTTGATTTCCAGAAGTACCAATCTGAAAACGCAACACCTTGAAGCCGAAGTAAGCAAGACCGCCGAGCGCTAGTCCGCCAACTGCTAAGCCAGCGACGGCTAGGTCAGTTCTCGGTGATGGTGATTGACTCAATGACTACCTCGTTCACCGGGCGATCCTGTGCGCCGGTTGGAACATTCTGGATGGCTTTAAGCACGTCTTCACCGGCAATCAATTTGCCAAACAGCGAGTAGCTAGCAGGCAAACTAACTCCATTTGCACCAGAGATGATGAAGAACTGACTACCGTTTGTATTTGGCCCGGCATTGGCCATTGCCAAGGAGCCAACCTGATATTTGCCAGGGGACGGAAGCTCATCGGCAAACTTATAGCCTGGACCTCCTCTTCCTGACCCTTCGGGGTCGCCACCTTGAATCATGAATTCGCGAATCACACGGTGAAAGATAATTCCGTCGTAATAGTGGTAGCGGGCTAAGTTGACGAAGTTGTTCACCGTGTTCGGGGCATCACTGGCATGAAGAAATGCTGTCATTGTCCCGTGGTTGGTAACAATCTCTGCTTGGTAACTCTTCGCCGGATCGATGTACATCGGGAAGGGTTCTGTGAACTTGGTCTGACGTGTGGATGATCCATCGGCTGCTGGTTGTTCTGTGGGCATGGCTCAAGTGTACTCAGCTGATGGGCACTGGCCGATTTGACTACCGTCGAGGCTGGCTTAACTAGCGGAACTGCTGAAGCGTTACTTGTGCCTCTGGCTCAGCTAAGACAACTACAGCAGCCTTACCCTTGCGAACACCTTCAGTTGGTAAAATCACAGTTACTGGGTCAGAAGAGCTCAGCTTTCGAACAAAGCCAAGGGCTTCACTAAAGCCAAGGCCCGAATCGATAATGAGCTCAGAAGACATTGAGTCTGCAACACGCAGTAAAGTGAGCGGGTTTCTTGTAGCTCCCACCTCTTTAAGCGCTGTTCGCAAGAACAACTGTTGACGTTGTTGTCTTCCTAGGTCGGCAGTTGGTTCGGTTACCTCCCTGCCGTTGATTATCTCTGTGTAATGACGAGAGCGCGCATATGCCAAAGCCTGAGTGCCATTGAGAGTTACTAGACCTGCGGTGTCTACTACAAGGCCCGAGTTGCTATCGAATGCTGGGTTTGGGAAATCAATAGTAACTCCACCGATCGCATCTACTAAGCCAGCAAAAGAACCGAAACCCACTTCCATATAGTGATTAATTGGGATACCAAGGTTCTGTTGCACAGTCAATACAAGGTTGCCTGGTCCGTCGTTGTAGGCGCCATTTATGCGCCCTTTCTTTCCGGTGCTAGCCACGGTTACCCAGAGGTCGCGAGGTATTGACAACATTGATGACCCTGAGGGTGTGGTGCGGAGAACAATGATTGTGTCGCTTCGGCTCCCGGTCACGCCGCTTGAGCCCTCGGGGTCGAATGCGGCGCGCGAGTCAGAACCCACAAGCAAGTAATTAGTAGCGTTTCCTTCCACGGGGTCAAGCACTCCGGCTAAGTCAACGCGCTGGATTTTGTTGTAGGTGGAATACCCTTTGAAAAGAAGTCCAAGAAGCCCCAGAACAGCCAGGATCGGCAAGAACAAGAACCAAATGAAATGCTTCTTCTTCCTAGGTTTAACCGCTTTTGCTCTGACGCTTTTTGATGATGGCGGTGCAGCAACTTGCTTCTTCGAGCTTGGAGTCGATGCAACTGTTTGCGGCTGAACCGGTGGGCGCGGAGTAGGGGCCGGTTGTGCCGGGTTTGCCGGTTGGGCTCTGGGAGAGGGGACGAAGAACTGTTTGCCAGGGCCATTTGGCGGTTTATCCTCAGGGTCCTTGGGGCTAGGCATCTTATGAGTCTTACTGCAATATGACTATTAATCGCGAACCTCACTGCTGAACCGCATCTGACCCGTAGTGCCCGTGGTTCCGTTATTGCGGTTTCTGGGCCTACGGTACGTGTGTCCCAGTCCGGCCCTTTAGATAAAGAATGACTTACTCATGCCTGCGCCCGTAGAAGACCAACCCCTTCATGCAAACTCTTATGCAGTGGCGTACCGGCTTCTGGGAGACCCAGTTCGAGCGTCTGCGGTATCTGACTTTGCTGTGCAGCGGGTTCGAAAAATGCCTGATGAGCTGTGTGAACAATGGCTCGAACAGCTCATCTTATTTACCGTGCAGCAGTCGCTTCACCCAGTCGCATCAGCAGCCGTTAACGAAGTCTCATCTGATTTGTCGATTGCCGGTCAGAGTACGGTCGATGTCGATGCTTCACTTCGCGAAGCGCTCCGTCGCCGCCTCGATAGGGCCACACCCGAGGAGCAAATCGCTGCTTCACTCATTCAGCTATGTGCCTACCCTGCAGAGTTTGTTGCTGGCCTGATGGGCATATCGCGCGATGCTGCTTTAGCGCTCGCTGGTGTGATTGCGCCGCCGCCCGGAGTTGAGTATCGGAACCTTGGCGACCCTGAACTTCTTGGCTCAAGTCGCGCTGCAACTTCAAGTAGGTTCCGGCGGAAGCCCCATTGGACAACGGTTGTTGCGCTTTTGTTAGTAGTACTGGCTGTGTTCTACGCAACCCAAGTCACTGGGCCACGTCCTAGCCTGACCAATGAGGGCGGGCTAGGTGTAAGCAGCGTCAGGGTGATCGAGGAGACTAGCGATCACCCAACAGAAATCGACCGACTGTTTAGCCAGACGCCAAATTAATTGACGGTGCTGCAACTCATTCGGCGCTGAGGAACACTGTCTTTTGTTCGGTGTAGTGGTCCATCGAGGCCATGCCAAGTTCTCTGCCGATTCCAGACTTCTTGAACCCTCCGAAGGGCAGCTCATATCGAACACTTCGGTTTGTGTTCACGGACATCACCCCAGTACGAACAGCCGAACTGACTCGCACAGCACGGCCAATGTCTCTAGTCCACAGCGTGCCAGAAAGCCCATAGTCACTGTCGTTGGCAATACGCACGGCATCGGCCTCGTCTTTAAATGGAATCACACTCAAGACCGGACCAAATATCTCTTCACGCGCGATGCGAGTGCTGTTGTCAACGTTTGCCACTACTGCAGGGCTTAGAAACCAACCCGGACCAGAGGCAACCCCACCGCAGACAACCTCAGCCCCCTCGGACTTACCAATTTCTAGGTATTCCAGACTGATCTCACGCTGTCGCTTCGAGATCATCGGTCCAATTTCTGTGGAGTCATTGCCGGGGTCGCCAATTCGAAGTTGCTGAGTTCGTTCGACCACTCGCGCCACAACTGTGTCATAGGCCGATTCCTCGACAAGTAGCCGACTTCGAGAGCAGCAGTCCTGCCCGGCGTTGGCAAATACGGAGTAGGGAATTGCGTCAACGGCTTTATCGATATCTGCATCTGCAAAGAGAATCGCTGCAGACTTGCCGCCGAGTTCAAGAGAGACGCGAGTCATATTCTCCGAGACCCTGCGCAGGATGCCAGCACCGGTACTTGAGTCCCCTGTAAATGAGATTTTTCCGACCCGCGAGTCGCCAACGAGTGAATCGCCAAGGGTTGCACCAGGTCCTGGAATTACCGAGACTGCTTCAGGTGGAACACCCGCTTGCAGTAACACCTCTCCCAACAACAAAGCGCTGAGGGGGGTCAGTGTTGCCGGCTTTAGAATGACTGGATTGCCACAAGCAAGGGCGGGAGCGAGTTTCCATGAGGCGATGTACATGGGAAAATTCCACGGCACGATAAGTCCACACACGCCAACGGGAACTCTACTGACCATGCCAAGTCCGGTATCTTGTGTTGGGACAACTGAGCCCATGTGCTTGTTAGCGGCTCCCGCATAGTACTCAAACACATCAGCCATAGCTGCTGCTTCCCAGCGTGCATCATCAATGGTGTGTCCTGCATTGATAACCTCTAGCTGCGCGAACTCCTCGGCACGATCGCGAATCAACCCCGCAACCCGCATAAGAACATGGCCGCGATCAGTTGCACTGACAGAGGACCACAGGCCCGACTCGAATGCGCGTGTGGCTGCGGCTATCGCATCTTCAAGATCTTGTTGCCCGCCTTGGGCTACCGAGCCGATCACCTTTGCAGTGGCCGGGTTAAAAACCTCAAAGGTTTGGCCATCGGCAGCTGAGCGTGAGTCACCAGCGATGATGAGTTGGGATGGTAGCGAAAAAGAAGTCATGTTCCCAGAGTGTATGTACCTCTCAGCATGACTACTGTGCCACTGCCGATTCCTTCTCTCGTTTCGGGCAGTGGAATTTCATCTCATAGGAGCTCAGCGCGTATGGCACGGCTAGAAGAAAAAATCACACTCATCACTGGCGCCGCATCTGGCCTAGGGCGTGTTGCAGCAGAACTCTTTGCTCGTGAGGGTTCACGAGTAGTCATTGCGGACCTTCAGGATGGGTCTGAAGCAGTAGAGGCAATTCGAATCGCTGGGGGCGAGGCCACCTACGTGCACTGCGATATTGGTTCAGAAGAATCGGTTCGGTCTGCAATTGATACTGCAGTAAAGACCTATGGGGGCTTACACGTTCTCTATAACAACGCCGGTGTGTCGCTCAGTGAGGACGATGGCCCAGAGAACACCCCGGTCGAAGTCTGGGACACCACACTCAAGATCAATGTGACTGGGCTTGCCCTCGGTTGTAAATACGGGATTCCCGCAATGCTTGACACCATCTCGGCAGCTGGAGAACGCGCTGCAAGTGCCTCAATAATAAACGTGGCTAGTTTTGTTGCCCACCTTGGGGCCGCAACGCCGCAGATTGCTTACACCGCATCAAAGGGTGCCGTGTTGTCTATGACTCGTGAGATTGCAGTCATCTATGCACGCCGAGGTATCCGTGCCAACGCCTTGTGCCCGGGCCCGGTTCTGACTCCCTTGTTAGCCAAATACCTGTCAGATGAAGAGAAGCGTCAGCGTCGGTTGGTGCACATCCCGATGGGTCGATTTGGTGAGCCAATAGAGATTGCCAACGCAGCACTGTTTTTGGCCTCAGACGAATCCTCGTTTATGACGGGGCAGTCTTTGCTCGTTGATGGCGGAATCACTGCTGCATACACCACACCAGAATGATTCCTAGCGCTACCGTACTGTCTGCCGACCTGAGGAGAACTTGTGACTGTAACTGGGCTAATTGATCGTCAAACGCTGGAACGACTCGTTACCGACGGGCAGATTGATACCGTAGTTGTTGCGTTTGTAGATGTTCAGGGTCGTTTAATGGGCAAGCGCGTGACCGGAAGGTTCTTTCTTGATCATGTACTCGGATCCACAACTGCTGATGGGACTGCCACTGGTGAGGGCATCGAGGCTTGTAACTACTTGATGACCGTCGATGTCGATATGAATGTCATCGATGGGTTTGAATACTCGGACTGGAATGGCGGATACGGGGACTTTCGCGGTCGACCGGACCTCAGCACGCTTCGGATTACGCCCTGGCTTGAGAAAACGGCACTTGTTTTGTGCGATGTCGTCGACAGTCAGACCGAACTAGCAGTTCCCGTATCTCCAAGACAGGTACTCCAAGCCCAACTGGCTCGAGCAGCAGAGCATGGCCTGATCGTCAAACTTGGTTCAGAGCTCGAGTTCTTTGCTTACGATGAGTCCTATGAGGAACTAGCTCGTCACAAGTACCGCACTCTCGAGGAGTCGACTTCCTCTTGGTACAACTTGGATTATCATATTTTTCAAACCACCAAGGATGAACCCCTGATTCGGGCAATCCGCAACGGCATGCTAGATGCCGGACTTCCCGTTGAGTTCTCTAAGGGTGAAGCAGCGCCGGGGCAACATGAACTCAACCTTCGGTATGCAGAAGCTCTGAAGATGGCTGATAATCACACCATCTATAAGAACGGCGCAAAGGAGATTGCTTATCTGCAAGATAAGGCAATCACCTTTATGGCTAAACCAAGCATTGACCAGCCCGGCTCAAGTTGCCATATCCACTCCTCTATCTGGAGCCTTGAAGATGACAGGCCGCTTTGCGCTGGTGATAGTGCCAACGGTATGAGTCCAATCTTTAGGTCGTGGGTTGCTGGACTTTTAGCTCACTCGCGAGAGCTTTCGCTGTGTTTCGCTCCGTATATTAATAGCTATAAGCGGTACCAACCTGACTCTTGGGCACCAACCGCTGTGGTCTGGTCGCCAGACAACCGCACCTGCGGCCTGCGCCTTGTCGGTCATGGGGCTGGCATGCGTATTGAGTCACGCATCCCAGGTGCTGATTGCAATCCTTACATTGCCTTCGCTGCGCTGATAGCGGCTGGTCTTGATGGGATCGAGTCTGGTCTTGATTGCGGAGATCCATATATGGGCAACGCTTACACGGCCGAAGATGTGCCACGTATTCCGTGGAATCTTGTTGAGGCAGTGAACCTCTTTGAACAGTCGCAGTTTGCTCGCGACGCTCTTGGTTCTGCAGTTTTTGAACATCTGCTGCACGCCGCCCGTGAGGAGTGGAAATCTTCTAACAATGTGGTCACTGAGTGGGAGCTTCGCCGAAATTTTGAACGTATATAGCTTTCATCTTTAGACTGATTTCGTTCTAAAATAGGAGTTCCCCCTGCAAACACTTCGAACTCCAGATGATCGTTTCTATGGCCTTGCGCAGTGGCCGTACCAGCCGAAGTACTCCGAGGTAGATGATTTCGAGGGAGGGCTTATTCGGATTCACCATGTGGATGAAGGTCCGGATTTAGCCGATCCAATTCTTTGTATGCACGGGGAGCCGTCTTGGGCCTACCTGTACCGCCACATGATTCCGCCATTTCTCAAGAACGGTCACCGGGTAGTAGCCGCCGATCTAGTTCGATTTGGGCGTTCTGATAAACCCTTAGATCAAAACAGCTACACCTATGAGCGACATGTGTCGTGGATGTCGGAGTGGTTGCTGAACCTTAATCTTCAACGCATCACTCTGTTTTGTCAGGACTGGGGTGGTTTGATTGGCCTGCGGTTAGCTGCTGCTTTTCCCGAGAGGTTCTCTCGACTCGTGATTGCGAATACTGAGCTACCGACCGGAGATATACCTCAACTTGCAGCATTTGCGCAGTGGAGGAGTTTCTCACAAACAGTTGAGCATTTTGACTCAGGTGCGCGTTGCTTCCCGTTATTAGTACCTGACTCCCCCACTGATCCTTCGGCTGCACAGAACCGAGCGGCTTGGGAAGTACTCAACAAGTGGACTCGGGGGCAGAATTGGCTAGAAACGTCCAGGAGTTCCTAGAGTCGAACCCGGTATGAACCTTTCGTCGGCAGAGATCAACGCACAAGAGCCCTGCACTGACGGGCGAATTCTGCGCGGAGCCAAGACCCGTACTGCCATTGTTGAGGGACTCTTGGACTTGTTTGCTCAGGGAAACTTTGCTCCGACTACCAAGCAGATTGCAGAGCAGGCTCAAACCTCGGTTCGTTCAATATTTCAGCACTTTGAAGATATGGAGACGCTGTACTCCGACCTAGTCGCCGTGCAGACACACAGAGTGACACCCTTGGTGGAGTCATTAAGAACCGAGGGTTCACTTAACGAGCGTCTAGCTGCTTTAGAAGCTCAACGTGCTGAGTTGTTTGAGCAGGTCACGCCCGCACGGCACGCTCTTGTAGGACGACCCACGAACTATCCCGCCATTACTCAGCGCCTACGCGACTTAGCGGCGCAGCTTCGAGCGCAAGTGCAATCACAGTTTTCTGTGGAGCTGAACGGCGAAGCAAAAGAGACTGCGCTGGTAGCTCTAGAGACCTTAGATCTTTTGTGGTCGTTCGAATCTTGGGATCGACTAAGGAACCTGCAGCAACTGACGGTCAGCCAAGCGGGGGCAACATTAAGCGCAGCGACCTTGAGCGTCCTGACCTGACTCTCGGGGCGGTTCCTTCTAGGAAGGACTCACAGATACATCTGTGACCTCACCTACCCCGTTCTTACAGACAAGGCGCACGTGTTCAACCCCTTGGAGCACTGTCGTTGCATCGGCGCAACCAACTATGCAGAGCAGTCCAAGTTCTCGGCTCAGGATCGCAGCATGAGAGTTTCGTCCCCCTTGTTCTGTAATCAGCGCAGAGGCTTGCAGCATGAGCGGAAGCCAAGATGGATCAGTGCTACGTGTAACAAGTACATCACCCTGACGGAACAAGGAATTCTCATACGGGTTAGTCAGCACACAGACTGGTGCTTCCACGGTTCCTGATCCGATACCCACCCCAAAACTGAGTGGTTTAGGGAATTGCTGATGGGGTTCTAACAGCTCAGTATTGCTCGTTGTTGGGTTATCAGCAGTTGTCGGCCCGTGTGGCAGTGGGCGAACCTGCACGAGCACCATCTGATCAGTGACACCGTCGAGTGCCCATTCCATGTCTACGGCCTGATGATAACTCTGCTGCAACCGGCGGCCCCAAGAGTTGAGCAGCAGTATCTGAGCTGTGGTCAATATCTGCGAGGTTCTCTCTGCCTGAGTTGTTTCTTGGAGCTGAGCAGAACCATCTGATTTGAACAGCTGTTGCTGCCGGTACACACGAATTGCTGCAGGCCCTGATTCGGTTGTCGGCTGATTCTCGACCTCGTATCGCTCTGGAATTATCTGCCCCCCAACCAGTGCATCACCCACCCCCCAACAAGCTTCGATACTGGTGACTGTTATGTCGGTTCTGAACTCTTTCTGGCTCAAAAGATGGGTTTGATTGGCCTGCAGGTCCAAGTCAGAGCTCAGCAGGACTCCGGAAGCACCAAGATCAGAACGGACCATTTGTTGAACGATTACAGCCATTAGATTGCCTGCAAGCGACTGCTTTCGGGCCTTGCAGTATGCAACAACTCTGATTGAAAACAGAGAAGAAATCACGCTCCGGTAAGTATCAAGAGCTTGCTCGAAATTGCTGACTGATAAAAACGATTCGAATTGACCAGCAAAGCTGGCATCCGAAAGATCTTCACAGGTGGCAGACGAACGGAGCGCAAGCAGTGCGGGGCCCTGCTCGCGCAGCTGGAGGCGGTCTAGGGCTGCAGCTAGATCTTCTTCTAGTCCCAGAGGCGGAGGTGCTGTAGCGATCAGCAACTGTGCCTGAAATGAAAAAGCTTGAGGCTCGAGTCGACCGGCTTCGAGGGCTTGGAATAGTTCTTGTAGCGGTTCATGAACTGCTGCCTGATTTAAGAACTCGCGGCATGCAGCAACACCGATGATGAATCCTTCTGGGATAGGGATTTGTAGCGAACGTTCCTGGCTTGAAAGCGAACCCTGATAGAGATCGCTCGCATCGCGCTCAAGGTCAGCAACGCGGGCCAAGGCTGCTGCCTTGGACCCGACCGCTGAATTAAGTTTTGCGGCCGAATCTGTCATCCAAATGATCAGTGCAGGTGCTGTATCTCTATTTACGGGCTCCTTGCTTACGGGTTCCTTCCCTACAGACTCCCTGCTTGCCGACTCCATGTGGTTAGTCTCATCCAAATCTGTCTGGTTGGGAGCTGATTAGGCGAGTGCACTACGGCTTTGTTGAATTAGTGTACAGAATCACTTGCGTCGCACCGCCGCAGATTCACCGGGGGGACCGTATGGATACGCTGATTACACAACTCGCAGACATCATTCCCGCAGACCGCGTAATCAGCCCGAACTTAATCCAGGACTACGGCAGCGATGAGTGTTTGACAGTCGATCCAGTAACTCCGGCTGTAGTTCTGTGTCCCGAGAACACCGAAGAGGTTTCAGCACTACTGAAGTTCGCAGATCGCCATCGTGTTCCTGTCACAGCGCGCGGTGCAGGAACTGGACTCTCTGGGGCAGCCGTTCCAAGTTCGGAGTCGATGGTGATCTCTCTTGAGCGGATGAATCAAGTACTCGAGATAGACACTGAAAACCATGTAGCCGTGGTGCAGCCCGGTGTGCGCCTAAACGAACTTGATCTGCTTACCCGAGAACACGACCTGATCTACCCGGTGTTCCCAGGGGAATACTCTTCAAGTCTTGGCGGGAACATCTCTACAAACGCTGGCGGCATGCGGGCTGTTAAATATGGAGTTACTCGCCATCAGGTACTTGGCTTAGAAATGGTTCTTGCAGGCGGTGAGGTGCTGCGCTCAGGAGGTAAATTTGTTAAGTCCTCAACGGGCTATGACCTGACGCAGCTAGTGGTGGGTAGCGAGGGAACTCTGGCAGTAGTAACAGAGGCAACTCTTAAGTTGTCGCCACGTATTGAGCACCAAGTGACCGTCCTCGCACCGTTCAATACCCTCGGTGAAGTGTCTGCTGCCGTACCCCGTGTTGTTGATTCTGGTATCGGACCCGTGGTGCTTGAATACATCGACCTGTTGACGATGTCTGCGGTTCATTCGTTCACTGGACTAGAACTCGGTATCCCCCAAGAGATACAGGACACTGTACTTGCCTATCTAGTCGTGATGTTGGAGAACCCAGTTCTGTCTCGACTCGAAGAGGACACAGAGCGACTATCTGAGATGTTGTTTGATCTTGGCGCGATTGACGCCTACGTATTGCCATCAGGGGCTGCAGCTGGACTCATTGATGCCAGAGAAAAAGCATTTTGGATGGCGAAGGCAGCGGGTGCTGACGACATTATTGACATCGTGGTTCCACGAGCACAGATTCCGCAGTTTATGGAACGCGTTGGGCTACTTGCGGCTGAATATGAGGCATGGATTGCGGGCTGTGGCCATGCCGGAGATGGCAACGTGCATATGGGTATCTTCTGCTCCGACCAAGAACGGCGGAACCGCCTTCTCGCAGAACTCTTTGCAGCAGGTCTGTCTTTGGGCGGCGAAATTTCTGGCGAGCATGGGGTGGGTCGCGCGAAGAAGCAGTATTTCAATGCGCTTGTGGACCCTGCCAAGATCGCGCTGATGCGCCGAATTAAGTCTGCATTCGACCCACATGGCATTTTAAACCCCGAGATACTTTTTACTAACGAGGAACAAACATGAATGGCGCACAAGCACTCATCCGAACACTGGTAGCTGCAGGTGTGGACACCTGTTTTATGAACCCCGGCACCTCAGAGATGCACTTTGTTGCTGCGCTTGATGAGGTACCCGAGATGCATTCGGTGCTAGCGCTCTTTGAGGGCGTGGCAACTGGTGCGGCTGACGGATATGCAAGAATGTCGGGTCGTCCAGCGGCAGTTTTGCTACATCTTGGCCCAGGACTTGGCAACGGGCTTGCCAACCTACATAACGCTCGCCGAGGCTACACACCGGTAGTGAACATTGTTGGAGATCACGCCACCTATCACGCCCAGTACGACGCGCCTTTACAGAGCGATATTGAGAGCATTGCCAAAGGGGTTTCTGGCTGGATCCGCTCTGCTGATTCAACGGCGAGTCTGCAGACAGACGCTGCCGATGCCGTTGCTGCATCATTTGGCCCTCCCGGGCAGGTTGCAACTCTCATTTTGCCCGCAGATGTGTGCTGGCTTGACTCGGATGGTCCTGTAGATCCACATGAGACTCCAAAGCTGTTGGCAGTTGAGCCAAGCACTTTGGCCAAGATTCTTGACGTGGTGAGATCTGGCGAACCCACAGCATTTCTGCTCGCTGGCTCAAGCCTGATGGAACCAGGCTTAGTGGCTGCTTCACGTATTGCGCAGAGCGAGGGAGTTCGTCTGATTGCAGAGACCTTCCCGCCACGCCTGCAGCGTGGCGCAGGGCTACCTGCACTTGACCGCCTGATGTACCTTGCGGAGTTTGCTCAAGCGCAGTTGGCTGGCCTGAAACATCTGGTTCTTGTGGGGGCAGCTTCGCCGGTGTCGTTCTTTGCTTACCCCGAGATTGCGTCAGATCTTGTTCCTGAGGGATGCACGGTTCACGTTCTGGCCCAACCCGGAGATAACTCTACTGCGGCACTAGAACTTCTGGCCGAAATGCTCGGCGCACCGCGTGACTCTGCAGTGCTTGCTCAGCCCTCACGCCCAGATCGACCATCTGGTGCGCTGAATGCTGAATCCTTTGCAGCAGCAGTGGGCGCCCTTTTACCAAAAGACGTGATTGTTGTAGATGAGGGAAATACCGCAGGGCTGTTTGTAGCTGGGTTTACTGCGGGTGCGCCGCGGCACGACTGGCTATGTTTGCCAGGGGGTGCCATCGGCTACGGCATGCCAGTAGCGACTGGTGCAGCAGTCGCCTCTCCGGGCAAAAAGGTGCTCAATCTGCAGGCTGACGGAAGTGCTATGTACACCTTCCAGGCTCTGTGGACTCAGGTGCGAGAGGGCCTTGATGTGATAACGGTGATACTCAACAATCAGTCCTACGCGATATTAAACCTAGAGCTTTCTCGGGTTGGTGCTGAGCCTGGACCAAAGGCACTTGAGATGCTTGATCTCACTAACCCTCGTTTAGACTTTGTGGCATTAGCTCAAGGACTTGGCGTGTCAGCCACACGTGCGACCACAGCCGAGGAGTTCACTGCGCAACTCGAGGCAGCTTTTCAGAGCCACGGACCTCATCTGATTGAGGCAATACTGCCTCCTACTTTGTAGGCGACTGACAACTGTTTGGTTCTTTTTCTTGAATGCCCTTTCAAGCTCTGTTCTCTGTTTCGAACTCCAGATCTTGTTCAGCAACGTCTTCTGTTCTTGCTTGTGCAGGAAGATACAGAAATACGCCAATGGCGCCAAGGGCAACTGGAATAGCAGCAACAATCACACCCCAATGCAGGGCATCAACAAACGCAGTATTTGCCACCGACAATAGGCCCTCTGATGACACTTTTGAGAGCTGTGATGCCACCAAGTTTGCCCCACCAAGTGACCCTTGAGCAGCGTCAATCACTTGAGCAGGGGCACCTCGAGCGTTGAGGAACTCGCTCACCTGCGAGCCGTAGACCGAGGCTAACACGCTGCCGATAATTGCTACACCGAGCGCTCCTCCAACTTGTCGAGTGGTGTCATTTACTGCAGATCCAACTCCTGCTTTGCCAAGTGGCAATGAACCCATGACCGAGTCAGTAGACGGAGCCATAACTAGTCCCATGCCGAGTGCAAGCAGCATGAGCCGCCAGGCAATATGCCAATAAAGCGAGTCCACCTCGAGTAAAGACATAGACAGCAAAGCTGCAGCCACCAGTGAAAGGCCGGCGGTGACTGTGTATTTAGTGCCAAATCGCTTGACTATTTGTGAACTCGTTGGTGCAACAACCATCAGCGTGACTGCAAAGGGAAGCATTCGAAGCCCGGTTTCGAGCGGCGAGTAACCGAGCACAAACTGAAAATACTGTGTTAATAGAAAGATCGAACCGAACATTGCAAAGAACACGGCGGTTATTGCACCGTTAGCAGCACTGAAGCGCGGGTTCTTAAAGAAGCTCATATCTAACATCGGGTTTGAAACTCTTCGCTCCCACAGCACGAAGCCCCCACCGATCAGCAATCCACCCACGAAGATTCCGAGAATCCTCGGCTGCAACCAGCCTTCTCCGGGAGCTTCAATGATGGCGAAGAGTAGAAGGCTTAGAGAGGCAATTGAGAGGACTGCACCAACAAGGTCTAAACGTGGTGCTGCTGGGTCCTTGGAGTCTGGAATCAAAAAGATTCCAGAAACGAGACCAACCACCACGATTGGAAGATTAACTAAGAATACCGATCCCCAATAAAAATGTTCTACAAGAAATCCACCAGTTAGCGGGCCAAGAGCTGCTCCAAGACCTGCAACACCAGCCCATATGCCGATGGCTTTTGCCCGCTCCTGCGGGGGGAACACATTGGTTATGATCGACAACGTGGCCGGCATAATGAATGCTGCTCCTACACCCATCAGTGCTCGTGTAGAGATGAGTTGGCTTGCCGTTGATGACAATGCGGCAAGTAGAGATCCGAAACCAAAAATGACGAGGCCAAGTTGCAGAGCCTTACGCCGACCAAATTTGTCACCCATCGCTCCGGCGGTCAGAAGCAGACCTGCAAACACAATGGTGTACGAGTCAACGATCCACTGCAGTTGACTATTTGTTGCCCTCAGATCTCGAATGATGGTGGGAATAGCAACATTTAGAATTGAGTTGTCCAGCACGATCACTAACAAGCTGAAGCACAGCACTGTAAGAATTAACCAACGCCGCTCATAATCGCGTGCGCCGGTGTCGGCGCTCTTTGTCAAACTAGTCATGATTTTCTCTCGGGGAGTGGGGCCAGCAACACAGGCCAGATGTTGATGTATCCACATAAATCTTAGTAGGTGTTCAACAGCCAGAGAATTGCTGTCGAGGAGTGCCTCAATGAGCCGTAGACTTAAGCCGTGACAGAGGCGGCTGGAACTGTGAACAAAGCAGTGCCTACAACAGCGGCTTGTGAGTTACTCCAAAAAGTTATCGCCGCCATACCGCAGGGTGAGGATCGCCCTCAACAACAGCAGATGACTCAAGCAGTTGAGCAGGCTTTCGCTACAAAGCAGCATTTGGCAGTCCAAGGTCCAACAGGAGTTGGCAAGTCGATTGCCTATCTCATACCTGCGATTCTTGGAGCTGCGAGAGGCTCACGGACGGTGATAGTTACCTCCTCAAAGGCACTTCAGGACCAGTTGGCAACGGTTGAACTCCCGTTCCTGCAGAGCGTTCTCGATCTTGGTTTTAGCTACTCAGTGCTCAAAGGCCGATCAAACTATGTCTGCGAGGCAGCTGTAGCAGAGGTTCGTGTGCAACTTGGTGGCCTTGGGCAGCAAGGATTTGACCTTGGTGCTGCTCCAACTGCCGGCGAGGCTGAGTTGAGCGATGTCGAATTACGTGAAGAGGTTGAGCTCATACTTGATTGGGCTGAGGGTTCTTCGTCCGGAGATATGGCTGAGTTACCCATGACTCCGCATTGGAAAGCCTGGGCCGCGGTCTCTGTAGGCCCCGGAGAATGTGTAGGCGCAAGTAAGTGCTCGTACTCAGCAGATTGTAAATCCGAACAGGCGCGTGCTGCTGCTGAGTCGGCCGAAATCGTTGTGGTAAATGCCCATCTATACGGGGCACACATCCAGACCGGTGGAACCCTGCTGCCCCCTCATAATCAACTGATTATTGATGAGGCCCATGAGTTCGAGGACTCAATCGTAGGTTCGCTCAGCATTGAACTGACCGAGGGGCGTTTATTAAACTTGGCGCGGGTTCATGACCGCTGTGTCGCCGCAGATGACAAAGTCGCAGCCTCGCTGCGATCAGCCGGGGCCATTCTTGAAGCCTGCATGGAGGGCATTGCGCAGGCTGGCACAGTTCGCCTGACTAGTGGTCTGGGAGAAGTTCTCTCCGCCGCAGTTTCAACAGCAGCAGCCTCAGCAGACCGGGCGCTCAATAGCCTTCGTGCTGCAGCTCGTCATGCTGCGGAATCAACAGCAAAGCATCGAATTGAGCGCTCGGTGCGCATAGCTGAGTCAGTGGTGGATGACACCCAGTTGCTACTCGGAAAGCTCGGCACTGGCACCGTTCTATGGGTGGAGCCAGGCCGAAACTATCGACACGTGCTGCGCCTAACTCGTATCGACGTGGCTGACACTCTTCGCAGGCAGGCATGGGCAGAGAAGGATCTAACGGTGGTTTGCTGTTCGGCCACCCTTGACGCAGGAACGGCTAGTCGCCTCGGGTTAGAAGCTGAGTACCTTGCGGTGCCCTCTCCGTTCAACTTCCAAGACAATGCAGTGCTGTTTGTTCCCAAGATTCACAACCCGACTCACCCTGATTGGGCAGAGGAGGTAGCCCAAGAGGTAGAGCATGTGATTCGTGCGCTCTCTGGTCGAACACTGGCCCTCTTTACCTCGAATCGAATGCTCCGCAGCACCGTTGATCTGTGTCGCGAGCGCTTACCGGGCCACACTTTGCTGGCTCAGGGGGATGCACCAAACCCGGTTCTGCAGGAGCAGTTCTTACAAGATGAGCATGCAAGCCTATTCGCTACCGCAAGTTTTTGGACCGGAATCTCTAGTCCGGGCACAACATGTTCCGCAGTCATTTTGGACAAGATCCCCTTTCCAGTGCCGACAGACCCGATTGTGCAGGCTCGCTGTGAGGTCATTGGAGATGCTGCATTTATGGAAGTCTCGGTTCCTGCTGCGGGGATGCAGCTGGCGCAAGGCGTCGGACGGTTGATACGCACGGCCACAGATAAGGGCGTAGTAGTTGTCTGCGACCCTCGATTAGCCGAGGCTAGGTATCGCCACCAGATTCTGGATCTGTTACCGCCTATGCGGCGGGTGCGGAACCGAGAGTTTCTTGATCAGTTCATTCGAGATCTAGAACTTGACTAGCAGTGTTGGTCTTCCAATCGCGTTGGTCCGGGTGAGCTAATCGCTGCTTATAGGCCACGGTGTAGTCAGGCCAGTTATTTGTCACTCGGCCTTGGGAGTTTTTGTACCAACTACTGCAGTCCTCGTTCCAGACTGTCTTCGTTAGTGCCGCTGAGATCTCTGCATCGAAGTTCTCCATTGAACGTTCGCGAACCTCTGCCGAGGTAACCCCCTTGGTTACGAAACCGTCGATGATCTCGCGGATGTACCCCACCTGTTGCTCAATCATAAAAAGAATTGAGTTATGTCCAAGGTTGGTGTTTGGTCCGTACAGAATGAAGAAGTTAGGAAACCCTGAAACAGCTAAGCCAAGAAATGCGCGAGCGCCTTCTTTCCAAGCGTGGTTCAGGTCCTGGCCATCACGGCCAGTGATCTGTAGCGGTGCGAGAAAATCTGTGGCATGAAAACCTGTTCCGAAGATGATGGTGTCTACGGGTATCTCTTCGCCGGATTCCGTAATTATCCCCGTGCTTGTGATTCTGGAAACACCCTCGGTCACTACGCGAGTTTGTGGTCTCAATAATGTTGGATACCAGTCATTAGCAATCAAGATACGTCGGCAACCTGGGGTGTACTGAGGCACAAGTGCCTCAGTCGGCAGATTTGGAGAGGCCATCTTTGAGACTTCTTCCCCGAACTTCCTTTGCATCATCGCGCCTAGTCTGCTGCCCTTCTTCATTAAGCGAAACCGAAACTCCAAGCGCCAATAAATAGAACTCCGGTAGGCCTGACGCAAACCCGGAACGTTCTTTAGTGCTGATATCTGCAAGCGGGTAAACGGGCGGTCAGGCTTGGGTGCGACATAGTTGACGCTTCGCTGAAATAACGTGATTTCTGCAGCCAGCTTTGCCACTTGCGGAACAAACTGTATGGCGCTTGCTCCAATCCCAATCACAGCCACGCGCTCGCCATGCAGGTCATGCGAGTGATCCCACTGAGCAGAGTGGAACTTGGTGCCCGTGAAAGTATCTAGCCCAGCAATCTGCGGGATGTTCGGACGGTTGAGTTGCCCAAGCCCACTCACTACAACTTCTGCTTCATGGGTAGCGCCAGAACTCAGTTCTAGAGCCCAGAGGCTACGTTCCTCGTTCCAGACCGCCTCTGTCACCTCGGCGGAAAATACAATGTGATTGCCAAGGTTGTACTTCGAAACTAAAGACTCTAAGTATCCAAGAATCTCGGGCTGTTCTGGAAACTTGCGAGACCAGTCAACTTTGGGGGCAAAGGAAAAGCTGTAGAGATGCGAGGGAACGTCACAGGCTGCGCCTGGGTAAGTGTTATCTCGCCATGTCCCGCCAACCCGCTCCCCCTTTTCATAGATGGTAAACGAGCTAATCCCGTGTTCAAGTAACTGCAGTGCCATGCAAATTCCAGCTGCTCCAGCGCCAAGAATGGCAATACGAGGTGTAGGAGTTCCCTCGGTGATCAGACGGCGTAATTGATCAGAGCGAGCCCTTCCCGCAGCGGTATTGCTATCTGAATGGGAGGTGGGATGAAGAAAGTTGTGAAGATGAAAACGCATATCTGCTGCCATGTATCACTCAGGTTATGTTCCAGAGGCCACACAGGTGCCCAAAATCCTAATCACAGCCAAAACCCGGGGGCCGGCTTCATTTCCGAGTCTCACCCAGTCACAGAGATGAGCCCGATCTGAGCGCCGAGCCTATGAAATGGTACTTATCGACTTCTGGGCATCTTGGTTTGTGTCATCTAAGGCTGCGAGACATCTTCGGTTGTTGTAGGGGTAGCGCCCTTGCCTTCGATGTTGATCTGAGGCAACCAAGAAAGCCAACTCGGGAAGTACCAAGCCTTGGCACCAAATAATTCCATGATTGCTGGAACGAGAATCATGCGGACAATCGTTGAGTCGATCAGTACTGCAACTGCCATTCCGAAACCAATTAACTTAACTGTTGGGCTTGGACTCGCAACGAAAGAAAAAAATACAGCCATCATGATGAGTGCTGCCGTGGTGATGACCCGAGCAGTTGTTGCCACTCCAAGAATCACCGACTTTCGAGGGTCATGTGTGCTGTCCCAAATCTCTTTCATACGGCTCATTAGAAACACCTCGTAGTCCATGGACAGACCAAACAGAATCACGAACATAACTAACGGTACGAAGGAGACAATTGGAATGGTCTCGGTCAGCCCCACAATCTGGCGTGCCCACCCCCACTGGAACACTGCGACTACAACGCCGTAGGCAGCTGCAATCGATACCAGATTCATGGCGGCGGCCTTCAGTGGAACCAAAATCGAGCGAAAGACCAGCACCAATAAAATAAAGGCTCCAAGCACCACAGCGCCAATAACAATTGGTAGGTACTTCTGCACTACATCGGTCAGGTCAATCAGGGTGGCAGTGCTTCCGCCAATATGAGCCTGGAGTGTGGATCCCTCAGTTGCTTTTGCTAAGGAAGTTCTGAGCCGCTCGACTAGGGCCTTAGTTTCTGAACTGTCTGGCCCGCTACTGGGAATAATTTGATAAATCACCGCAGTGGTCTTTTCTGCAGAGTTAGGAATAGGCCCAAGTGAGTAGTCGACCCCCTTGATGGTGCCCGAGGGCTGCTCAGCACCCACAGCCTTATTGACTGCATCGAGCTCAGAGAGTGCATCTAGGTAACTCACAGGCTTGTCTTTATTTAGCCCGACGGCGACTAGTAAGGGGGCATTTATGCCCTCTCCAAAGCCGTCCCTCATTAAATCGTATGCAATGCGTTGAGAGAGCGCCTTCGGCTCAGAGCCGTCGTCTGGCATTCCAAACTGAATCTTTAAGAACGGCACAGCCAGAATTAGTAATACTGCAGCCCCTGCAATCAAACTGATCCAAGGTTTACGAGACATCGCAGTCGCGAACTTCCCCCAGAAGGTTGTCTCTGGATCGAGCTGTTTCATCTTGCGGCCTGGCAAAATAATCGCATCAATACGCGAACCAGCAAATCCAAGCCAAGCCGGAAGCAAAGTCATTGCGGCGAACAGCATGACTGTGACGCCAAGGGCGGCGGCTAGTCCTAATGTTTGCACCAACGGAATAGGCACTAACAAAAGGCCCATCAGCGCAACCACCACTGTGATTCCGGCAAATAAGGCTGCATTGCCTGCGGTCTGGAGTGCAAGTCCAACCGCAGAGATTGGTTCCTCGCCATCTTCAATAAACTCCCGATAGCGAGTGACAATAAGTAGGGAATAATCCAGGCCAACACCCAAACTAATCATGAGTGCAACGGGTGGAGCAGCCGAAGAGACGGTAGTGAAGTTTGCAAGAATGAACACCACGCCGTTTGCAGTGGCTGCACCGAAAAGTGCAGTTGCAATCGGTATTGCCATTCCCCAAAGCGATCCAAATGCGAAGAGAAGCAAGAGCGCTCCCAGTAGCAGTCCAATTTCATCGGCGTGGTTTGCAAACGCACTCACGGGGACGTTCCAAGTATCTGCTATTGCTCCTCCGACAACCGCGGTTAGACCAGCCTCTCGCGCCTTTACTAAAGCATCGTCAATCTGAGAGTACGGGTTGTTGTAGTCACGGGCATTTGTGTCTGCGCTGACGCGGTACTTGTCCAACAAATCCAGTACTGACTTGTCAAAGGTCACGGTGGAGTAGGCAACCCGTTTGTCCATACTGAGCGACGAGGGGATGTTTTCTGCAATCTTCTGTACTGCCGTTTGTTGATCTTTGGGTAACTCTCCAACGATCTGTTGCAACGCTTCCTCTGTTGCAGGAGATACAGGATTTGAGACCGAACTCACTCCGGGAATCTTCTCTAATGAAGCAACTGTAGAATCTACTGACCCACTCAGTGCTGTATCGCTCAGGGTTGACCCCTTCGGCGATGCAAAGACAATGGTTGCGGTAGCTGCATTCTGAGAACTAAAGCGCTGATCTAGCAGGTCATAAGCCGATTGCGAGTCCGAGTTAGGAATACTGAAATTATCTGAAATACTTTTCTTGTAGATCCCTCCGACGTAACCGGCAGCCAAAATAATCACGATCCAGACAAGCAGTACAACTCGGTGGTGGCGGGCCATGAAACGCCCGAGTCGGCCCAACAGTGGCGGCCGGTTATCGGAGGACGGAGTTGCAGAAGATGTGGCATTAGGCATAGCTGCTGAGGTTAGCGGTGAGGTATCAGTCCTAGCGGGATAGCGCTATCGATCAGACAGTTAGTCTCAACATCTAGCCTGAGTGCAGAGTGGCATAGCTGAGCAGGAGAGAATATGGGAGACACAAGTGGCAGCAAGTTTCGTATCGAATCTGACTCTCTCGGACAGGTTCGAGTTCCAATAGATGCGCTCTGGCAGGCACAGACTCAGCGTGCAGTTCAGAATTTTCAGATTTCTTCTGAGCGGATCCATCCGGAGGTCATCCGATCTCTTGTCCATATCAAGTCAGCCTCTGCTGAAACGAACTGCGAGCTCGGCGTTATTTCTGCGCCCATCGCAAAGGCGATCCTTGCAGCATGTGAGGAAGTGTTGGAGGGTGACCTTCAGGAGCAGTTTCCTGTCGATGTCTTCCAGACAGGCTCGGGCACTTCTACAAACATGAATGTAAACGAGGTAATTGCCACCTTGGCCAGTCGTGGCCTTGGTGAAAGTGTCCATCCGAATGACCACGTAAATGCCTCGCAATCTTCGAATGATGTTTTCCCGACCTCGCTGCATCTAGCAGCGCTCGTTCTGCTAAAACGCCAGCTAGTTCCATCTCTTGTTTCCCTGAGTGAGGCGCTACGGTCAAAGCAGCTGGAGTGGGCTGCGGTAGTTAAAGCTGGCCGCACTCACCTGATGGATGCAGTGCCCGTCACCCTTGGACAAGAGTTTGGCGGCTACGCGACGGCAATTGAACTTGCACTTGACAGGATTTCTGGAACTGAATCTCGGCTCTGTTCACTTGCCCTCGGGGGAACGGCAGTGGGTACCGGACTCAATGCACCCCTGGACTTTGCCGATCGAACCATAGAACGCCTCAGCCAAACACTTGGGCTGGATCTCTATCAGGCCCATGACCACTTCGAGGCTCAGGGCGGCCAGGATTCTCTGGTGGAATGCAGCGGGGCATCTCGGGTGCTTGCAGTGAGCTTGAACAAGATTGCATCCGACCTCCGCTGGATGTCCTCTGGTCCAGCAGCAGGTCTTGGCGAAATCTCTCTGCCGGTGCTGCAACCTGGAAGTTCAATTATGCCCGCCAAGGTGAACCCAATAATTCCAGAAGTGGTTCAGCAGGTGGTTGCTCAAGTGATTGGAAATGACGCGGCCATAGGCTTTGCTGCTGCCTCTGGCAACTTTGAACTCAACGTGATGATGCCCGTCATGGGCAAGAATCTGCTTGAGTCGATAGACCTGCTTAGTAATGCAGCACGAGCGCTATCTGAGAAAGCTATTTTTGGCAGTATTGCTCACGAGTCAATCATGTTGAATAACGCAGAGAGGTCACCTGCTCTGGTTACGGCACTAGTGCCACTCATCGGCTATGAGGCGGCCGCAGGAATTGCTCGTGCGGCAGAGTCGGCTGGAACCAGCATCAGAGAAGAACTCATTCAGAGCGGGTTGCTCTCTCTGGAACAGATCGCCTCGTCGCTAGATCTTCTCAAGATGACACAAGGCGGCATGAGGACAAGCGAGGAGAGTTGAGTGACGGCTTGACTCCTACGCAAGCCCGCTCAGAGCGGCAACAGATCTAGTCGACAGACAGGAGCGCAAAGAGTTCTGTCTTGCGATCCTCAAAATCCTCGAACGTGATCTCATCGTCTTCGAACTGCTGATGAAGGTCTGCAACCATCTTCAGGAGCTGATCTGGCGGAATCTCGTCTCCTTCAGTAAAGGAGGAGAGTTCGATCGTCTCGTCGTCTTCATCACGAGTCAGAGCGTCTTCTGGACTCTTATCAAGACGTTTGTCTCTCTTTGCGGCTGCCTTGGCTTTTTTAGCACGGTCACGCTGCAGTTTTTCAAAGCTTGTTCGACTCGCACCCATGGTGCTCCTTCGTCCGGCACCGATTCAACTAGGGCTGATATCGGAAAAGTTAGTTACCGAGATCTATATGTTGTCATCTCGCCCAGCGAGAAGCACATCGTGGGCAGCAACAACTGAGCATCCTCTCGGCTGGGAGGTCAACTCTGGAGACGTCAGTACGGGCAAGGACTGGTCGCAGAACTCGCCCGGGCTGTTTTCAGAAATAAGAAAGCCGCCGGCTAGCAGCCGGCGGCCTCCTAAGAAAGACTCGGTTCAGACGACCCGAACGTTTTGGGCTTCTTCACCCTTACGTCCAGGTGCTACGTCAAATTCGACGCGCTGTCCCTCTTCCAAACTCTTGTATCCACTTCCTTGAATGTTTGAGTAGTGGACGAAGACATCCTCGCCTTGCTCACGCGAGATGAAGCCGAAGCCCTTCTCGGAATTGAAGAACTTTACGGTACCTGTTGCCAACTTCTTCTCTTTTCACTTTCGAGCAAGCCCGTGTGGCTGTCCCAACACAGAAAGACTACCCCATATGTCCCATGAGTGCAGAAAAGCTTCGGGAGATTTCTGGAGGCGCCAAATGATGAGCCCAATAAGTTCTGAGAACATTCATGCAAAATTGACCGTGGTCCTACCGAAAAATGCCCTCGACAAACGCAAAATCCGGCTTACACAAGGGCGGTAAATACAATCCAAGCGAAGAAGCCAAGAACAAGGATTCCCATCACAAGAACAATGGGCCATCCCCCAAAAGCTTCTTTCTGCTTCATTTTGATGTCGTACTCCAGGTTCTCTGGAGAACCAACTTTTGGTAATTTGTGCTGCTTCGGTTTACGTGGCTTTCCACCAGAACTTCCCATGAGTTCACTCTAGGGGCAGTTCTGTCAAGCGACTGACTACTGCGCAACCCGCCAGTGTGGTCTATACTATGAATGGTACATATCCCATCAGGGCACAGCCTCCTTTCGAGTAGAGCCGGCGCCGCGATGGCCGTAGCAATCAAATTGGGTAGCAATCCAGTTGGGTAGCACCGGAGAATCACGCCTAGAACAGAGTTGTCGTGTTCGAACTCCCCGAGTTTGAAGAGAGTGACCTCTCGTGCTGTGTAGGCATCAGCGTTGAAGGCGCCGAGGAGAACATGCAGAACGTAGGGGAACAGATCACAGTGAGTAGCAGTCAGGGAAACTTGCCGAGCGGGTTTACCTATGCCGTCGAGGCTGCGGCAGCGGCCGAAGCCTCTCCCGTGCAACTTGCCATGCTCGAGCAACATGTCGGGCCGTGGAAGTTCACCCTTGAGCGACTGCTATTCCGGACAGAGGAAGACCTCATTGCAATTCGCCGTCTGAACACACCAGAACGTGAACAAGTCATTTCTGATTTCGAAGCAGAGCAAGACCGACTTGAGGCAGCATTAAATCGCCTTGTTGGCGATACTGAATCTGGAAATGACCCCGTCCTGTTGGAATCTGCTGGTGAAGTACGCCTGCAAGCATCCTGGGCGGCAGGCAGACTCGTGGTTTGGGCCGCAGGACCCGGAACAGCCCCAGCAAATGCGGCAGATCTCGCAGCACGATTAGAAAATGCAGGAGTACTGGCCACGGGGTGGACCTCTCACCCTCCGGTGAAGCTTCCTTCGGGTACTGCTGCACCTGCGCTTGCACTTCCCATCGGCGATGCAATTGGTTGGTTAGCTAACGTCGGCGCAGGCCACGATAACGATGCAATCGGATCGAGCGTGACTTGGTTAGGACGGGTTGCGGTATGGGCTGTACGTCTTGTTGCAGCGGGGCAAGTTGTGCCGATTCTTCGTAATCGTCGCCGAGGTCGCCAACAGGATGCTTTGGAAGGCCGCACCGAGCTCTCTGTTCGTTGGGGCCCGGCTCTGCTGGGAACGACCGAACTCAATGACCTTGCAGCGGCAATGCCGGGGCCAGTGACAGCTTTAGAACGAACCGAGGCCAAGCCACTCACCTTGTCGGTGCTTGGCGCAATCATTAATGCAATCGTCAGCGATGCTGCCAGCAAGCTCACCTTTCCCGCTTCCCCACCTGAACCAAACGATTTGGTGAGCATTGCAGAGACCGTACTGACCCGTATGGACGGCTCCTCTTGGGAGGTGCCTGCACGCTTAGGGACTGACGTCGCCAAGCGTATGGAACGCTGGTCAAGTGGCGTCACCAATCCTACAAATGCTCGCCTTGTCATTACCTTGGACCCACCGGATAAAGACAACGCTTGGTTCCTCTCGGTCTCTGGCCCAGACCCAGACGGCCAACTTGTGCCACTCGAGGTTGCGCTAGTCGAGAGTCGGCCGAAACGCCACCTTGCCGATGAACTGATTCGACTCGAGCGACTCATGCCCGTGCTCAAGCGCCCGGGTGCAGCGCGACGGGGTCAAGTTGTGCTGAGCCAAGACGAGGCGTGGCAACTGATGACGCAGACAGGTCCGCTTGCAGCTGCTGCTGGCTTTGACGTGCGCGTTCCTGCGCTCAGTCGCAAAAAGCCGACTGCTGCGATTCGTCTCGACACAATTTCTTCAGATCCGTCAGTTGTGGGCGCTCATCAGCTGGCGCAGGTGCGTTGGTCTGCGGTATTCGACGATGTTGAACTAAGCGCTGCTGAGATTTCACGCCTAGCTGCAGAGGCCCGACCACTCGTAAGGAGTCACGGCAAGTGGGTTGAACTCGATCGAGTTGATCTTGCAGCTGCTGCCGCGGCGCTCGCTGAGCGAGCATCCACAACTCAACTGACTGGGGCTGAGGTACTTCGCTTTGCTATTGGCTTAGAGGAATCGCCATTGGCCGGCGGGTTTAGTGTGAGCGGCACTGGATGGGCAGCCGATCTGCTGAATAAGGCGCTGACAATCTCGAAGGAACCAATCACTTCCCCTGAGGGCTTCGAGGGAGAACTCCGGAGTTACCAAGGTGAGGCTGTTGCCTGGCTGGGATTCTTAGACTCAGTTGAACTCGGAGGATGTCTAGCGTTAGATATGGGATTAGGAAAGACTCCGACCATGCTTGCGCATATCGCTCGCACAGCGGGCAAAGGACCAGCTTTAGTTGTGGCCCCACCAGCAGTGGTTGGCAACTGGGCAGCAGAAGCCGGCCGCTTTACCCCCGGTCTGAAAGTGGTTGTGCACCACGGCGCATCTCGTGCCTCAGCCGAGGAGCTTAAGAGCAAGGTGGAAGGCGCTGACATCGTCATCACGACCTATGGCACTGCTGTCCGCGATGTTGAAACACTTGCAGAACTACCTTGGGATCGACTGATTCTTGATGAGGCTCAGGCAATTAAAAATTCGGCCAACGAGACTTCGCAGCAGCTGCGTCGCATCCCTGCCCGGGTGAGGGTTGCGCTCACGGGCACCCCTATTGAGAATGGTTTGGGCGATTTGTGGTCGATACTCGACTTCACGAACCCCGGCCTTGTCGGCCCGAGGCCAGCTTTTATTGCGCAGCTTTCTGCAGGCAAGGACCACTCGCGACAGGGCTCAGAAACGGCGCTTCGAGCTCTTAACGGCATCTTGGTTTTCCGCCGCACGAAGTCGGAACCCATCGTGGCAGCCGAGCTGCCCGAACGCATTGATCAGCTTGACCATTGCACGATGACTCCAGAGCAAATAGGCCTTTATCAGGCAGTACTTGACGGCCTTGTTGCCAATAGCTCCGACGAACTTGGCGCCGAGCCCAAGAAGGGAGCGATTCTGGCGGCTATTACTGCATTGAAGCAGATCTGCAACCATCCTTCGGCCTACAAACATGACGACCAACCGCTAATTGGCAGATCAGGCAAACTCACTAGACTCGAAGAAATCGTCGATGCTGTGTACGCCTCCGGCGAACGAGTGTTGGTATTCACGCATTTTGCATCATGGGGAATGCGTCTGGCCGAGCACTTAACCGCTCACACCGGCATTGCTACGGCTTGCTACCATGGAGGCTTGGCGCGTGGCGCCCGAGACAAGTTGGTTGAGGAGTTCCAGAACGGACAGGGTCCGGGGGCTCTGGTGCTGTCGCTCAAAGCCGGTGGAACTGGCTTGAACCTGACTGCAGCTAGCCACGTTGTTCTGTACGACCGGTGGTGGAACCCTGCTGTTGAAGACCAAGCACGCGATAGGGCTTGGCGGATTGGACAGACGCGAACGGTGGTGTCGCATCGCCTTGTTTGCCCTGGAACAGTTGATGAGCGAGTAGAGGAAGTAGTTGCAGGTAAACGACATATTGCTAACCTTGTGCTTCCAAAATCCAGCTCGCTCTCTGATCTAGATAGTTCACAGCTGCGAACCGCACTCGGACTTCAACAAGAGAATCTGCTGACAGAAAATCCTGCTGAGTTAGAACACGATGTAGTCGAGTCTGCAGCTCAAACTAAAACTGCCGATTCCAAACTCGAAGGAGTGCGAGGGTGAACGAACCTCGTCGAAGGCCCAAGCAGCGACGCAATTCCTCATCCAGCCAAGGTGAGGGACATCAGAATGGCAACTCTCAAAACAAAAACGCGAATGGCGCAGCAAAGAATCAGGCAAAAGGTGGCGCCAACGCCGCGGGAAAGGGCGGCGCAAAGGGCGGAGGTAAACCACAGAATAGGGGTGGCAAGCAGAACAAGATTGCGCCACCTGCCGAATTCTGGCGCTCTGCTCCCGAGCCACCCGAGCCACCAGACATCAGACCAGCCGATGACCCAACAGCGCTTCTGCAGTCAATGGGTACGGCGCCCTTGCCCGGTCAGGCCTCGGTAGCTGATCACTACATGGCAGCGGTAATTCAACGAGCCGCCATGCTGGCAACTGCTCTGGCAGCCTCAGCCGATCTGCTTGAAGAGGGGGATTGAGTCGCTGAATTATTTTAAGCTGCGCGCAGGTGTGTGCGAGACGTCTGCTTCAGTGAACTCTTTGGTCCAGCAGGCGAACTCCAACAAGATGCCGTCTGGATCTTGGAAATAGATGGAGCGGACGAATACCTCGGGGCCCATCTTTGCGCTGAGGCCAAACTCGCTGTTGTCGTGATTCGCAATCTCGGTGCAGTCGATTCCGTTCAGGAGCAAGCGAGCTCGGTACTCTTCGATTTTCTCTGAGGGCACCGCGAACGCAACGTGATTCATCGATCCGATGGCGCTGGTGAGTTCAGCCTGATCAGGGCGGCCTTTAGGAGCTGAAACTCCGGGAACGCCATCAGGTGCTTCGGGAAACCAAAAGAAGGCAAGATGGTCTCCTCCGCCGCAATCAAAAAAGAAATGCTGCCCCATCCCCATAGGCAATTCGATGGTCTTTACTAGTGGCATACCGAGTAACCCAGAATAAAAGTCGACTGTCACCTGCATGTCTTTACAGACCAGGGCCAGATGGTTAATCCCTTGGAATTCAAATCCCTGCTCAGGCATAGATGCACCCCTCTGTGTTCTTTGGCTGCGTTCCAACCCATAAACTAGCGCCTGCAGCCAGTGCTCGAACTGAAGAAACTGCCGGAACTTGGCAGAGTACGGCCTGAATTGGCAAAGCCCGGCTTGAACAAAGAGTGGGAACCGAGAGTCTCGTCTGTAGCTTGAGGGAGTGAACATCAGCCCGGCAACCCCGCTGGAAAAAACTCCGCAACCACTCTCGGCCCGGCGGATCCGCTTCCAGTTTAGTGAAGAGGTTCCGCTGATGTGGACGCCGAACTACCCGGAGATGTCTGCTGCAGCAAACTCTGTCTCGCTTCTAATGCCCCATGTTGAGCCGTACGTCATGGCATCGGTTCGCGCTGTGCTTCAGGAACTTCCGTCAGAGCAACGTGTAACTGCGGCGGCGTTCATAGCTCAAGAGGCACAGCACCAACGGCAGCACCAAAACTTTAATGCTCTCGTGACTCCTCAGATTCAGGGGATGAGTAGCGTTGAACGCTCAATGCACCGTACCTATACCTGGCTGCAACGATCGAGTTCAACCCGCTTTAACCTTGCGTTCGCTGCAGGGTTCGAAACTGTTGCCTTTTCTCTAGCTCGGTGGACAGAGTCTCACCTGCGGCGATTCTTTGAAGGCGCAGATGAACGCATCGTTACCCTCTTTCTCTGGCATCTAGCAGAAGAGGTCGAACACAAGTCGGTAGCGTTTGATGCCTACGAAGCAGTTGACGGTTCGAAGCTGCGCTACTTGGCAGCGGCGACCGTTTCGATCCTGATCTTGAGTGCTTACACACTTCTTGCAACTTTGCTCAACCTAAAGGCCCAAGGTCGACTTTTCTACCCGGTGGCTTGGTTTCGACTCTTTGTGTGCAGCACCAGTTTGGCGTGGCAGGTCCTACCCGATGTTGCTGCATCTGCCATGCCGAGTCACCATCCAAGCGACTTTGCCGATCCGGTAGTTTTGAGTACATGGCTTAGGCAGTACGACCCAGAGACTGCTTCCATGCCCATGTGGTGGACCGGCGCAGTCCCGACTGTTCACAGCGGCCAGGATGGCCAGCCGGACCTCTAGTCCTGACTGAGCGTGATCGCATATTCCGGACAGTTATCGACAGCAAGCTGCGCTTTTACAAGCAACTCAGCTGGCACATCGGTATCAACAAGCAATACCGCGTAGCCGTCATCGTCTACATCAAACAATTCTGGGGCGAGCAGATAGCAACGATTGTGGCCTTGGCAGGCTTCCCGGTTGAAACTGATTCTCATGATCTTGCCTTTCAAGACGACTCTTGCTGGCTGCTGATAATGCGCACTGGCATCTTTCGGGGTCCTCGGACTTGCCCCGTTGACCAAAGAACCGACTCTGGATTATCAAGCTCGAAGTTTGGGATCTTCTCGAGCCACACCTCGATAGCAACCCTTAGCTCCATCCGGGCCAGATTTGAGCCTAAGCAGCGGTGAATCCCAAGGCCGAAGGCGGCATGACGGTTCTTCTCACGATCCAAGATCACCTCATCTGGATTCTCAAAAAACTCGGGGTCACGGTTTGCCGAGGGGAAAGGCAGTAGTACCCAATCGCCTTCATGTAGGTGTTGCCCGCCCAACTCCACGTCTTTGGCGACCTTTCTTGCCATGGTCACGGGAGCAAACGCCCGCAGGAACTCTTCGACTGCAAATGGCATCAGTGCAGGCTCGTCGATGAGTCGGTGAACTTGTTCTGGGTGTTGAGCTAAATGCCAAATGCTGGCTCCAATAGCGGACCATGTTGTGTCGATCCCAGCAAGAAGAATCAGAGCGATGGTTCCAAGTACGTGCTCGTCGCTCAGCTTTACGCCATCAATCTCGGCCTCGAGCAAAAATCCAATCAGATCCTCGCAAGGCTCGCCTCGCCTAGCTTCGATTTGTTCCAAAATATAAAAAATCATTGTGTCTTCGGGTGCCACTGCCTCATCGCTTTGCCCTGCCAGTTCCAAGATGCGATGAATGAAGCCACGAAAGCGATCCCCATCTTCTACTGGAACCCCCAACATGTCAGCAATGACTCGAACCGGAATGTGCTGCGCATACTGCTCGGCTGCATCAAACACGGCTGCATCAAACTTTGCACCATCACTTAGTCCCGCCGCAGATTGTTCGGCGAGTATCTGATCAATTAGCTGCGAGCAGTAGGCGCGAGTTGGTGCTTCTAGCGGGCGTATTGCCTTGGGAGAGAATGCTGGCAAAAGTAGCCGTCTAGCTATCTCGTGAAATGGCGGGTCAGAGGTGATTGGAGGTGCGTACCCAACAGGGGCTGCGACATCGGGTTCAAACTTGGAAACGATGACTCCACGAGAGGTGAAATGCTCAGTGTCGTGAGCAATGGACGAAATGTCTTCATGGCGAGTAGGCAGCCAAGTCCCGCCGAAGCGATCAGAATGTGCAACAGGGCAGGTCTCTCGTAGCTCCTGCCAAATCTTTGGTGCCGCAGCTGCGTAATCAGCTGAGGTATGGTCAAAATCGGTTTGCCAGCTCTCGACAGGGCAACGCTCAACTTCTGCCATCGTTCATTCCAATCAGGGGTAAGTGCCAATGAACAGCTTCTCTGAATACTAGAGAGGTCACTTCGTCAGACCACAATTACCGCGGGCAGTCAGCCAGAATTCCGTTTGATGAGTCCGAAGAAGTAATCTCGGAGCCTTGACCGATCAGGCATCCAGCAATAACTCGGAAGTCACTACTACTCCCCCACCGCTCGGGCCAGATAAAGGGGAGGCTGCTTCCGGTGCGGCAGGTTTTGGAATTGATCAAACCATGAGTTCTGTAGCCATGGATGAGATGCGCGGAGCGCGTCGTCGTCGCCGAATTGGCGATGTGGCCTGGGGTGATCTTGCCTACCGCGTCTATACCACGGCCTTGGCATGCTTGGTCTTTGCCGTGTTTGCATCTGGTTGGGTTGGTGACTCCGAACTTGCAGCTCACTCAGTTGCATCGGTGAAGGAATTCGGACCGATATGGGCAGGTTTGTTTACAGCATTAGCTGTGCTACTCGGAGTGCGATCAGGAACTCGCGCTGGACCGCTCGCGCTCGAAGCAGCTGACGTGTATCACCTGTTACTAGCTCCTATCTCTAGGTCTCGTGTTCTACGCCGGCCAGCGGTTGGTGTAGTTGGCTACGGCATTGCTACTGGCATGACCGTTGGCGCTTTAGTGGGGTCACTGTGCAGTCAACGACTGCCCGGTAACACATTTGAGTGGATGGTTTCCGGTGCACTTTTTGGAGGAGCCGCCGCAGCCTTAGCTCTTGGTGCAGCGCTGTTGACCGCATCACGGCGCATACAGCGTCCGTGGATAGAGTTGCTGGCATGGGCCGTACTGGTTACCTCAGTTGCCTCAGTCCTCGGGTACCTGCCATTTGCACCGCTTACTCTGCTCGGGAAAATTCTGTTCTGGCCGCTGAGCTTTGATCTGCTACCGCTTTTAGTTGTTGGGATTGGCGTTGTTCTCGCAGTGGCCGGACTGTTGACGATTGGTGGGCTATCGATCGAACTGGCTCAGCGTCGCACACGACTCGTGGGACAACTGCGGTTTGCCGTAACACAACAAGACCTTCGCTCTGTGTTACTGCTGCGCAAGCAACTCGCCTCTGAGCGGCCACGAAACAGCAGTCGCTTCTCGAGAATACCTATTCGATTTGGCAGCAGGTTTCCGGTGTTTACAAGAGATGTTCAAAGCATCGGAAGGTGGCCCTGGGTTCGTTTGCTGCGAGTCACCGTGCTGGGTCTAGGTGCTGCCTTATCCCTGTACGGGGCTTGGTCTGGTACTACCCCGCTTATTTTGCTGGCTGGTCTCTGTACCTATGTGGCAGCACTTGATGCCATCGAACCGTTAGCCCAAGAAATCGACCACCCCATGATGCTGGGCTCGTACCCCGAGCCCGCTGGCGTACTTCTTCAGCGTCATCTGGTTGCCCCGGTTCTTGTGATGATCCTGATTTGCTCTGAGGGACTGGCCTTGATTTGGGTGCTTCACCCCTCTGTCAACGTGCTTGCCATTGGAGCCATCACGGTACTCACAGCATCGCTGACTGCTGTGGCCGGCGCATCAGTCAGTGTGGTGTCGGAGTCTGTAGTCGATGCAGGTGACGCTGCCATGATGCCACCAGAGGTAACGGGGCCGCGAGTAGTAATTCGCACGCTCTGGCCTCCCTTGCTCGCAGTGATAGGCGTGACACCAATCCTGGTTGCCCAACGCGCAATGCGGCTGAGCAACGATCCAATTCCACCAGCTCTTACTCTGGCCATTCCGATTTTGGTACTCGCTGGGATTGTCTTTATGTGGGTGAAATACCGAGAGGATCTACACCGGACTATGAGCGAAGCTATGGGTGCCAAGACATGAAAGCTGATGAGAGATGACGAAAGAATCCTCCCCGAAATCTGCCAAGCCTAAAGAGGTAGTTCGCCTGATTGGGGTAGCTAAAGAGTACGGAGATGTTGGAGCGCTTGCACCAGTTGATCTTTCGGTTCTGGCAGGTGAGGCAATAGTCTTGGTGGGCCACAACGGATCCGGAAAGTCCACTTTATTAAGCATCATTGCCGGAATGCTGGAGCCATCTGAAGGCACTGTCTTAGTGCACGGCCAGCCGCCGGACTCAGTCTACGCCCGGGAGCGCCGCTCTTGGCTGCCCGACACCCCCGTGCTCTATGACGACCTGAGTGTTCGCGAGCATATGGAATACACCATTCGAATGCACGGCGGGCGAGGTGATGAGCCCATTATTGATGACCTGATCGGACGCCTCGGGTTGGCCAATCGGCAAGATGATCTGCCCTCACAATTCAGCCGAGGACTGCGTCAAAAAGCTGCTGCTGCAGTCGCATTAGTCAGGCCCTTTACGTTGTTGTTGGTCGATGAACCTTTTGTAGGCCTTGACGTTGCTGGGCGAGAGGCGCTTCTCGGTCTGCTTGAAGAGTCCAGAAAGGGTGGAGCGACGGTGCTTGTAGCAACTCATGACCCAGCTGTCATTGAAAGATTCAAGCGTGGGCTAGTACTTGATGATGGCCACGTGGTTCATGATGGAACCGCAGAGTCACTTCATGCCTACCTCTCGGCCGATGTCACTCACGGCGAGTCCTGACCCCAGAGCAGTAGAGTCCTACTCGGCCCTATCAATGCGCAGCTCAGTCTTTTTCTGACTTTCACGAAGGATCACCATGGCTGGAAGAATTGACGTACTTATTGATGCTGGAGTTGCCACCATCACCAATAACAACGCAGACAAGCACAATGCATTTGATGATGACATGGATAGCCAGTTGTTCGAGATCTTGGCTGAGATCAAATCGAATCCAGAGGTGCGAGTAGTCATATGGCGAGGAGAGGGAAAGTCGTTCTCTTCAGGCAGAGACGTTGCTTCCATTGGAGTTGCAAAGACCGAACTAACCCATCATGAACTGATGCGTCGAGGGCATCGGGGAATCCAACAACTCTGGCAGATGGACCAACCCGTGTTGGTTGCATGCAAGGGATGGGTTATGGGTGGATCGTTTCAGCGGGCGTTGCTTTGCGATATTCGAGTTGCAGCAGAAGGAACCAGATTCCGTTTGCCAGAACTGACCTATGGGGTGATCCCTGACACAGGCGGTGTGGCTGTGCTGCATCAGATATGTGGCGATGGAGTGGTCAACGATATGGTGCTGACCGGACGCATAATGGATGCTGAAGAGGCCCTACGGCACGGGGTTGTGAGTCGCATTGTTGCTGAGTCAGAGCTTGATGATGTGGTCCGTTCGATGGCAGAACAAATCGCTAGCACCCCTACCATCACTGTGAAGTTGTATCGAGAGGTTCTGCGACATCTGTCCTTACCTGATCTGCGGGCATCCATGGCGGACGAACTCACCTATCAGACAACTCTCAACAAAAGTGAGGACTTTGCAGAGTTCCGCGCAGCAAAAAGCGAGGGCCGTGACCCTAAATACACCGGCAGCTAACTAGTCAGACTCAGACACCACAGTTCACTCAGGAGATGCATGAAGTGACGAAAATTATTGGCCTTCCCAAACCCCCAGCCGTTGGCGCAACAGCTCTTATGCCTGGCACCTTTGACGGCGTAGCAGTTGTTGTAACAGGCGGGGGAACTGGACTTGGTAAAGCTATTGCGTCTGAGTTTGCCCGCCTTGGAGCAACGTTGTGCATTCTGAGTCGCAAGCCCGAGCATCTAGATGCTGCTGAGGCGGCAATAAAGAAGATTGGTGCAGAGGTGCTGTGCATCGAGTGTGATATCCGAGATGCCGACAGCATATTGGCTGCGTTTGATCATATTGAACAGCGCGTTGGCTTGCCCGGGGTACTTGTGAACAATGCTGCAGCGAACTTCCCGTCACCGAGTGAGGATCTGTCGCCTAATGCCTGGCGCACAGTTGTGGATATTACACTGAATGGAACCTTTCTGATGTGCCGTGAGTACGGCCAACGTCTGCTGAGAGCGGGCGTTCCAGGCTCAATTATCAACATTGGGGCAACCTATGCGTGGACTGGAGGTCCTGGGTTTGCGCACTCTGCTGCTGCGAAGGCTGGCGTGAAGAATCTGACTGAATCTCTTGCTGTGGAATGGGGCCCTTATGGAATTCAGGTGAATTGTCTTGTGCCGGGACTCATGCCTCATGAAGATATGACTGCAGATATTCAAAGCAACCTAAGTAACACCAATGACAAGGACCTTTGCCAACCGGCAATGCGAGTTGGCCAAACACAAGAGCTCGGGTGGGCTGCAACATTCCTCGCCTCGCCGTATGCACGTTTTATTTCTGGCCACACACTTGTTGTAGATGGCTCGAACTGGCAGCGTCGCTCACTGACTAACCCGGAGGTGATTCCGATTCGCGAACAAATGGGTCGACCTTCGTTCGGAGAAGGCTGACTACGAGGCAGCGGGTTGGATCAGGCCAGGGTCTGCACTCTTGGAGAAATATCCTCCTCCTCCGGAAGAACTTCCTCAGCGAACTCTGTGGGCCCCTCAACGTTGACGCTAGGCAGGATTCTGTCTAGCCAAGCAGGGAACCACCAGTTCTTATCCCCAAGCAGTTCCATCGATGCAGGCACTAAAAGCATGCGAACCAAGCTTGCGTCAATGAGTACCGCAATGGCTAGGCCAAACCCGAAGAGTTTGATGGTGCGATCAGCTTCAAGCAGGAATGAACCGAACACGAATACCATGATTGCGGCCGCAGCTGTAATCACACGCGCCGTCGCTGCAAGACCATTTGCGACCGAGGTATGGCTATCGCCAGTACGGATCCATTCCTCACGAACTCGAGAGAGCAGAAACACCTCGTAATCCATAGATAGTCCAAAGACGATTGCAAACAGCATCATTGGAATGAACGGATCAATTGGTGCAGCTTCAATCCCAAAGAGGTCCTTAGCCCATCCCCACTGGAAGATAGCCACGATGATTCCGTATGCCGCTCCAATTGACAGTAGGTTCATGATGACCGCTTTAAGGGGAACCAGTAGGGACCTAAAAACAACCATGAGCAACAAAAAGCTCAGACCAAGAACAGCTGCGAAGAACAGAAATAGTCGACCGGCTAGATAGTTCGTAAAGTCCACCAAAATGCCAACCTGCCCAGTCACGAGCACATCTAGGCCTGTTTCTGAAGCGATCTTAGGTAAGAGGTTCTCTCGCAGGTTGACCACAAGGTTAGTGGTGGCCTCATCCTGCGGAGCGGTTGTGGGAGTCACCACCCAAAGAACTGCCTCCGAGTCGCTCGGACTCTGAAGATTTGAAGGAATAGGAGGAGATACGGCCTGAACTCCGGGTACTTCTTCGAGTTGCCTACTCACCTGGATAAGTGATTTCGATGTAGAAATATCGGTTCCGGCGGGAACCTGAGCGACAAGAAGAAGTTTGCCATTCGAGCCGTCGCCGAATCCGTCGGAGATAAGGTCGTAGGCCTTGCGGCCGGTGTTGTCAGCTGGAAGGTTGCCCGCATCGGAAAATCCAAGTCGTATGCCAAGCAGTGGGACGGTGAGCAGCAGTAGAACTGCGATTGTGCCAATAGTGAGTGGCCAAGGGTGACCCTGGACAAACCGGCTCCACCGATATGCGGCAGTCTCATTGATTAACTTCGGAGGCTTGCGAACGAACTCTTTCTTTAGCGGCGCAAGTGCAAACCCGGCGATCATCACGATTATCGCAAGAGGAAATCCTACTAGAAGGGCGTTTAAGTTGAGTCCGAGTCCGACGAGTCCGGTTGCAACCAAACCCGCTGTGACAAGGCCGCGCCAACGTGTGATTTCAATACGCTCACCGGCAAAGCCGAGCAAGGCCGGCAACAAAGTGATCGAGGCAACCATCGTCACCATCACCACAGTGGCTGCGCCAATGCCAAGGCCCGAAACAAACGAGACACCCATGAGGAGCATGCCAAGTAGCGAGATAACTACGGTTAATCCAGCGAATGTGACGGCTCTTCCTGAGGTGTCTATTGCCAAAACCACCGCCTGCTGAACTGAGTGCCCTCGGTGTAGTTCTTCTCGGTACCTTGTCACAATAAATAACGCGTAATCGATACCAACACCAAGGCCAATCATCACACCTAGGGTCGTTGCAAAATCGGGCATGGCGATCAGGTTGGACAGAAGTGAAAGCGAAAGACCACCCACACCAATCCCAGCAAGCGCAACGCCAATTGGTAGCCCCATTGCTAAAACCGAGCCAAAGGCAAGAATCAAAATCACAATGGCAAAAGCTAAGCCCAGCAACTCCGAATCTGGAGCCTCGAAATGCTCAAAGATCCTCCCGCCATATTCAATCTGCACGCCAGAGACTGTGGGAGCAATCGATTCGATTTGAGTACCCTGAGTACGCGCTGCATCCATAGTGGTAGAGCGGTCAATCTCGACGGTTGCAACAGCAATCTTGCCTGACTCTGGACCAGCAGTAGCGATATTTGAGTTGGCATCCGCGAGCTTTAGTAGCTCTGTAGGATCTGCCACCCCAGAGAGGTACCAGCGAGCAAGAGGCGAAGCGGGGTCAAATCCTTCTGCAGCGAAGGGGTTTACAACTTTGACTCCCTTTCCTGCTGCAACCTGAACTAGGAACTTCTCCAATGGTTGACGAACTGCTGGATCATCAAATCCAGTTTCAGATCTAAAAACAATAGTTCCCTCTATGCCTGCTCCGGTACCCTGCATCTGCTGTTCAAGAATGTCAAGGCCTTGACGGCTCTCGACGTTTGGCAATTCCATGTTGGTGGCAAAGTTCGGGCCAACAGCACCGGCAGCTGCACCACCAACAATTAAAACTAGCAACCACAGTGCGACTACGGTCTTCCGACGTCGAAAGCACCAAGAGCCTAAACGAGAATACACAACTGCCTCCTTGGCACGCTGAACGAAACACCTTGTCACCAAAAAGTCGGGGTCCGACAATTTGGACAAAGTCATAATCTAGACGGTCATCGGTTTGAACCCAGAGCTATGGAGGTGCCACTCGGCACATGGCTAAGCGTGCTCAGTTTGCATATCCTGCAAGTTTGCAACGACGAGTCTTAGGAGCAGCACTGCATGAGTAATCAACTAACCGTTCAGGACAACAACGGGGTGCGCCTGATCTCTTGGACTCGACCCGAGGCCCTCAACGCTATGTCTATAGAAATGTGGCATGGCACACGCGATGCGCTGGATTCAGTGGATTCAGACGGAATCCGCTGTGTTGTCTTTACGGGCTCTGGCCGCGCATTTAGCGTTGGACAGGACCTTTCAGAATTTGCCGATCCAAGACATGGCGAGCCTGACGGCGGGTTTCGCGGGCTGATGCGAGCTGTGTCGCAAGTCCAGGTGCCGATGATTGCAGCTGTAAACGGAATGGCCGTTGGTTTCGGGTTCACCCTGCTGCCTTGGTGTGAGGTTGCGTTGCTCAGTCCTGAAGCAAGGTTCAAGGCGCCCTTCGTTGGACTCGGTGTAACTACTGAAGCCGCAGCTAGCGTTGCCCTTGCAAGTATTATGGGTGCCACGGCCGCCACTTGGCACCTACTGACCGGTGACTGGCTGAGTGCCGATGATGCAGTCGCTTACGGACTCGCCGCCCGCGTTTTGCCATTGAGCGATCTAGTGCCTGAGGCATTGGTAATAGCGGAACGCTTTGCCTCGCAGCCGCCGAACGCAATGCGTGTTACGACCCGTCTGATCAGGGACGGACGTCGCAACGGCTGGGAAGCCGCCTTGCACCGTGAGTATCTCGAGATGGCTCAGCTAGCTGGCAAGGAAGAAAATATTGCAGCGATTGGTTCCTTTTTCGACCGAGGCTAGGTTGTCGCAAATGAGCGATGAATCTGGCATTGGGCTGGTTGTCTTTACTAGAGACCTTCGAGTTCGTGATCAGCCTGCACTGCATGCAGCTATTGCACGGTCTGACCAAGTTGCGACTGCGTTCATTCTTGACAACGACCTGTTGGCCACATCTCATGGTTCGCCCAACAGGCTCAGCTTTTTGATCGATTGTCTGCACGATCTTCGAGCCTCCCTGCGTGAACGCGGCGGTGAACTCATCCTGCGCAGAGGCACGTGGGTCGAGCAGGTTCTAGAACTTGTGCAAGAGACAGGTGCAAGCTCGGTCCACATCTCGGAAGACGTCTCGTCGTTTGCTCGAAATCGAATCGCTGAGCTACGCGTAAGACTCGTCAGTGATGCATGTGAAGTGCACCTTCATCCCGGAATCACCGTATTGCCACCAGGTGCTACTCAGCCCGGAACTGGTGGCTTTTGGAAGGTCTTCACCCCGTATTACAACAAATGGATCGAAGCAGAGTGGAGGGCAGTGGTGTTGCCGCCGGAGCGGATTAGTGCACGGCCTTCAGTCAAGGTTGGAGATATTCCAAAACTGGAAGAACTGACTCAAGTCCTGCCTTCTGAGGCCTTGCCTCCGGGCGGTGAGACCGCTGGACTAGAACGTCTCAGGAGCTGGGCCAAGACCTCTCTTGAGAGCTATGGAGACAACCGAAACGACGTTGCACTCGACGACACATCACGCATTTCACCGTATCTACACTTTGGTTGTTTGTCGCCATTAGAGGTTGCGACTCGGCTGCTGGGTCGTAGCGGCGCGGACCCGTTTGTGCGACAACTCTGCTGGAGGGATTTTTACCATCAAGCGCTAGATGCTCGACCAGAGATATCGCGCTCTGATTATCGAAGCCGTGGAGATATCTGGCGTAACGACGCTTCCGACGAAGAGGCTTGGCGTCAAGGCAACACCGGATATCCCCTAGTTGATGCTGCGATGCGGCAGCTCCGCTCAGAGGGATTTATGCATAACAGGACACGAATGGTGGTTGCCTCATTTCTCACCAAAGACCTGTACCTAGATTGGCGGATCGGTGCGGCACATTTCATGGACTGGCTCGTTGACGGCGACGTGGCAAATAACCAGCTCAACTGGCAATGGACTGCGGGTACTGGAGCGGACAGTAACCCCAATCGCATATTCAACCCCACCGTGCAGTCGGTTCGCTTTGACCCCGAAGGTACCTACATACGCAGGTATCTTCCTGTCCTGGCAGAGGTACCTGCCCCGCTTATTCATGACCCTGACTTGGTGACCCGTCAGCGAGTTGGGTATCCCGAGCCGATTGTGGATCACAAAGAAGCCATAGAGGCCTACCGTGCCCAACTTGCCTCTTATCGATCAGATGACAACTAGGTAGAATCCTTTCCTTGACCTTCCCTAGCCGCGAACTCCTTCGGCCTTTGGCGCCGTTTATCGCCGGAATCCGTCGATAAACGGCGCCTAAGATTGATGGGGTGGGCTAATCGTCAGCCTCCGAACCAGCCCGTAACCCAAGCACCCAAGTTTTTAAGGAGTCGTATGGCATTACCCGGAGAGTACGAACCAAGTCCATGGGAACCCATCTCAGAACAGGTTGCTCTGTATGAGTCAACTGGCGGGACGCAGGGAGACACACTTGAAGGCGCAGCCTGTGTGATTTTGTGGACAACTGGGCGCAAATCCGGAAAGGTTCGAAAAACACCTTTGATCAGGGCTGAGCGCGGTGGATCTTATGCTGTGATTGCGTCAATGGGCGGCTCTCCCAGTGCGCCGGTGTGGTCACACAACATTGACTCAGATCCGCTCGTCTCACTGCAAGATGGTGCAGAACTCCGCGACTACGTAGCGCGCAAAGTCGAGGGCCAAGAAAAGGCCGACTGGTGGGCAATTGCCATGAGCGTCTGGCCTCAGTTTGATTCGTATCAAGAAGCAACAGATCGTGTGATTCCACTCTTTGTTATTGAGCAAATTTTGTAGAGAACTCCGGCTCCTGATCCGAAAGACTCTTGCTATGGAAGCAACTCGAGTTGATAAGTGGCTTTGGTCAGTGCGCGTCTACTCAACGCGGTCCCAGGCGACTGCAGCATGCAACGCTGGTCACGTGCAGGTAAATGGTCGCCCAGCCAAACCGTCCGCATTGGTGCGCGTTGAGGATTCTGTATTCGCCTTCGCACGAGAGGTACACCGTGAGCTTGCTGTTCGGCGTATCATCGAGAAGCGAGTTGGGGCATCAGTTGCAGTTGAGTGTTACGAGGATCACACACCTGAACAAGCAGTAGCTGCGCCAAAGCTGAAACTAGGCCTGCGCGACTCGGGAGCCGGCCGACCAACCAAGAAGGACCGCCGGCAGATTGACAAGTTAAGGCGAGAAACCCGCTGAGGTTCACCCTCCCCTGCGAGTTGGGTGAGAATGGGCCCACATGTCTGCTCCACTCAACCTTGAGTTCATAACCTCTGCGGCCCAGATCAGCCAGTTGCCTCAGACTGGCGTGCCTGAAGTTGCTGTTGTGGGGAGATCAAACGTCGGAAAATCCTCGCTCATCAATGCGTTGAGTAATCGCAAGGGGCTGGCACGCGTGTCAAAGACTCCGGGCCGCACTCAGCTCATTAACTACTTCTCCCTAGGTGAGTCTGCAGCGGTTGTGGATTTACCCGGTTACGGGTTTGCTAACGCCCCCGCACGAGTTCGAGCAACCTGGCAGCCAATGATCGAGGGCTATCTACTTGACCGACAGGAGTTAGTCATGATTCTGGTGCTAGTCGACGGCGAAATTGGGCCAACCAAGTTGGATGTTCAGATGCTGGAGTGGTTGAAGTCATATGACCGGCCGTGCACTGTTATTGCCACTAAACACGACAAGGTGAAGTCGGCGGTCCGTGACAAACGCAAGCGGGAACTAGCAATCAAGTCAGGTGTCGAACAGCGCGAAGTGGTGTGGGTAAGCGCTGCAAAAAACGTGGGTATCGATAATCTGCGAACACTCGTACGCAAATGGCTGGGGCTGAGTTCAGATAGGTAAATCGCCCGTAGCAGTTCGCGTACTGCCGCTATCTCTATAAGCAGAGATAGTGCGTTGTGCGATTCGCATCTGATGAACCTCATCGGCCCCATCGGCAAATCGAGCCCAGCGTGCATGCTGATACATGTGAGCAAGAGGGGTGTCAGTGGAGTATCCCAACGCGCCGTGCACCTGAATTGAGCGATCGATAACGCGCCCCAACATATTGGCAACAAAATGCTTGGCCATAGATACCTCGCTCTTAAACTCAAGGCCATTATCAATCCGATACGCAGCATGCAGCACCATAAGTTTTGCCTGATATAGCTCCATTGTGGAGTCGGCGATCATCCACTGAATACCTTGTTTCTCTGCCAGCATCGATCCGTGTGAGTAACGATTTAAAGAACGATCAACCATCATGTCAAGTGCGGTCTCTGCCTGGGCAATCCAGCGCATGCAGTGAGCCAACCGAGCAGGACCAAGTCGGTACTGCCCGAGCAAATGTCCTTGACCCCGGCCACCAAGCATGTTGGATGCCGGAACACGAAGGTCCTCAATCACAATTTCGGAGTGACCAGAGCCACCGTGCATCGTTTCTACTTCTCGCACACGGTGCCAACCCTCTGAGGGAATATCGACAATGAACGCCGTGTTAGCTGCCTGCGGGAGATCTGGATTGTCTTCGGTACGAGCGACAAGAATTGCGAAGCTGGCCCGTTGCGCATTCGAGATAAACCACTTGTGGCCATTGATGACCCACTCCTCGCCATCTGCGATGGCGGTTGTTCGAATAAGTGTGGGGTCAGAACCAGCCACTTCTGGCTCTGTCATAGCAAAGCAACTCATTGCCATACCCTCGCAAAGTGGTCTGAGGTACTTCTCTTTTTGTTCCTCAGTTGCCCAGTGCAACAGCGTGTGCATATTGCCTTCATCAGGGGCTTGGCAGTTCAAGACAAAAGGCCCGTAATAAGACTTGGCAGCCTCAGCTTGCACCATGGCGAGTTCAACATGCCCGAGTCCCATACCGCCCCACTCGCTAGGCATATGCGGCAACCACAGCCCGGCTAGTTTTGCCTGTGCCCTCATTCCGAAAAGAATACGGATGTACTCATCACGTTCGACCGCTTCGGAGTCTGCGATGAGAGCCTCGCCGGGCTTGACAACTTCTTCGATGAAAGCTCGGACGCGAACTCGAATCTTTTCAACTTCTGGGGACAGCGTAAAATCGATGGGCATCCAAGCATCCTTTAGGCCAAGGAACGGCTGCCTGTGGCCGCCGTTGAGCGATCTGCCACTCCCGCTAGAAACTAGCGCTTGGAACCCCAACGGCGTTTGGAAACGGGATTTGCATCCAAACTGCCTGCTTGCTTCGAATACTGGTCATGATTCGTAAATCGGTTATTCCTGCATTGTTCGCCATAACTGTAATTTTGGTCGGCTGTGCGCCCATGCCAACAAATGTGACAACAACGGTTGAGGCAGTAGACATCAATCAGTACCTTGGCACTTGGTACGAACTCGGAAGCGTTAAGCAGTTCTTCTCTGTTGGCCTAGTGAACACAACAGCCGAGTACAGCCTGTTGCCAAGCGGCAACGTCAAAGTGGTAAACACTGGACGGTATTTCGGTGCCTTTGGGCCAGTGTCTCAGGTAATCGGGACAGCCGTGCCGGTTGACTCCAGTAATGCCCGGCTGAACGTCTCGTTCTCTGGTTCCAACACAGCCAACCCCCCTGGCAACTACTGGATTGTTGACCTCGACCCTAACTATGCATGGGCAATTGTGAGCGATGCGACGGGAAGAAGTGGCTTCATACTTTCAAGAGATGCTCAGGTTGATCCAGCTTTTTACTTGGAATTAGTTCAGAAGGGTGCCGATAAAGGCATCGACACTTCGAACCTGACGATTACCCCACAACTTGTCGGCAGTGTGTAAACGCAAAGGGCCTGAAGGCTGCAGTCGCAGCGCTTGTTGCACGCATCATCTTGTTGTGGTTCTGTTCATGCCATGACCAGCACAGACTCAAGGTTAGTGGGCTATTTCCGAGTAGTGGCGGTACTTGAAGCGTTGTCGTATCTGTCGCTATTGGCAGCATCAGTGGCTCACCGAGTAGCTAATATGCAGAATCTGGTGCCGCGCATGGGTCTACTCCACGGGCTGATCTTTCTGGTGTATCTCGGATTTGTACTACTGCTACGAAAGCCGATGCGTTGGGGCATCCAAACAACTCTGTTGATCATCATCGCCGCCGTTATCCCACTGGGTGGAATCTATGTTGAGCGGAATTACTCTAATCTTCGGCAGTGAACCCAACGCCGTCTGACTCCCCGAACGAGCCTTTAGCTACTAGTTCACACGCAGATTCTGCAGACAGCCACAGAATCGAGGTCATCAGTGACGGAGATATTGAGTGGCACTTAGATACCGATTTTTTGTCCTCGAATTGGGCCTGTATTTGGGGCAAAGGGTGCAAAGGAATACTCGATCACCCCTCTGAGGAGCTTGCTCAAGGCTGCTGTTCAGTCGGTGCTGAATTGGTTGAAGATGAGGCCGCCACAACAGCGATGCTTGCTGGCTATTTGGAACCGGAATATTTTCAGTTTCATTCCGCAGCTAGCTCCGATGGAATCTTCAGTGACGAGAGCAGAACAAATACACGAATAATCGATGGAGCATGCATCTTTTTGAACCGTCCCGGATTTACTGGTGGAGCGGGCTGCGCGCTGCATTTAGCCGCAGAACGATCAGACGAGTCGGCACTGGATTGGAAACCCTCGGTTTGTTGGCAGTTGCCCGTCCGCGTGCAATGGAGCATGCAGGACTCTGGGGTTGAGATTGCCCATCTGCGAGCTTGGCAGCGTAGTGATTGGGGCGATGACGGCGAGTCAATGGCTTGGTGCTGCACTGAAGAGGCAGCTGCATATGTTGGCGATCAGCCTGTGATTGATTCTCTAGCTGAGGAACTCTCGGAGATGCTTGGAACAAGGGTCTTTCTGGAACTTAAGCGCCGCATGGCACCCAAGAGCGACAACGACTAGGCGCTTCCGCTACTCACTAACCCTCAGCTAGACTCGGATCGTTCCCTAGCGGCTTGCGGAGCGTCCGTGTCTGAAACCCCAGAAAGTTCTGAAACGGATAAGGATCGACTTACAGGGTCGAGTGCGAATGGCCAATCCCAAGACGCGGTTACTCCAGCATCTAATGCAGGCGATGGAGTTGGAACTCGGGCGGGAGTAACTGGTTTAGTCGCAAGACACAAGCTTCTCGCCGGAGTTACAATCGTCTTTGTCTTTGTCGTTGCAACGATTGGTTGGACTCAGGTTCGACCGCTACTTGCTCCCGAATATCGAAATATCACCTATAAAGCTCCCGAAGCTCCGAAACTTACGGTCGCTACGGGCGAAACCCTCTACCGGATAGATCCAACGCAATCCCAGGCAAGCTACGAGGTAGATGAAACGTTTGCAGGCTCTAAGCCTCGCCGCACGATTGGCACAACTCAGGGAATCGCCGGAGATTTTGCTCTGAACGCGAACAACCCCCAAGACTCTCGAGTTGGCAAGATTATGGTCGACCTGGAGCAGCTGCACAGCGATGACTCGCTTCGCGATGCCAGACTCCGGTCTGCCTACCTTGAGTCCTACTCATTTCCATTTGCAGTGCTCAGCCACTCACGGCTTGTTGGATTGCCAACCAAGATCTCTGAGGGAGAGCAGTACAAGTTCGAGTTGCAAGGTGACCTGCGAATAAAGACCACAACACTTCCGGCCACATGGGCAGTTACTGCTCGGCGCACATCCAACAAGCTCACAGTCACTGCAACAACCACGGTGAAAATGTCGGATTACAAGATCGGGCCAATCTCGTTAGCGGGGATGCTGCGCACAGGTGACGAAGTCACTTTGAAGTTGAGGATGGTTGCACTAGATCCAAACAAGGCCACAATCTCGACAGAAATCACCGCACCGCCAGCGGCGACACAAGTCAAGAATGCCCCCTCGTTTAAGACACAAGTCCTTCCGGTGCTTGCAGCTAATTGCGCGTCTTGTCACAACAACAACGCTATGGGGTCGCACCATTTTAAGCTGGACACCGCACAGGATGCATCTAGCTACGCCCACGCTATAGGCGTGGTCACCAGAGCGCGCTACATGCCACCGTGGCCTGCTTCAACTAAGGGCGTACCCCTCAAGCATTCCAAGGCCCTTGACGGCACAACCATCACAATGCTCGCAGCGTGGGCAGATGCTGGCGGGCCCTTAGATGTTGCGAAGAACACTCCGATCCGGCCGCCGGCTCAGGCAAAGGAGGTGCAACTACGCACAGACAAGACTTTGACAATGTCGAAGCCCTATACGGGGTCACTTGCTAACCCGAACGATTACCGCTGCTTTGAGGTCGATCCTGGGTTTACCAAACCCACCTTTATGACGGGTTTTGAGTTCATCCCAGACCAGGTTCAAGAGATTCATCACGCTCAGGTATTTCAAATTGCTGCCGCAGGGCGGAAAGATATAGCGCCATTAGAAGGCAAGAATCTGGCCAAAGAAGTGGATGGACAGCCCGGTTGGTCTTGCTATACGGGCACCGGAGTGGGCGCAGTTGTGTCGGCGGAGGGTAATCCTTCAGCAGGTTCCAAACTCATCGCAGGGTGGGCACCCGGCAGAGAGGCCTCTGTATCTGAAACCGCTGGAATCTTGTTCCAGCCTGGTGACACGCTGGTTTTGCAAGTGCATTACCACTATGAGGACACCATCACTGCAGATCAATCAAGCATGGTGATGCAAACCGAGCCCGGCACGAAGCCGATTCGAGAGATCACCGTGATGAACCCGCTCGGCGCAGTTGAAATACCGTGTGAGCCGGGTGCTACCGAGCCACTATGTAATCGGGCGGCGGCGCTCGAGGATAACGTCAAGCTCTATGGTCCATCTGGTGCATTTATCGAGCGGGCTCTGCTTCGTTCATGCAACAAAACTGTTGAAGAGTTAGCAGCGGGGGTAAAGGGAACTTACTCTTCCTCTTGTGACTCGATGGTGCCCTTCGATGGGCAGATCCTTGAGGTCCTTGGGCATATGCACACTCTCGGTCGCACCTTTCGGATGACCCTCAGGCCTGATACACCCGAACAACAGATTCTGCTTGATATCCCCGACTGGAACTTTGGCTGGCAGATGCTCTATGAGCTTCAAACTCCGGTGGATGTGGTGAAGGGAGACAAGATTCGTATCGAGTGTTCTTGGAACCGAGACGCTGATCCTTTTAGGGCTAAAAAGTACATTGTGTTCGCCGAGGGCACAGAGGATGAGATGTGTTTCAACACATACTCATTAGTACCTCCAGATATTGCCCAAGCGGAGGCACAGAGTGCCGCTTCCCCATGACTTAACGACAGCAGTACTCGCAAACTTGTTCGCCTGAAAGTCTCAGGATTCGGATTTGCGCTGTTTGCGTGCCAACGTTACGGCCGAGCAAGTAGCTCTTTTGGTTCGGAGTTTTTAGATGAGTGAGACAACAAGTAGTGACATTGAAGGCTTTGCCGACTTAGGTCTGCGTCCCGAACTGCTAGATGCACTTACCGAACTTGGCTATGAAGAGCCAACTCCAATTCAGCGTGAGTCGATACCTCCGTTACTTGCTGGCAGGGATTTGCTAGGACAGGCCGCCACCGGAACAGGTAAGACAGCGGCCTTTGCCTTGCCCATCCTTGAGCGAGTCATGGACAGCGATCGCGCAGCCCCAACGGCGTTGGTACTCGTTCCAACTCGCGAGCTCGCTATGCAAGTATCGGAGGCAGTACACCGTTACGGTCGTGCTGCGGGTGCTCGAGTGTTGCCGATTTATGGCGGACAGCCCATTGGCCGACAGCTCGACGCGCTTCGCCGTGGAGTCGACGTGATTATCGCCACCCCTGGTCGCGCGCTTGATCACCTGAAGCGTCGTACCTTGCCGTTGCAAGCAATCCAGATGGTTGTTCTTGACGAGGCCGACGAGATGCTTGACATGGGCTTTGCAGAGGACATTGAGTCAATCCTGCAGGCAACTCCCGAGAACCGTCAGACAGTACTGTTTTCGGCCACTATGCCAGGCCGCATCAACGGAATAGCCAAACGGCACCTTACTGATCCTGTTCGGATCGAGATTGCCAAAGCGGCTGCTGATTCAGCGACTGCTCCCCTAGTTCGGCAAACGGCTTACATCGTTGCCAGATCGCATAAGGCCGCTGCTTTAGGACGAATCCTTGATGTTGAGAGCCCAGCTGCCGCAATCGTGTTTTGTAGAACACGCCACGAGGTTGACTCGCTCTCTGAGACGCTCAACGGGCGCGGATACCGTGCCGAAGGTCTTCACGGGGGTATGAGCCAAGAGCAACGCGACCGGGTCATGGGTCGCTTGCGAGGGCAGACGGTTGAGCTATTGGTAGCTACAGATGTTGCCGCCCGCGGGTTAGATGTTGATCACCTCACCCACGTGGTGAACTACGACGTGCCCTCGGCCCCAGAGGCCTACGTTCACCGAATAGGGCGAGTCGGTCGTGCTGGCCGCGAAGGAATCGCTATTACTCTTGCCGAGCCTCGTGAGCAGCGGCTTCTCAAGAATATTGAGCGAGTGACTGGTTCACCTATCAGCATCGACAAGGTGCCCACGGTTGAGGACCTTCGGAATCGCCGCATGGAACTTACCCTTGCAACCCTGCAAGAAACGCTTCAGTCAGATGACCTCAACCGCTTCCACTCAGTAGTTGAGTCACTCTCTGAAGAATCAGACTTGTTTCAAATAGCACTAGCAGCGGTGAAACTTGCACATGAAGCAACAGTTGGTTCAGAAGACATCGAAGAGATCCCGGAAGTAGCCAGCCGGCCCTCACGGCATTCTAAAGACTCCGCCTCACGTGACTCCTACAACAAGAAGGGGTCGAGTTCTAAAAAGGGCAGTCGGCGAACTGAGGGTTCAGCCGGTATGACCCGGCTGTACTTTGGTGCAGGCCGAGCAACAGGGATTCGCCCCAAAGACCTAGTCGGCGCTATCGCCAATGAGACAAAACTCGCCGGCAAAGACATCGGTAGCATTGAGATACAGGATCGCTTCTCATTAGTTGAGGTTCCCGAGTCAGCGGTTGACGAAGTGCTCTGGGCAATGAAGCGGACCACCTTGAAAGGCAAAAAGACGAAGGTGCGTAGAGAGCGGTTCGACACACCCGGTAACGAGCAGTAAATCGGGCGATCTGGCTGTGTTCTTAGCGCTCTACTGCTGCGAGAACCTCTCTAAGTCGCTAAGGTCTACCCACTCGAGGGTGCGTGCATGAGTAGCAGCAAGTACAACCTGCGGCGCAGCTCCGGCCTGAAATGCCTCCACCCATCTGCTAGCGCATAAGCACCAACGGTCGCCTGGCTGAAGTCCAGAGAATCCGAACTCGGGACGAGGTGTGCTCAAGTCATTTCCGCATTCTTTCGAAAACGCTAGGAACTCTGCAGTCAGCACCGAGCAGACGGTATGAACGCCAGCGTCGCTCCCATCAGACTCACAGCACCCCGTGCGGGTGTATCCAGTCAGCGGTGATGTGCTGCAAGTTTGCAGTTCTGTTCCGAGAACGTTTTTTGCCATATAGGCATCTCAGCACACCTTTGGGTCGTTTCGTTAACTCAGCGACGGCTGCAGGGCTACTCGAAGAAGCCAAGTAACCTTAGATGAAATGCAAGAATTTCTAGTTCCTCAAGGTGGGTTTGATCTACGAACCCACAACGCTTCTCAACACGACTCATTGCGCGCCTGGGACGGGGCTGATGAGTACCTGTTGGCGCAAATCGCAGAATTGGGTGAGCTGAACGGCAACGTAGTGGTAGTCAACGATCGTTGCGGAGCCCTCGCTCTGGCGCTTGCTCCGTTCCTGCCTCGGTCTTTGGGTGATTCCTATGTGTCACAGCTAGCAACCTTGGCGAATCTTGATAGGAACAATATTCCTCAGACGCAGGTTTGCTTGCTCGGAAGCCTTGATGCGCTTCCCGAGAGTATTGAGTATCTATTCATCAAAGTGCCTAAAACGCTGGCGCTTCTCGAAGACCAACTTCTTCGGCTCGCAGAATCGGTACATGCAGGAACGGTCATTATTGCAGCCGGCATGACCAAGCACATTCACAACTCAACGCTGGCCCTGTTTGAGCGAATTCTGGGTGACACCACCACATCGCTAGCGAAGAAAAAAGCACGCCTGATATTTGTTGCCCCGCGCGAGAAGGTAGACCCGTTTGATCTGTTGACACCATCAGTGTTTACGCTCGACCCCGGGCGTCTCAAGGTGCGCAGCTACCCCGGAGTCTTCTCTGCAGAACGCCTTGATATTGGAAGCAGCTTCTTTCTCGATCATCTGCCCGATCAGGCTGGGCAAATACGCATCATCGACCTTGGTTGCGGAAACGGGCTTGTGGGTTTAGTGCTGGCTCTAGATAATCCAGATGCAGACCTGATGTTTGTAGATGAGAGCTACTTAGCAATTGCGTCAGCAGAGCTCACCGTGCAGAGCAATCTAGATGCTCATAATCAGTGCGAGTTTGTGGTTGGCGACAGCTTGAGTTCTCTGCGCGACCATGCAGAAATTGCCGCTGGCAGCGTTGACTTAGTATTTACTAACCCGCCATTCCATGATGATCACGCCTTAAGCGATGCAACAGCGTGGCAGATGTTTAGCGATTCGCATCGGGTGCTTAAATCTGGGGGCCAGCTTTGGGTTATTGGCAACCGGCACCTTGCATATCATGCAAAGCTCAAGCGCATCTTTGGCAACTGCGATGTTATTGGCAGTAACTCCAAGTTCGTTGTGTTCCGCTCCACTAGAAGGCCAACAGCCTTGGCACATAAGGCCGAGGACTTCGGCTGAGGTTGACTCTTACTCGCCGCCGGAGAGTCTACTGCTCGGCTCGGTGCTTTGCTGTTCAGCCCACCAGCTCAGGGCCCCTTGTGCTGCTGCTACTGCTGTACTGAGGGTTGCTTGCAGCAGATAACCGCCAGTTGGGGCTTCCCAGTCGATCATCTCTCCAGCAACAAACACACCAGGCCGCTTCTTCAACATGTACTGGTCTGTCAGCTCATCAAACACAACACCGCCCGCGGTTGAAATGGCTCGATCAATTCCTTGACTAGCAATCACATTCAGCGGAAGTGACTTAATAAGTGCTGCTAGTTCGTGGGCGTTACGTGGCAAGTTGTTTTGGGTACTTTCCCGCATGAGTCCAACAGCGACTGCAGGTAATCCAATGGAGCGCTTCAACAGTGTAGACAGCGAATCTTTTGGTCTGCCCGAGAGTAACTTCGCCTGAATATTTTCTTGAGTCAAGTCTGGCCGAAGATCAATCAGTAGGGCTGTAGTTGCGCCAGTATCAAGTGAGTCACGCAACTCTCTGCCTATTGCATAAACCGCTCCACCTTCGATCCCATCTGCTGAGATCATGATCTCTCCGCGAACCGATCTCTGCCCTGTGCTAACGGCAATATTCTTTACCGGCTCGCCTTCGTATCGATTGATGAACTCTGCAGTCCAAGGAACAACAAAGCCCGAGTTTGCTGCACGCAGTTCTTTAACTCTGAGCCCGGCCCTTTCGAACCCACTTACCCAATTAGCATCGGAGCCAGTTCTTTTCCAACTACCTCCGCCAAGGCTCATGACTGTGACCTGCGGAAAGATACTTTCTGGTTTTCGCTGCTCCTGCGCATTGTCGGCGGCCGTCATGCGTAGCGCTCCGGTTGAGTCATCGAAACCCATCCAATGCCGGTTATTGGCTAGACGTACACCAAGGTCTTCAAGCATGGTCAACCATGATCGCAACAGCTCAGTTGCACGAAACCCAGAAGGAAACACACGACCACTCGATCCAACGAAAGTCTCTTGAGACAGTGCTGCGCACCATGTTTGAATTGCGCTTGGAGGGAACAGTGAAATGGCTTCAGTCAGGTTGCTAGCTTGCTCTCCATAGCGAGTCAGAAACTGCTCTAGCGGTTCGGAATGGGTGATGTTGAGACCACCGCGTCCCGCTATCAAGAACTTACGGCCCATGGTTGGCATCTGCTCGTAGACCGTTACCGAGGCTCCTGCACGAGCTAGAACCTCGGCTGCCATGAGCCCTCCGGGTCCGCCGCCAATCACCGCAGCCGTTGGGCCGAGTGGTTGGGGTGAAGCATCAACAGAATCGACCGGTACGGAATTCACTGCCGACACCCTAGAAGGAACGGCGTGCTGATCAAGTCTGAACTCCCGCAGGGCCGTGGGTGATTAGCTGGGCGGCCGGGCGGGTTGACTGAAGGAGATGAGCTAAGGAATCAGCACCTATCCTGAGTGAATGGATCCTGAGATAGCCAATTTGATGGGTTATGGCGATGTTGACCGCAGTAATGAGTCTGATCGGTCTTGGCGAGACGAGGCGATTCGCTGTGTCGAGGCTGATGCAAACCGATCAGCTGATACGCACTTGTTTGTTCTTCCGTTGCCAGAGGGGTGGGGAATTCAGCTTTACCTGAAGGACGAATCGACGCACCCCACTGGATCCTTGAAGCATCGGCTGGCTCGATCACTATTTCTGTATGCACTCTCGAATGGATGGTTGAACAAGCACACCACCGTGGTAGAGGCATCCTCAGGTTCAACTGCTGTGTCCGAGGCCTACTTCGCCCGACTGGTGGGCTTGCCGTTTATTGCCGTGATGCCAAAAAGTACGAGTAAAGAGAAGTGCCTGCTCATCGAGCAGTATGGGGGCACCTGCGAGTTTGTTGAACAGGCCGCAGACATGTACGAGCAAGCCAAGCAGGTGGCTGCACAAACGGGTGGCCACTACATGGATCAGTTCACCTACTCCGAACGTGCCACAGACTGGCGTGGTAACAACAACATCGCTGAGTCGATCTTTGATCAAATGTCGCTAGAGCCTCATCCGATCCCAGCTTGGATTGTGGTTGGCGCTGGCACGGGGGGCACCTCAGCAACTATTGGTCGTTACGTTCGCTACCGCCGCCACAAGACATCATTAGCCGTAGTAGACCCAGAGAATTCGGCTTTTTTCAAGGGGTGGCTAGAACATGACCAGACAGTGACAAGTTCTGAGAGTTCTCGTATCGAGGGCATAGGGCGGCCGAGGGTGGAGCCATCATTTCTGCCATCAGTGATTGATCGAATGATACAAGTGCCAGACGCAGGATCAATCGCAGCAATGCAGTTTCTGTCTGGAGCGACTTCTAGAAGCGTTGGTCCCTCTACGGGAACCAATCTTTGGGGGTCGCTACAGATTATTGCCGGCATGCGACGCGCTGCTCAGAGAGGGTCGGTTGTGACACTGATCTGTGATGGCGGCGAGCGTTACGGGCAGCTACACAAATCAGGCTGGCTTAGCGAAAGTGGACTTGACCCAACTCTGCATCTGGCAATGCTTGAGCAGTTCTTTGAAGGCGCAGATTGGAGAATCCCTGGTTAGTGGAGTGAAGGCATTCCAACACGCTCAGCGAACGCCGACATTTCATCGCATACAGCACCGAGGTCTGTGCTCTGCGATGGTGAGACCACTAGGCGCGTAGCCCCACATGTGGCAGCGGCCTCGACTGAGTCTTCAGTGGTTGTCGAAAGAGCTCCCCCAAGACTGAGTTCTAGCTCCGCGGGGTTGCGGTTACAGCGCTCAGCCGATTCGTTCATCACACGGAGTACGCGCGTGAGTTCATCTCCAGCTAAACCAAGTGGCTGAAACCCATTGCCTCGCTCCCCTGCTCGCCGAGCGGCTGCATCGCTGTGGCCGCCTATGTGGATAGGTATGCCCGACTCCTGTGCGGGCTTCGGGTTGCTATGAGCATGTTCGAACTCAAAAAACTCTCCGCTATAAGCCAAGCCATCCTCACACTCTGGGCCCCACAACACCCGCAGAACGTCAATGCACTCGTCAGTGCGTCGACCGCGACTAGAAAAATCAATACCGCAGGCTTGCAACTCCTCTTTCATCCACCCCACCCCGATACAAAGTCGGACCCTGCCTGCAGAGAGCTGATCGAGTGTTGCTAGGCGTTTAGCGAGAACCACAGGATGGTGCTCGGGAAGAACAAGTACTCCTGTTGCAAGCTTTAAACTTTTGGTGACTGCCGCCAAATACGATAAAAGGTCAAGTGGGTCTGGAACGATGCACTGATCTGGCAGCGGCATACGACCCGATTCTGAGTATGGGTATTTGTGTTCATAGCCAGAGATCACGACTGCATGTTCAACAAGAACAATCGATTCAAAGCCGAGGGACTCGGCATGCTGAGCAAAGCCGGTCATCCATTTGGGATCTGCAGTCACATTTGAACGAACCGGCGGGATGATTGCGAACTTCATATTTATTGGCCCACGCGGAACATAGGGTTGCTCAGTCTCATCAGATGCTGAACTTTGCCGAGCAGAGCAACTCAATATCTGTGCTAACTCCAGTGAATTCAACATGCGCAGCTTGTTGGCGTCCATAGGAAAATACTGCTAATTCTGCTACTGCAGCAGTCACCACAACTCTCGGTTGCTTGGCACAAGCTGTAACCGTACCTGTGCCGGGGCATACAAGTTCAACCCCAACAGGGGCGCTACGTAGCAGCAACTTTGACATTCGCCGAAGCAGACTCCAGAGTTCATTCTGTAACGCGACTGGCAGTTCGCGAGGGGTGTTTACTGCCTGAGCTCGTAGTACATCTTCGTGGTGAATGAAATACTCCATTGTATTTGCCAGCCGATCAACACCCGGTAATCCAAAGACTGACAGCCTTGGAGGCCCCGAACGAATCTGGGTGACCAGAGTTTTCCAGTCTTTCTGTGCGGCGTCAAAGCGGACACGCTCGCCGTGCCTTGCAAAGGGGGGTGCAACGATCCCTAGCGCAGCGTCAGGACGCTGTTCACGAACCAAGAGGTGTGCCGCAAGATCTCGAGTGGTCCATCCCTCGCATAGAGTCGGAGCATCTGGCCCAACCTGTTCAAACAGGTCACAGAGAAGTGACCTTTCGTCTTGTGCAAAGTTGTGAGGTCCCATCTTCTTAGTCTCGCCCAATTAGTGCTGCACCCTTCGGCACCCTGAACAGATCAGCATGAAAGAGTTGTTAGTCTTTCGCAGCTGCAAGAGTTGTTTTCCGTCTAGACCCCTTAGTCATGATCTGGTTCCTGTAATCTTAAACCTCTATGGAGCCCACTCATGAGTAGTAACGCATATGAATTGGTCATCTTTGGCGGTAACGCCGGTGGCCTGTCGGTTGCGGTCTCACTTCAAGAGGCAGGACTCGATCAGGTGCGCATTCTGGAACCCACTTCTGCAGTGGTGTTTCCCGAGCTTGTGGGTGAGCATCAACTAGATGTGGGCTACGGCGAGACTGTTCGATCTATAACTATGTCTTCGGATGACAAGCAGAGTTCGAAAGAGCTTGGCCCACAGCCGGATCTCATTGTTAGAACCGATCGCCATGAGTACCGAACGCGTGCCGTCGTGATTGCCCAGCGCAGTTTCATTCCAAACTGGACCCCGCCCATCAACGCAAAAGTCGGCGAACGTATTCTGATCGATCAGATCCCTACTACTGCAGTTGATGACGATGTGCTGGTGATTGGTCATACTGATCACGCAGTTGAGATTGCCTCGGCATTGGCCACAGCTGGAGCAGGAGTAGTTCTGGCGGGTGGAGGGATGAATCCGGCAAAACTGTCCCCTGCCGGCGAGTCATGGCTGCGCCGCTTAGAGCGTGAGCGCCGGGCAACGCTTTTGTATCGATCGATCCCCGATCAGGTGGACGAGGTGGACGGCTATCCGATGGCATTCTTCGGAGACCGTCGTACCCCCGACCTGCAGTTCGATCATGTTGTGTTTGCGTCTGAGCGAACTCTGCTTCAGCCGGATGAGGTTGGTGCCTCTGATGAAGTTCTAGCAAGTGGCCGAGTGTTTTTCATTGGTGACCCAAACCTAGAAAGCCATGAACTGCCCGTAGCGCCCGGGTGGGATATTTCCAGAGTCGTGGCAGAGGTTTTTCCAGGGATTCAGCTTGCTGAGCCGCCCTCGGCTGCAGAACGTCGCCGGGGATTTACTGCCGCAATTGAAGAGCTTTGCGCAGAGAACTACAACGCAACTATTACCTACTTTGAGCCAACCCACTCAGATCTTTGGGTGCTCAGAGTGCGGCCAGACCGCGGTGAGATCTCACACTTGCCTGGGCAGTATGCCTCGCTCGGGTTGGGATACTGGGAGGCACGCGTAGACGATGCAGAGGACCCACGCCTAGAAGAGCAATGGGAAAAGTTGGTTCGCCGCTCTTACTCAATATCTAGCCGCATGTTTGACGATCATGGTTACCTCTCTGGAGAAGAGGGAGTTGAGGAACTTGAGTTCTACATCGTTCTAGTGCCGCCGACAGAAGACAACGTTCCTGGTTTGACTCCAAGGTTGGCCCTGAAGCGGCCAGGCGACAGGATCTATCTTGGGCCAAAAGTTGCTGGTCGCTACACACTCGCAGCTGTAACTGACCCACTGAGCACAGTCTTGTTTTTTTCGACCGGGACTGGAGAGGCGCCACATAACGCAATGGTGGTTGAACTCCTCAGGAAGGGCCATCGCGGACCAATTCTTTCGGCGGTCTCTGTTCGACAGTGGGCTGATCTTGGCTACATCAAACAACATCGCGAGCTTGAGCAGCGCTACGCCAACTACCACTATCTACCAATGCCAACCCGAGAACCAGATGTGCCAAAGCGTTATATCCAATCGCTGATCACAGAAGGAACCTTGAGTACGGATTACGGACTCACACTTGACCCAGAACATACCAACGTTTACCTATGCGGCAACCCCTCCATGATCGGTCTGCCAGAAGAGGTAGACGGGGTTGAAGTGTTCCCTAAAACAACCGGAGTTGTAGAACTCCTGAGTGCCAAAGGATTCTTGATTGACTACCGCAAACAACGCGGCAACTTGCACTTTGAGGAGTACTGGTAGCCAGATGTTAGCCGTGAGATGTGTGTCTCAATCTGCAACTGATCCGCTTTCGGGACTCTCAATAGAGCAGGTTCAAATTCCAGAACCACCCGAGGGGTGGGTACGAGTAAACCTGCGAAGCTGTGCGCTCAATCACCATGATCTATGGTCATTAAAGGGAGTTGGTCTAGACCTCTCGCGCCTGCCTATGACTTTGGGTTGTGATGGTGCAGGCGTACTAGATGACGGTACTGAAGTTGTGGTTCACGCAGTTATTGGCAACCCCGAGGTATCCCAAGGCGATGAGACGCTTGACCCGAAGCGGACGCTGCTGTCTGAAATGCATCAGGGGACCTTGGCCGAGATGGTGATTGTGCCGCAGCGCAATCTGATTCCAAAGCCGAAAAACCTGAGTTGGGAAGATGCTGCGTGTATGCCTTCTGCTTGGCTTACTGCATACAGAATGCTCACCACTCGTTCGGCGCTGCAGGGCCCAGCGACGGTGCTAGTCCAAGGGGCTGGTGGTGGTGTAGCAACCGCGGCGATCCAAATCGCATCTGCGCTAGGACACACTGTGTTCTGCACTTCTCGAGATGCCGAAAAACGGGCTCGGTCGCTTACCCTTGGTGCAGAACTTGCGGTGGAGACTGGCGAGCGATTACCAACAAAGGTGGACCTAGTGATCGAAACCGTTGGGGATGCAACCTGGGAGCATTCTCTAAGGTCACTTCGCCCCGGCGGTCGAATTGTGGTGAGCGGCGCAACTAGCGGCTCGAATCCGCCGGCTGATCTGAATCGAGTCTTCTTTCTTCAGCTATCTGTAGTTGGTTCCACCATGGGTACTCGCGATGAGTTCATGGATATGCTTGATTTCGTCGAATCGACGGGCATTCGGCCAGTTATCGATGAGGTCCGTCCGCTGGCTCAGGCAGAAAGAGCTTTCGAGAGACTTCAAACAGGGCTCGGTTTTGGCAAACAGGTGTTGACTGTCTAGTGAGCAGCTGACTGTGCTGGCTTACTGACTCTGCTGGCTTGCTGACTGTGCTGGCTTACTGACTGTGTTCTCGGGCGGAGCACAGCACTGGGGGGTTCTGTTACAGGAACTCGGCTGTTGTTCCACCAAGTGGAATTGGATCCATGCCGAGTTTGCGATGATCCCAGGATCGGATGCGATTGGTCTCAACTCGAACGGCAACTCGTTTATGCAACATGAACTCAACTAATGGGCTCAAATCATCGGTATAGGGACCGTTGTAGCGTTCCCAAATGCTCACGCCAACCTTCCAGAGCAGGTCCGCATCTTCCACTACATCTGCTGTTCCCTCTAGCGAGACCCCACGAAGGGTGTCGTAGGTATGGCCATCCTCCACCATGACTGTGATGCGATTGTCTCGTCTTAGGTTGACTGCCTTTTGTGATCGAGACTTAGTCTCAAACCAGACTTGCCCGTCAATAACGGCGTACCACATGGCTACGAGGTGCGGCGTTCCCGTTGCGCCAACAGTGGCGATCGTGGCTGAGCGACTTCGCACAAGGTAGTCAGTAATCTCTTCATCGCTCATCGTGATCTGCGAACGCTGGTTTGCACCCATACAAAAACCTCCGGAGTTGAAAAGAATTATTGACCAGAATCTAGGTCAGGAAACTAGCCCAGAGAGATAGTCCCGAACTGCCGGTCAGAGTTCTTTGGAAACTTGGGATGCGGGAGTGAACTACCTTGCATATCAACACCCTGCGTAGGGGTGGGCGCAGGAGATAGTGCAGGAGACCGGCCAAGGTACAACAGCATGAGAAAGTCAGGATCAAATGACCGCCGAGATCATACTTTTAGGAACAGGCAGCCCACTCCCTGACCCACTCAGAGCTGGGCCGTCCACCTTGGTGCAGGCAGGAGGAGTCAATCTTGTCATAGACGCCGGACGGGGAGTCCTGATGCGTCTAGCAGCTGCTGGGCTAGGACCGAGCCAGATCACAGCCGTCTTGATCACGCATCTTCACAGCGATCACCTGACTGATCTGAACGATGTAATCACTACCCGATGGATTACTAGCTTTCCCGCAACTCCGCTCATTGTGCTCGGGCCACCCGGAACGGCAAACGTTGTTGATCATCTGTTGGCAATGCTGCGAGCCGATATCGCATATCGGATTAATCATCATGATGATTTAACTGATCCGCCAGTGGTCCATGTGACAGAGTGTGTTGACGGCATGAGTTTTGAGTTTGACCAAGTCACCGTGACAATCGGCGAGACTGACCATCGTCCAGTCGAGCCATCTATTGGGTTTCGCATAGACCACGAAGGCGTTGGAATAGTGCTCGCCGGCGACACCGTTCCTTGTGATGGCTTGGATCGGCTCTGTAAGGGAGCAGACACTTTGGTTCATACAGCGATCCGGTCCGACCTTGTGGCCACCGTGCCCATGCAGCGTCTTCAAGACATCATGGACTATCACTCCTCTGTCGAACAAGCGGCGCAAACTGCACAGCGGGCGGGTGTAAAGACGCTTGTGTTGACCCATTATGTGCCCGCCTTTCCATCTGGAGAAGGGCAGGACTGGCGTGACAGAGCGGCCACAGAATTTGATGGCCGTATAGAACTTGGGGATGATCTCCACCGAGTCACTGTGCCTTTACCTAAGGGTTGAGAAACCGAAGGGAAACACTATGGAGTTCACTCGAGATGACCCGGTCTCAGACTCTGTGATTATGAGCCATTCTGAGCACCTGAGTTCTCTGAGCCCGGCCCCGAGCACTGAATCAGGTCAGGCTTTTGGTTCTTTCTTGGCAGATGAGAGCCCCTCTTATGCTGACGTAGAAGATCAGGTGGACCGCCTACTCGACTCACTCTCGATGCAAGAGCGTATGCATCTGATGTCGGGAGATGGCCCTTTTATTCGAGGCACTCGGGCAATGTCTCAGCGCTATAACGCAGTGCCCGTGATAGCTGGAGAAGTGCAGCGCTTTGGAATCCCTGGGCTTCGATTTACCGACGGCCCTCGCGGAGTAGTGATGTATAACTCCACAGCGTTTCCTTCTTCGATGGCTCGCGGTGCAAGCTTTGACACAGCCCTTGAGGCAAGGATCGGTGATGCCATTGGCGTTGAAGCGCGCACACAGGGTGCCAACTTGTTTGCCGGGGTCTGTATCAATTTACTTCGTCATCCCGCCTGGGGCCGAGCACAAGAGACCTACGGAGAAGACAGTTTTCTTCTGGGAGAGATGGGAGTTGCCCTAATAACTGGGTCGCAGCGTCATGTGATGGCTTGCGTCAAGCACTTTGCCGCCAACAGCATGGAGAACTCAAGGCTCTGGCTTGATGTGCGAGTTGATGAGAGCGACCTTACTGATATCTACTTGCCTCATTTCAAGAAGTGCATCGAAGCAGGCGTAGCGGGAGTGATGACGGCCTACAACTCAGTTAATGGCACCCCATGTGGTCAGCAACACCACTTGATTACTGACATCTTGAAGGGAAGTTGGGGTTTTGATGGATTCGTCATCTCGGACTTCACCTGGGGAATCCGGAATGCAGCGGATGCAGTCAACGCCGGAATGGATGTAGAGATGCCTTTCCGGTGGAGGTTACGTCGATTACCAAGATTGCTTGCGGCAAGGTTTCTTCAAGCCGTATCAACGATGCTGCACGGCGAGTGTTACGCAAACAAGTTGAGTTTGGGGCTCGAGGCGAGCCGGAACGCTACTGCTCTGAAGTTGTAGCTGGGGTTGAGCATCGCGCTCTGGCACGAACAGCAGCTAGGGAGTCAATGGTGCTACTTCGCAACGAGCCTGTTGCGGATAGAACAAGATCAACTCCAACGCGCGATCACCTCGGGCAACAGCCACTGTTGCCTTTAGACCCCAGGCAGTTGGGCTCAATCGCCGTAATTGGATGGCTCGCATCAGAACAAAACATTGGCGACCTTGGCTCGAGCCAAGTACATCCCCCGTCTGTGGTTACCTTGCTGCATGGTATGGCTGCAGCCGCCACTGAGCATGAACTGGAGATCCGCTACCACGATGGCCGGGATCGCTCTGGGGCTGCAGCCCTCGCTTTACGCTGTGACGCTGTAGTGGTAGTTGCCGGTAGCAGTTACCGAGACGAAGGGGAATGGATTATCAGCGCAGGCGGAGACCGATCTTCTCTGCAACTTGCTGAGCACGACGAACAGCTCATTAACTTGGTAGCTGCAGCGAATCCTGCAACAGCGGTTGTTCTTATGGGTGGCAGCGCATTCATCACCGATACCTGGCACAACAAAGTTGCAGCGCTACTCATGGCTTGGTACCCGGGTATGGAAGGTGGTCACGCAGTTGCGGATCTGATTTTTGGAGCTGCAGCTCCTAGTGGCCGCTTGCCTTGCACATGGCCAAGCAGTACGAATGAGCTTCCACCGTTTTCAAGATTTGCCCGGAAGGCGAACTACGGCCCTCTACACGGATATCGACTCATGGAAGCAACTGCTCAAACACCATCCTTTCGGTTTGGATTTGGCTTGGGGTATAGCAAGGTTGTTTGGTCTGAGCAGCGTCTTGAGTCTGTGCAGGAGAGCTCCACTGGAGGATTTTTAATAGAAATAGCCGTAAAGTTAACAAACTTGGGTAGTTCCACTGCAAGCGAAGTAGTACAGCTTTATGTACCCCAAGCCCTTGGCTCTTCGCCCGAACTATTGCTCACCCTGAATGGCTTTACCAAAATATTTATCGAACCCAAAAGATCTGTAATCGCTCGAGTCAGTATGCATTTGCAGGAAGTGCCAGAGGCCGCGTTCATCGGACCCCACTCAGGGTCAAGCAGTCACTTTCGCATTGATTTGGTTTAGAGTTAGTTGACTGAAAGCAGAGACCACAGGGGGTAACTCGTGAGTTCGAAGCAGGTCCCGGAGTATCCGACGGAAGTGATGGCCCTCTTCACTCACATCCTGGATCACAGCACGGAAGCCGCAATGGTCCTAGATCCGCTCACCGGAGTTTGCTACGCCACGGAGTCTTGTACTCAGGTCCTGGGCAAGGCTCCGGAACAGCTCCTTGGTGCAGCAGCGATCGACTTCTTTCAGGAGGTGGATACTTCTAGAGCGATTGAAGCCCGAATGAGTGCTCTAGCCACCGGGCACAGTGGTCCAATTGACCTACGAGGGCTACACGGAGATGGAAACTACCGATGGTTTGAAGCCGAGTGGTGGAGATTTGACGAGCCCGGATCGAGCACACAACGTGTAGTGCTGCACTTGCGAGACATTGATCATCGCATGAAGACCAACGATGCTCTGAGTGTAAGCCAAGCGCAACAGAGCTTTCTTTTACAATATGGGGCTGGGGTAACTGCACTTCTTAATCCTGATTCTGGACGGTTGAGTTACGTCAGTCCGTCAGTGCACCACGTACTCGGATGGACCCAAGATCAAATCTCGGAGATGCCTATGAGTCGCATTATTCATCCTGAGGATGCAACTGCGTTCGAAGAGATTCAGATGCAGGTTGCAAACTCCCCCCATGGGCACGCACAGGTAGAAATCAATTTCAGACATAAAAATGGTTCTTGGCGAGTTATGGAACTCTCACTAGAGAATCTGATCGCGGAGGATCCAGTAAAGAGTCTTCTGATATGTGCCTATGACGTGACTGATAGGCGGCGTGCTGTTGATGAACTCACTCGTCAACAGCGAACGGACTCGCTCACGGGTCTGGCGAATCGATCTTTGTTGCTCGATCGAATTTCTGTCGAGCTTGAAGCTACTGACCACTCCGCCTCAAGAGTTGTTCTGTTGAAGTTCGACATCGATAGATTTGGAATGTTCAACGATGCGCTTGGTCAACTGCTTGCTGATGAACTGTTAGTTGAGTTTGCTCGTAGGCTACGTGCGCTCGCTCGAAGACTACGGAGCCTTCACAGCCATGATGTAACAATTGCTCGCCTCGCAAGCGACGAGTTTGGCCTGCTGGTCTCGTCAAGAGATGCGCCTCTGATACCTGCCGAGATTGTTGAGGAACTTCGTCGGTCGCTAGTGATGCCATTTAGTTTGGAGGGGACGGAGCATACGGTCACCGCATGTGTTGGGGTTGCCGTATCCGAGACCAACAGCAGCCCCGAGGAACTTGCACGAGATGCAAGTTCGGCAATGCACTTTGCGAAGAGTACCGGTGTGAATCAGGTTTCATACTTCAACCGGCAGGTTCGTGCTGCGGCTGTTGAGCGTTTAGAGACTCAGAGTGACCTTGTACGTGCAATTGATCGAAACGAACTCCTGCTTCACTTTCAGCCTGCCTATGACACGGGTAGCGGGCTTCTAAAATCAACCGAGGCGCTTGTTCGATGGCAACACCCTGAGAGAGGGCTACTCGGGCCAAATTACTTTGTGCCCGATGCAGAGTCCTCAAATCGAATCATCGAACTTGGGAAGTGGGTCATTGATCGCGCTGTTCTGACTGCTGTGACATGGAGATTTGATGATCCAGAGAAGCCCAGAAAGATGTGGGTGAACGTCTCGGCGCTGCAATTACAGTCCCCAACTTTTGCACAAACTCTGAGCGACTCTCTTCGAACTGCGGGCCTTGCTAGCTCCTCCTTCGGTATTGAAATAACCGAGTCAGTGCTTATGGTCTCTGACCCGAGGATCTCTCAGAACCTTGATCAGATTCATGAAAGCGGCTGTTCTATTGCACTTGACGACTTTGGCACTGGGTATTCACCTTTGACTTACCTGCTGCGTTACAACGTGGACGCAATCAAGATTGACCAGTCATTCGTGGCGGGGCTCACGAGTGACGCCGACGCAGCGTCAATTGTCGTTGCTGTAAACGGTCTGGGCAGGTCGTTGAACCTGTCGGTGGTTGCCGAAGGGGTCGAAACCTCTGGCCAGCTTGATGCGCTTATTTCTATGGGGTGCACGCTGGTGAGCGGGTTCGGGCTCTGCCGCCCACTTCCCGAGGAGGAACTCACTCCGGTGCTCAACGTGCCGCTGCAAATACGCCGGATTGAGATGGACCGGACCAACTAGCAAAGCGTGAAGTCTTCTCCACTAGTCCTTGCGTTTCGCTATCGGCTGACCACCTTGAGGCGGCTATCAGGTTCTTCTAAGAAATTCGGAAGATTTTCTTGGCAAATTACTGATCCTGTGTTGTACTAGGCACTTACGCTCAGCACCTTCGGTGTTGCTGGGGAGAGCGTGTCCGAAGGATGAGACACGTTGGCGTTACTCGAAACCACATTTTCTACTGATTCTCCGATTAGCCAAATTGAAAAACTTGCCGTAGAGCAGTCCGCTCGGATGTTTAATCCGGAGCGGCTTGCCCCTGGGCTGAGTTCACAGATGGTGTCAGAGGCTGATCCTCTGTGGGATCAAGCCGAAAGATTTGTCTATGCGCTCTTTCGGCTGTCTGGGTTCTGCGCCGAATCGCCTAGAGAATGGGTGGAAGAGACACAGCCATGGCGAGAGAACAGCCATTTGCATGTGATTACCGAGGCGGACGGACTTGTCACTGGTGTTGCACGAACCATTATAGGGAAGTACCAAGACCTTCCAGTTAGTCAGTTCAGTCCAACCATTAAAGTTCCCTCTGGGCCCCTGTGCGAGATCGGTTCTCTTGCAGTCAAACCGACACAACGAGGACTTGGTGTTGCCAACGAATTGCATCGAACTGCCTTTCAGCATGGGATACTTAGCGGAGTAAAAGGGTTTGTCTTTCTGGTTGACCAGTGGATGTTCGAGTTTTTCGAATCTCATTACGGACTGCCCGTGCTCGCCCTTGCCCCACCTAGAGAATTTATGGGCGGCGTAGTTGTGCCCACAGCGATGTGGCTGCCAGACATGATGCAGCAATTAGTGCGCACACGGCCAAACGTATTCAAGTGGTCAATTGAGGGTTTTGAGGCCCAAACAATTGCAGACCTTGACCTTCCAATTCTTCTGGACTGAGCGTTAGTCGTTGGGATCCCCTGCGCAGCAAGCCTGCTGGCCTAGGTTCAAGGAACAAGGTTCCCGGTAGAGCAGTTAGCCCTAGAACAATTCCATGATGAACATCTGCCCTACTCTGGCGGCAAGGTCATATGAGCACAAACCCAGAGTCCACATTCATCAAAGAGATCTCCTCGCTCGGCGGTTTTGGGCGGGCTTGGTCTGTTGGCATAATCCTTTTTTCTGCCATTCGAGCGCTGCTAGCTTGGCCAACGCTTGGCCGCTACGGTGTCGACCCTTGGGTATTCTTGGCAATTGACTTGTTAACTGCTCCCCCATACGGAATTAGTCAGGCAGTAACCGTTAAAATTTTGAGGGATAAGGAGAGGGCACCTCGTGAGGCCATTGTCTGGGCAGTGCTTGTTGCAGTGATGTTCCTTGCCCCGTACGGCTATATCTTTTTCGCATCTGGCCAGATGCCAACCCTTGCCTATGTGGGCCTGATCATCTGGATACTGCTATTTGCAGCGCTAGCAGTGCTGAGAATGGCCCACCAAGTACGTGCTCCGACTAAGACCGAAGGAAGCGATCCCTCCGGGTTGGACCAGACAGCCCCAAGCGCCTAGGCATAATCTTCGGCTCGAGTCTGAATCAAGTGGCAATTTATAAATATCCTTAACTCCTCAATAACTGCTTACACCTGCCGAATGGCTGCTCAACAGATTCAGCAGCGAGGATCAGATGCTAAGCAGACGGCTAGGTGACAAAGGAATCGAGAGAAAGCTCAGCGAGCGTGCAGTGCTACGCCGCTATTTAGCTGCATGTCTCCTTTGGGGAATCATCTTTCTCTTTGTGCCAACTGATCTGAAACCAGTTTGGTATTCAGTCTTTGGGTGGGTTTCGGTTGTGATCGCGGGGCTACGAACCAGGCATTTCTCACCTAACATCAAAAAACCTGCAGTTCTGATTGTCACCGCCGGGGCAGTGGCGCTCACTGGGGGCATCGTCAGAGTTGTAGACGGGGCAGTTCGAGGTACTGACTACCCGTTCCCATCGGTTGCTGACGTATTTAGTTTCGCCTCGCTGCTGCTCTTCCTGTTTGCAATTTTGTTGATCGTTAGACGCCGCGTCGGCCGTTTTACGCTAGATCCGGTACTTGACGCAGTAATCGGCGGTCTGACGGTAGCGCTTATTGAATGGAGGCTGCTGTTCTTGCCATACCTTCAAAACAGCAGTGCCCCTATAACGCACAAGATCACAAACCTTATTTATGCTGGTCTCTCTTTGTTGCTGGTAGTCGCCGCACTTCTGGCGTTGGTCTCCGGGGCACAGCGTTCGGTGAGCAACCGGTTATTAGCTGCTGGATTAGCAACAACCTTTGCACTTGACCTTGTGGCAACCCTTGTAACCGCTGGCTACCTAGCGAGCGATGCGCGACTGTACGTGGCTCCATTTGCATTCATGTTTGGTGTGGCCGGCCTTCTGCACCCATCGGTGGTCATGCTCACCTCGCCACCATCAGACGCAGCCTTGCAGCGTCGCCTGACTAACAAAAGGATAGGCATTCTTGCCCTTGCTTCCCTGACTCCCCCTGCCTTGATCTTGGCAGCACTCGTGTTTGGCAACTCACACGGCATGGCGCTACCAGCAGTTGCTTCGCTTGCACTCGCCCCATTGGTAGTCACACGACTCGGGCGCTTAGTTCGCCAGAATGAGGAACTCGCTGAAACCGAAGAAAGTCTTCGCTATATCGGTGAACGGCTAGTAAGCGCCGAAACTATAGATGACATCACCAGAATCATTACCGTGGGTGCTGAACAGGTACTGAATAAGAATTTTCTTTATTCTCAGTTGTTGACCGAACTAAATTCGATTCCGAGCATGATGGAGTTTGAAACCTTAGAGACAGCCTCGATGAGCGCTTTAACTGATCTATCTAGCACCACGCATCACTTCTCTGGCGAACTAGAGACTCAGCTAGGCACAGACGGAAGTACCTGGAGTGTCGGATCGGTCTCGATTCGCTTTGACCGACATGCAGCGCTTTTGGTCCGCTCACGACGGCCACTCAGAGACATCGAACGTCATGCAGTTGTTGCACTTTGTCGTGAATCAGCCCTTGCCTTCCAGGCTCTCGACATGACCGAGCAGCAGGTGTTGCAGCGAAGTGAGGAGCGATTTGGGGCTCTGATTGATAACTCCTCAGATATTGTCCTAGTACTCCAAGAGGATCTCAGCTGTAGCTATATTTCCCCCGTAGCTGCCCGACTACTCGGTTACCCGAAGCTGAGCTACCGAGAGTTCAACTTGCTGAGCTTTGTGCACCGAGATGACCGTTTAGCGGCCGCAGCTTTGTTTAATGCTACGAGACAAGGATCGACCGAGACCACGGAAATTCGTCTACGTCATTTTGTCGGCACCTATGCCTGGTTCGAGGTTGGTGGCACTGACCTTACAGACGACCCCAGCATCAACGGGATCGTATTGAATGCCCGTGAGATTGGCGATCGAAAGATGGCCGAGGAGCGGCTATTGCATTCAGAGGCTCGCTTTAAAGCATTGGTGCAGAACTCAACTGACCTGGTGATAGTGATCGACTCCAGCGGGGCTATTGGTTATGCGAGCCCTTCAGTTGAGGTCTCACTGCAGCTACCACTGGTGCAGATTCAAGGGCTACAGATGAGCGATGTGTTTGCAGAGAACACCCTGCCGCTTGACGAACTGCTCGGCCAAAAGCTGCCAGTCACGGATTGGAACTCGGCTGCGATTGAGTTCGGTTATCGGGCCGCTTCTGGCGACTGGAGAATTCTTGAGACAACCCTGACTGACCTGCGTCAAGAACCTGCAGTTGGTGGGCTTGTGTTCAATGCTCGTGACATAACAGAGCGAAAGCATATGAATGAGCTACTGCTGCATCAGGCGACTCACGATGAGCTCACCGGTCTGCCGAACCGTCGAAAGCTACTTGATTTGATTACTCAGACGTTGGAGCGCAACAGTGGAACAACCACTGTCTCGGCGCTGCTTATTGATATCGACGAGTTTAAAGATGTTAACGACTCGCTAGGTCATGCATATGGGGATCGACTGCTTGAGGCAATAGCGGGCCGCCTTGGCAACCTAGCTGTTTCTGGAGTTCTAAGCAGTGGTGATATTGCGGCTCGCATTGGTGGAGACGAGTTCGTTGTGGCCTTTGAGCGGGCTCACGGCGAAAAGCAGACAACGGATATCTGTGAGCAGATTCTTGTGGCGCTGAGTGCGCCATTCATGATTGATGGTCGCGAACTCACCGTTACTGCGTCTGCCGGCTTGGCCTTTGATCATGATCGCAGCAACTCAGCAGAACTGCTGCTACAAAATGCAGACACCGCTATGTATAAGGCAAAAGGGCTTGGCAAGCGTCAGGTGGTTGTATTTGAGAACTTTATGCACGTTGCAACCTTCGACCGTCTTGAACTTCGGGCAGATCTAGCACGTGCAGTTGCTCAAGAGCAGTTTGAGGCGTATTACCAGCCAGTAGTGAACCTGTCTACTCAAAAGATCGTTGGAGCAGAAGCACTGGTTCGCTGGAGACACCCAGAGCGCGGGATGGTCGGTCCCGGCTTGTTTATTCCGCTGGCCGAGGAATCTGGGTTAATTGCACCGATCGGCGAGTTCATGCTGAGTGCTGCATGTGAGGATTTACGTGACTGGCGGGCAGAATTTGGTGCTTCAGTAGAAAGGTTCACAGTCTCGGTGAATCTTTCGGTTCAGCAGCTCCATGATCGTCGGATCGTGGGCAAAGTGTCCGAGATTTTGGAACGAACTGGTCTTCCCGCTGAGCGCCTAGTTCTGGAAGTAACAGAATCAACACTTATTACAGATACAGAGATGATTGCATCAACTATGCAGCAGTTGCGTTCATTTGGTACCAGGTTAGCCATTGACGATTTCGGTACTGGCTACTCTTCTCTTGGCTACATTCAGCAGTTTGAGTTTGACGTGTTGAAGATTGACAAGAGCTTTGTTGATGATCTTGACAGTTTTACCAATCAGCGAATCGTGAGCGCTGTTCTTCAGTTGGCTGAACAACTGGGCGTGCGTACTATCGCTGAAGGAATCGAACAGGAACTGCAAGCCGAGCTACTTAAGTCGCTTGGGTGCAAACTTGGGCAGGGTTACCTTTACGCCAAACCCATGCCTGCTGCAGAGTTCCGTGAGCTTCTTCGAGGCAATTGCACAAATGCCGAGTTACCTCCTGAAGTACTACAAACTGGCCGCTAGCAACTAGTGGTGTCGCAACCTGCTCGGTAAAGATTTCTCCACTAGAAATTCCTCTATGACGCTTCAGTCCGAGAGACTCTTGCGATGTTAAACATTGACAGCGCTGATGATGAGCGCCTGAGCGACTACTGCAACCTGACCGACGCTGCAGCTTTACGGGAGGGCTTCTTCATAGTCGAAGGACACCTTGTGCTTCAGCGTCTTCTAGATGCAACTACAGCAACTGACGGAGCTGAGCTCTTTTCGATCCGGTCGGTGCTGCTATCCCCGAGTAAGGCTGCTGTGCTTACTGAGATCATTGCCATCTGTCAGGCACGCCAGATCGCAGTCTTGGTTGCGCCAGCAAAGGTATTGGCAGCGGTAACGGGCTTTAATGTGCATCGCGGTGTTCTGGCTTCGGTTAATCGAACCGAGCAGCCATCTTTAGCTTCGATATTGAGCAGCGCCAAAAGACTCGTGCTGCTTGAGGCCGTCAACGATCATGAGAATATCGGTGCAATATTCCGCAACGCAGCAGCCCTTGGTGTTGATGCAGTTATTTTAGATGGACTCTCCTCTGATCCTCTGTATCGCCGCAGCATTCGCGTGTCGCTGGGACATGTTCTGACTATGCCATGGTGCAGGTCTGGAGAGTTTGCTTCTTTGCTACTCCAGGTTCGCAACGCAGGATTTTGCTTACTGGGCTTGACCCCTCATCCAGATGCGATAGCGGTAGACCTAGCTGCACAACAGGGAATTCTGAACTCGCCAGTAGCGTTCGTACTTGGAGCAGAAGGCCCTGGTCTGTCTGAATCGACTTTGGAAGTTTGCGAGCATAGAGTTCGAATCCCGATGAGTCGTGGAGTGGACTCAGTGAATGTGGCCACATCCCTAGCAGTCGTAGCAAGCTTTGCGGCAGCACGGAATGAGTAGCTGCAGTGGGAAGTAGCGAGGCTTAGCCAGCTCGAATAGCTTCGAGTACTGCAATCATCTCTAACGCTGTTGCTGCAGACTCAGAACCCTTGTTATCTCCAACAACATCACCATCTACTACTGATCGCACTAGCGCTTGTCTGCGGGTTTCGACCGTGAGTACACCGAAAATAATCGGGATTTCAGTTTCTAGCTGTGACCGCAGGATGCCATCTGCCGCTGGGCCGGCAACATATTCGAAATGGGCAGTGTCACCGCGAATCACGCATCCCAAAGCCAAAATCGCGTCATAACGACCTGTTCCAGCCATGACCTTGGCAGCAAGCGGTAACTCGAATGCACCAGGCACCCACACCACGTCAGTGTCAGAGGGACTTGATCCTGCAGCGTCAAGATGGCTCCTGACACCCCATAACAAACGTGCGGTAATCACCTCGTTCCAGCGAGCAACCACCACACCAATCTTGCGCCCAGCGCCAGAGGCCTGGGGGGAAGGATCGGGTGCTTCCAGTGAAAAGTCCTGACCCATCAGTCGAGACCATCCAATAAATGACCCATGCGTTCTCTCTTGGTTCGCAGGTACTCAATGTTCTCTGGATTAGGGATTGACTCCAGAGCTACTCGCTCGGTGATCACTAGTCCGAATCCTTCGAGCCCACCGTATTTGGCCGGATTATTTGTCATCAGCCTCATGGTTGTAATTCCAAGGTCATTCAGGATTTGCGCGCCGATGCCGTATTCGCGGCTGTCAACTGGAAGTCCTAGTTCGACGTTGGCATCTACGGTGTCGTGGCCTTGTTCTTGAAGACTGTAAGCGCGAATTTTGTGACCAATCCCGATGCCGCGTCCTTCGTGACCTCGTAAATACACCAGCACGCCCAAACCCGCAGAATCAATAGCTTTCATCGCCGCATCAAGCTGCAGGCCGCAATCGCAGCGCAGGGAATGAAACACGTCGCCAGTAAGGCACTCGGAATGCACTCGTACAAGTACTTCGCGCTCACCCTGCACAGCGCCGCGCACCATAGCAACGTGCTGCTCACCGTCTATGACCGACTCGTACACATAAGAAGTAAAATCTCCCCACGGAGTGGGAATACGGGCTTCGGCTACTCGCCGCACAAGCTTTTCATTTTGGCGGCGGTATTTGACGAGTTGCGCAATAGTGACCATGAGCAAACCATGTACCTTGCAGAACTCAATCAAATCCGGAACACGAGCCATGGTTCCGTCGTCGTTGACTATCTCACAGAGAACTCCAGCGGGGTCGAGTCCAGCCAAACGAGACAGATCTACCGCCGCCTCTGTGTGACCGGCTCGCTTGAGCACCCCACCCTCTGAGTAGCGAAGCGGAAAGATATGTCCAGGACGAGCAAAGTCTGCGGGACGCGTTGATGGATCGATCAGGGCGCGAATTGTGGCCGAGCGATCTGCAGCAGAGATGCCAGTAGAGGTGCCGTGGACATAGTCGACTGAATACGTAAACGCTGTGCGATGAGACTCGGTATTGTTGTGCACCATCAAGGGAATATCTAGCTCATCTAAGCGCTCTCCGGTCAGAGGTGCACAGATTACCCCTGAGGTATGGCGAACAAAGAACGTTATGTTCTCTGGTGTTGCTGCCTGGGCCGACATAATGAGGTCACCCTCATTCTCTCGGTCCTCATCGTCGACCACCACAATGATTTCTCCGCGAGCCATTGCTGCAATCGCATCTTCGATCGAGGCAAACACTGAGTCCGCTGCGCCTTGCGCAGATAGCGGTTCTCTTCTATGGGAATCTTCACTCATGTTCGGATACTCCTTCATTTTGCGTATCGGCATTTTGCGTATCGGCATTTTGCATATCAGTACTGCTCTGTATGGGCTCTGTGAGGTGGCCTACTAAAAGACGTTCAGCATATTTCGCCATAACATCTACTTCGAGGTTCACTAAATCTCCAGGCAGGCGAGACCCTAAGCTGGTCACCTCACAAGTATGGGGTATTAGTGCCACCGTAAAGCCATCGCTCAGCACCTCGACAACTGTGAGTGATACGCCGTCGACTGTTATCGATCCCTTGACCACTACATAACGAAGCAAATCGGCGGGCATTTTGATTTGCAAGTTCGGTGCAGGTAGAACCACCTGCCCTACTGCATCCACGTGACCTTGGACTAAATGGCCACCTAGGCGATCATTCAGGCGCACGGGCCGCTCAAGGTTAACGGTGTCACCAACACGAAGCGATCGCAGCGATGTTCGCTCAAGAGTTTCTGCGCTCAGGTCAGCCTGCCAGCGGTCACTCCCCCATTTCACAACTGTCAAACAACATCCATTGACTGCTATTGAGGCTCCAAGAGTGACATCTTCAAGAACCAAGGAAGCTCTGATTGACAAACGTGAACCCTCTAGCGCTTCAACATTTCCAAGTTCTTCGACTATGCCGGTGAACACTTATTGCTCCTTGTAACAGTTCTTGCAATCATGAACCTAACTCTGAGCCGCTTCTTGCGGAGCAAGCTCGATACGTAGATCTTCGCCAACGCGTTCCACTGCTACAAATCGACCACGCCATACATTGGCAATGTCCCAGGCTCCAGCGCCCTCAAATAGACCATTGGAATCCTCACCGCCGAAGAAGGCAGGTGCAAGATAAATCACGTAGCGGTCTACTAGGCCGGCACGATGGAACTCACCAGCTACACCCGCTCCGCCTTCTACTAAAAGCTGCAGGATGCCCTCGGATCCAAGTTGATCGAGGATTACGCCAAGGTCGCCACTCATCTCTCTGCATGGCTGCACTTTGGCAGTCGCTCCCGCCTTGCCGAGCACAATCCGGAGGGGGTCCAGGGCAGTGATAATCGGTGCCACAGGGGGAACGTAATCCCGGACATTCAGCGAGGGGTCATCTCTTCGAATGGTGCCTGCACCCACCATGATGGCATTTGACTCTGCTCGAAGCCGATGGCCGTCAACTCGCGCAGCTGGGCCAGTAATCCACTGACTTGTTCCGTTGGGTGCGGCAGTGCCCCCATCGGAGGTGCTTGCGAGTTTGAGAACTACCCAAGGCCTACCAGTCCGACGATGCTTGAGATACGGCGCTAGCTGAGCGGTGACCTTTTCGGCTTGAACCCCAAGATGTACTGCAACCCCGGCTTGTTTTAAACGCGCTATGCCAGAGCCACAGACCGCCCGGTCGGGATCTTCAATACCAACAACCACACGTGAAACTCCCGATGCAATGATGGCTTCAACACATGGGCCTGTTCTGCCTGTGTGATTACACGGCTCAAGCGTGACGTACATCGTTGAGCCAACAGCTGCAGGACCTGCAACAGCTAATGCCGCAATTTCTGCATGTGCTCCGCCGGGCTCTTGGGTTGCGCCCTCGAACAACTCTCCGGCCTCGGTTCGAATCACGGCCCCAACCCAAGGATTTGGTGCAGTAATGCATCTCACCAGTGCTGCTGCGGCAAGAGCACGAGTCATACATTCCCGATCAAGTGCATCGAGCTGGGGCGAAGTACTCACACACAAAGAGTACTTGAGCAACCGATAACGGTCGACTTCGCAACGGTCGTTTAAAACTTGACCACTCTTGAATTAGTCGGCCGATCTAAGTTCAACCGCATGTACCGTGGGAGCAGACCCGCCGCCGAGTAGTCCTAGAGCCTCGGGAACCACATCGATGACTGCCTCAAGCATCTCTAGTGCTCGTTCTGGAGCGCTTCCAAGGTTAAGAATTAACGCCGGCCCTCTAGTGCCAGCCTGAGCACGAGACATACGCCCCCGGGGGCTCACGGAACGCATGGCCTCGGCCATACCAGGAGCAGATCTATCAAGAATCCTCTTGGTTGCTTCAGGGGTGAAATCCCTCGGCCCGAATCCCGACCCTCCAGTTGTCAGAATCAGACCATTAAACCCGTAGGCCATATACGACAGTGCATTTGAGATCTCGCCCACATTGTCGGGAACAACTCTTTGCTCAATAACATCGAATCCGCCCTCGACAAGACGGGCGACAAGTGCCATACCGCTCAGGTCCTCTCTACTTCCAGCGGCAATGCTGTCAGAGACGGTAAGTACCTTTGCTTGTATGGGTGATTGCTGAGACATGGAGGTTCTCTTTTCCTGTTGACTTGAACAAATCGCTGCGTTACCTACACGAGTGAACTCCGAGACCGCTGATGCTAGCTGTAGCGAAACAGACACATGCCGTCGGTGTTGCTTGCCTGCGGTAGAAGAAGAGCACCTCGTCCCCAGGGTTCCCAAGGCCCCGAAGGTGCAGGTAAAGCTTGTAGGTGAGGATATGCAAGCCCAATATATTCATCTATTCCAAGGGTTTCTTGGGCAGTAAGCGTACAAACGCTATAAGCCAACGTTCCATGGGGGGCCAGCAGACCGACTGCAGCATCAACAAGGTTGCGCTGAAGGGCGGCCAAGCGTTGAGGAGACTTCGAGTCAATTCGCCACCGAGCATCGGGCCTGCGGCGCAACACCCCTAACCCGGAACACGGAGCATCAAGTAGCACATGGTCCGCAGAACCTGGACGAATGGCTGGTTGTAGGGCATCACTAATCATCGGATGCAAGTTGTCAAGATGCAGTCGAGAGGAATTATCAACAATGAGATCGACGCGATGCGGCTGAAGGTCTGCCGCAATCACCACAGCACCTGCAGAGGCCAGCCCCGTTGCCTTACCACCCGGCGCTGCGCAAAGGTCAACAACCAGCTGTCCCGGCTGAACTTCTAACAACTCAACTACCCACTGCGAGGCTAAGTCTTGGGTATAGCCATCAGCTCGATGAGTAGCTTCAGCGGATAAGTTCATATGCTCAAGCGCAGACTCCGCTCGTTCTAGGCCAAGATCTTGAACTAATTGTTGATAGATCCAGTCGGGGTAGGACAACTCTGTAGGTCTATCCGGAAATTCAATTGCAGAGCGAGTGACCTGACGAAGAACAGCGTTAGCTAAGCCTCGAAACCGCTTTGGTGCGGCCTCAACGGTTGTGCCCACCGCAGCATAATCAGGAATGTCGTCTCGGTAGGCAACTTGATAAGCGCCTAGACGTAATAGCCGGCGTGCTGCCGGCGGTGGATCAGAACTGAGGAACCTGTCAATGAGATGATCACAAGCACGCTGGTGCCTGAGCGTGCCATACACAAGGTCGGTGGCAAACCCACGGTCTTGTTGGCCAAGTTCAGAGCCATCAAGAACCTTCGACAGGATTAAGTTCGAGTAGGCGCCTTCGTCTTCGACTCGAGCGAGTACGTCTAACGCGATTCGTCTTGCAGCTACTCCCTCTGCAGCACCTCCGGCTGTGTTCACTACTCCAGCACCTCTCCTAGCGGACGCGCCCCACGGGCCCAGTCAGCTGCTTTCATTGGGGCTTTACCTTCAGGTTGCACAAGAAGTAGCTCAAGCCAAGAGTCACCTGTCCTCACTGCACAGGGGGCCGCAATAGTTCCCGGCGGGAGCGTATCGCTGCTTTCGCTCAGCTCAGTGCAAGGAGCGCCTGCATGTGTTGCCTGAGCTTTAAGGACCTTGAACCTCTTGTGTCGAAAGCTGCTCCACGCCCCGCCAACTCGAACTATCCGAAGCAGGTCTTCGGTCGAACTATTCCAATGCAGTTGCGCATCCGGGCCATGAAGTTTGTGGGCATAGGTCACTCCATCGGTTGCTTGAGGAATTGGCGGTTTGAGACCAATCTTGAGTTGATTCACGAGTAGCTCCGATCCCAACTCGATAAGACGCTCTCGCAACTCTGCTGCTGTTATTTGATCATCGAGATCAATGACTGCAGATGAATAGATCCCACCTGTGTCGAGGCCTTCAGCAACTTCCATAAGACAAACACCGCTCTGGGTGTCACCGGCCAAGATTGCGCGCTCCACAGGGGCGGCTCCTCGCCAGCGTGGCAACAACGAGAAATGCAGGTTCACCATGCTCAGGTGGTTCAGAATCTGAGCAGTGATGAGTCGACCGTAAGCAACCACCACACCTAAATCAGCTTCTGTGCTCAATACATCTAGCGGGTCTTCAGTCACCCGAAGTCCTTGTGCAACAGCAGCAGCCTTAACAGGGCTAGGAGTGACCCCAGAACCGCGACCGCGGCGGGTGTCGGCACCGGTAACCACTAAGACCACCTCGTGGCCAGCTGCGCACAAAGCCTGTAACGGTGCAACCGCCATCTCTGGAGTACCAAAATAGACGAGCTTCACAAGAGGGCGCCCTGGTGGAGGAAGTCAGACACTCAGAGCGACCGAAACAGCCCAAATTTTGGTTTGGTCGAGACGCCAAGGTCAGCCTCGAGCACCTCAACAGCCCCTGGAGCACTCATTGACATCTTTCTTAAGGACTTCTTTGCATCTCGCCTCTGATCATCGTCAAGATGATCTATCAGCAAAACCCCATTCAAGTGGTCAAGTTCATGTTGCATAAGGCGAGCTAGAAAGTCATCTGCTTCAAACTCGACCTCTCTACCCTCAAGATTTAACCCTGTAACGTTCACGTTGCTTGGACGAACAATGTCGAATCGTAAGCCCGGAACAGATAGGCAACCTTCGTTGAACTCGCAGTCGCCACCCGACTCAGTAATAACAGGATTGATGAGCACCTGCGGCCCATCCCCGGCACCAAGGTCATAGACCATAAAGCGTTTCTGAATCCCGACCTGCGGTGCCGCTAGGCCAGCACCCTGCGCTTCGTACATAGTGACGTACATATCTTCGCAAAGTGCTGCAAGCCGACCGTCAATCTCTGTGACCTCAGAAGCGCGCTGCCGCAACACTGGATCACCAAGGATTCGGATGGCATAAGGGGAGGCCATGGCAAAGAGACTACCGTGCCTCGGGTGCAGCCACCCGACAAGCCCGAGGATCTGAATGGCCAGAACAAAGGGGAGTACTACTTCTCTGATGACCCAAGCAGCCAATCTCGACCAATTACAGTCCGCCTCTCTTTGCCAGACTTCACAATTGACCTACAGGCCGACTCAGGAATCTTCTCCTCGGACCGCATAGACCCAGGAACAAAGCTTCTGCTTATGGAGGTCAAGGAACTTCCCTCAGGAGCGATCCTTGACCTTGGGTGCGGCTATGGGCCTATTGCTGCAACCATGGCCAAGAGATTCCCTAAACAACAAGTTTGGGCCATTGACGTGAACTCGAGAGCTCGTTCGGTCTGTCGGCAGAATCTGCAGACACACGCGGCAGCAGACTCTGAGTTTCACGTCATTTCCCCTGACCAGATTCCCGCTGAGTTACAGATTGCTGCCATTGTGTCGAACCCGCCTATACGCATTGGTAAACCTGCACTGCATGCCCTGTTGAGATTTTGGCTGCAGCGTTTGCAGCAACCAGACGGTGTGGCTTGGTTGGTTGTGCACAAACACCTTGGCGCAGACTCGTTGAGCCGTTGGCTTGAGACTGAGGGCTACGAGTCGACGAAGGTGCGATCTAGGCAGGGGTATCGAATACTCAAGGTAACCAAAGCAGATTCCCAAGGTTCGCTCCAAGGTTCAACGACGTAACCTAGCGGGGTCCACCTGAAGCTGAAGACGGCCCACAGGACGATCCACTTGTGCGAGCACCTCTTGAAGCAGGCTTGGTTGACGTGATCTCAGCAGCCATTGGCCTTCTTGGGCTTGTAGCACGTCAACCCCCTCTGGCCGACCTAAGCGGCGGATGAACTCAGGTGCGGCAACGGAACCGACTACGGCAATACTTGCAGCTGGCGGAAAGCCCAGTAACTCGCGGCGAGGCGCCTCAGACAAGCTCACCAATAGCGGCTCGGCGGTCAGGGCTGCTCGGATTGCCTCATGATCGGGCCGCCGAGTCTGCACAACAACTTGTCCCCCGCTAATCCGCCCGCCCATAGCCTCATGAACCCGCCCGCCCACCCGCCGAGAGGCGAGCATCAGCAAAGCCAGAGCCTCTTCTGCAGCGCGATACCGCGGCGCTAGCAGTTCCTGATCAAAGTCAAGAAAGGCCACGAGCGACACGTCTTGCACCCGATGAAGAACAGCCTGTGTACCAATAAAGATCCGGGTGCTCTGAGACTTCTCGAAGCTACTGAAATGATCAGCGGAGGAGGTCGGACTAGCCCCTGTCACAACCTGGACTTGCTCAAGTGCTAAGGCTTCTAGCTCCTCTCCTGCCCGAGAGACTCCACTTCGAAGAATGGACAGCGCCATCGATCCACATTCCAAGCAGATAGCAGGGCGCAGTTGCCCGCACTGAGTGCATACCAACAGCCCCTCATCGTTTTGGAACACTGCCGCGCTGCACTGCTCGCATTCAGCCAAGGTTCCGCAACTACGACAGGCCAACAGTCTGGCTCGACCAGTCCTGTTTAAAACACAAACAACTCGCTCTCCTGAACGGGCCGTTTGACGGATCATCTCGACGAGTTGCGATGAGAACAGCCCGGTTCGAGAAGTATCCTCACCCCGCCGGTCGATCACAGTGAGCGCCGCCCAGCCGGCGCGTTCACTTGCACGAGAATGCCTGCCACGCGGCTCGAGCACAGTCTGGGGGTTGAGCTGCAATGAGCCGCCATACGGTTGGCCTACTTGCTCGGAATTTGCAGCATCACTTTGACTCGGAAGTCTCTGCTGAGCCACAAGTGCTTCTAGAGAAGGACAAGGTGACACCAACAAGCAAGGAATCTGAGCTTGATGCGCTCGCTGGATCGCAACTTCACGAGCGTTCCAAGTGGGCGAAGATTCGCTTTGCAACACCTCATCGTGCTCGTCAATAACAACTACTGCTGCTAGTGCGGGCAACGGTGCAAAGGCCGCTCCGCGTCCACCGACCACACTTGCGCCGCCTGCAGCCGCCTGAAACTCCTTCGGCCACGACGCTACTGCTGCCCCAGCGTTACGTAGTCCCCTCGCCACACGTTCTGCGTCTGCAACGTTGGGAACTATTGCCAAGATTTGTCCGAGTCGGGCTGCAGCAATAACAACGCCAAGAGGGTCAGTCGTAGGAGAAACCTGCAACACATGAGTGCCTGCGCCGAGCAAAAGCAAAGACTCTGCCAGCTCGTTGGCCTGCCCTGCAGTGGCTGGGCGAACTTTGAGTGGGGGTAGTCGGCTGACTACTCGTTCGGGGGATGCAGCACGCAACATAGTGGTCAGCCTGCCGCTCCAGCGCCAAGCAGCCCAGTGGCATAGCTCGATTGTGGATTGATCTGGGCCGAATCCCACTACCTTCAAAATGGTACTGAGTTCGACTCCCTTTGGTGGTTCCACATCGAGTGCCACTACCCACCCAGCGACGCGTCTTGAGGCAAAAGAAATGCGTACCAAGCTGCCCACTCGAAGCTGCGCGGCAACTTCATCAGGCGCGCAATAATCAAAGGCACGATCCACTGCGGGAATATCGGGTAGTACCCGTATAACCCTCATACGAGCGCGAAACTATCTTCGGGTAGAACTAAGTAATAGCTGCTCTGGCCTCTGACAAGCCAACAACTGCTGCGGGTCTTATAAACCGAGAGCTGAGCGAAGAGCATCAACACGGTCGGTGCGCTCCCAAGTGAACCCGTCGCCGGTTCGTCCAAAGTGACCATATGCAGCAGTCTTGCGGAATATAGGCCGACGAAGCTCAAGATCACGAACGATCGCACCGGGGCGAAGATCGAATATCTCTTTAACGGCAACCTCGAGTTGCATGGGGTCTACGGTCTCGGTGCCAAAGGTCTCGACAAGGATTGAGACTGGATGGGCCATACCGATTGCGTAAGCAACTTGTACCTCGCAACGAGTTGCTGCACCCGAAGCAACAACATTTTTTGCTACCCAACGAGCGGCATAAGCAGCGGACCGGTCAACCTTTGAGGAGTCCTTGCCGGAGAATGCGCCTCCACCGTGGCGGGCAGAGCCACCGTAGGTGTCGACAATGATCTTGCGACCGGTTAATCCCGCATCTCCGACGGGGCCACCGATAACAAAGCGGCCTGTGGGATTAACAAATACTTCGTAGTCATCATCAGCGAAGGCCTCTGGAATGACTGGTCTAATAACTTGCTCGATCAAGTCGGGGCGGATGTCGGCATCGCGATCGATTCCGTCATTGTGCTGAGTTGAGATCAGGACTGTTTTGAGCCGAATTGGACGATTATTTTCATATTCAAAAGTCACCTGAGTTTTGCCATCGGGGCGAAGGTAGGGCACTGCTCCAGACTTGCGAACCTCAGCCAAACGTTCGGCTAGGCGGTGAGCAAGATGGATTGGTAACGGCATCAGCACGTCGGTCTCGTCTACCGCATAGCCGAACATCATCCCTTGGTCGCCCGCGCCCTGCTTATTGAGCTGATCTTCCTCGCCAGCAGTGCCTGAGCGGACCTCTTCAGAATCGTCAACGCCCTGCGCGATGTCTCTGGATTGCTCGTCAACGGCAACCATCACTCCACAGGTGCGTCCGTCATAACCAAAGCTCTCTCGGTCATAGCCAATATCGCAGATCGTGTCTCGGGCAATAGAAGGAATGTCTACGTAGCCGCTAGTGGTGATCTCACCTGCAACGATGCATAAGCCAGTGGTGACCATGGTTTCGCAGGCCACACGAGCATCTGGGTCTTCGGTAAGGATTGCATCCAGAATCGAATCCGAGATCTGATCGGCCATTTTATCGGGGTGGCCCTCGGTGACTGACTCCGAGGTAAACGTCCAGTTGTTCATTTCTTATTCTCCTGATGAGGGCGCAGGTATTTGCGCCGATCGTGTGCTGAGGACTGCATCTAGAACTGCCGCCGCAACCGAGCGCTTATCGGTAAGAGGAACAAACCGACTCTCTGCTGTGGCAGACAAAATTGCTACTTCGTTTGTATCGAATTCAAAACCGACTCCCGGCGCGGCAACATCATTTACCACCAAAAGATCTGCTTGCTTTTCTCGGAGCTTCTGCTCTGCGTTCTGCTGAACGTCTCGGGTTTCTGCAGCAAACCCGACAAGGGTCTGAGTCTTTGGCTTGCAGGATCCTAGCGCAGCAAGAATGTCTATCGTGGGTTGAATGTGCAACATGGGTGCCCCATCACGTTTTTTAAGCTTCTGCGCTGCAACCTGGCTAGGGGTAAAATCGGCCACTGCTGCTGCCATGAGAATCACATCTGAACTAACAGAACGACTCATCACTGCATCATGCATCTCTTGTGCAGTATCGACCGAAACACAGTTAATTGCGGGGCTTGTGAGGATTCGAGTCGTAGTTACTAGCGTCACTACGGCACCACGAGCGAGTGCTTCCTCGGCTAAAGCGTGACCCTGCTTACCAGAAGAACGATTGCCGATATAGCGAACGGGGTCGATGGGCTCTCGGGTGCCGCCAGCAGTCACCAACACACTGAGTCCAGCAAAGTCTGCTTGCCTGTGAGTTTCAGTTAATGACAGAAGCCGATCCACTTGCGCCAGAATCCGATCGGTAGCTGCAAGGCGTCCTGATCCCATATCTCCACCAGCTAAGCGACCATCTTCAGGATCAACTACATGAACACCACGTTGTCTGAGCGATACAAGATTCTCTTGCACCGCTGGGTGTTCCCACATCTCGGTGTGCATTGCGGGACAGATCAATACTGGGGCCCGTGTTGCCAACAAAGTGTTGGTCAATAGGTCATGGGAGTACCCAGTTGCGTATGCAGAGATCAGCCTTGCTGTTGCAGGGGCGACCACCACAAGATCGGCGCTTTGACCGAGCCGGGTGTGCGGGATTGGGTCTTGTTCATCAAACAGAGATGTCCAAACAGGTTCAGAGGACAGCGCCGAAAAAGTTGCCTTGCCGACAAACTCTTGTGAACTCTGCGTCATCACAACGCTGACAAATGCACCGGCATCAACTAATTGACGGCACAGTTCAATCGCTTTGTAAGCAGCTATTCCACCGCATACCCCAAGAACAATACGCCGGCCCTGAAAGGAGTTCATCAGAACACGTGTCTCTGTGAGTCTGCAGCCACCGCGTCAGCGGAGGCTCAGTCCTCGTCTTTTGACACAACAACTTCTGCTGCACCGGGCAGCGGGCGACCGGTTGCGCCGCCTACTCCCTCAATCATGTCAGCATCGATCTCTTCAAATGCTATTGACAGTGAGGTTCGCGCTGTAGAGGTGACCTGCGGCGGCACAAGTGAACCGAGCGATGTTTTCGCCTTTAGGTTGCCGTAATAGGAGTTGATTTGACGCGCCCTCTTTGCGGCCAAGGTCACCAAAGAAAACTTGCTGCCACTGCGCAGGAGGAGCTCCTCTACTGGAGGATCCATCATTGTGTCGAGACGCTCTGCCATGGGACGATTTACTCCAGCGGGGTGGTGGGGAAACAAACTTAAAGTCCGGCTCTCCAAAGAAGAACCAGCGTTCAATGTTAGCAGAGAACTTTGGTAATACTGAGATCAGTGGGATCTGTGCTGTTCAATTAACTGCTGCAGCTCTTGCACCGAGGTCTGTAAGTCATCATTGACTAAGTGAACGAACTCCATCTTGGAGGCCCGATCGATTTCTTCGTGAGCCTTTTCTAGTCTCTGCAGGATTCGGTCCTCGCTGTCTCCACGTAGCCGCAGGCGAGCTTCTTGAACATCACGGTTTGGGGCATCCACAAAGATTAAAAGCGCCTCTGGGTAACGGGCTTTCACATTTGCTGCGCCTTGAACGTCAATCTCGAACAGTACGTCTTTTCCCTCTGGCGGTTGGGGAACTGGACTTCCTTGAAGATAATCCAAGAACTCGGTCCACTCAAGGAACCCGCCGGCTTCAATATGAGCTTCAAACGCCTGCCGAGTAGCAAAGTGGTAGGCAGTAGCGGATTCGTTAAGTCGTGGTGCTCTCGTCGTCCAGGACTTACTCACCCAGAGTCGCTCATCGCGTTGTAACAGCGCCTCTACGAGCGTTCCTTTACCCACGCCGCCTGGCCCGGAGATAACAATCACAGTGCTGACAGCGGGTACGAGTACTACTTGGCCCGTCTTAGTACTCATGAACGTGCAGGTGACTGAGCTAGGAGTAAGAATGCAGTAATAATCCTGTCAGTGATCACAACGTCTAAATCTCCGAGTCGTAGGGTCCCAGGTATTCGCAGTTCTGCCAACTTTCGACGGGTATCTACCTTGCGTGCCCCTGGCAATGATTCAAGTGCCCAGAGCAGCTTCACCTCGCCAACGGCTTCATCTTGTTTGGCTAGCTTCAGAAGCTCTCCTAGACCTAACTGCTCAGAAGCGAGTTGTGTTCGAACCCTATTCCGAGTGTTACGGATCTCTGAGGCCCATGAAAGTGCCTGAGCTCGTGTCATTTGCCTGGGCCCTCTAAAGGCTCGAGGAACGCAGGGAGGAATGTCGGCTCGCTCAGCCACTGCTCGAACATTAAATCGCTGCAGCAATGGCGGCGGCTGCAGCAGCAGGATTCTCTGCATTAGTCACTGCTCGGCCAATGACCAATAAGTCGGCCCCGTTGGCGATTGCCTCTTGCGGGGAGGCAGCACGAGCTTGATCATTTCGCTGATCGCCCGGTAGTCGAATACCTGGCACAACGCGTTTGAGACGAGGGGCGAGTTCTTTCGCAGTCTGCAGGTCTTCAGTGGCAAGAACTAGTCCCTCGCATCCGCTCTCTAAAGCAAGGCGAACTCTGTTCGGGACGATATGTGGCGGGGCTGTGTCGTCGCTAGTCAATACTGTCACTGCTAACGCAATTGGTGCCGGAAGGCCCGCACGCTCTGCACCCTCGTGCAGTCCCTCCACTCCGGCAATGAGCATCTCGGTACCGCCAAGCGCATGAAGGGTAAGGAACTCAACTCCAAGAGAGCCCAAAACGCGAGTCGAACGATTGACAGTTGTTGGAATATCGAACAGCTTCAGGTCTAAGAACACCTGATAACCAAGGTCCCTTAATGAGGCAATAGCGTCGGGACCATGAGCGCTAAACAACTCAAGGCCAACCTTTGCAACTCCAAACCATGGACGCATTGCGACTGCAAGCCTCTGGGCTGCAACCAGATCGTCGACGTCTAGAGCCAGAGCAAGTCTTCTTCGGACGCTGTCATCTACTGCACCGCTCTGGTCATCTTGGCTATTCACAAGTCCGCTCCTGTGCACGTAGTTGAGACCATCAGTGTTTCACTCCACCAGTGAGTTCGGAAACTCTTGAAATGCCATGAGTGAAACACCAGTGTCTCAGATCATCTTGTATTTGCTCAACTGAGCGTGGCCGAACAAAGTTGGCAGTTCCTATTTGCACGGCGCATGCCCCTGCCAACATAAGTTCCACAGCGTCTACTGCCGTAGCTACCCCACCAACTCCAACTATGGGCAAGTCTGGCAGCGACTGGTGGACATCGTGAATGGCCCGCACCGCCACAGGACGGATTGCCGGCCCCGACAATCCCCCACCGCCGGCACCAAGCAAGGGTTGACGAGTTTCGGTGTCGATGATCATGCCAAGGAGGGTATTCACCAAGGTCACGGCCTCTGCCCCGGCCTCTTGCGCAGCCGCAGCGACTTCTACGAGTCGATCAGTATTTGGGCTGAGTTTTGCCCACAGCGGTAGCCCGATCTGAGAACACGCCGCGAGCACATCCGTAGTGGCTTGAGGGTCATGAGCAAAAAGATGTGTACCACCGTCAAGGTTTGGACATGACAAGTTGACCTCTACTGCGATGACTTGGCCGGGGCAGTCAAACAGAGCCTCTGCGGCCTGAGCGTATTCTTGAACAGTGCGACCCCAGATGCTGACAACCACACGGGCTCCGCTGTCAATGAGTTCGGGCAACTCCCGCTCTCTCCACGCAGCAATACCAGGGCCCTGTAGCCCGACGCTGTTGAGCATTCCTGCCGGGGTTTCGTGTACCCGTGGCGAGGGGTTACCTGCCCATGGGTCAGCAGACAACGACTTGACGACGATGGCACCGATACTCGACAAATCCATAAAAGCCGACATCTCAGAGCCATACCCGGCAGTGCCAGCAGCAGTCATGAGCGGTGCCGGCAGTAGTACCGAACCCACCTGCACTGACATGTCAACGCTGGCAGCTGCAGCTCGCGCTGCGCGAAAACCCACTATCTCAACTCCACGGGATTGGTCTTTTGATAGGTGTCAGTAGATGAGTCCCCTGTTGCCCAGACACCCGCATGAAACTCTTGCAGGCTTCGAACCTGCAGGTCGCTCTGAGCCCAGTCCCCAATACCGTTTGCCGCTGCTAGCGCAGCCGATGCAGTAGTCAGAAGTGGAACAAGGTGAGCTGCTGCCGCTTTGCGAATATGTGCGCCGTCAGCGCGCGGCCCACGGCCGCGTGGGCTGTTGACCACCAGGTCAACACCGCCGCTAGAGATCAGCTCAACACCGTCGATTTCTCCGGCAGCATTATCTGAGAGGTCTGCAGTGATCTTGGCAACAACCTGAGACACTTCAACACCGTGCTCTTGTAGATAGGCAGCAGTTCCAGCAGTTGCCACAATGTTAAACCCAAGGCTGACGAACCGCTGCGCTGCACGAACCCCAACGACCTTGTCTCTGTCTGCTAGCGAAAAGAACACCGTGCCCTCAGTAGGCATGCGGTCGCCTGCTGCTAGCTGAGACTTTGCAAACGCCATGCCAACCGAAGTATCGATTCCCATGACTTCGCCAGTAGAACGCATCTCTGGGCCGAGCACCGCATCAACATCGGGGAAACGACTCCACGGAAGCACTGCCTCTTTGACAGCAATGTGGTCACCTTGCACCTTGGGCCGTAAAAGTCCCTCTGCACGAAGCTCTTCCAAGCTGGCGCCACACATCACGCGAGCCGCAATCTTGACTAGTGGTACGCCTGTGGCTTTAGCCACAAAGGGCACAGTTCTTGAGGCCCTCGGGTTGGCCTCAATCACAAAGACTTGGCCGCTACTTGGAACCTCATCGGACCTTTTGACTGCAAACTGCACATTGATTAACCCCTTGACCTCTAGGGCTGTAGCAATGCGCCTGGTGTAATCCTCGATGACGGCAATCGTTGCAAGGCTTAACCCCACAGGCGGAATCACACAGGCCGAATCCCCCGAGTGAACACCAGCCTCTTCAACGTGTTCCATGATTCCACCAATAATCACTTCACCTGTATGGTCTCGAATCGCGTCGACATCTACCTCGGTTGCATCTTCTAAGAATCGGTCGATCAGTACGGGACGATCCGCCGCCAGCCCTCCTTCTCTGCCAAGAGAACCGTTTGAAGAGATGGCCTTCCATGCCCGTTTAAGGTCGTCTGCCTCGTACACAATCTCCATGGCTCGTCCACCGAGCACGTAGCTCGGTCGAACCAGTGCCGGGAACCCAATGCGATCAGTTGTAGCTAAAGCCTCTTCAAGGGTTAACGCTGTGGCACCCGCTGGCTGAGGGATCTCAAGCTGGCTGCAGAGAGCGCTCCAGCGGTTGCGGTCTTCTGCAGCATCAATACTTGCAGCGGAAGTCCCCAAAATGAGTTCCGGATCTAACACACTTGCAAGCTTCAGTGGCGTCTGACCGCCAAGCGAGACAATCACGCCCACGAGCTTGCCTCCACCTTGTTCGGCCGAACGCTGCTCTGCATCAATAACATTGAGCACGCCCTCAGTAGACAGTGGCTCAAAGTAGAGGCGATCAGAGGTGTCGTAGTCAGTCGAGACGGTTTCTGGGTTGCAGTTGACCATGATCGTCTCGAAGCCTGCCTCGGAGAGAGCGAAGCATGCGTGAACACAGCAGTAATCAAACTCGATGCCTTGCCCAATCCGGTTTGGTCCAGATCCCAAAATGATCACCTTGTCTCGGGCAGAGGGGGCAACCTCACTGACATCTTCATAGGTGCCGTAGTGATAGGGGGTCTCTGCTTCAAACTCTGCGGCGCAGGTGTCTACGGTCTTATACGTTGCTTCTACTCCTGCGGCAATCCGCTGGGCTCGCACCTCTGACTCAGTCACATTCCATAAGTAAGCCAACTGTGCATCGCCAAACCCAAGGCGTTTGGCGCGCCTCCAAGACCGACGGTCCAGAGACTCCAGAATCGAAGCCCCCTGAGCATCGACCTGCATATTCGCGACTAGCGCTTCACGCTCCTCGCTCAACAACAGAATCTGGTCGAGGAACCAACGATCAATTTTCGTTGCCTGGAACACATCCTCGACGCTGACCCCGCGACGAAGAAGCGACTCAACTTCAAAGATGCGCTCGGGCGTTCCGATGCCTGCTTGCACCATTAACTCTGCAGTTTCCACCTGATCGAACTGCCCCTCGCCTGCATCGCAGTTAAGCCCCGCTCGACCTTGTTCAAGTGACCGCATGGCCTTTTGGAGTGATTCTGGGAATGTGCGGCCAATAGCCATGACCTCTCCCACAGATTGCATTTGTGTACCCAAGGTTGTTGCTGTACCTGGGAATTTCTCGAATGCCCATCGAGGCACCTTTGTTACTACGTAATCAATAGAAGGTTCAAAGCTAGCTGGGGTCATCTTTGTGATGTCATTAGGGATCTCATCAAGGGTGTATCCAACGGCGAGTTTGGCTGCAATCTTCGCTATTGGGAAGCCAGTTGCTTTGGATGCAAGTGCGGAGGAACGACTCACGCGAGGGTTCATTTCAATAACTGCTTGCTCTCCCGTCTCGGGATGCACAGCGAACTGCACATTTGACCCTCCGGTCTCTACTCCAACGCGTCGCATGATCTGAAAGGCCGTGTCGCGCATGAGTTGATACTCAACATCGGTCAGTGTCTGAGCGGGCGCCACCGTGATGGAATCACCGGTATGCACGCCCATGGGGTCGAAATTCTCGATTGAACAGATAATCACGCAATTATCTGCATGATCCCTCATGACTTCTAGTTCAAACTCTTTCCAGCCTGCAATTGACTTCTCGATGAGCACTTCGCTGATCGGGCTGGCTTCAAGGCCTCGGGCAACCATGAACTCAAATTCGGCAAGTGTCGATGCGATTCCTGTTCCTTTACCTCCGAGAATGTACGCCGGCCGAATCACGACGGGTAGGCCGAGTTCACCGACAACTGTTGCGGCTTCGGTCATGTCATGTGCAATACCCGACTCGGGAACGTTCAAACCAATCTCGATCATTGCTCGCTTAAACAGATCGCGATCTTCGGCTGTTCTTATCGCCTGAGCATCGGCGCCAATCATCTCGACCCCATAGGCGTCGAGGACGCCTGTCTCTGAGAGTTCCATAGCAAGATTGAGCGCTGTTTGACCACCAAGCGTTGGAAGCACTGCGTCGGGTCGCTCCTTAGCCAAAATACGCTCCAGCACATCTGCCACTAACGGCTCGATATAGGTGGCATCAGCAAAGTCTGGATCGGTCATGATGGTTGCTGGGTTTGAGTTAGCGAGGATCACTCGGTAGCCCTCTTCTTTGAGAACCCTGCAGGCCTGAGTCCCGGAATAGTCAAACTCGCATGCTTGGCCAATCACAATTGGACCGGAGCCAATCAACAAGATGGACTCAATATCTTCACGACGCGGCATGAGGTAACCCTTCGATAAGTAACGGTTTGGAGTGAGTAAAGGAGTTGGTTGCAAACCCACTGCGTTGAGCTATGGCTGAATTATGCGAAGCAGTTGCGTAGGACTGTGCAACGCTGTGGGGGTGAAATTTACTGAGGAACAAAAATGGTCGGCCAGTGCTGAACAGGTTCTTGCTGTCTACCTGGATGCAAATTTCTGGACGGGTCTGACTAACTTGTCGGCCACGAGTAGCCCCGAGGTGCTTGAGATTAAGAAGAACTCGACCACGGCGCGTGTTCGCCTTCATTATGTACTTGCTGTGGAACTGCCCAAAGAGGCTTCCCGCTTTATCGATCCGAACGACGTTGCGTGGGTTGAAGAAACCACTTGGTCTTTGAGCGATATGTCTGCTCAGGTCCGCTTCTTGGCCGATCAGGCCTCGGGGTTGCTCAAGGCTCATGCGTCGGCTGAACTTACCCAACACGGAAGCTTTGCACTGCGTTCCATTCGGGGAGAGGTGAAGGTGCACATTCCGCTTCTCGGAGGTCGAGTAGAGAAAGTCATTGTTCAAGGGGTCCAAGACCACCTCCGGGAGGAGGCTGTTGCAGTCCAGGGCCAATTGAGTTGAGTTCAAAGCGCTGACCGGTCCATCAAGTCGGCAAAGCGCTCAAACAGATACTTGCTGTCATGCGGGCCAGGACCAGCCTCTGGGTGGTGTTGCACGGCAAATGCAGAAAGCTCGGCGCACTCGAATCCCTCAACTGTTGAATCATTCAAGTTGCGGTGGGTCACTTGGACGTTTGGTAAAGAATCCACATTTACGCAGTAGTTATGGTTTTGACTAGTGATTTCTACTTTGTTGGTGGTGAGGTCACGTACTGGGTGGTTGCCGCCGTGATGACCAAAGGGCAACTTGTAGGTGGTTCCGCCGAGTGCCGTAGCAAGCATCTGGTGACCCATGCAAATACCAAACACTGGCACTTTTCCGAGCAGTTGACGCAAGGTTTCAGGTACATGTGCAACTGCCGCGGGGTCGCCGGGACCATTCGAGACAAAGACTCCATCAGGTTGAAGCGCAAGTATCTGCTCAGCCGTGGTTGAGGCCGGGACGACTTCGACTGATCCGTACTGCGCCAGATTGCGCAAAATAGTTGTCTTAATTCCAAGGTCAAGAGCCACGATCCTGCGCCTAGAACCGTTGAGTGCCGCAACGCTATAGGCGCTAGAGGTAGTAACTTGAGCAACAAGATCTGTGCCTTCAGTCCCGGTTGCCTGCAGAGCGGCCTGACCGAGTTCTTGCTCTGAGGCAGTACCAAATGCTCCTGGAATTGCGCCGTTATCTCTTAGATGGCGGGTCAGTCTTCTTGTGTCGATGCCGCCGATACCCGCAATGCCATGTTGGGTGAGATACGAAACCAAGTCACTCTCGGCGCGCCAGCTACTTGCCCGACGAGACAATTCGCGAATCACGATTCCCTCACAGCGCGGCTTTGCGGACTCGTCATCATGGCTATTGGTTCCGTAGTTGCCAATATGTGGCGCAGTAAACGTAATGATTTGTCCGGCGTAGGAAGGATCTGAGATGACTTCCTGATACCCCGAGAGAACGGTGTTGAACACAAACTCGCCTGTGGTAACACCACCCGTTGGTCTTGCACCAAAAGCCTCTCCCTCGAAGACTGTGCCGTCCGCTAGAACGATTGCTGCGGATTCCGGGTTCATCGTTGTGCCTTTCCGTCGTGTACTACTACTTCGCCAAACTGCATCGTGTGACGCACTTTGCCTCGAACTTCTTTGCCCACATACGGCACGTTGCGGCTTAGCGACGCGCCGCCCGTTGCATCAATTACCCATCGTTGCGCAGGGTCGATCACACATAGGTTTGCGGCGGTGCCTACTGCGAGCAACTGACCGTGGTTCTTCATTCCTGCGATTGCTGCCGGTCTCCAAGACATTGCGGCAAGTACCTGCGTCTCGCTCATTTCGCCGCCATCAACGAGTTCGGTAAAGGCCAAAGCCAATGCGTATTCCAAGCCCAACATGCCAGGGGGCGCCTGATCAAAGGGAAGCTCTTTATCTTCTGGGGCGTGAGGTGCATGGTCAGTAGCGATTGCATCGAGTGAACCCACTCGGAGTGCGGCCTTAATAGCTTCTACGTCGGACTGGGTTCGAAGCGGCGGATGTACTTTGAATGTTGCGTCGTAGTCCTTACAGCAGGCATCAGTCAGCGTAAAATGATGCGGTGCAGCTTCTGCTGTAACGGTCATACCCTTTGCTTTGGCCGCAGCTATTAGTGCCGCCGAGCCTGCAGTGGACATGTGCTGAAAGTGAATCTTGGCGCCGGTCAGTCGTGCCAACGCAATATCTCGCATCACCATCAGCTCTTCTGACTCACTTGGCTGACCCGCAAGGCCCAAGCGAGCAGACCACTCACCCTCATGCATGCAGGTTCCTTCTGACAGTGAGTTGACCTCGCAATGTTGAGCCAGAGTTACCCCAAGCCCACTCGCATACTCCATGGCTCGTCGCATCAGTCGATCGTCCTGCACGCCGGTACCGTCATCAGTGAAGATGCGCACGCCTAATGCAGCCATCTCTGCCATCGGGGCAAGTTGCTCACCTGCTCGCCCAACGGTGATGGCCCCAGAGGTGTGAATATCGCAGATGGAGTCGCTCCCAAGGCTCAGCACTTCTCGAACAACTGAGGCGCAGTCGACTGCGGGCGTTGTGTTGGGCATTGCCAGAACTGCGGTATAGCCACCGAGTGCCGCTGCGCGGGCACCACTCTCTATGGTCTCGGCCTCTTCCTTGCCCGGCTGACGAAGATGCGCATGTAGGTCAACAAGGCCAGGCGAAACTATGCAACCCGCTGCATCTACTACTAGTTCTGCATCAAGGTTTTGCCCTATGGCAACTATCTGACCCTCAGAGATGATGATGTCTGCAGTCATCTCGCCAGAAGCGTCAATCAGGCGGCCTCCTTTGATAACAGTTGGTGGATGGGTAGTCATGGCGTTTCCTCGGTAGTTGAAAATGATTCGGTGAGTACAGGATCTGAGCGCATGCCAAGTTGGCTAGCTGAGACAAGGTCATCATTTTGGGCGCTAATACTGAGGTGGCGGCCCGCACCAAGAAGCATAAAGAGCACTGCTGAGCGCACTGCCACACCGTTAGAAACCTGCTCCGTAATCACCGCAGTTGGACGATCTGCAACCTCACTTGCAATCTCGACACCTCTGTTCATTGGTCCGGGATGCATTATGAGTGCGCCTTCGGCCATACGGTCGGCACGCGCCGAGGTCAAACCGTAGCTTTTGGTGTACTCGCGCAGCGAAGGAACTAATGCCTCGGTCATACGTTCTTGTTGCATCCTCAACAAGTAGCAAATATCTACGGTTGGGATGACTTCATCTAGGTTCTGGCTCACTTCAACTGGCCAAGTTGCTACTGCGGCAGGCAGTAATGTGCGCGGGGCAACAACTGTGACCTGCGCCCCGAGTGCAGTAAAGATCTCTATGTTTGAGCGCGCTACTCGGGAGTGTTTGATATCGCCAACGATTGCAATATGCCGACCCTCGAGTGACCCTAAATGTGATCGCGCCGTGTAGGCGTCAAGTAGTGCCTGAGTGGGGTGTTGGTGACAGCCATCCCCGGCGTTGATGACAGAGGCAGTTGTCCATCGGGCAATCTGTGCTGGAACTCCCGAGGACTTATGGCGAACAACAACAGCGTCAATACCCATTGCCTGAATAGTTTCTATTGTGTCCCGAACAGATTCGCCTTTGCTGAGCGAAGAGGAAGACACAGCGAAGGACATCGTGTCGGCCGAGAGCCGTTTAGCAGCAGTCTCAAAGCTCAAGCGAGTTCGAGTGGAGTCCTCGAAGAACAACATCACTACGGTGCGACCACGTAGTGCCGGAACCTTTGGGATGGGTCTGCGACCTACCTCTACAAAGGTATCGGTCAGTTTGAGAAGGTCTTCGATCTCTTCGCGGTCAAGATCGGTAATCGACAGCAGATGAGGACTGTTGCTGCTGGTCCGGCTGCTAGTCACCTTGGTGCTCATGATTTCTGAAGCTCACCAAGTTCGACGCCATCCATGGTGACGTTCACTAATTCGTGGCGCCTAGTAGGTAGGTTCTTTCCTACAAAGTCAGGGCGTATCGGTAGCTCCCTATGCCCACGGTCCACCATGACTGCTAGCTGCACCATCTTGGGGCGGCCAAAATCAATCACAGCGTCAAGTGCAGCTCGAATCGTACGTCCTGTAAAGAGCACGTCATCTACAAGTACCACGACCTTTGAATCAAGATCAAAGGGAATGTCAGTAACTTCCTCTGGAATTACTGGACGTATCCCGATGTCATCTCGGTACAGAGCCACGTCAAGTGTGCATACGGGCATTGAGCCAGGTACGAGCTCCTCGATATCTTCAAGTGTTGCAGCTAATGCGTGCGCTAGAAATACCCCGCCGGTCTGCAACCCGATGAGAATGACTTCGCTGCTGCCGTGGTTGCGCTCAAGGATTTCGTGGGCCATGCGTCGAAGCGCTCGCGCTATGTCCTCGGCATCCATGATGCGTGACCGGGCAACAAAAACGCCCCCGTAGGGGCGCGACATCTTTCGTTCACGTTCTGCCACAGGCATGGCCTTTCTGTGCGTAGTGGCCTCTCGGGACCACCTTGACGTACAAGAGTTTAGTTTAGCAGGTCGGCAGAGTGCAGAGGCAATACACCCGGCCCAACAGATCCGTTGTGATACGAATCGGAGTCCCCGTGTTCGGATCCGTGGTCTCGGTGACCAGCGGGTTACCACCGACGCTGTACGTCGTCGTCACGGTACGCGCCAGAGTGTTCAGCGTGGCATCCGACGGGTTCGTAAACGCCGGGTACGCGACCGATGTCACCCGGCCGCGTGAGTCGTACACCGTGCACGTCCACGCACTGTCGCCCACCGTTCTCGCAGCGACAGGGCGACCAGTGTTGTCATACGCAACCTCGTCAACGATCGCCGCGACCACCCCGGTGCCGTCCGGATCGGCTTTCGTCGACGAGCGCGACCGTCCCGCCTGGTTCGTCGACACCCCCACACACCCCGTTCCGGTCGGCCCCGCTTCGGTCTTGGCGTAGTAGGTGTTCGTCACGGTTGCGGCCTGGGTGCCGCCACCCGGCTGGGCGACCGCATTGCCCCCAGCGTCCCACCCCGCCGGCAACGTCGAGGTCAACTGCCGCAGGAACTGATTTGGTGTTCCCTGCGCTTCGAAGGTGGACGAGGACGTGAGCTTGAGCCCTATCGGGTCGACCACCGACTTGGTCAACGCACCGACGACCGGGTTGGCGTAGGTGTTCTGCGTCGTGACCGAATCACTCGCCCCCGCAGCGTTCACCGTCGGGGAGACCGTTGAGGTGACCAAGCCGAGATCTGGTTTCAGTGACGTCATCGGAATGAACGCGAACAACCCGGACCCCGGGGTCTTCCATGTGACGTCGAACGCCGAGTACCCGGTGTTCGCCTTGATGTCGACACTGATGCGGTGCCACCCCGCGGAGAGCGTGATCGGCGCGGACTGCGGTGAGGTCCCGTTGGAGTTCCATCCGTCGATCACCATCGTGTTGTCGATCGTGACCCGGGTGCCCTGTGCGCCCCAGCTCCCGAACTGATAGCTCCCTGCGGTCGCGGCGTTGATCAGGCCGCTCAGCCGACCCGAGAAGTTGTCGACCGGGATCTGCGGATCCGGTGACCCACCCACCCAGTTCGCCCCGGAGTACGCAGGTGCCCACAACTGATGGACCTTCGGAGCACCCCTGAACGCGGGCCGGACCGGATACGGGTACACCTCACCACCCGCGTTCGGTGTCGCACCCGTGAACAACCCGACAGGCGCCGGCCCGTAGCTCGCGACCGGTCGCGACAACCCGTTGAACACCACCGAGGTGTCATAGATCGTCGAGGAGCGTATCGCCTGCGTCGTGCCGAAATTCGTGTCGGTGTACGACACCCGATCCGAGACACCGTCGTAGACGATCTGGGTTACCCGTCCCGAGGCATCGACGATCTCGCGTTCACGCCACTGGGCGTCCCAGTTCGATTTCTCGGTGAACCCCGAGGGGGTCGACAGCCCTGAGACGGTCACCCGTGTTTCACCCAACGCCGCACCGACGGGCTGAGAATCATACGAGACGGTGGTCGTCTGACGGGTTGCACCCTGAGTCGCAGCCGGTGAACGGTCATCCACAGCTGACACAGCCGACAACAACAAGCCGTCCTTGTCGAACGTGTAGGAAGTCCCAGCGTCGTCGGTCACCGAGATCTGATTCGACACCGCCGCCCCGCTCAGGAGTTCAGGCCCCCCCGGACGGTTCGGCCACCCCAGCCGCACCCACAGCGGAAGCCACCAGACACCACACAGCGACCGCGCCAACCGCAACGACCCACCCACTAATCGAACGACCCATCGAATTCCCCCTCCCCGCCAGGACCACCCACAGTGACCGCAACTGAGAGGCTACTCAGAGGTTTTGACCTGAGGCAACACGCAAAGCTTCACTTTGGTCTGCCGAGCCATTAGGCGAATGAACCCTTATGCGTTGGCGTAGCCAAGACTTCTATGCGCTGAGCGCCCTTGCGAAGACGGAACCGTGCACCATCCACTGCTTCTGCCTCGGGGTTGGTGGTGTCGATGTTTCGGATGGTCACGAGCATCTCCTCGGGGGTGATGTCAACCACCGTATAGCCCTGATCAATCAGGTTGAGATGTCGCATTGCCGGTGCATTTGAGTTCAGTACAAATCTTTCTGCTGCTCGTAAAACCTCTTCGGCAACAGGTTCAGGCAGATCGCCGAGGAATGACTTACGCGGGTCTGGGTCGGCAGTGAGCGAACCTGTGCAGAAGTCGAAGGCTGCAACAGGGGTACTCGGCTTGTCGTAGTCAACGCGTAGTTCGCTCACCAATGCAGTATGGGTGTGGCCACTGGCAAACACCGTGTCAGTGACACCCGAATCAAGCAAAAACTGCAACAGGTCGCGCCGTTCCGCCAAGTAGTCGTCCCAGGCCTCATTTGGTGCATAAATACCTGCGTTTGGGGGAAGGTCGGGCCGGAAGGCTCTTAAGAACTCCAAGTTAACTAGCTTCCACGGACTGATGTTGTACTGGTTACCCACAACACGCCAAGCTGCTTCTGAAGCAGCTAGTCCTTGGGTGAACCATTCGTACTGCTCGGCACCTAAGGTGCTACGCCCGGGTTCGTAGGCGCCAGAATTGTCTGTGTAGACAATGTTCTCAATGGGGTCATCTCGATATGCGCGGACGTCGATCATTGACAAGTCAACCAAGTCGCCCCAGCTAAAGCGTCGGTATGCCTGCAAGCCGCCGGGATCAATTACTGGAAAAGCCTCGAACCAGGCCTGCTTTGCAGCAGTCAATCTATCGGGCGGACCGTTCTTGGAGATGCCGTTAAAGAACTCTCCGTCATCCCACATAGCCACCATCGGTAGAGCAGCGTGCAGGTCACGCAGAAGTGGCTGCTTACGCCATCGCTGGTAGGTCTGACGATAATCCTCTCGGGTGAGCGTGTTGGTGTCTGAGACATACACGTAATCCCCGAGGTGCATAAAGAAGTCAAGATCTGGCTCTGCCGCTGCTGCTACATGAGCATTAAACCAGCTGTCATTAATTTGCTGACAAGAAGCAAAGGCAAACCGCAACCGGTCTGGTGAGGACCCAACAGCAGGCGCTGTGCGAAGGCGGCCCGAGCGGCTAGCGACCTGAGCACCTGTCTGATCAGCAGCCTCAAAGCGGTAGTAGTACCAACTATCAGGATCAAGTCCGTCCACTGAAACCGTTACGGCGTAGCCCTCAGAAGCTGTGGCAGTCACCAGACCTGCAGCGCGAATTGAGCTAAACGCTGCATCCCTTGCCACGGTCCACAGAACAGGTACCTGTTCAAAAGGAATACTTGGCTCAACTCGAGTCCAAATTAAGGCGCCATTTGGCGCTGGGTCTCCAGAGATAACCCCATCAAGGAACGGTGAAAGGTCGGGAGTTCCTAGTGGCGGCAGTCGCGGATTTTCGCTTGGAGCGGGCACTACACAGCCACTAAGCAGCACCGTTGCGCCAACGCCAAACCCCAGCCCCTTCAGCATGTCTCTGCGGGTCATGCCTCTGCCAGAAGCAACAATGGTGTGGCTCTTTGAGTCGCTCAAGTCTATCCCCCGCCATCTGCAACAAGTGCTGCTCCCAACACTCTACGAAGGAAATTGTTGCAGAACTATGAGTTCTTGGGAAGCTGCCACTGAGATATTCACCTGAAGTCCACCCGAGCATTCAGGCTAAAGCTTGCAGAAACCTAACTGGGACGGAGTTCTTCTGCTGCTGCACTGAGTAAGCCGTTGACAAACTTTGAAGAGTCCTCTGTGCCGTAATGGCCGGCTAGCGCAACGGCCTCAGAGAGCACTACACCGCGGGGCACCTCGGGGCAGTATGCCAATTCGTATAGGGCAACTCGCAGAAGAGCTACATCTAATGTCGCCATACGCTCGACAGACCATCCTCTAGCTAGCCGGCCGATAATGTCGGTCAGCTGCACAAAGTGCTCTTCTACCCCGACAAGCAACTTGGATGTATACGGATCTGGGCTTAGCACTTGTGCATCGAGGACCACTTGAATTGGTACTGCCTTGATTTCTGCCTCATACAGCAAGTGAAATGCCCGCTCGCGTGCCTCGTGGCGACCGCCAGCCACAGAGCGAAGCGGCTGTGGAGTCTCGACTTCGATCATTTCGACAACTGCTCCGGGATCGACCACTGAATCAATTACAGATTGGCTAACTGCCGGGGGCTCGACCGAATCATCTGTTGAGTTCACGCCCGTGAGATAAAATCGCCAGAGCGGGTATCTACCTTGATTCGCTCGCCCGGGTTAATGAACAAGGGAACCTGCACCACTAGACCGGTCTCGAGCGTCGCTGGCTTCTTTGCACCAGACACACGATCACCCTTCTCGCCGGGTTCAGTCTCTGCAACGTTGAGCTCTACTGAAGCTGAAAGCTCGATCCCAATAATTTCGTCCTCGTACATCATGAGTTGCGCCACTGAGGAATCCACCATGTACAACGCAGTGTCGCCCAGGGTAGAACTTGGCACATTGAGCTGGTCGTAGGTGCTGTTGTCCATGAACACATAGTCGTTGCCATCGCGATAGAGCAGCTGCATCTCTCGCTTGTCGATGATGGCCCGTTCCATCTTCTCTCCGGCCCGAAAGGTGCGCTCCAAAACCGCGCCGTTTCTTACGTTGCGAATGGTGGTACGCACAAAGGCGCCACCCTTGCCAGGCTTGACGTGTTGAAACTCAACAATCTGGAATAGTCCGTCATCTAGGTCGATGGACATACCATTTTTAAAATCAGAGGTTGATATTTGGGCCATGGTGCTTTCAGTATCCGTTCTACTTCGTGTGGCGAACTGCAGTAGCCAATCGCAACTAGCTTCAGCTTACCGAGCGCCACAACAGTCAAAAACTAACTGAAGGTTTGGATGGTCAGACTGAAAGAAGCGCTGGGTCCTTAGGTGCCAATGTCAGACGATCGCAGCCGTCTTCGGTAACCAGCAGTGTGTCCTCAATGCGAACACCGCCGAACTCTGGCAGATAAACGCCAGGCTCCACAGTTACTACGTGGCCGGGTTGAAGGATAGCAGTGGACCGGCTCGACACACGCGGCTCCTCGTGAATGTCTAGGCCTACTCCGTGGCCAGTTGAATGCAAAAACGCATCTGCTAGCCCCGCCTCGGCAATTACGCTACGACATGCCTCATCAACTTCTGCGGCAGTCACGCCAGGGTGAATTGCCTCGACCCCGGCTTGTTGCGACCTGAGTACCACGTTGAGCATGTTGGCCCGTTCCTCACCAACATCGCCCACCGCTACTGTTCTAGTCATATCTGAGTGGTAGCCGTCGATGAGTGCACCAAAGTCAATCACCACCAAATCTCCCTCAGAAATCTGGCGGTGAGAAGGGTGATGATGTGGCTTCGCTCCGTTTGGCCCAGAAGCAACGATTGTCTCAAAGCTGAGATCATCTGCACCAAGCTTGCGCATTCTTGAATCCAGCTCAAGGCCAAACTCAATCTCTGTCGGGCCGTCACCGAGTAGCGGTCGGATTTGAGACAGTGCCTCATCTGCAATTGCGCAGGCTGCACGAATCCGGGCTGCCTCGCCCGCATCTTTAATCAGGCGGAGCGCCTCTACAACGCCATCCGTTGCTGCAATATCGCCGGTGGTGAACAACTCGGATTGCCACCTTCGTTGCGCAGCCCAAGTAACAGACTGCGCCTCTAGTCCTAAAGAACGCACACCTGCACGAAGCGCAGCCTTAGCAATTGCCAGATCGGGATCTGAGGCAACTATTTCTATGCGTATCTCAACCCCAGATGCCTGCAGTTCTGCTGCTGACTGATCACGATAACGACCGTCGCTCACAAATAGCAGTTCACCCTCAGTCACCAAAAGCACTCCAGCTGACCCGGTAAATCCCGTGAGATAGCGAACGTTGGTCAGGTTAGTCACCACGAGTCCGTCCCAGCTCGCATCTTGCATCATCGCTCGTAACCGCTCTGTGCGTTGAACAAACTCCATTGGGGGAAGTAGGTCAACCGACAAAGTTGGGGTCTGATTTTCAGTGACTGCCATGAGCGCAGCCTATGGCCTCTTGGGGCTTCAACCGACGCGTCCTAGGTTCAGCGACTTCAGACCTCAGCAACCCATATCTGCCAGGCTGAGTCCAGCGCTCAGCCCAAGATGATCTGAACCATTGGGCGGTAATCGACTGAACGAGTTCAGCTCAATACAATAGCCAAGCAATATGTGGTCAAGGCGAAGCAGGGTTGGGATACGTCCCGAGGCCGGCCAAGTGGTGGCGAAACCCACCGATGCCAGATCTTGGGCATCTGTGAGCCTGCCCCGCTGAAGCAATTCCCTGAATCGCATATGCCCCTCAGTGGCGTTCAAATCACCAGCAACCACGGTGCTGCTACCGACCTGATCTAACAGCGCTGTTGTGCGAACAAAGTCACTGCGCCAGCGTGGAATATCCCAGATAGATGAGGGCGAGTTGAAGTGAACGGCATACAGATCAACTACGCCCTGATGTAGTTGCAAACTGACACGAACTCCAGCACCCGAGAGCCCAAGGTCTTTCGGGTTGGTAAACGGGATCGTGCTCAACACGGCTATTCCGTGGCCAAACGGCTGAGCCACCTCGTAGCGATAGGGATACTTCTGTGCAGAACCGGCACTTTGGAAGGCATCTGCATGTGCTTTGGTGTATTCCAAAAGCACCACAACTTGTGGAGCTAGAGCGAGCACATCACGGGCCGTGCGGTCTGGATCCTTATTTGAGTACCAAAGGTTCTGTACCACTAACGAGAACTCAGGTGTAGCGCCGTTAGCTTTGCGATGACTCCGTGAAGCAAGCGTCGGAGCAGCAACAAAGAAAAAAACACACCAGAGCACAACCACGCCTACTGCGCCTATGAGAAACCAGCTTCTGGCAGACTGCCGGATCTCACCCAGAGTCAATACTGCGCCAAATGTGCCGACACCACACAGAACGACGAGCAACTGCGCAGCCATTCCAGACACAGCCATAAAACGGGCACTCGACTCTTGAACCGCGCAATACCGCAGTAGCAGCAGTAACAAACTGCCGAGTACAGAACCCCACAGGATCACGGCCCCGATCCACGCAACCGTACGCAGCCGGACGGACTTCACTCTAGGGAAGGCACGCCTGAACAGCGTGTTGGTGTGTTACTCAATAACTCTGCAACTGCACGAACTGCCATTGGATAACTAGCCGCACCGAGACCCATGATCACTGCAGTAGCCACTGAGCTCACCACAGACATATGCCTCCAGGCCTCACGTCGGTACGGGTTAGACAAATGCACCTCGAGGATTGGAAACTCACAGGCTGCAAGCGCATCGTGAATAGCCCAGGAATAGTGAGTAAACGCTCCTGGATTAATAATGATTGCAGAGTGCTCTGTGCGGGCAGCACCGATTGCATCAACAATCACGCCTTCATGATTGGACTGAATGTCAACGATGCGCATCCCCAAGCTGCCAGCAACTTCTCGGGCAGAACTCACATGATCCTTGAGCGTGGCAGTGCCATAAATCTGCGGCTGCCGAGACCCAAGCAACTGCAGATTCGCGCCGGACAGCAGCAATATCGGCAGCTGCTCTGACGCAGTATCAGTCGGGTTTGGAGTGTTCATCTGCTTTCTCGCTTCAGCTCGATGCCAGTAAGTCTTGCTAATCAATGGCCGTCTGCAGTATGTCAGCTACTACGCCCGATTCTAAGCCCTTTACGGCCTCTATCTTATAGATTCGAGAGACTCACGCATTAAGGCGGGGTCAACGCCAGTTACAACTTCTACTCCGGTTTCGCCGAGTAGCGCAAAGGTATAACCAGAGGTCAGCACCTTTTTATCTCTTCCCATCAACAGCATGAGTTGCTCAGCGTCTGAGCCATCGGGTAGCTGGGTTTCTAGGCCGTAACCCCCCACCACACGGTAATGCTCTTGCACATCAGCTTCGCTAATTCTACCCATGCGAAATGCCAGTTGGGCGGCGTAGATCAAGCCAATACCAACTGCTTCGCCGTGGCGTAGTTGATGACTACCTGCAACCTCTAGTGCGTGAGCCAACGTGTGCCCATAGTTCAACAACGCACGACGACCGCCTTCGCGCTCGTCGGCAGCCACAACCGCTGCCTTGATCCTGACGCAAGCTGCAATACGCTCATCGAGTGCAAGATCATCTAAGTCGTGCCCACCCAACCAGTGGTATTTGGCCATTTCGCCAAGACCGCACTGCCACTCACGCTCTGGCAAGGTTTCTAACAACGCAGTATCGCAAATCACAGCAGATGGTTGCCAGTAAGTTCCGACCAGATTTTTGCCCTCGGTAAGGTTGACACCCGTTTTACCGCCGATTGCAGCGTCTATCTGCGCCAATAAGCTTGTGGCCACATGAACAACAGGAATGCCGCGGTGATACACCGAAGCAGCAAAGCCGGCAACATCGGTCACTAGGCCACCACCTACTGCCACGACACAGTCGTTGCGGGTCAATCCCCAGCTTGCGAACTGTGAACATAGCGACTCGATGGTCGCCATAGTCTTGTGACTCTCGCCCTCGCCGATAAAGAAGACTTGCGAATCCTTGCCAGTCTCCACTTGAACAGGAATGCTCGGCTGAGTCACGACTGCCACGCGTTGCGCTTGCTGCGGAACAAGGGCTGACAGTTCTGCCACTGCCCCGGGGCCGATCACTACTTCGCAGCTGCGCCCATCAGGAAAGTCAAGATCAATTTTAATCACTGAAGTTCCTCGAGTATTGCTACGGAAACTTCCCTCGGATCTAAACCATCAACATCGATCGCTAGATCGGCCACACTGGCATAGAGGGCCTCCCGCTCTTCGGACAAACGCTGCAATGCAAACTCCGAATCTCCTCGTAGGAGTGGCCGCGAACCTTCAGACTCTCTGAGACGTTCGGCAAGATGAGCAACGCTCCCCCGAAGCCAGACAACAGTCACTTGACCACTGAGCAAAATTCGATTGCTCTGGTCAAGCACAACTCCTCCACCGGCAGCTATAACCACAGGCGGACCCGTCAGAGCCTCGGCTAGAGCCTCTGACTCGCATTGGCGAAAGAAGGCCTCGCCCTGATCTTGAAATATTTGGGTTGTACTCGCCCCGAGCCGCTGCTCAATGACTCGGTCCAAGTCAACGCAAGCGCCAAGGCCTAAGTGCGATGCAAGAATTGGCCCGAGGGTTGACTTTCCAGTTCCTGACAGACCAACGAGACAGATATGGGAGTTTTCAGGCCTAATCACGGGCAGGCCAGTCACACGACTTGAACGGGAAGATCAATGAGTAGCTGTGTTATTGCCGATCGCAACGGAATGGTCGAACAATCTCGAGCCTCGAGCAGAATTATGATCCCTTGATCGCATTCGAGAACTAGTGCCGATGAATCCCTGTGAATCTTTGTGTTCATTCGAAACCGAGCCTCGTCTGAGTTCTGTGGCTCTATGGAACTGACTGACTCCCATGACATTCGGAAGCGAAGATCGCCCGGACCGGCGACTTCAATACCTGAGCGTGTGAGCACAGCAGTGCAGTTTTTACGCTTCTTGGTTTGTCCGGGGTAACCGCTGATGTACACAACGTCCTCAAGCTCTAAACCTGGCGAATTACTTGCCGACTGACTGACAGACTCTTCAAGCTGATTTACTCGGCTTGGCTCAGGGAGCACTGCCGCATACTCGGGCGTAGCATTGTGGACAGCCGCATTTGCAAGGACTACTGCCTCTGCTGCCTCTGCAACCTCAGCTGCCTCGGCCATGCGTGAACGGTCGCGAACCACAGGCGCAGCAACCTGAAGAACTGGTTGGCTCAGTCCCGGTGCTGTGTCGATCTGTGTAATGGAGGAATCTTGGTCAGTCAGAACAACATCCTCGACAACATTGTCAACTGCAGAAACTCCTGAAAGCGCTAACACAACAGCGTTGCAGAATGCCTCAGTCCAACCGGCCCCAACAACTGTGAGGTCTGTCATAACAATCTCCACTTGGGTCAACCCATCCTGGGGATCCCCTATTGCGTCCAGAGCTTCAACCTCTGACAGATCAAGCCATACCGGAGTCGTTACAAGATCAGTTCGCTGAATGCCAAGACCAAGCCCGGCAAGCACAAACAGGGCCTCGATTCGTTGTTGATCTGGGGGATCAACCCATCCGCGACAAGCGGCATCGGGTATGGATTCGTCACTAGTGGATTCAGCAAGACCGTAGGTACTCACGACTTCTTGATTTCCTCCGACAGATTCTTCCTGACCATCTCTAACAACATCGCTTTGCAATGTTACTTGCATAGCGCTCGCAGTTGTTTCTTCTAGTGCAGTAAACCCGGTAGAGAATGGACCCGGCTGATTCCCAGTCCTCATGAGTTTCTGTTCACTAGAAAGACCCAATGAAAGAGATTGGCATTAAGGGGTCTTCAGCATCCTGAACGCCAGCAGCTTTACTGAACCCTGACTGGACGGAACTTGCAACGGCCCTGTCTAGCGCTAAGTCGGGACCGACAAGCTCTGCATCTACAATATTGCTTGTCTCAGTAGCTTCAATTGCAGGAGATGAACTAAGTGCTGCAGCAATTGCCGCTACCGCCTGTGGACTCAGAGTTGACATTTGGCGGAACACATCCTCATCGGCTGATGCAGAAAAACCTGCTTCGTTATGAGAAAAATCTGACTGAGGCGATACCTCCGCAGATGGCGATACAAGCTCATTCCAAGCTGCGGCCGCAGAACTCACCGGCGTGGCCTCTTGTGGCGGATCTGAAAGTACAGGCCCAGAGTTGTCCGGTACACGATGCCAAAGATCAGCGGACTCAGCCTGGCTAGATCCAACAAGGTCATCGATTGGGAAGTGATCAGGGAAGGTAGTCAGTTCTTCAGCTGGTTCATGAGTTGTTGAGTGCAGGTCAGTAACAAAGGAAGCCGGATCCGTCTGAAATTCGGGTTCCAGATAAACATCAGCAGCAAGTTCAGAAGCAATTTCAGAGATGAGTTTGGGGTGTTCTGGTTGATTGGGGTGGAGGTAGGTGGCCTCAGGAGAGTCAGCGGCCGAGGGCGGTAAGGCCACGGCAAGGCCCTCGCTAATCAAACTTGCTAAAGCGGCACAGACGGACAGCTCATCTTCACCCATCCGTTCAACGACACGGTACACAGCAGAACTGCCCTGAATGGCAACAAGCAGCGACCATAGAAATGGATCCACCGTGAGCTCGCCAACTGGCAATTTATTGCAAAGTTGCACCTGGTATTGCGTAGAGGGAAGTAGGCCTTCGATTTCCTGCCAGCGCTCAAGCCTGACTGCAGACTTCTCTAAGAGTTCCGAGAGCAGGGTTGGCGTATAGGCGCTTTGCGAAAGCTCGGACTGATCAAGCGCTAAAAATTCAAATTCACCGTCCGTGCAGCGCAGTAACTCAAAAACTGTCAGGCATGGATCAAGTTCGCGTCCAAGCGTCAGCTCGGCTGCAGTCACAAAACCCTCAGATATCTCCACCCATCCACAGTTTCGATTTCCTGTCACAGATAAGCGCCCAACCCTTGCGGTGGAATCAAGCAGACTCAACACATCCGCTAATGGAAAGCTGTCGATTGTCCCTTGTAACGGCACGTGGTGTCCTCCGAGTAACTGTCACTGATGCGACAGGCTATGAGGAGTACATCGGCAGGTTTTACCGAATATTCAAGTTTTCTCTCTAGTGTTTCTGAACGGCTGCCTGTACGGCGCGAGTCATTGCATCAACAGGGGCTTTTTCGCCGGTCCAGACCTCAAACGCGAGGGCCGCCTGATGGATAAGCATTGAAATCCCATTCGCCACCTGGCAGCCGTGCTGGTCTGCAGCAAGCATCAGCTGTGTTTGAGCGGGGTGATAGATCAAATCGGCAACAAAACAGTTCTTTCGAAGCCAAGAGGGGTCACACGGCATACCAAGAGCAGAACCAGTCCCGGCCATACCGACTGAAGTGGCATTGACCACAAGATCTGCACGAGGAAGAGCCTCGACCTGAGCAACGCTGCCCGCATCGCCTGCCAGCAGCGCTGCTGTCGCTGCCGCTTCGGGTGTGCGATTGATCACAAGGATTTCGGATGCCCCAGCATGTTTGAGAGCCAAGATCACCGACCGCGCTGCGCCACCCGCCCCAAGCACAGCACAGACCCTTCCGGCTGGGTCAAAATCGAACTCTGCTCTCATCGCGGCTAAGAAACCATCACCATCGGTATTATGACCAAAGACTTGGTTTGCCGAACGCGAGACGCAGTTCACTGCATCAAGAACTCTAGCGGTTTCGCTCAAGACATCGATGGCTTCTATCACCGCCGCCTTATGGGGCATGGTCACAGAAAGTCCTTCGATTCCTAACGCTCTCATGCCCTGTACGGCTGCAGCGGCTTCTCCACGAAGGGTTGGGAATGCAACACAAACCCAGTCCAGCCCAAGTTCGAAAAAGCCAGCATTATGAATAATCGGCGACAGGGAATGCGCTACGGGATCACCGATCACACCAACAACCCGAGTTGCACCGCTCACTGCAATCCGGGGTGAACTAGTCACTGCGTTAGTTCCTTGGTCCGTAGTACTGCCAGTTTAGACATCTTTCCGTTGCCCACTAAAAGACACCTCTAGCTAGAGCATCGTCCTTAGCGCGCAAGAATTCATTGTAGGAATCGGTGAACAGATGCTCCGGCGGGTCATTCGAAGTAAGCACGTAGTACTTCCAAAGGCCTTTAGTTGGATCAATCGCTGCCTCAAGCGAGGCCTTTCCGGGCAAAGAAATGGGTGTAGGCGGTAGGCCCTTGACTTTGCGAGTGTTGTAGGCGGTATCAGAAGCAAGATCGGACTTCGAGAGCGAACCACTAGCTCTACCGAGACCATAAAGAACCGAGGCATCGATACCAAGCGTCTCGGAGTCATCAAGACGGTTGTTGATCACCCGAGAGATCTTGCCTCGCTCCTCAGGTGGTGCGCCGCTCTCTTTCTCAATAAGCGACGCAATTGTAATGAGTTCGTAGGCTGACCTGCCCTGAAGAACTTGAGCCTTTTCGTAACCGAGACCAGTGAGCACTTTGTCCATTTGAGTCGCCATGATCTGCAGAATTACCTGAGGTGTAGCCGTCTCTTCAAACTCGTATGTATCTGGAAACAGAAGACCCTCCCAGCTTGTTACGCCCTCTGGTTTGTAGGCCGACAGGATCTTTCCGGAATCCAGAGTCTGCTGAAGTTGCTCAGCTGTGACTGTACCCATCTGATCTGCAATCGCAATGAGTGCGTCTTGAAGGCGCGTACCCTCGATAACACGCACAACCTTGGTGCTCACCGGAACAGGGCCTGCACTAAGAACCGCTATGGCCTCATCAAAGCTCGAATTTGTTCTGAACTCCACGTACTCTCCGGCATTCCAAGGTCCGGCATTCTTCCAACCGGCGTAATACGTAAACATTCGAGCATCCGAGATGACCTTGCTATTTGCAAGAAGCCCAGAGATTGAGGCTGTGGTTGCGCCCGCAGGCACCACTAGCGATGCAACCACCTTGCCTTGCACTCCCGAGGGATTGATCTTCTGAGAGGACCATAACAACAAGCTTCCCAGAAGTATCCCAAGGACCAACACGCTGATTCCACCGATTGCGAGTAACTTGCGTCCGCCCCTAGAGGAAGGTGGCAATACTACGAAATCGTCATATTCTCGCTGCTCGCTGGGTTCCTGAACACGGGACTGCTGCACACGGGACTGCTGTACCTGTGGCTTGGACGTTGGTTCGGGAGCCTCGGCTGGAGTTGCAGCGTCGCTTGAGCGCTGACGACGCACAACGGGCTTAACGCTCAACGGATCGAATTCCTCTGGCGGGTTCACTCGTTGCGATCCTTACATTCATTCTCGGTGACTTGGGCAGACAGTTTTGCCTGACGGTGATCCAACCAGGCCTGAAGAATGATTGAAGCCGCTACAGAATCGACCATCTTGCGACGCTTCTCTGCACCTAAGTTCATCTCTCGAAGGGACTGCTCAGCCGTAACCGTAGTAAATCGTTCGTCATAGGTCTCAACTGGCACGCTGAGCAACTTGGAGAGAAGCTTGATTTCTGCCAGCGCTTTTCGCGCCGCAGGCCCTACTGAGCCATCGAGGGAATAAGGCATTCCCACCACTACGCACTCAGCTTCTGCCTCTTCAACAAGAAGCCTGATCCTTCGGTGATCACTGTTACGGTCTTTGCTTCGAGTAAGCACCTGATACGGAACGGCCACAGTGCCAGCGGTGTTCGAAAGTGCAACTCCAATACGAACCGAACCCAAGTCAAGGCAAAGAGCCCTCATCGGAATAGAGAGCGAACCTGATCAAGTGCCTCGGATATGCGCTCCGGGTGGCGACCGCCTGCAGCCGCTAGCTCGGCTCCTTTTCCGCCGCCGCCGCCAACAATCTTGACGGCATCTGCAATGAGTTCGCCGGCGTTCAAACCACTGTCTGCACTAACTGCTGCGACTAACGCGACCCCTTTTCCAGCGGGTGATGCTGCAAGCACAACTGCAATGATGCCTTGCTTATCCCTGAGCGCAACTGCAAGGTCACGCAGTTCTTCTCGTGTCTCCGCTGAGACCTCCGCAATTACCACTCCCGCAACGGCAGTGGCAATCAGGCCCTCGGACTGATTGCCACAAAGCTGCTGTTTTGTGATCTTGAGTTCCTCGCTCAGCGTCTTCGCATCAGCTAGCCGCTTCTTGATGCCCTCCACTAAGCCATCTGCTGTAACACCGAGCAACTCCGAGGCCTGGTGCAATACGTGATCGTGATGGCGGACTCGACTCAATGTGCCAAACCCAGTAACAGCTTCGAGTCGGCGAATACCCGAGCCGATCGATCCCTCGGAAATGATTTTGATTAATCCGATGTTTCCGAGCGCCGTCACATGTGTTCCGCCACATAGTTCGATGCTCTGATCTCCGGCTTGAAGCACACGAACACGCTCTCCGTACTTGTCTCCAAAGAAAGCCAAAGCGCCAAGCTCAACCGCTTCATCCATGCTTGTCTCGAAGTGGCGGACGACGCCGTTCGAAAGAACTTGGGTATTCGCTAGCAACTCAACACGTTTGAGCTCCTCAGAAGTCACTGCCCCATGATGCGCAAAGTCGAACCGCAATCGGTCCTCGTCAACCGAGGATCCTTGCTGCTTTACTTGTGGGCCCAGCACCTCTCTGAGTGCCCAGTGCAATAGATGAGTAGCGGTATGGTTTCGCCGAATCGCAGAGCGGCGATCATTGTCTATTTCAGCCGTCACCTGCTGCCCAACCTCAATCGTGCCATGCATAGCCTCAACCTGATGTCGCTGGAGCACCCCCGGGATTGCATAGGTGGTTCCAACGACCCGGAGCGAATTAGCACCAGAGTTGATGGTTCCGGTGTCTCCTACTTGGCCACCAGACTCGGCGTAGAACGGGCTGCGATCTAAGTACACAGCGTCACCAATTACTGCAAGCACCGTTGCTTGGGTAGAGATCTCATCTCTGCCGGTGAACAGCGTTGGACCTGAAGCTGCCAGTAAAGCGCGTTCAGCTTCGACTTGTTCGCCACTGGCAACACCAGTCTTCTTGCCAGCCGACCGCGACCGCTCGCGCTGCTCATTCATGGCCAACTTAAACTCGTCGAGATCAACTTCAACTCCTTGAAGTTCAGCCATCTCTAGCGTGACTTCAAGAGGAAACCCGAACGTGTCATGTAACTCGAACGCAACTCGCCCGTCGAGCTGACTGCCTGCTGCAACAGCGGCGAGTTCGGTATCGAGCAGAACCGAGCCTCTAGCTAAGGTTTGGCGAAAGTTGGACTCTTCTCGGCCGATCATTTCGGTAATCGCAACTTTTTGCGAAGCCAATTCCGGGTAGGCCTCGCCCATGATCTCTACGCAGCGCTCAACGAGTGGCAGCATCACCATGTTTTCGACGCCCAACATGTGGCCAAATCGGACTGCACGTCGAATGATGCGTCTGAGCACATAACCGCGATCTTCGTTCGAGGGAATGACACCATCAGAAACTAGGAAGGCTGCAGTGCGGGTGTGATCAGCTAGGAGTCGAAGCGCAATGTCTGTGATTTCAGACTCACCGATTCGGTGAGAAGTGACGAGTTCCGCTTGTTGCACTAACCCAGCTAAAACATCAGCTGTATACAACGAGGGGCTGCCCTGAAGCACTGCAAGAATTCGTTCCATTCCTGCACCGGTATCTACATTGCGGGTTGGCAAGTCCGAGAGTTCGCCGGACTCTCCCCTGAAATACTGCGTAAAGACCAAGTTCCAAATTTCTACAAAACGGTGCTCGGCAAGCTGATTGGCTGGCCCTCCCTCAGGACCATGTGGGGAACCAAAGTCAAAGAAGATCTCGGTTGAAGGGCCACAAGGCCCTGTTTCGCCCATCTCCCAGAAGTTATCTTTATCAAGTCGCTGAATTCTCTCTGTTGGTAGACCAACAACATCAGCCCAGATGCTTTCAGCCTCATCATCGCTCACATGGCATGTCACCCAGAGGCGATCGCTATCGATGCCAAGAACCTCGGTAAGAAAATCCCAGGCCCAAGGAATTGCCTCTGCCTTGAAATAGTCGCCGAAGCTAAAGTTACCGAGCATTTCGAAAAACGAGAGGTGTCTCGGAGAGCGGCCGATGGCCTCGAGGTCGTTGTGCTTGCCGCCCGCTCGCACACATTTCTGTATCGAGACTGCTCTAGGTGGCGAATAAGGAGCAGGCTCTTCACCCAAGAAATACGGCACAAAGGGCATCATCCCTGAGTTAGTAAACATTGGAGCGGAAGGGTGCGTGGGAATCAGGCTTGCAGACTTAACCGGAGTGTGGGAACGCTCCACAAAGTACTGAGTCCAGGTGCGACGAAGTTCGTTTGCACTTAGTTGTTTCGGCAGAGAGACAGACATGGCCTGCTTACACTATCGGGGCAAGTGGTGCTGCCAACAGTCAACGTCGTTGACGTGACTGACTGATCGGTGCTGAAGAGATGTCTATCACCGCAGCAGGGAACTCAGTGGCTGTTGGATTGTGATAGCGATCTTTCAACTCGGTTTCACGTTCACGCATGGCGGAGCGGCCTTCTACTGTGGCCTCGAGAATTTGGTGAGCAAACGAAACCACTCTTTTCTGAGCCATCACAGCAAGGTGGTCTGGCTGTAGCGCCTCGAGCTGGGCTCTTACTTTTCTCTCAGCCCACACCGTGCCAGATGCTCCGACGACTGCTCCTACGCTCAACCAAAAAAGTCGTTTCATCTACCTTCGACCCCCCAAAGGTTGCTCAGAAGCTGCAGGGTTTAGTGCAGCCTCGGTCTTTGCAGCGTTTTTGTTTCGTAATCGCGCTGCGGCGCGTCGTGTACCCGAAGCAAGAGCAACACTTCGGATAACCGGCGAAGTAAGGGCGCGGAATGTGGCATCGGTAGCTGAGTCAACTCGATCCCCGATGGCTCCAGCCACCACTAAGAGGTCATCAATGCGATCTACCTCGGAACTGGCTTGCTGAGCGGCTTCACGCAGCTGCTGAACTGCAAGTACTGCTTCGGAGACAAATAAATCAGCTGCCGCATCCAGTTTTTGCACGGCTCGAAGCGCTTTTCCAGCTAATACTGCAAGCACCCCAGCAAAGGCTAACGCCAGAATCGCGCACAGAACGATTAGTAGATCTTCAGCAGACATCAGTTGGTAGTCTCGCCGCTCTCAGCCTCATTCGGGGGGATATCTCCGCAGCGTTCACGCCAATGAGCAACCAGCCTTGCCTCGGCACCCTGATGACTGGGCAAGTAGTAGACAACCTCCGCTAACTCAGCGGGAAGATACTGCTGATCAATCCAACCTCTTGGATCCAAATGCGGAGATTGATACTCGTTGCCATGGCCGAGCTTGCTTGCAGCTGCATAGTGGCCATCTCTGAGGTGCGCGGGTACCTCGCCAATAACGCGAGTCTCAACATCTTGTGATGCTGCAGCGATTCCTGCATATGCAGAATTTGACTTAGGAGCAAGACAGAGATGCACAGTTGCCTGAGCCAGGTTGATTCGTGCCTCTGGTAACCCAACAAACTCAACTGCCTGAGCCGCTGCATTTGCAACAACCAAAGCCAGCGGGTCTGCCATTCCAATATCTTCAGAGGCCGAGACGACTAAACGTCGAGCAATGAATCGGGCGTCCTCACCGGCGGCGAGCATGCGGGCCAGCCAATGCAGCGCAGCATCTGGATTAGAGCCTCTGATCGACTTAATGAACGCCGAGACGACGTCATAATGATCATCGCGGCCATAGCGAACTGCAGACGCTCCCAGCGCTTCTTCAGCGTCTTGGAGTGAGATCTGCAGTGCACCACCGCCGGTTCTAGCTGCTGCAAGTGCGAGCGCTACTTCCAAGCTTGTTAGAAGATGCCTACCGTCTCCCCCCGCGCGATCAATTAAGTGTTCAACTGCCTCAGCATCTGCCTCTGCTCGCTCGTGCTCAAGAGCTCGTTGCGCCAGAGCGCGCAACGCCTCTCGGTCTAGCCCGAACAAACGAAACAGCGTAGAACGGCTCATGAGCGGGGGGTTAACCTCAAAATATGGGTTCTCTGTTGTTGCCCCTATAAGCACGAGTAAGCCGGTTTCTACTGCCGGTAATAGCGCATCTTGTTGCGCCTTAGTAAAGCGGTGGATTTCGTCGAGAAACAAAATTGTTCCCACCGAGCGAGCACCAAGACGGCGCTGTGCATCTGCAGACACCTCTCTGATGTCTTTCACGGTTGCTGTGACTGCCGAGAGCGGAACAAACTCCTTAGATGAAGCCTGCGCAATCAAGCGGGCAATCGTGGTCTTGCCCGTGCCAGGTGGACCCCACAAAATAACTGAACTCAGACGATCTGAGTCTACAAGTGCCCTAAGCGCTTTGCCGGGCCCTAAAAGGTGATCTTGCCCAACAACTTCCTCAAGGTGTCGCGGCCGAAGGCGGTCAGCTAGCGGACCGGCAGAATCCAGGTGTTCCTGAGCCGCTGAGGAGAACAAATCGTTTGCTCCGCGATGCGAAGAGGCTCCAGTACTGCTTGACCCCGCAGCAGGAGCCATCACGACTCACTGTTCTGTGGTGGCTCTTCGGCCTGGGGGGCATTAACTTTCGTATTCGCCCCGACTCTACCCCAAACCGATTTCGCTGCGGTACTCCACATCAGTGGGGTTTCGGACTGATCTAGCTGTACCTGGGCATCCTCCAAACGAATAAGTTCATGTCGCAGAAGGGCAAGGAGCGTTATAACGGTGAACTCTCGAACTTGTGTCCTGCCACCGGGCAAGTGCAATTGCTGAGTAAACGCCGAGCCGCTTGTATTGGGATCTCCAATAACAACTGCCACGAAAACAGTTCCTGGCTTATGACCCTCTGCGCTGTTAGGACCAGCAACCCCTGTAGCCGAAATGGCAACATCAGAACCCAAGACCCTCTGTGCTCCAACTGCCATTGCCAGCGCTGTGGATTCAGAGACGACTGGGCCAACGGGAACATCAAGAAGATCAAACTTCACATCCGAGGCATACGATACAATCGACCCTCTAAACACCTTGCTAGCGCCGGAAATAGCGCTGATTCTTGATCCGATCATTCCGCCGGTAAGTGATTCAGCAACACCTAATGTCATGCTGCGATCCTCTAACATCTTCAACACAACTGACTCCATCGTGTCGTCATCAACGCCAAACACCAATCTGCCAAGTAGGTGACGAATTACAGTCTCTTCTTCCTGCAATGCCGTATCTACTTCAGCCCGGGTCTTGCCCTTTGCTGTGATCCGAACCTTGAGACCCTCCATGCCAGAGGCTAAGAAAGCCAGTGTTGGGTTTCCGGCACTATCGAGTTCAATGATGCGGTCATGCAAAATCTCGGCAAGCGCGGACTCAGACTCGCCCCAAGTGCGCAAGGTGCGACTAGCGATGACCGCAGAGCTTCCCGAACGTTGTTGCAGGTCGGCCAAAATAGTCCCTGTCATCATTTCTTTCATCTCCCAAGGAACGCCTGGCACTGCATAGATAACCCTTAAACACACTTCGCCTTCTGAGTCAGTCCACTTCACTGGGCATAGCAACCCGGGGGCGGTTCCGGGCTGCTCGGAAATAAACTGTGCTCCAACTGGCCGCAGCGCCTGCGACAAGTTGTTGCTTGGCATGCGACGCCCGCGAGACTCAAACATCGCAGCGATGCGCTGCTCCATCTGTTCGTCTGGTTCAAGCGGCACCCCCATCACTTGTGCAATTGCTTCCCGGGTGATGTCGTCTTGGGTTGGCCCGAGGCCGCCACAGCAGATGACTGCATCACTTCGCCCGAGAGCAAGCCTCAGCGTTGCCACCATTCGCTCAAGGTTGTCTCCAACTTTGGTCTGAAACAACGAATCAATACCGACCAGGGCAAGTTGCTCGCCAATCCACGAGGAGTTGGTATCGTTAACCTGGCCGAGCAGCAGTTCAGTGCCAATCGCAACTACTTCTGTGCGCATGGCCTTACGCTAACCGTCGAGATGGTCCTGCGGGGGTGCATCCATCGTCGATGTAGCTCGAGAACCAGATGAGATGTACTGAGCGGCGCTGATCCAAGCCACAGCAACGCCTGCCCATAAAAAGCCATTTCCGATCCAACGAATATCAGCTGTGAGGGGCAGCGCAACCCAAGCCACAGCATTGAACTGCAGAAAAGTTTTAAGTTTGGCAATGTTTGAGGCCTGCACAGCACGACCCTTGCGACCCCAATAGGACCTAAACAGTGAGATGACAATTTCACGAAGGGTAATCAGGGCTACCGGGACCCACCAGAATCGGCCGGCTAACACCATTGCCCACAGGCCTCCTAGGGCCAAGACCTTGTCTGCTAGCGGGTCAAGAAAGGCTCCTGATCGCGTAGTTCCCTGCTTTCGAGCCAAGTACCCATCAAGGCTGTCAGTAGTAGTAATAACTACCCACAAAACAAAGAGCGCCCAACTCGACTCCTGAGAAACGATCATCACAAACGCCACTGGGGCTAGAAGTAGCCGAGCAATAGTGATTGCATTTGATGGGGTTAGCAGTGCGCTAGGGCCAAATGACTTCGGTTTGAGTGGTTCACTCACGCTTGCTGTCCGCAGGCTCAGCTAGTACGAGTCCCGCACTTCTCCGATCGGCATCTGCGTCAAATAAGCTGGCAAACAAATCGGGGCCCTGAGCGTCAGTCACCTGCACTTGATAGAACTCCCCTACCTTGAGCGACTCGTCGACGTTGATAATTCCGTCGATCTCTGGTGCCTCTGCAGATGACCTAGCAATGCCAGGCTCATCTACCAGCACCGTCAGCACTTCGCCAATAAGCCCATCACGAACGGAAGCAGAAATCTCATCTTGCAGTTCGCGCAATTCATCAAGTCGCTCATTCATTAACTCGACTTGAACTTGACCATCAAGATCGGCAGCAAAAGTTCCCTCTTCTTGGGAGAAGGCAAAGAACCCACACCAGTCCAGCTGCGCGGCTTGCACAAAATCTAAGAGCTGGTCGTGGTCGGCTTCTGTCTCGCCGGGATAGCCAACAATAAAGTTTGACCTAAAGGTGGCTTTGGGTTGCAAAAGGCGAATTTGCTCAATTCGCTTTAGGTACTTCTCGCCAGAACCCCATCGGCGCATTCGCCTCACGAGAGGTGCTGACACATGCTGAAGTGAGAGATCAAAGTATGGAACAGCACTCGCCGCCATAAATTCAATAAGTGGATCAGTCAGCTCAGACGGATACAAGTACAACAGACGAACCCAGTCAACATGTTCAGAGACAGTCTGCACAAGGCTCAATATCTGTTTTTCACCAACACCCTGATCACGGCCATAAGCAGCTAGGTCTTGTGCAATCAACACAACCTCGCGAACCTGCAACTGTTCAACTTCTTGCAAGATTGAGTCAATCGAGCGAGAACGTTGAGGCCCCCGAAATGATGGAATGGCACAAAATCCGCAAGCCTTATCGCAGCCTTCGGCGACTTTCACATATGCCCAAGGAGCATCAGACTTGGGTCGCGGCAGATTAAGTAGATCAAGCCAAGGAACCCCTTCCGCTACAGCGCCTAGCCCATTTGCAGTTGGCTTCACACCTAGCTGTATGGGAACGCCAAAACCAGCAACTGCATCGACCTCGGGGAGCGCCTGAGCGAGTTCGTCGCCATAGCGCTCAGCCATGCAGCCCGTCACCACTAACCGGGAATCTTCTAAGCGATTCTCATCAAGGGCAAGAATAGTGGCAACGCTCTCTTCACGAGCTTCCTCGATAAATGCGCAAGTGTTCACCACCACAAGGTCGGCCTGCTCGGGTGAATCGGCGCGCAACATCCCATCGGAGAGCATGTTGAACGTCAACTTATCGGAGTCGACTTGATTCTTAGGACAGCCGAGGGTCTCGACCCAAAATGAGCGTTGCACTGTTTGAAGACACTAGTAGCGAGCTAGCAACCAAGAAGAACTACTGCTGATACTGCAGACGCAAGCCGGGGCAGTGCCACTCAAATGAAAGCAACCTGCCCGTTCCGGAAGAGGTCACATAGGCCGTGCGCATATCAGGACCACCGAAAGCAATATTGGTTACTAACAAGTCATCAATGGGAAGGTGCTGTACGGAGGAACCATCAGCAGAGACAACTGTAATCCCACCGTTTACCAGCGTTCCCACGCAGACACTGCCCTCGCTGTCTACGGCCAGAGAGTCAAGTAATTGGTGGCCTGCTAATCCGGCCAGTAAGTCTCCGTGGGGCGCAAGCAGGCCAGCGCCCACTGCCTGTCCGGGCTCTGTCAGGTTCCACTGCCAGATTCTTCCCGTATGGGTTTCGGCCACATAAAGCCTGTCGCCGGCAGGAGAAATCCCGACACCATTCGGAGCTTCGAGCGGAAACAGCACCTCTTTGATAGAAGACCCGTCTGCCTGTGCATAAAAGACCCCAGTTAGATCAGAGCTTCGTTCCAAGCGCACCCCATGGTCAGTAAACCAGAAGCCGCCGTGGCCATCAAAAACCAAGTCATTGGGAGAACGCAATGGGCGACCCTGGCATTCGGTATACATTGTCTCGATTGCTCCGCTCTGCGGATCAACGCGCTGTATTGAGCCCGAACTCCATGACGGTGGGACTGGGCCAGGAAGAAGAATCTCGCCGAGGTCGATATAAGAGAACGAGCCACCGTTGTTAGCTATCCAAATCCAACCATCGGGCCCGACTGCGGCGCCGTTGGGCCCACCGGGAATACTGGCAACTAGCTCAACAGTGCCATCAGCGCACACCCTAGTAAGCCGCTCCCCTGCTATTTCAACGAGCAGTACTGTGCCATCGTCACAGGCTATGGGCCCTTCGGGAAATCGCAGGCCTGCGGCTAGGAGTTTGGGCTCACCCAGAATGATCTGACTCGACATAGCTGCAGGCTAGCGGTGATGGAAGATCTCAGAGTGCCGAACCATCTCAGCTAATTCAGAACTCGCCTTGTTCGATCATGTTGTCGAGATCTTCTGGAGAAATCAACACGGTACGGGCCTTCGAGCCCTCAGATGGCCCGACCACTCCGCGCTGCTCGAGCAGATCCATGAGTCTTCCAGCGCGAGCAAAACCAACCTTTAGCTTGCGCTGCAGCATCGACGTAGACCCGAGGCCGCTCCGAACCACTAGCTCCAGGGCCTGATGCATCAGGTCATCATCGTCGCCTGCAGTTCCTCCGGAGAGCGATGACCCACCCGAAGGCGATTGATCATCGCCTGCCACGCCCTGCACGTAATGCTCTTCTACTGCAGGCGCTTGCTTTCGCCATTGGTTGACGATGCTCGCAACCTCTGACTCTTCTACCCATGACCCCTGAATGCGCTGAGCCGAAGACGAGGTTCCGCCGAGTAACAACATATCGCCTCGGCCGACGAGGCGCTCGGCCCCTGTCTGATCAAGAATGACCTTGGAATCCATCGAGGATGCCACGGCAAAAGCCAACCGGGCAGGAATGTTGGCCTTGATCACACCAGTGATGACGTTGACCGAGGGCCGCTGAGTTGCTATTACTAGGTGGATTCCAACGGCTCTGGCTTTGGCCGCTATGCGAGTGATCGACTCTTCGACTTCTCTTGAGGCAACCATCATCAAGTCGGCAAGTTCGTCTACTACAACAAGAATGAACGGCATGCGCTTAAATTCTCGATCCTCGCCGAGTCGCTGCTGCAAGTCTCCACGATCGAAGGAAGCGTTGTAGCCGGTGATGTCTCGAACTCCAACCTCGGAAAGAAGATCGTAACGACGCTCCATCTCGTGAACAGCCCAGTTGAGAGCGTTAGCGGCCTTCTTGGGATTAGTAACTACCTGAGTAAGCAGGTGCGGAATGCGGTTGTACTGCGTTAGCTCAACCTGCTTGGGATCAATCAGGATCATCCGAACCTGATCTGGCGTGGAGCGCATGAGAATACTGGTGATAATTGAGTTGATGCAGGAAGACTTACCAGCGCCTGTCTGCCCTGCAATTAACAGGTGAGGCATGGTGGCGAGGTTCATGAGCACTGATTGCCCCGAGATATCTCTGCCAACACCAACCTCTAGGGGATGCGTGGCCCGATGAGCTTCTTCAGAGGTGAGGATGTCTCCAAGGTTGACAATCTGACGATCTTTATTCGGAACCTCAACACCAATAGCTTGTCGACCCGGGATAGGGGCAAGGATGCGAACATCTGGCGAGGCCATGGCATAGGCGATGTCTTTATGCAGGCTTGTGAGTCGCGCCACTTTGACTCCCACACCGAGTTCGAGTTCGTAGCGGGTGACGGTTGGCCCTACGACCATACCCACCAACCGGGTCTCTACACCGTGCTCTGCGAGTGCGCCCTCTAGTACACGCCCCCTTGCCTCAACTGCTTTGGTGTCTACTGTCCGTTTGCCCGAGAGTGAGAGCAGATTTTTTGGTGGTAGCCGCCAAACAGACCCTATTGCGGCGGGACCAAGACCCAATCCGAGTTGCTCGCTAGTGCTGGTCTGATCTGCTGATTTTGACGGCGGAGTAAATGGTGTTGGCCCGGACACCACAACCGTGGGCCCATCTTCAGCCTGCTTCTTTGTGCGCGAACGTTTCTCCCGAGGAGCTATGCCATCATCTTGGTCATAAAGGTTGAGTTTGAGATCAGTGTCCGCTGCGCCTGATCTGGCATTCTCTGTGGTGCCTAGGCTGAACAGGTCAGAAGCCCACCGACCGACATGCACCCCAAGCGGTCTTAGGCCTCGAATAACTGATTGAGCCATAAGGCTGAGGGACCAACCAGTAATAAGACTTATAGCGAGAACTCCAAATAGGAGTAGGACTAGAGAAGCGCCCCAACGGCCCACAACTACTGCGATTCCGCCAAGGAACGCGCCAATAAGGCCTCCGCCATCTGAATACGCCCCAACGCCGTCTTTCGTGATCGATGCCCCCTCCTCGAAGAACAGATCTAACAAGCCCGCCAACACCAGTACTCCAAGTAGTGCTCCAAGGGCTTTCACTGCTCTACTGCCTTGCTGAGGCGCAGAGAGGCCAGCAGCGTCACCTTCGACAACTGGGGCATCTGTTGCACCAATTGAAGCCGTAGCTGTATGTGCGCTGCGAATCATAAGGACACCACCTACAACAAGCGCTGGAGGCAAAAACACACGCAGCAAGCCGAGGACGGTGCCGGTACCTGTAGCCGGCCAATGAGCTATTCCGCCAGAGCTACTGCGGTACATGCTGATGGCAAGTATTACTGCACTCAGGAGGCAAATCATGCCCCAAATATCTCTTCCGTGCCCATCGGTCAGGCTATGCCAGGCAGTTGCGCCAGTGGACGAAGCATTGAGGCCCTTATTTGGTTGTGCCTTTTTACGAGCGGCAGACGAGTTGGACCCAGAACGAGAACTCGTTTTGCGCTTGCTTGTAGCGGAAGAACGAGTTGCTGTGGAGCTTCGCTTTTTTGCGGGGGACTTCTGAGATGTTGCCACGGTACTCAAAGAGTACTCAGAGTCACTGACAGTCTCGCGGCACTCTTCTCAACTCTGCTCACCAAACAGAATCACGCATGCAGTACGACGGGGAGGATCTTTGGCCGTCTACGGGTGGATTTTGCTACAAAGCTGCCCGAAGCCCGCCGAACTGCGCGTTGAATTCCGGCATGGTCTGCGCCATCAGCTAGCGCTTTTTCAACTGAAGCCTTGGCTTGCTGAGAGAGCTCAGCAAGCAGGTGCCCGGCTTCTTCCTCGTGTATCCAGCCAACCGTAGAAACCTCGGGGCCAGATACCAGTCGCTTCTGCTTAAGATCTACGCAGATAGTGACCACCACTACGCCCTCATCAGCCAAAATCCTTCGATCGCGCAATACCCCGCTGCCGATGTCTCCGACTGTGCCTTGCACGTAGATGTACTCTGATGGAACTGTTCCCACCTGGCGCAGTCCATCATCGTCAAGAATCAAACGGTCGCCGTCCTCGGCTATCAAGACGTGGTCCTCGGGTGTACCCATGACCTGCGCCAAGCGACTGTGCGCTATCAAGTGGTGATACTCACCGTGAACCGGAACAAACCACTCTGGTTGAGCAATGGAGTGATACAGCTTGAGTTCTTCTGCCTTTGCGTGGCCCGTGGCATGGACATCAGAGAGCCCGGAATGAATAACCTCCGCGCCTAGCCGGAACAGGTTGTCGATTACCTTTGTCACGGCATTCTCATTGCCTGGAATGGGATGGGAGGAGAAAATCACCGTGTCATCTGGCGTGATTCTGAGCCAGCGGTTCTCGTTTGCTGCAAGCAATGTCAGGGCAGACATTGGTTCACCCTGGGAACCAGTAGACAGCACAAGCACCTGACCTGGCTCGTAACGATCGACTTTTTCAATATCAATCAATGAGGTATCGGGAACGGTAAGCAAGCCCATTTCTCGGGCCATCGTAATATTTCGCTTCATCGATCGTCCGACCGGCGCAATCACTCGCCCGAATGCGATCCCAGCATCACACAGTTGCTGGATGCGGTGAATATGACTTGCGAAACAAGCAGTAATGACGCGGCGCCCCTCTTGCTCGTGCATGAGGTTGTAGAGAACTTTCCCTACACTGCTTTCTGAGCGCGAGTGCCCAGGCTGATCTGCATTTGTTGAATCAGCAAGCAGAAGTCGGATGCCGTCTCCGTCTGCAAGCGCTCCGACTCTGGAAAGGTTAGTGAGTCGCCCGTCAACCGGAGTCAGGTCAATCTTGAAGTCGCCAGTATGGAGGATGGTTCCCTGAGGGGTGTAAAAAGCAGTAGCGACTCCCTGTGGGACGGAGTGAGTGGCGGGAATAAACTCTGCCTCGAAGGGGCCGATCTCCCACCGTTCACCGTCGGCGACGACAATGAGTTCGGTTCGCTTCATTAGGCCAGCTTCTTCAATTCGCCCAGAGGCCAGCCCAAGAGTTAACTCAGTGCCGAACAACGGAAAGCTGGCGTCACGGAGCAGATAGGACAATCCGCCTATGTGATCCTCATGACCATGGGTAAGCACGCAGCCAACAATGTCTTCGGCGCGCTCAATCAGCCAACTGAAATCTGGCAGAACAAGATCAATTCCCAACATGTCAGTGTCTGGAAACATCAGGCCACAATCAATAAGCAGCAGCGACCCTTCGAGTTCTAATACTGCGCAGTTTCTGCCGATCTCTCCAAGACCCCCGAGAAATGTGATGTGAACCGGTGATGCCATTAGTTGAGGTCCTTGAGCACCTGTCGGGCGCTGTCTGCGAGCCAGTCGGGAGCAGGTCCCATAGGAGGACGACAGTCGCCTACCTTGAGACCGAGCACCTTCAGGAGCGTCTTGGTTGGAATTGGGTTTGGCGTTTCATCGCCGGATTCATAATCGTAGGAGGCAATAAGGCCGGCGTTAATCCGGCGGGCAGACTCGAAGTCGCCTTTGCTGCAGGCATCGATCATCTCTCCGAGCTGACGACCAACCCAGTGTGAGGCTACCGAGATCACACCAACTGCACCGACTGCCAACAGTGGCAGAGTCAACGCATCGTCCCCGCAGTAAACCTCGAACTGAGAGGGGGCAAGCGCAATTAGGCGAGCGGTTTCTGCAGGGTCACCTGCAGCGTCTTTGAGCGCCACAATGTTTGGTACATCAGTAGCCAAACGCAGCACAGTCTCTGTAGAGATCTTTCTACCAGTCCTTGCGGGAATGTCATACAGAACCACGGGTAGTTCGGTTGCCTCTGCAATTGAACGAAAGTGAGCCTCAAGGCCTGCTTGAGATGGGCGGTTGTAGTACGGAGTGACAGACAAAATCCCGTCTACACCCAACTCGCTAGCACGCTTAGTTTGCTCCACGGCGCTGACTGTTGAGTTCGAGCCTGCGCCCGCAAGTATCGGAACTGAGACTGCCTGTCGAACGGTGCGAAACAGAACTAACTCTTCTGATTCGGTGAGCGTTGGGCTTTCTCCGGTAGTTCCGCTCAATACCAAGCCATTGCTACCATTTTCTACCAGCCATTGGGCTAGGTCTACTGCGGCATCTAAATCGAGATCTCCTCGATCATCGAACGGAGTCACCATTGCGGTGATGACCGAACCAAATCTGGCACTCATGATTACTCCTCTGAGTCTGCGGGAGTCTCTTCTGCAGACTCGTAGTGAACTCGTTCTTCCGACCGTCGACGACCCAGTGTCGCAAGAAAATCCTCGTGAAGCTCAAACCACACCGTGTGGTACGAGTCTATTCTTGGCCCTGTCAACCATTCGGTCTGACCGATCCCTATTCTCTCATGAGCCTGCGACAGACGCGAACTGTAGCCCTCGAACCGGTCAAGGCAGGCTGTAAGTTCGCTGAGCAGCCTTATCGCTGAGTGGTGCAGTGCCCCAAGTCTCTGCAACACCAAAGCGTCGCTCTGGACATCTAGGTGATCATTTATCAATTCCTGAGTTCCAACTAATCGCACCTGCCAGTCAGTGCAGATGGACAGTAGCTGGGGATTGAGCACAAGGAATTGCTGGTAGAGAAGAGTAACGCTGTCGTGAAAGCCGCTTGCAACGAGCTGTTCTGCAAGTAGTCGCTCGCCCTCAGCCCTGCCAGACACAGTCAGCATCCAGCCGGCCAGCACTCCCTCGTAGCGGCGAGCCAACCTCTGTTTAACAAGTCTATTTAAACTGCTGCGCACCATTGACAAGTCAAGGTCAAACCTATTCGCTATATCGCTCGCTGATGCTGGCCCACGTAAACGCAGAGCATGAATCACAAAGACCTGCTGCTGCTGCACCACCTAAGCCTACTCAAGGCAAAGTTGCCTTCAGGCATTGATGCAGCCTGTGCTGTAGGTTCAGGCTGGATTCTAGTTTCAGGCTGTACGCACGTCGCTCTCAAGTAGTGCAAAACCATCAAGTTCAGAGGTTGTATCGGCCCAGTCCTCAAACTGGATCACACCGATTTCTTCAAAGCGGTGGCGAAGCCACTTGTCATTGCGATCGAGCAATCCAAGCTTCTTGCAGTTCGGGACAACCTTCGAGAACAACATCATCTGGAACATCTGACGAGTGGGTGTCATCATGACGAGCTCAAGTGCGTCTTTAACCGGCACTCCCATGCGCTCCCAGACCTCTTGCTGCAAGAACCGGTCCCGCATCCGAACCGCTGCTTCGAACGCAAACTGCTGACGTTCAAAGATTTCTGCATCAGTCAACTCTGCATAGAATTCCTGAAGTGATAAGACGCCAAAAGCCACATGTCGAGCCTCATCGCTCATGACATAGCGCAGCAATTGCTTTAACAACGGCTCAGTGGTGAGTTGATGAATAAAGCCAAAGGCAGCCAGTGCTAGTCCCTCCACCATGATCTGCATACCGAGATACGTCATGTCCCAGCGGCTGTCGTTGACGATGTCGTCGAGCAGCATCTTTAGGTGCGCATTGACCGGGTAATGGCCTGACATCTTTGTATCGAGGTACTTCGCAAAGACCTCTACGTGGCGTGCCTCATCCATCACCTGAGTTGAGGCGTAGTACTTCGCGTCGATCCAAGGCACCGTCTCGACGATCTTTGCAGTACAAATCATTGCACCTTGTTCGCCGTGCATAAACTGCGAGAGCGTCCAGTTCTGGCTTTCAATTCCAACCTGGAGCCACTCCTTCTCTGTCCACTTCTCAAACGGAGTGCCAGCAACATCAAGCTCCATCAAGTCGCCGTTCATTTCCGCGTTGGCTAAGACAACTTTCTCTTGGTCGACCTCTGTGTCCCAAGGCAAGTCTTTTTCGCCGTCCCACATAGAATGTTTGGCCTTCTCGTATAGCTTCTCGAGGCTGGGCCGAGCGCCCTTTTGATAATCCCAAGTGAAGATTGCATCGGAGTTGTCTTCGACCACCGAGATGACGGAATCGCGATCTGTATTGGTAATAGCAAGTATTGCCTCGATGTCGTTGACATCTTCACGGCCGATCAAGTCTTGAGTTGTGCGTTCTTCAGCAAGTGACATTGGTTCTCCTATTTGGTTATAGAGATCTGCTCATAGTGGGTAAGTGGCGAGTAGTGGCCGTGCTCAGCGGAGTTCCACTCAGCCCAGGTAACAAAAATGTGCGAACAAGTCGACCAGCACCTTCTTGCAGGCACAGATCAAACTCGTCGGAGGGCTCCGCTACATACGAGACAACGAGTCGAGAGACCCACATGCCAACAGCTAGGGCCTCTGTATCTTCCATGAAGCGGCATAGAACCGGTCGCATGATTTCAGCAGCAGTAACAAACACCAGGTTGAGTTGATCGAATGAGAGCAGTTGCTCAATCAATGCAGGCTCAAACTCACGCATAAAGCTAAGCGCCTGATGCTGCTCGAGAAACTGAGCCGAATGCTGAATGGCAACGGTGAGGCATTCCTCGACTTGATCAGTTGAAGCCAACTGCTCGGTCAACACGGCTAGAAAGCAGCCAACCTCGCCAAGCACTGCCGCTTGCATGATGGTGTTCTTACCGCCAGGAAAGAGTCGGTACACCGTTGCCCGAGACACGCCGGACTCTTTAGCTACGTCTTCGATAGTGGTTTTCGAGAGTCCCCAGCGGCCAACGCATCGAAGCAAGCCAGAGGTGACTCGGACAGAAGGTGAGTCTGTGGCACCTTGAGGCGCTCTGGGGGTGGGAACGGGTTCAAACAACAGCGGAGTGGATCCCTGAGCAGACTCTTGGGTCATCATGCACCTCCCCTCGTCATCACAAGTTACGCACTAGAAACTTGTGATGTTACAATAAGACTAATTACGTCTCATTGACAAGCGTCTAGGTAGGTGACATGAGTCACGCAACAAGTTTTGCTGTTCTCACCTAGTTCACTCAATCAGAACACCAGCAAGAAATTGCGTGCGAATCACATGATGCGCCGCTGCCTCATCGTTCAGATCTAGCGCAGTCGGGCTGCCCATCCAAGACACGGTCATCCGCATTAAGTAGTCGGCTCCAAGTTCGGGAGTCATCCCAGCACGCAAACGACCAGCTTGTTGCTCCTTTGTCAGCAGATCCCTCATGTAGTCACGAATCACTCCGTGAAACAGAGGTTCCGAAGGCTGAACGGCTTCAACAAGTTCCAGCATTTCGGACTCCATCAGGTTCTCTAAAAGCTCGCTCTTTTGCATAAGCTTTCTTCCGATGAGTAACCCAGCTACCAGCTGATCCTCAATTGTTGGCAGCGACTCAACTGCTTCGGCTAATCGACCCCAGAAGCGAGCTATCTCCCAAATCGCAGTTTCCTGAAATAGTTGTGGTCGTCCGCCGGGGAAGTGCCGGTAGATCGTGGTTCGAGAAACTCCAGCGGTAGCCCCAACATCCTCTAGCGAAAACCCGCCGACGCTGCTGCGCTCAGCGCAGGTGACGGCCGCCTGCATGATTGACGTTCGTGTGTCTTCAATCTCGGAACTCACGAATTGGACTCAGCTTCGGCTTTCGGCCCTGCGCCGCGAGCCCAAGGGATCTCATCTGGATCATGACCGTCATCTTCATCATCATCATCATCATCATCAGCTGGAGTCTGATCCCCCTTTGCTTTATTGCGAGCAACCATGCGCAGTACGAGCGGGTATCCGCCGAATGCAATCAAGGCAAAAATCCACCATTGCAACATATAAGAGAAATTTTGCGATGGATCCTTTGTTTGCAGCTCAATTACTGAAGGAGAGCTAGTGGCCTGGGGTGGGTTCTGGCCGTCGAGCAGCACCCATGCGGGCTCAATCGGGTATGGGAGTTGCTGTTCGAATCGGGCAAGGTCAACCCGCGACAACGCACTCAGATCGCCAGTTGGCGGATCTACAGACCCAAAGGATCCGCGCTGTTGGGTCAGTTGCACATTTCCAGTAACCGTAACCAGCCCCGTTGGCGCCTCTGACCCCCGAAAGGGAGGGTCTGCAGAAGAAGGCTCAAGCGGGATCCAACCGCGCACTATGGGTACTGCAGTGCCGTCAGCCTGAACAAGCGGAGTCATCACCCACGCGCCAGGAGCGCCACGTTGAGAACGGTTCAAGATGGCAACCTCTTGAGCTGAGTCGTACACGCCGCTCACCTCTACCCGACGGTAGCGAACACTCTCGGCTACAGCTGCAGGATCACTTCCAGCGACGGGGATGACCTCATTAAGTTGCATCGGGGTTGCTCGAGCGATTGTTTGGAGCTGCTGCGACTTCTCACGCTCGCCGAAATATCTCGATCGCTGCCAGAACCCTAAGCCAATCAGCGCGATCACTAGTGCTGCAATCAGCAGATGGCTGAGCAACCAAAGTGGCTTTCGCAAAAACGCGTACATATCCAGACCCTAGGCGCGAGCGAGAGGTGCGAGGTAGGCAGTAGGTGCCAAGCTGCGCAGAGGCTTACGCAGGAACGTCAACAATTAACCAAGGCCTAGAACGACAGTGCTAGTCGCTTGGCAGGTCATGATTTGCGAACCGGTCACGCAAGTCCTTTTTGGAGAACTTTCCGACACTTGTTTTAGGTACCTCATCTATAAATACAATGTCATCGGGAAGCCACCAGCTTGCGACCCGTCCCTGAAGAAACTTAATGATTTCATCTTTGCTCAATGTTGCATCTGGCCTGACCACAACTGCAGCAAATGGTCGTTCACCCCACTTCTGATGTGGAAGACCAATCACTGCTGCTTCGGCCACTGCCGGATGCGCCATAATCTCATTCTCGAGCTCCACAGAGGAGATCCACTCCCCTCCTGACTTCACCACGTCTTTGGTGCGATCAACAATGCGCACATATCCATCAGGGGATATCACTGCAACGTCACCTGTGCGAAGCCAACCATCTTTAGTAAATGACTCAGCCGAGCGGTCATCGTTGTAATAGCCAGAGGCAATCCACGGACCGCAAGCCTGAAGCTCGCCGCGGGTCTTACCATCCCAAGGCAGCTCGACTCCAGATTCTTGGTCGAGAATCCTAAGTTTTACGCCCAACACCGCAGGTCCTTGTGAGGCTCGTAGCTCAACAAGTTCCTCTTCGGGCAGGGCAGTCAACCAAGACCTAGTCAAGCCAACTGATGCAATTGGGCTGGTCTCCGTCATACCCCAGGCTTGCAAGATGGGAAGACCGAGCTGCTCACGGTATGCCTCGGAAAGTGCCTTGGGCACCGCAGAACCACCGCAAGGGATGACTCGCAAAGCGCTGGTATCCCTGCCGAGCAGCTCGGGTAATACTCCCATCCAAATCGTGGGGACTCCCGCCGGAACAGTAACGCTTTGTTCAACTATAAGATCTGCCAAAGCCGCTGGAGTCATGCGTGGGCCCGCCAAAACCAAATTGGCCCCGGTAGCCACTCCTGCGTGGGCCAAACCCCACGCATTTGCATGAAACATAGGGACCACTGGCATCACTGTGTCCGATTCGCGTATTCCAATGCCGTCCGCTTGTAGTACCGCCAGTGTGTGCAAGTAGGTGCTGCGATGCGTATACACAACCCCCTTGGGATTTCCGGTAGTTCCCGAGGTGTAACACATAGCGGCTGCTGTATTTTCCTCTACGAGTTTGAACTCTGCAGGTACAGCTGCTGCAAGCAGTTCCTCATAGTCCAATAATGCAACCCCCTCTGGAGCGGGAGCATCTCCGCCGTCCTCCATGACCACAATGTGCCGAACAGTATTGAAGGAAGAAAACAGCGGAGCTAGAAGTCCCAGAAGCGAACGATCAACAAAGATGACATCGTCCTCGGCGTGGTTGACGATATAGGTGAGTTGTTCTGGGAACAGTCGAATATTTAGAGTGTGAAGAACTCGACCACTACATGGTGCGGCAAAATACAACTCAAGGTGCCGAGCAGAATTCCACGCAAAAGTTGCCACTCTGGCATCCTGAGCAACCCCCAAGTTGTCGAGCACCGTTGCCAGCTTTCGGGTTCGTTCTGCCCATTCACCATAAGTTGTTTGTTCTACGCCGGTGGCAGTGCCAGTAACAATTAACTTCGACGGCGTGTACCGTTCGGCATGCTCGACGAAGTGGTTCAGCGTCAATGGACGGTCTTGCATTGTTCCTTGCATGTCATCTCCCCACAACCGGCTGCTTCAGCCAGTTAGTTACTCAGTTAGTACCCACAGGTTAGACAGCTCAGCAGATACTCAGGTCGCAGTCCTCCGAACGAAATCAAACCCTCGGCCGACAGATAGAGTGCCTCTACTAGCTGAGCAGTATTGCTCCGACCTGTCCTGAATCCCTCAAACTTGACTGAGCGCCATGACCGATCAGACCGATCCACCCGACAACTTACGCATTCCCGATCCAGCCGCAGCAGAGCAACAGTCCGAAGTGCAGCCTAATCAGCAGTCTGAGCAGCGACCTGAGGTTCTCGAAGTGGCAGCGACACGGGTACATCCTCGGTGGCTACTCCCACTACTTGGCACAGGAATAGCCACACTCCTAATAGCCGCAAACATTGGCAACGTCATGTGGGTGCGCTGGAGCAACCCAAGCACAGGCCATCCTTTGTGGCTACTCGGACTGAACTCCTCGAACCGATACCTGCTGATCACCTCAATTATTACCTCTTGGCTGCCTTACGTTGCTATAGCCATGGCTCGCTTACTTGCGCCCGATCCGCTCTTTTATATTTTGGGTTACTCCTACCGTGAACGCGCCCTTGGATGGGCAAGAAATGTCTTTCCTGGAATGGAGGGCCTTTTTGATCAGTTCGAACAAGACCGCAGCGGCTTTAAGCGCATCCTTGACGTGGCCGTGCTCATTGCCCCGAACAATCCGGTATGTCTGCTTGCCGGAGTGGCAGCCATGCCAATCCGACGCTTTATTGCGTTGAACCTGACAGGCACGCTTGGGCGCATCTTATTGATGCGGGGCCTTGGACTTCTGTTCGAAGACCAGATCAGGGATCTACTTGTTGTAGTGGCTCGCTATCAGCGCCTTTTTACATTTGGCTCGCTGGCCCTAGTAGCGGGTTACTTGATCTATCAGACAGTCGGAAAGCGTGGAGTTGTGGGCGGCCTTGAGACACTCGAGGAAGAACTCGGTGAGGAGTAGAACTAAACTATTAGTGGTTGCCGACAGCTGCAGCGCCTTACAGGTACAGGTCTTACAGGTCTAAAAGCGCGTCAAGGCCAAGGGTCATGCCAGAGCGAGTAGCTACTTGTTTTACTGCAAGTAAAACCCCCGGCATAAAACTGCTCCGATCGATCGAGTCGTGGCGAATCGACAACGTTTGACCCGTGGTGCCGAGAAGTACTTCTTGGTGGGCCACTAGGCCGCGCATGCGCACTGAATGAACGCGAATCCCCGAGGCTCCCTCGGCACCGCGTGCACCCTGAAGCAATTCATTTTCGGTGGGGTCGGCAGTCCAGTCGGATGAGGCCTCTGCCATCTTTGAAACTGTCAGCATTGCCGTGCCCGAAGGTGCATCAATCTTTTCCTCGTGGTGAAACTCAATCACCTCGGCAGAGTCAAAGTAGGGCGCTGCAATGGCTGCAAAATGCATCATCAACACTGCGCCGATGGCAAAGTTTGGGGCAATCACGCAGTTGGACTTTGTAAACGAACTTCCAATCTCTGCAAGTTCTTCATCAGAAAATCCAGTGGTTCCAACCACTGCGTGCAGCCCGTGCTCTGCGAGCCACCTGAGGTTCTCTACAGACGCAGCGCGATGCGAAAAGTCCACGACTACTTCAACAGCAGTTCGCTCAAAAGAAACTGCTTCGCCAGAGATTCTGAGATCGGAATCAATCCCGGTCACTGTTCGAAGATCGATGCCACGAAAGTTTGGATCAACTGCCGATACAAGAGTCAGGTCGGGGTCTGCTTGGACGGCTTGGCACACCGTGGACCCCATCCGTCCCCCTGCGCCAAATACTCCCACGTTGATTGTCATGGCTGCATTCTATGACCCTCAGGCGACCGCACTAGAAAGCTTCAGCCGCCTTCGAATAAGTCTCGGCGCGGTTCATCTAGGTAGATAGGTTCGAGATCTCGATCGAAGGCTCGTATGGCCTCCGGTAGATTATTGGTAAACCCGGCCATAAGTTGGTTACGGTCCTCAAACTCAATGGCTGCAGCCAAGCTAGAAATTTCTTGTTCAATCCATAGTGATTGCTTGGTGGCCTCTAATCCGTAATGAGAGAATTTAGCCATGGCCTGGGCCATGTGTACTGCCTCATCAAGCAAGCTACCCTCGGCGACCACCCGAGAAACTAGGCCCATTCGAAGCGCCTCGGCTGCATCAACTCGACGGCCAGTTAACAACAGGTCGTTTGAGTTTGCTCCGCCAATGAGCCGTGGAAGTATCCAACCGGCGCCCATCTCGGCTGATGTGAGTCCGTTCACAATTCCGGTTGCATTGAACTCGGCCGTTTCAGATGCGATTCGCAGATCTGCTCCAAGCGCCACACACATGCCGCCGCCGAACGCTGGGCCGTTAACTGCGGCGATTACTGGCTGTGGAATTGAACGTAGCCTGCGAGTTATTTGCGAATAGATACTCATTGAGCGTGTTGCTATCCGGTGCACCGAAAGGTTGTCGATATTTGGGATGATGCCGTAGTCCTTTAGGTCTAGGCCCGAGCAAAATGCTCTACCCGTGCCAGTAAGAATAACTACACGAACAAGATTTTCTGCCCCGACTTGCGCCAGTGCTGCATCGAGCTCCACTGCTAACTCAATTGACAGGGCGTTTAAACGCTCGGGTCGATTGAGACGCACAACTCGAATGGATTCATCAATCTGATCCACTTCTATAAGACTCATGGGACCCTCTCTATCTGTGTCGCTGTTGATGTTTTTGTGGCACACGCGCAGAAATCTGTGGGTTGCTCGTGACCTATCTCGCCCAAACTAGGTTGAGCGTCGTACCGTAGCGGCAATGAATACCAATCCTCTCCGCCCTGATTCCTTACAGGGTTCTGCCCCGACGGAAAAGCAGGCGAGTTCGGTCAAGCTCAGCCTCGATGATGTGTTCCTGATTCGAGTCTCTGGGCCAGATACCCCAGGGATCACTACAGCGTTGATGAGCCTGCTCAGCGAAGCCGATGCGCATGTTCAAGATCTTGAGCAAGTACTCCTCAGAGGTCACCTCACATTGGCTGCTGTAATTGACACACCTCGTAGCCCCGACACACTGGTCGAACAGCTTCTGAAGTTCGCCACTAGTAAAAATCTTCGAGTTGAGGTTGATCGCGTCGCAGCACAGTCTGTTGAAAAGGGCGCAGTTGAGGCAGTCACTGTGTTGGGCCGAGAGCTTGAGACGGCTTTATCGCCCAAAGAACTCGGAGCAGTGGCAGCCGGGATCACCACTGCTGGCGGCAATATCGATCGGGTTGTTCGCCTAGCGCGCTACCCCGTCTACGCCTATGAGTTCCGCACTACCGGGGCAGAAAAAGTAGACCTTCGAAGGCTTCTTGGCGAAGTAGCCAGCTCACATCACTTAGATATTGCCGTACAACCCGAAGGGATTGAGCGCAGGGCAAAGCGCCTAGTTGTGCTTGACGTCGATTCAACGCTCATCCAAGACGAGGTGATTGAACTTTTGGCCGTCCAGGCTGGGTGCCTTGCACAGGTTCAGCATGTAACTGCAGCAGCTATGTCAGGAGAGATCGACTTTGAGATGGCATTACGCCAGCGCGTACTTTTGCTCAAGGGCCTTGACCAGTCGGCCCTTGAGAGCGCCAGATCTGCCATGCGTCTTACGCCTGGAGCGCGCACCTTCGTGCGCACCCTAAAGCGTCTGGGCTACAGCATTGGGATTGTCTCGGGTGGCTTCACGCACTTTACGAATGGTTTGGCAGAAGAACTTGAACTTGACCACGCAGAAGCTAACGAACTCGAGGTTGTTGATGGAAGGCTCACTGGTCAGGTACTCGGACAAGTAGTTGATCGCGCACGAAAGGCCGAATTGTTGCGGGCATTTGCCGAGGCAGAAAATATCCCGCTTTCTCAGACAGTTGCTGTAGGCGACGGAGCAAATGACCTTGATATGTTAGCAATTGCGGGATTGGGCATCGCCTTCAATGCCAAGCCCGTGGTGCAACTTGCTGCAGATACTACTGTCAACACCCCATACCTGGATGCGATTCTGTTTATTCTTGGAGTCAGTCGCGATGAGGTAGAGCGAGCAGACCTTGATACCCAGAGCTAATTGGTCTAGCTCACCTGCGCAACTTGGCTATCGCACTGTCAGTAACAGGATAAGAACTCAAGGCCTTCAAGACTTTGTTGTCCGATCGGGCTTCCAGAAGGGTCTGAGCTGCCCTTCGAGCGTGGACCCACGGCTGCTAGAACACGTGCAGAACCGAGTACTCGCTGCGCAACGGCTAGCACCTGCTGAGGCGTCACGGCATCTATAAAAGCTAGGTGGTCTGATAGCGCAGTGACGCTACCCCGGAGAGTTTCTGAAATACCCAACCGAGAGCCACGCGCACCGGAGTCTTCAATGCTTAACAGCATGGAGCCACGAATAGACCGCTTAGCTCGTGAAAGCTCTTCAGACGTTATGCCTGTGCTGCACAACTCATCGACTAGATCTGTAACGACTGCCACAAGTTGAGCTGCCTTAGCTGGGCTAGTAGCGCACTGAACTGAGAGTGCTCCAACATCGGTGAACTGAGAAATACCCGAAGAAATTGAGTAGGTCAGGCTTCGAGACTCTCGCACCTGCTGAAAAAGCCGACTCGACGGGCCGGTTCCAAACACGTGATTTAGCAAACTCAGCGCAAACCGGTCGGGGTCGTTTACCCCAGCGCTACGCCAACCAAAAGCTAGATGCACTAAGTCGCCAGAACCGCTCTCACACCAAACGGCCGGTGCCGCCGCATGTGGCTCGCTCCGAGATGCAGAAGGACCGCCAGGCATCTGGTCGAAGGCACACTCCACTGCAGCTACTAGCTGAGCGTGGTTTACGTCTCCAGCAGCAGTGACTACTAGGTTCGAAGCCTGATACGAGTCATTAAAGAACGCAACTAGCTGATCACTGCTGATTGCTTCGACGCTGTTTGTACTGCCGAGCACTTCACGTCCAAGTGGATGATCCTTAAAGAGGGACTCAAAGAGTCGGACGCCTACAAGATCCTCTGGGTCGTCCTCGGCAGCGAAAAGCTCTTCAAGGATCACCTCACGTTCAGCCTCTACATCCTCAGCAGTAAGTGCCGGATGCGACACAACGTCAAGCAATACATCTAGTGCTAGGGCAGATTCGCTTGATGGTACTCGAGCAAAAAAAGCCGTGTACTCGCTAGCGGTATAGGCGTTCATGTCTCCACCGACACCATCGATCTCTCTAGCAATCTCGACTGCGCTGCGGCGCGAGGTTCCTTTGAAGAGAAGGTGCTCAAGGAAATGACTAGCACCTGCAATCTCTGAGGGTTCATCTCTGCCCCCAACCCCAACCCAGACTGCAAAAGTGGCCGAGTGAGTGTGCGCTACCGAATCGGTAAGAACACGAATCCCTGAAGGCAGAACTGTCTTTTCAACGTTTGCAGCGAGAAGCGAATCACTCGCTTCTCGCTGCGTACGTTCACTACTCATCGGAACTTCTCACAAATACCTGCAAGAAGTTCTGAGTCAAACAGCTAAGGCTCATCGACGCCCGCGTTGACCACCGCGGCCACCGGTATTACCACCTGGGCTTCGTCCACCGCTACGCACTGGATTTGGTCCTAGGTCACCGAAGGTCTCTGCAAGTTCTGCATCAAATGATTCAGCGAAGCTCACTTCTACGCGATCTGATGAGGACTCAGCAGAAGAGGCCTGTGAACCAGAAGTAGTCTGCGAACCGGCAGCACTTACTGACTCAGAGGCTTGGGGTGCATCGTCAGAACCTGAAGTGTGAGCAGCGCTGGTTGCACCACCCTCACTCGCTTTTGGGGAGTCATCTCCTTCTAGAGCGAGAGAGATTTTTCCGTTTGGATCGATATCTTCAACCCGAACAGAAATTGCATCACCAAGATCAACAACATCTTCAACCCGATCGATGCGCTTGCCACCACCGAGCTTAGAGATGTGAAGCAGGCCATCTCGGCCGGGAAGAATGTTTACAAAGGCACCAAACTTGGTGATATTGACAACTCGACCCTGATAGATAGCTCCGACTTCTGCAGTCGGAGGATCAAGGATCAGCTTGATCTGTCGCTCAGCCTCTTGCATGGCACCGGCGTCTACAGCGGCGATCGACACTACGCCGACCATGCCATCGTCATCCACGCTGATATTTGCCCCGGTCTCGGCCTGGATCGCGTTGATTACCTTGCCCTTTGGGCCGATGACCTCTCCAATCTTATCGATTGGAATCTCGAAGCTAATGATCTTTGGTGCCGTCTCAGAGACCTCGTCTCGTGGTGCGGCAATTGCTGCGGCCATATTCTCGAGAATCTGCAAACGGGCTTCACGGGCTTGATTGAGAGCACCTGCAAGTACATCGGCAGGAATACCGTCAATCTTGGTATCAAGCTGTAAAGCAGTAATGAACTCAGATGTGCCTGCCACCTTGAAGTCCATGTCGCCGTAGGCGTCTTCGGCTCCAAGAATGTCAGTCAGCGTGACGTACTTGTCGTCTGCATAAATGAGGCCCATGGCAATGCCAGCAACGGGTGCCTTGATCGGCACACCTGCATCCATGAGTGACAGCGTTGATGCACACACCGAAGCCATTGACGAGGATCCGTTTGAGCCAAGCACCTCTGATACCAAACGAATCGTGTAGGGGAACTCTTCAAGTGATGGGATCACTGGAAACACTGCGCGCTCAGCGAGCGCACCGTGGCCAATTTCACGACGCTTTGGACCACGCATAAACCCGGGCTCACCAGTAGAGAACGGAGGGAAGTTGTAGTGGTGCAAGTAGCGCTTGCGGGTGATGGGGTCGATTCCATCAATCATCTGGTCCATCTTGGCCATGCCAAGTGTCGCAACGTTGAGGACTTGGGTTTCTCCACGTTGGAACAGACCCGTTCCATGAGCAGTAGGTATGACGTCAACCTCTGAAGAGAGTGCACGAAGATCGCTCAATCCACGTCCATCAATACGTGCACCTTCGTTTACAATGCGTGACCGAACGGTGGACTTTGCCAATGAACGGAAAGCGTTCTTGGTCTGCTTGTTTGCACTAGCTGTTGCCTCATCAGCAGGTACCCCGTCGGCCACGGCCGCAGTAACTAGCCCTGGAACAATTCGTTCAAGCAAGTCAGAGCGCAGCGCAGCCTCAGCGGTTGTGCGCTCAGCCTTATCTGCAATCTGCATGATCTCTACGATCTTTTGGCCCCCTAGTGAGACAACCTCGGCATAGATTGCATCGCTGTAGTCAACCTGAGGGGTGTAATGCATGACTGGCTTTTCGCCGTCTGCGGCAAGTACTTCCTTGGCAAGCTTGCGCTGAAGTGCAATGACATCAGAGATCCAACGCTTTGACTCATTCAATGCATCTGCAAGCGCAGCTTCATCAACCTTGGGCGCACCAGCTTGGTAATAACCCCAAGCGCCTTCGGTACCGCCGGCCTCGACCATCATCACTGCAACGTCGCCATTGTCTAACTCACGCCCAGCCACAACAATCTCGAAAGTTGATTCATCACCCTCTTCATAGGTGGGGTGTGCAATCCATGTTCCATCAGTTGAATATGCAAGTCGTACGGCACCAATGGGGCCGTCAAATGGAATATCTGAAATCATGAGTGCCGCAGAGGCCCCGTTGATTGCCAGAACGTCATACGGGTTCTTCTGATCTGCACCAAAGACGGTGCCCACCACATGAACCTCGTTGCGGAAGTCAGATGGGAATGATGGCCGCAGCGGGCGATCAATGAGCCGGCAGGTCAGGATTGCAGACTCAGGTGCACGACCCTCACGGCGAAAGAATGAACCTGGGATCTTTCCTGCGGCATACATACGTTCTTCGATATCTACCGTAAGTGGGAAGAAGTCGATGCCCTCACGCACATGGCCTGCTGCAGTTGCAGTCATAAGAATTCGGGTATTTCCCATACCGGCAAACACTGCACCGCCAGCTAGACCTGCAAGCTTGCCGGTCTCGAATGAAATTGTCTTGTTCTCGTCATCACCGACTGGTGCTTCGACGCGAATAAATGTGGCCACGTGGCCCTCCTTCGATCCCCCTCGGGATCTTCTAGGTGCGACAAGGCCAGTTCCCAGTGGTCGACTCCCAAGGCATACACAACTAGCTCTCTTGGCTCAGTCGGGTTGCTTAGGGGTCGGCAACCGGTAACTGACCGGCTCGCCGCACTTCTCTTATTTTTGTTAGTCCTCACAGACTAACAGCGCTCAACACCTCATACGCGAATCGGCTGGCCCTCAGGCCAGCCGATGACGCATTACATGATGCTGTATTCCGCCAAAACTGTTGGTCTACAAAGTTTGCTATGCGGAACCTAGCGACGCAGACCTAGCTCTGCGATGATCGTGCGGTAGCGCTCAATGTCGTTGGTCTTGAGGTAATCAAGAAAGCGACGCCGACGGCCCACAAGCATTAAGAGTCCACGACGAGAGTGGTGGTCCTTCTTGTGCTTCTTGAGATGATCGGTTAGGTGATTGATGCGATCAGACAGAAGGGCAATCTGCACCTCGGCCGAGCCAGTATCTTCCGAAGTCTTGCCAAACTTGGTAATGGTGTCGGCCTTCGGGGGAAGGTTAGTGGCCTGACGGTTGCTCATTTTATCTCTTTCTTGGGTATGTGACCCGGCTCCAATGACCGTTGCTTTCAACTAAGAAATACTGCTTCTCGGTGTCGACACGAATCTCAGAGCGGTTCGGCTACTCAGCCGGCTCTTGAGTGTAGGGCCTAGAGCACACCTAGGCGAAACCTGCTGCGCGCCGGCAAGAATGCGGGGAGTTACCGAACGGTTTGCCAGGTGTACTTTGGCTTACGGTGACGGCCCACCACTTTTAAAGGCTGCCCCGAGGCTGAAAGAGAGAAGATTCTGGCGTTCGGCGTGTAACAGACGCTTTCTACATCTTGAAGGGTTGGAGACTTCTTTCGCAGACCTGCACCTCGCAGCGAGGTACGAATGCTTTCGCCTAACTCTGTCGCTAGCAGCTCTGCGATTACTGCAGGAAGGGTTTCGGGGTCTCGCAGAATCCAAGAGTGACCGCCCCCCTCGATGGTGACGAGCACACCCTCGGTGCGCTTTGCAGTGTCGCGAGCTGTTCGGTGAGGAACGCCAAGATCTCTAGATCCATGAAGGACAAATACTGCAACATCGTTTTCTAATAAAGCGTCGAGCGCATACCTGCTAGATCGGCTTCGCAAGATCGTCCACGTCGGACCGAGCAGTCGCCAAGGCTTAACCGCGTGGCCGAGAACTGTAGGAACCAACAAACGAAAAAGCTTGGTTGCTTGCAGGGGGTCGCTGAAGGTCGGCATCACCGTCATGGCGTCTAGCAACAAAAGGCCACTCAGTACGCCTAGCAGCGGTGGGGCCACCCTAAAGAGCTGAACCATTTTGTCCCAAGTATCGCCAACGATCGCATCAATGAGGACCACGCCGATCACTTGTTGAGGTCGGGTCGCTGCTAGACGAACAATGAGTTGACCACCCATTGAATGCCCTGCGAGGACAAACAGCTCAATCCCGAGTTCATCAATAACTCGTCCTAGTAGATCTGCGTATTCATTCAGGCTCTGCCCCGAAAGCGGCAAACCCTGAGTTGCACCATGGCCCGCAGTATCGATGGCAATGACTCTGAACCCCATCTTTACGAGGCGAGAAAGTGACTGTGCATACAGAAACCCTTCGACGGAAAAACCATGCACCACAACTAGTGGCACACCCTCACCTGCCACCGTGACGCCTACTCGGTGACCGTCCGCAAGGACGATCTCATGACGGACCAAGCGAGGAGCCTCAATCGCTTCGGCCGAAAGCGGTTCATTAAGAACTGGACCCTCAATCGGGTCAAATATCTCCCTCTGGGTGATATCACTCTGGTCAATCTCGTTCACACGCACCCGCTGTCATTTACTCGTTGCACCGTTACTGTCTGCTAGCACCGCCAGCGCCAACAAGGGCCTTAGCGTACCGTCATGAGAGTCCAAAATGGCGTTCTGTCTGCGCATCTGAGGATGCCGGTCCACATGCTCAAGCTATTGGTTGGCCTAGCAGTGCCCTGGCCCGATCGCAATCTCGCTGCAGCTGCTCAGAGAGTTCTGAGACGGAAGCAAATTTTGCGTCGGCACGCAGCCGGTGGTCGAAACTGACCGATACATGTTCTCCATACAAGTCCCCAACAAAGTCCAAGACATGAACCTCTAGCAGCGTCATAGCCTGATCGTCATAAAAAGTGGGGCGCTTCCCTACATAAATAGCTGCCGGCAATGCCGCGCTACCAAAGCTGCTCTTTGGGTGCGTGGGAACCTCTCCTAGCCGTTCTATCCAACCCGCATAGATACCGTCGGCAGGCATGAGCATTTCGTGTGGAATGGCCACGTTTGCTGTTGGGAATCCGAGTGAACGCCCTCTTTGATCGCCTAAAATAACTGTTCCGCGCATGTCATATGATCTGCCGAGCATCAGGTTTGCATCGGCTAGTCGGCCCTCGTGAAGTGCTCGCCGAATGGCCGTAGATGATACCTGTGCATCGTCACGGGCAGCCTGACCATCAAGACCAACCAGCTTGTGACCGAGCACAGAGAACCCTAGCGCTTGCCCCATTTCGGTGAGTAACCCAACGTTGCCTCGACGCTGAAAACCGAAGTGAAAATCCTCGCCCACGACTACTTCACGCGCATTCAAACAACGCACCAGAACAGACTCAACAAAATCCTCTGCTGTCTCTGCTGCGCGTTCCTGATCAAAGCGAATAACTAGCGCATAGTCCACGCCGGTATCGGCCAGAAGATCTAGTTTTTGGTCCAAGTCAGTCAGAAGTAACGGTGCAGAATCGGGACGAATAACCTGCGCAGGGTGGTGGTCGAAAGTAACTACAACTGAACGCTGTCCGGCGGCATTCGCGCGCTGACTCAATTCCGCAATCACTGCCTGATGTCCAAGATGAACTCCGTCATACGCGCCGATGGTTACAACCGAACCCTCTGCCGGCGATGGGCACCCGTCGGTATCTCGAAGTATCTTCACAGACCCACGCTACTCAGCGACTTCACTGGAGAGCACTATTGAGGGCTTGCATCGTGTTTCACGAAACGGTTCGTACACCGCAAGTAGGGCCGACTCTGCACTTACAACAGCCCATGGGCCCAGACCGCTGGCACCAATCTGGGTTTGCTCAAGTACCCGCCCGTGACGCACAAAGTCCTCCGTCTGAGCATCTACTTGCAGTTGCTGCATCTGTCGCACCCCTTGTATTGGGCCTAACAGCAACGCATCCTCAATTGGTAGCGCCTCTTCGATTGAGTAGGGACCAACTGAGGTGCGGCGTAGCGCCCTGAGGTGCGCCCCTCCTCCCAGAACTCGGCCAAGATCAGCAGCAAGCGAGCGAACGTAAGTGCCAGATGAACACTCAACAGTGGCCGTCCACAGCAGCGGATCCGCTGTAGGCGCAAGGTCGAATTGAGTGACCGTGGCTGGACGCGGCTTTCGTTCGACCTCTATGCCTTCCCGGGCTAGCTGATGTAGCCGGCGACCGTCCACCCGCAGCGCAGAGACCATAGGAGGAATCTGCAGAATCTGACCGGTAAAGACTTCGGCCGCTGCGAGAACTGCGTCTGGGTTTAAGCCCGACATGTTGTGAGTGGCAGTGACTACTCCGTCGGCATCAAGTGAATCGGTTTCTATCCC